>Ga0209061_1005451_pt1 | contig 11124 bp, 8 predicted proteins | sample Coa_R1_10_FD_187157 | JGI IMG/M metagenome (GOLD analysis project Ga0209061, IMG submission 187157) | Surface soil microbial communities from Centralia Pennsylvania, which are recovering from an underground coalmine fire - Coalmine... | ecosystem: Environmental > Terrestrial > Soil > Unclassified... | reverse complement strand
AGGTGACCAACTCGCCGGGCCGGGACGGGGAGCTTGCCCGACTGGAACCAGCGGTAGGCGGTCACGGGGTGGATGCCTTGCTCGCGCGCCCACTGCTTCAAGTTCATGGAAGTGGATTGTAGTGTATAGGCGCGTCAGCTGTTGTCAACCCCGTTGTGCCCATAGCAGCCGGACCCCGCTACGGAGGTGACCAGGACGTTCGCCGAGAGGACCAAGCAGGATGACGAGGGCGCCCCGGAGCTGGTAGACGCCCTGGCTGCCCGACCATGCCGTTGCCCGCCCGTCCCGGACGTCGGCCACTGCACAGGAGGGCCCGATCGAGTCGTGGAGCTGGTTGGGGATGCGCATGCGGTCGCCTTCATCCTGGCCGCCGATGCCGATGCGGCCTCGACGCCACCGACGCCGAAGGGACCCGCGTGGCGTCGACCCGGGCGAAAGCGATGGCCTGTTCCTCGCGTCTGGCCACCACCCCGACGAAGTCGTGCCTGATCTCCAGCTACACAAGCCTGAGGAGGTGCCGGACCGATGACTCGTCAGCCGCTTGCAGGGTGGCGTTGACGATGGCGCCCTGGATCACCCTGGTCAGCGCGATGGGCACGGGGACCAGGGACGACAGCCGGATGGGACGAGCCACCCGATCGTGGAGCATGCCGGGGACCCTGGCGTCTTGGACGTGGGGGGAAGGTGCCGAACACCTTGGTCGGGATGTCCTCGCGACGGACCGACCTGCCAACTACGGTGAAGGGGCTCGGGTCCTTAGCCTGGGACGCGCTGCGACCTTGGCGGTGATGGGCTTCTCGCCCATCAGGGCGGGGGCGCCACCCTCTTGCTCGGCCAACCTTGGACGTGGATCACGCTGGCGGTCACCGCGAGCCGGTCGGGGGCGTGCCCAGCCTCGTGGCCGCCAGCTGGAGCAGCCCCTCCCGGGCCGGCGCAGCCGCCTGCCGTGCAGCCCGATCCATCTCTCGCTGCTCACGCCTTGGAGCAGCTTGATGGCCGTGGGGGGCCAACTCCTCGGCGGCGGCCAGGACCGGGCGCGGCCGGGTGGGGAGGGGACCGGCTGATGGTCACACCAGGCCACCCATCCCCTTCGGGAGGTCTCGCCGCGAGGTGGTGAGCTGCTCAAGGCTCGCCTCCGACTCCTCTCTAGGCGCCGATCACGGTCTTGATGGCGCGCGGGATGCGGCAATGGCCGCCGCACCGGCAGGGGTTCCCTGCCCGGGCATCTCTTGATCTCCGCGTCGGTGGGCTTGAGGTTGGACTTCGAGAGGGCAGCGGAGCTCATCACCATTGATGCGGTAGCTGCACCGGGCCGCCTGCTGATCCATGAGGGTCTTCTGCAGGGGATGAAGGTTGCTCGGGGTTCCCAGGCCCTCAAGGGGTGGTCACCTGACGACTGCCGATGTCGCCAACCCTGGTGACGCAGGACCTGACTGCCGCGCCGTCAAGGTGGACCGTGCAGGCGCCGCACTCGGCAAGCCCGCAGCCGAAGCGCGGGCCGGGCGATCCTTGCCGTTGACGTTGATGGTGGGGCCGGCGCTGCGGCTGCGCCCGTCAGGTAGGCTGCGCCACCTGCGGCCACGATGACGCTGGCGGAGGCGATGGCCGCGCGTGGCACCCGCCAGGGCTTCGATGCCGCTCCCGCCACTCGGATCGGCCGCTGGCGCTCATGCGGCCTCCATGGGCTCGTTCCCCGATCCGTGCTCGCCGGCGCTCTGATCCTTCCCCCTGGTGCATTCGGCCAACTCTTGACCCTCATCAAAATGTCTTGTCATCGCAATCAATCCATGTAATGTGTTCGAACAGCAGATTTTGCTGATGTGAAGCACTGACGGGAGGGAGGAGGCCCATGGGGGAATTTGATGGTCATCGGGGGCCAGAGGAGGGCCGTGACCTTCCCTGGTCGCCGTTGAGCCGCCGACGCTTGCTGACCGCGGGGATCGGAGCAGCCCTGGCGGCGGGGGCGGCAGCTGCGGTCCTGGAGAGCTGCGAGCAGAGCACCCCAGCTGGGGGCGGGGGGAAGCTCGAGCTCACCATCAACGGCACGAAGCATGCAATCCAGTCGACTCCCGATACCCCTTTGCTCTACGTGCTGCGAGACGAACTCGGGCTGGTCGGCACCAGGTTCGGTTGTGGCCTCGGCCAATGCGGTGCCTGCGCGGTGCTGATCGGAGGCAAGGAGACCAGGTCGTGCGTGACCCCGGTCTCGGGGATCAAGGGCGAGATCACGACCGTCGAGGGGCTGCCGGCGCTCTGGGCACAAAAGAGGGGACTGACCGGGGCCAAGGCGGCGCAGACCCTGCACCCGGTGCAGCAGGCATGGATCGAGGAGCAGGTGCCGCAGTGTGGGTACTGCCAGAGCGGCATGATGATCATGGCCGTCGACCTCCTGAGTCGCATCCCCCATCCCAGCGAGGCCCAGATCCGCAAGGCCTTCACCGACACCCCGCCCTCGGCCCATCTCTGTCGCTGCGGCACGTACGACAGCATCATCCGGGCCGTCCAGCGGGCGGCGAGGTCGATGGCCTAGAGGAGGGTGGCGGTGAACCTCATGACCGGTTGGAGGCTCAGTCGGCGAGATTTCCTGAAAGCGGGTGGGGCGCTGGTCGTCACCTCCGCGATCCCGGTCTCGCCCCTCGTCGAGGCCTTGGCTGCCGCTGACCCCTATCCCGCCCTCGACCCGTCCCAGCTCGCCACCTGGCTGGCGATCAAGGCCGATGGCACTGTGATCGCCCGCAGCGGCCACGTCGAGCTGGGGCAGGGGAACCAGACCGCCCTGGGCCAGATCGTGGCCGAGGAGCTTGACGTTCCCTTCGCCCGCATCAGCATGGTCCTCGGCAACACCAACCAGACGCCCGATCAGGGGGTGACGGCAGGGAGCACGACGATCAGGCTGGCGGGGCTGCAGTTGCGACAGATCGCTGCCGAGGGGCGGGCCGCGCTCCTGAAGCTGGCGTCCGAGCGTCTGGGGGTGCCAACTGACCGGCTGCGGGTGAAGGACGGGGTGGTGAGCGCTGGCTCCCGACACGTGTCCTACGCCGAGCTGGTGAAGGGGAAGGTCCTCACCGCCGTCGTCCCCATCACGGTGCAGAACTACGGCGGGTTCGGGATGAGGATCGTCGGGACCGCCAAGCCCAAGGATCCCTCCACATACTCGATTGTGGGCAAGCGAATCCCGAGGGTGGACATCCGGGCCAAGGTCCTCGGCAGGCCCGTCTATGTCCAAGATGTCAAAGTGCCGGGCATGCTGCACGCCCGGGTCATCCACCCCAAGGGCATCGGTTCGACGCTGGTCTCGGTCGGCGCGTCCAGCATCCCGGGCGTCCGGGTGGTCACCAAGGGCAACCTGGTCGCCGTCCTCGCCGAGCGCGAATGGGACGCGATCAAGGCTGCTCAGTCGCTGCCGGTGACCTGGTCAGAGTGGAGCAAGCTGCCCTCGAGCGACGCCGTGTACGGCGTGCTCCGCACCCTGCCCACCCACGACAAGGTCCAGACCAGCCGAGGCGACGTGAGCGGGGCCTTGGGAACGGCCGCGCAGACGTTGGCCGCGACCTACCAGACCCCGTTCGAGAACCATGGCATGCTGGGTCCCAGCTGCGCGGTGGCTGACGTGCGATCCGACGGCAGCGTCAGGGTCTGGTCGGCGACCCAGTACCCGCAGGGCCTGCAGCGGGACGTGGCCCAGTTGCTGGGGATCTCACCGGATCAGGTCGAGGTGCTGCGCGCCGAGGGCCCCGGCTGCTACGGGCGACTCAGCGCCAACTACGACGACGCCGCCACCGAGGCGGTGGTTCTCTCCCAGGCGGTGGGGAGGCCGGTGCGGGTCCAGTGGATGCGGGCCGACGAGCACATCTGGGAGCCGCACGGCCCAGGCACCGTCCACGACCTGATCGCGGGGCTGGACGGTTCGGGCAACGTCATCGCCTGGAAGCACGAGGCCTGGATGCCGACCAACAGCGACAGCACCGAGCTGGGTGCCGCGCTCTCGGGCAAGCAGATGAAGGGCACGGGCATCGGCACCTGGACGGGGCCTAACCTCTACACCTTCCCCAACGCCCTCGACGTGGCCCATGGGTTGCCCGAGTTGGCCGCTGCCGACTCTCCCTACGGGTTCGGGCTCCGGACCACCTACCTGCGCTCGCCCGGCCAGTATCAGATCACCTTCGCCCAGGAGGCCTTCGTCGACGAGATCGCGGCCCGGGTCCAAAGCGACCCGCTGGACTTTCGGATCCGGCATCTCGCCGACCCCCGAGCGATCGCGGTCCTGCAGGCGGTGGCCAGGGCGGCGGGCTGGAGCAGCCGTCCCTCGCCGCAGCCGGGGGCGAGCGCGCGGGCCGATGGCAGGACCGGTCAGGGGGTGGCGCTGGTGTTGCGCGACGGGACCTACGCGGCCGCGGTGGCCAGAGTGTCCGTCGATCCCGCAACTGGCAAGGTGGGGGTGCAGAGCGTCACCGTGGCCCAGGACGCGGGCCAGATCATCAACCCTACGGCCGTGGAGCACCAGATCGAGTCAGCCGTCCTCCAGACCACCAGCCGGGCATTGCTGGAGGAGGTCACGTTCGACAACAGCAACGTCACCAGCGTCGACTGGTCCCGGTATCCGATCCTGACCATGGCCGATGCGCCCCAGGTCACCGCGGTGCTGATCGACCATCCTGAGATCTCTCCCACCGGCGTCGGTGAGGCCAGCGTCAACGTGGTTGCGCCCGCCATCGTGAACGCCGTCTTCGACGCCACCGGGGTCCGGATCCGCGCGCTCCCGCTGCGTGCCGATCGGGTGAAGGCTGCGCTCCAGCCCGGCTCGTAGAGCCTCGTCGCCGTCGCTCATCGACCTGGGGGACGTGGCTCGGGATCGAGAGGGGGCCGTCCGTGCGGGTCCCGCCGGCCGCCGCGCCCTGGGGCGTGGCGGCCGGCGACAGCGCGGTCGGAGGTCCCCACGCCGTCAGGGCGGCCATGGCGCGTTCGCGTGCTCGCCGCCGCCTCCGCGGACGCCCTGACAGGAGCGGCGTGATCGGGACCGGGACGAGGCCGAGCTCAGGATCAAGGTCTCGTCGCGGGAGCGCATCGCTGTCGTGGTGACCCGCCGCCACCGGGGGTCAGGGCTGGAGGCGTCCGAGCTGGGCGCCCAGGGACCGTGGGCGCCTCGTCCTCTCGAGCACCGGCGTCTGTGCCTGGGCGGTGGTGGCGCTGGACCGAGGGCGGCGGGCCGAGACGACAGCGCCAGCTGGCCTTCGCTCGGCCCGAGCCTCCGCCCGAGCCGGGGCGGTGGTCGCTCCTCGCCAGCGACGGTCGGGGAGCACCCGGCCTCGGATGATCGGAGCGGGAGGCGAACGACGGGACCCCGCGGAGGGTCCGCGTGGAGGCAATGGTCGGCCGGTCCCGCTGCGGCGGTTGGACATGGGGTCGGAAAGGAGGGGTTGCGTCGGTCGAAAAGGCACGTGGCATGGGGTCGCCGGCTCGGGCCGTGGCATCGCCCCGCCAGCTCATGCGGATCGGCGGCGAGTAGATGGAGGCCGCCTCCGGCCGCACGCTCCCGGTCGAGAACCCGGCTCGTCGAGGCAGCTCGATGGCCGCCTTCGAACGCCGGCGAGCGGTCCCTCCCCGGGAGCGTGGCCTGGCCATGCTCCGGGTCGCGGACGACCTCAAGGCCGAGGTACGAGGCTCGATCGATATCCTCCGCTACTTCGGAGGCGTCGCCCAGGAGCTGAAGGGAGAGGTGGTCCCCGTCTCCGAGCTGCTCCTCGTCTACCACCGAAGGGGGCCGATCGGGGTCGTGGGGGATCGTCCCCTGAACGCTTCCCTCTGCGTGCTGCGGATGGCGGAGCTCCGCGCCCGACACCTGCCGCCCGGGGTTCTCAACGTGGTCATCGGCCTGGGCGAGGAGGCGGGAGCCGCGCTTGCCCAGCGCCCCAACGTGCGCAGGCTCTCCTTCACCGGCTCCATTGAGGCCGGCAAGTTGATCATGCACGCTGCCGCCGATCGCGTCGTCCCGGTCTCCCTGGAGTTGGGGGCAAGAGCCGGCCCTCGTCTACCCCGACTCCGATGACGAGGCGGCGGTAGAGGGGATGATCGCCAGCATGCGCTTCACCCGCCAAGGTCAGTCCTCCACCGCTCCATCCATGGGGCCTTCCTGGCCAAGCTGGTGGAGCAGCTGCCCAGCTGAGGATCGGTGACCCCCTCGACGGGGCCCCGACATGGGCTCGATCATCGAGGCCAAGCGGTTCCACCGGGTCTGCTCGTACATCAAGACGGGCTGGCGCAGGCGTCGGCTCGGCTGGCGATCGGGGGGCTCCCGCCTCGCATGGGACCGCTCGCAGAAGGCTACTTCGTCACCCCCACCGCGTTCACCGGGGTCGGCAACCGTTGGCGGGTTGCGCGCGAAGGGGTCTTTGGGCCGGTCCTGATCGTCATCCCGTGGCAGGGCGAGGACGAGGCGATCGGGGCGGCCAACGACCCTCACTGCGGGCTTGCCGCCTACGTCCGATGCCGCGACCTGGGCCGGGCGTTGCGCGCAGCGCACCGCATCGAAGCAGGCTGGGTGCAGGTGAACCATGGGCTCGGCCAGCTCCCCGGGATGTCCTACGGCGCTTCAAGCAGTCCGGGATCGAGCGCGAGTTCTCGCTCGAGGGGATGCTCGAGAGCCTCACCCGGCGGAAGGCGGTCATCGTCGGCCTTACCCGCTGAGCGCCGATGGGAACGGCCGACCGTGGGCCAGCGATCGAGGACGGCGCTGACCCCGGTCGGCCCGACGGACCGCTGGCATGGCGGTCAGGGAGATGGCAGGACGTCAGGGAAGAGGTGGCCGATCGACGCCCCGAGTCGGGCCCGCATGCGTCTCTTGCCCAGCCTGGCCGAGGTCCTGGCCCTGCCTGAGCTCGCCGCTGGCGAGCCCGAGGTGGTGGCGGACCGGGCCGGCCTGAGCAGCCCCGTGCGTCGGGTGCACGTCTCGCACCCTCTCGGCGGTCCACGGGGGCACCACCACTCTTGATCGACTTCTGCCTGCAGCAGCCGAGCCGGACGCTGCCCGACGCTCTGGCCACCTGGCATGAGAAGATCAAGCGGACGCCGCCAGTGATCGACGTCGGCTTCCGCCTGGCTGTCACCGACCTCACCCGAAGGGGCAGGCTCGAGGACCTGGCCACGGTGCCGCGGCGGGGGGTGACCAGCTACAGGCTGTTCATGGCCTACGAGGGGAGCATCATGGTCGACGACGAGACAACCAGCCGGCCCATCCAACTGACCCACGTCGCAGGCGCCCCGCGGTACGTCGTCCACGTGACCTGCAAGGACGCGATCGACCCCATCGCTCGGGCCCGGGCGGCCAGCAGGAAGGCCCCGGGCGAGACCTGCACCCAGTACCTCCTCGTCGACGAGGGCTGTGGCGAGGCGACTTCTCCAAGGTCCCCAATGGCAGGCCAGGCGTCGAGGAGCGGCTGATGACGTTCCGCCACTTCGACGTCGGAGAGAGGCAGATCTCCCTCGACCGGCTGGTGGGGCTGACCTCGATCGACCCTGCCCGGATCTTCGGCCTCTATCCCAAGAGGGCTGCATCGCCGTGAGCAGCGACGCCGATCTGGTCGTCTTCGGCCCCGAGCGACGCGTGATGCTCTCCGCCCGCACCCACCGCTCGTGGGTGGACGATGGCCTGCTCGGGGCACCGAGGTGGTCGGCGCCCCCGACCCGGTCATGGCACGGGGCAAGGTCGTGGCCGAGGGAGGCCGGCTGGTGGGCAGCCCTGGGGACGGGCGGTCCATCCGGCGTGCTCCCTTTGGGGCGGCGTTCCCGGTCACGCGCGGTGCGGCGGCCTGGGCCCCTGTGGCCGGTCGGCCAGACGAGATGCTGGGGGACCACACCGCCCCGGTCGACGGAGGAGCGGTGAGACGGTCGTGAGTCCGCTCGACCCGGCCCGGACGGTGGCGGAGCTCCGCGAGCTCCAGAGGCTGACCGGCGACGAGCGCGGGGCCCAACGGCTGGCCTGGACGCCAAGCTGGCTTCGGGCCCGGGAGTGGCTCGCCGCCAAGGCGGCCGGACTGCCGGTCGAGCAGGTGATCGACGAGGCCGGTAACCAGTGGCTCACCCTCGCCGGTCGCTCCCCGCGCTCGCTGGTGATCGGGGGTCACCTCGACTCGGTGCCGAACGGAGGCTGGCTCGATGGATCCCTCAACGTGCTCGCCGGCCTGGAGGTCCTGCGTCATCTGGCGGTGGAGGGAACGCCGCCCCTGACCGTGCAGCTGGTCAACTGGGCCGACGAGGAGGGGGCAAGGTTTGGTCGCTCGCTGCTGGGCTCCAGCGCCTGCTCGGGAACCCTGGACCTGGAGGAGGTACGGGGACTGCGCGACCGCGAGGGAACCTCGCTGCCCCAGGCCCTGGCCGCCTGCGGCGTCGAGCTCGAGCGGATGAAGGCGTCGGGCTGGCGCCTGCGCGACGCGGTCGGCTACCTCGAGCTCCACATCGAGCAGGGGCCAGTGCTGGAGCGGCTGGGCCTTCCCCTCGGCGTGGTCACCGGCACCTGCGGGGTGGAGCGCCACCTGGTCCGGTTTCGAGGCCAGTCGGCGCATGCCGGCTCCACCCCTATGGACCTGCGCCGCGACGCACTGTTGGCGGCGGCTCGGCTGGCCCTGGAGGTACGTGAGGTGGCGAAGCGTGAGGGAGGGGTGGGTGCGGTCGGTCGGATCACGGCCACCCCGGGCATCCCCACCGCGGTGGCGGGGGAGTGCGAGGTGATCCTCGACCAGCGGCACCTCGACCCAGGGGGGCTTGAGCGGATGCTCGAGGGCACCCGCGAGGCCGGCCGGCGGATCGCGGCCGAGGAGGGGGTGGACATCGATTGGCGACGTGTCTGGCAGATCGATCCCGTCCTCTTCCACCCCGAGCTCCTCGACCTGTGCGAGCGGGCGGTGGTGGAGGTGGCAGGCGCCGCTCATCGTCTGGCCAGCGGCCCTCTCCACGATGCCACAGAGATGGCGCGGGCCGGCGTGCCCACGGCCATGCTCTTCGTCCAGAGCCTGGGTGGCCTCAGCCATACCCGGGAGGAGGACACCCGGCCGGAGCACCTGGAGCTGTCGGTGCGGGCCCTGGACCGTGCCGTCGCGCTCGCCCTGGAGTGGGGCCAAGGTCGCTGAGCCAAAGGGGGGCCTGCCGGGTCGAGCGCGGCGGCTGGCGGCCGCTACCGACCGCTTCGCCGCCTCCATGTCGGGGGCAATAGCATGCTAGAGTACTACCGGCAAGGAACGGTGCTGACGGAGGGAGATGGGTTCGCCGGGAGAACCGGCGGCGAACCGCGTGCGCGGAGGACATGAGGGGGCGATGTGGGAGAGCGTATGGGAGGCGGCGCCCGGCTGTGGTGGCCCCCAACCCCGCCCTGGGGCTCGAGGAGGGGCTGGGCCTGCGAGCGAGGCCCGGGCCCTGGTCTCCGGTCCATTCGAGCCATGACCCTGGACGCCACCACCGCCCTTCCCGGCACGCTGGCAGCGGCCCTGAGCGTGTTGCTCGCCAGTGGCCGCACTCCTATAGGGAAGGCTCGACATGCTCGGGTGAGCAGCGTCCACCATCCGCGATCGGTCACCTTGCAACCGCCGGGGTGACGGCCCCGGCACAGCGGATCACCCAAGACCAGGAAAACCAGGGAGGAGGAGGTCTCTGATGCCCGGAAGTCAACGCAAGCGACCCGCCAGGTGGCTCCTGGCGGCGTCGTCCACCCTGACGGCGCTGGTCCTGGCTGCGTGCGGAGGCGGCGGCACCAGCACGACCTCGGCCACGAGCGCGCCGCACCAGGGGGGGAGCCTGACCGTGCTGGAGAACTCCGGCTACGCCGGCGCCTGGCCGGCGGGCCTGGACCCCGCCACCAACACCAACGGGGCGGCGGATCAGAGCTACATGGAGGCGATCTACGGCCAGCTCTTCGAGCTCGACCAGCACGGCAAGATCGTCCCCGACCTGGCCACCGGCTACCAGTTCGCCGACGGGGGCAAGACCGTCAACATCACCATCCGGCAGGGGGTGAAGTTCCAGGACGGGACCCCGTTCGACGCCCAGGCGGTGGCCTGGAACATCAACCGCGACCTGCAGTCGTCCTGCACCTGCCGGCCGACCTGGCCGGTCACCTCGGTGACCGCGACCGGCCCCTACACCGTCACCATCAAGCTGAGCCGCGTCTTCGCGCCCATCATCTCCTCGTTCATCGACTCCAACGCCAACTGGATCGCCTCTCCGAGCGCGGTGCAGAAGATGGGGGAGAAGCAGTTCGCGCTCACCCCGGTTGGCGCCGGCCCCTTCGAGGTGGTCAGCGACACGCTGAGCTCGGTGCTGGTCTTGAAGCGCAACCCGGACTACTGGCAGAAGGGGCATCCCTACCTGGACCAGCTGACCTTCAAGGCGGTGGGGGGTGACGAGGCGGCCCTGGAGGCGATGCAGGCGGGTGAGGGCCAGGCCTACGAGGGCATGTCGACGCTCTCGCTGATCCAGCAGGCGAAGAGCAACCCCAAGTTCATCGTCACCGACCAGCTCTCCACCTCCCCCTACGACATCCAGTTCAACACCGCCATCCCCCCCTTCAACGACATCCGGGCCCGGGAGGCGATCTACTACGCGACCAACGTCGAGGAGATCAACAAGGCCATCTTCAACAACGCCTTCCAGCTGACCCAGTCCTTCACCGGGCCGGGCGGCCTCTTCTACATGCCCAAGGTCAAGGGGTACCCGACCTACAACCTGGCCAAGGCCAAGGCCCTGGTGCAGGAGCTGGGTGGGCTGACCGTCCACCTGGGCACCATCAACGTCCTCGTCGCCCAGGAGACCATCCAGGCCCTGCAGACGCAGTGGGCCAAGGCCGGGATCAAGACCACGATCGACTCCTACGACCTGGCCTCGCTGATCAGCCAGTTCCAGTCGGGCAAGTGGCAGGCCATGCTCCAGACCGCCGGCTCCTTCGACCCGGCGGCCGGGGTCGGGGTCGGCTTCCGCTTCTCCTCGCAGTCGCCCTTCAGCGGGGTCCATGACCCGCATCTGGACGACCTGCTGAACCAGGCCGCCGGGACCCTGGACATGAGCGTTCGGGCCAAGTACTACCGGGAGGCGGCCGAGTACATCGCCCAGAAGTTCTACGGGCCCTTCTTCTTCGCCTTC
>Ga0209061_1005450_pt1 | contig 11125 bp, 7 predicted proteins | sample Coa_R1_10_FD_187157 | JGI IMG/M metagenome (GOLD analysis project Ga0209061, IMG submission 187157) | Surface soil microbial communities from Centralia Pennsylvania, which are recovering from an underground coalmine fire - Coalmine... | ecosystem: Environmental > Terrestrial > Soil > Unclassified... | reverse complement strand
AGGTGATCGCGAATCTGGGTGAAGAATTCGCGGGTGGTGAGCTGGAACGGGATGTATGGCTGCTCGAACGCATCGATAGCGACAAGATCGTACTTTTCATGCGTCGTTGCTATAAATGTACGGCCATCCTGGATAGAGACGTGCAGGTTCGGCTCGTTCATGTTGAAGTACTTGCGGCCCACCGCAACGATAGAAGGGTCGATCTCTACGCCGTCGATGAGTACGGGGCCGTAAACCTGGGTGAACTGGTGCGCGATGGTGCCCCCGGCAAGCCCGATGATGGCGACGCGATGTAATTGCTGTGGCGTGAAGCCCTTATTGAAGTAGGGCGCGGCGAGAAAATAATCCCAGTACCAGCCGGTAAGAATCCTGTGCGGATCGGGATAGTAAATGGAATGGATCGCCTGTCCCTCGTTGAGAATGAGCTGCCGTGTGCCATCGGGCATCTGTGTCACCTGGATATAGTTGTAGAGCGATTCCTGATCGTAAATGAGGTAAGGTATATCTTTGAGCGGTCCCAGTGGCAGCAATAGCGCGATTAGCGAGAGCGCGATGGCCGGGCGCCAGAGCGGGCGCAGTCCCCAGAGCGAGGCGGCAAAGAGCAGTGCGCCGAAGATGAGTAGTGTGCGCCGCACGCCGAAACTCGGAATGAGCCAGAGTACCGGCAAAAAGGCCCCCAGGATGCTGCCAAACGTCGAGATGGCATAGAGCGATCCGCTCACGCGCCCGCTCTGCGTTGTATCTTTCGTGACCAGGCGAATGGCGAAGGGCGAGACGAAGCCCAGCAACGTTACGGGAATAGCGAAGAGCAGCACGCTGCCCAGCAGAGAGGTGAGGAAGATACCCACAGAAATTTCCGACATCGCTGTCACGGACCAGGAGAGGACGCCCTGGCTGACAAAAGGTAGAATCGTGATGGAGAGCGCCGCGATGGCAGTGATGATGCAGAGCGCCTGCGCGGAGGGATAGCGGTCCGCCACACGCCCGCCCAGAAAGTAGCCAGCGGTCAGATAGAGCAGGATCAGGCCGATGAGCACGCCCCAGATATAAAGCGAGGTGCCAAAGTACGCGCCCAGCAGGCGCGAGGCGCACATCTCAAGCGCGAGACTGGTCATGCCGCCGATGAAAACCTGTAAAATGAGAAGAGAGCGCTTCACAGATGCCCCGTTCTATGATGTGGGTGCCGGCAAGAACTGGTAGCGGCCAAGCATGGCAGCGAAAAACTGTGTGTTGATCGCGTCGAACTGAGCATTGGCGGCCTGCAATTCAATAATGTAAGCCTTTCCCTGATGGACTGTAGCATATACGGTAACGCGCTCCTGTTGTTGTGTATCGCCCTGATAGTAAGCGACGGCAGTCACCCACGTCTCGCCGCCGATGGTGGCCGTCGAGGTCGATGCCGGGGGCACATAGCCTGGCTTCGACGCGAAGTTCGTCTGGAGATCACTCGCCAGGAGATCGCCTGCGGCGCTGCTTGTCGGGCCTGGTGCCTTGAAGGCGGCATACTGATCGGGCTGAGCCGGGTTGGTGAAGAGCACGCCGGCTGTGTCGGTTGTGGCGCCTGGCAGCCAGGTGCCCGGATATTCGGTAGAGAAACCGTAGTTAGCGCACGTTGGACCGCACCACAGGAAGCCGGGATCAGGCGCGGGCGTGGGAGCCAGCGTCGGCGTTGGACTCGGTATGGCCGTTGGCGTGAGCGTTGGCGCCGCCGTCGGTGAGAGCGCCGGCTTCGTTGCCACTGCCGGTGATGTCGCCGTGGCATTTGTCCGGGGCATGTTATTCTGCTGATCCCTCGTCACATAAAGAGTGACGATGCCAAACACGCTAATGAGCATGATAACAAGGCAAATGCAGGCAATGAGTACGATAGCGCCGCCTTCCTGTTTACGCGGCGGCATTACAAAGCGCCCGGGCTGGCCGTAGTTGTAGTTCTGGCCGCTGTACGGCGTTGACGGAGGGGAGGCGTAGTTTGTCATCTGGGAAGGTTGCGCCACTGGTCCATATGGCTGCGCTCCGGGGAAGAAGCCGGGCATGGAGGGCCTGGATGGGAGAGGCTGCCGGTAGCCTGGAACGTAGCTCTGGCCCATAGCGGCCGGGGGCATATTGATAGCCTCGGTGGCATCCTGGTAGAAGCCCGTCTGCTGCCGGGGCATGGAAGTGCTCAGGGGCTGCGAGTTGACTCGCGGTGCGAAGGGCGAGGGTGGCACGCGCATGCTCTGTGTGCTTGTTGGACGCCGTACCCCCGGGGTAGATATTTCAGGGTGCTCTGGCGTGGAAAGGACGTTGGTTGTACGATGGGCGCCGGATAGGCCGATACGTGGCATAGGACCGCTTACCATCTCTGTAGGCGAAGGCGGCGGCGTCGTTGGAGTTCCACACTGGCCGCAGAATGCCTCCATCGGGCCTATCTCGCTGCCACACCTTTGACATCTCATCGGCTGATCCTCGCTCCTGCTGGTATCACTGCTCTAAGATTTTTCGCCTCGGTTAACATCAGCTTCATTATAGCTTATCCAGGCGGGATAATCTACTACTCTGCCCAATAGTCCTCTGTCTTCCCTCGCCAGGCGCGAAGCGCGGCTGTGCCGCGCAGGGAATCGAATATGATGTGTGGCTCAGGCGCCGCGCCTGAGCCACACATCATATTCCCAAAGGCGAGCGCGCAGGCGCGAGCAAGCGGAGCGATGTGACCTTTCTATTTATCCGAGCAAGCGGTGAGACCATTGATAGAGCGGATCGCGCGTCTCTTGCATCCAGCGCAATAGCCTCGTTTCCAGCTCTTTATATATGGATATATAGCGTGTATCACCGACCAGATTCGTGATTTCAGCCGGATCGGCGGTCAGGTCGTATAGCTCGTCGACGGCGTGTGGATTATAGACGAGCTTGTAGTCTCTCGTGCGTAACATGCGCTGCGAGAAGAGGCCCCATTCCTCTCCATGATACTCGGCGTAGATCGCGTCAAGCAGTTCAGTCGCGCTCCCATTCAGCAGCGGCACGAAGCTCCTGGCGTGGATGCCCGCTGGAATAGGGATGCCGGCCATTTCGAGCATTGTTGCCATCAGATCCATATGGCGCACAAACGCATGGCACTCGCTGCCGGCGCTGACCATGCGCGGATAGCGCACGATGAAAGGGATATGATAGACATCATCGTACATCATCGGCCCTTTGTTGAACTGGCCTCCGTGCGTACCGGTCATGTCGCCATGATCGGCGAAGTGGACGATGACGGTATCATCGGCCAGGCCGAGCGCTTTTGTGGCAGCGATGACCCGGCCGATCTCCTGATCGATGAAGGTCATGAACTCATAATATCTGGCGATGACACGCTGCCATTGCTCCCATGACCAGCCGGCGACGCCATGCTGCGCGAGCATACGACGTTGCAGCGCCGGCTTATTCGACAGATCCTCATCGAAGCTCTGCCAGCGTGGAATCGAGGCGGGATCATACATACCCGCGAACGGCGCCGGGGGCATGTAGGCATGGTGCGGGCCGGGGAAATCCAGGCGCAGGAAAAAGGGCTGCTCCTGCCCGGCGTAGCTCTCCAGCAGATGAATCGTGGCATCAGCGAGCAGGTGCGATTCGGTGCGCTCGATGGGAAGCGGATCGATGCCGGCGATAATCATATCCTCTCCTGGAAAATGTACACTGATCGGATCGAGCACGCGTGGATGCCCCTCGGCGGTCACGACGTTGTACACTTCGCTTACCACGTCCATGAATCCGCGCGATGCTGGCCCCAGTTCACGTCCAACATGCCACTTGCCCACGTAACCCATGCGATAGCCGGCATCGGCCATGAGCTGGCTAAAAGTAGGCAGTGCGGCGGGCAGTTCGCGAAGAATAGCGTCATCGCCATGACAATTATTGAGCATGCCGTGAGCGTGTGGGTAGAGACCTGTCAGCAGCGAGGCGCGCGCGGAGGTGCAGATCCCGATGGGGGTATAGACGCTGGTAAAGCGCATCCCCTCGCGCGCCAGCGTGTCGATGCAGGGCGTCTTGCACACCGTGCTGCCATTAATGCCAACCATATCGTAACGTTCCTGATCGCAGACGATAAGCAGAAAATTTGGTCGTTTTGCTTGCTCTGTCATAAAATATATCCTTTTTTAGAAAGTATCTGACGCGCTTACTTGCTCGCGCCTGCGGCGTTTGCCTGAGAGATAGTATGTTATGGGAGATGCGCGAATAGCATCTCTCACAACATACTATCTCTCCCTTGCGAGGGGGAGCCGCGCGAGTGCCCGTCGAGAGGGGATGAGGGGTGCATCACACGCCCTCGAAAAAAAATGTATGGAGCGTAATCGCTCCCGTCTATAGCATTGTAAGGCTGAGCTTCAAGTCGGAGTGGGAGAGATGGGGCAGAATGTAACTCGTGGGTGGATGGCTGCGTAGAGAGAATAGAATAACAGCAGAAAATAATGAAAGGCGGCAGCAATGATCGAGAACGAAGATACGCCGACAATGCACCGTCCCATAGAGGACCAGGCCCGGCAGGTAGAGCCTGATGGCGCGGGTCAGGCCGATCAGCAGGTATCGCCCGCCGCGCCAGCGGCAAGCGACGACGCGACCACAATTGAAGTAATGGTGCCCGCCGATCATACAGGAACTGGCGCCGCAGCCGCACCTTCGTTACCCTACCTGAGCGTCGATGATCTGCTCGCTTTGCGGATCGCCAGCGATCCCCAGCTCTCCCCGGATGGCACGCTCGTCGCGTTTACCGTGCAGCGCTGTCATGCCGAAAGCAATACCACCAGCAGCGCGATCTGGCTGGTGCGCACTGTGGGAGGAAAGAATGAGACTGCCTGGCAGGTGACAGATGGCAGGCATCACGATACTACGCCGCGCTGGTCGCCGGACGGTCACACGCTGGCGTTTTTGAGTGATCGTGATGGCCCTCCCCAGATCTATCTCCTGCCGATGGCCGGTGGAGAAGCGCGCCCCCTGAGCAAGCTTGCTCAGGGTGTTACGGAATATCACTGGCGGCCCGATGGCCGCGCGCTGCTCGCACATAGCCCCTGGAAGCCGGCGGACGATCAGCATGAAGCGGAGAGCGCAGAGACGGCGCTCATCTATACGCGACTGGGCGCGCAGTGGGACGGCGAGGGCTACCGGCAGGGCCGTCACCAGCAACTCTGGCTCATCACCCTGGATGACCGGGATAGTCGGGCGCAGCGCCTTACCTCGGAACCGGTTGATCTCGTGCAATCGTGCTGGTCGCCCGATGGAACAGAGATCGTCTTCTGCGCCAATCGCCGCCCCGATCCTGACCTGAGCGTAAGCATGGCCCTGTGGGTGCTTACCGTGGCAACGGGCCAGTTGCGCCGCCTGACGCCGAACGAAGGGCTGGCGCAGGTGCCATCGTGGTCGCCCGATGGTCAGACCATTGCCTATCTCTATACCCCCGATCAGACCGAGGCTGGCAACTATGCGCCCTGGATTGTCTCGGCACATCAGGGCGAAGAAACGGCGCGCCCGGCGGTGCAGGGCGCCGAGGAGATTACGTGCCAGACATGGATTATCGATGAACTGCGCAGCGAGTGGCTCGCGCCTCCACAGTGGTATCCCGACAGCAAGGCGCTGCTCGTCACGGCGCAGCAGCGCGGTCAGGTACACCTGTGCCGCCTCGATATCGAGCAGGATCAGCGCGTGCAGTTGACACAGGGCAACGGGCGCTACCTCAGCCCACAGATCAGTCGCGACGGCCAGACAATCACCATGGTGCGCGCCGACTGGTTCACGCCGGGCGATATCTGGTGCATGGATAGCGCCGGCAAGAGGCTGCAAAAGCTCACCAGGATCAATGATGCCTTCCTGCACAGCCACCAGCTTATCCGCCCGAAGCGCATAACCTGGAAGAGCAGCGATGGCCTGGAGATTGAAGGATGGCTCTATCTGCCTCCGCTGCCGCCGGGCGTGAAGGTGCCGTTGATCCTGATGCCGCACGGCGGCCCCTCGCTGGCGTGGGGCGATGCCTACGTTCACGAATTCCAGGTCCTGGCGGGGCGTGGCTACGCTGTGCTGGCGCCGAATCCGCGCGGCAGCGCCGGCTACGGCGAGGGGTTCAGCCGCCGAGTGCTCAACGACTGGGGCGGCGCCGATTTCCAGGATCTCATGACCGGGATCGATCATGTCATCGCGAGCGAGCCGGTAGACGGCGAACGGCTGGGCATCGCTGGCATAAGCTATGGCGGCTACATGACCAGCTGGGCCATTACGCAGACGGGCCGCTTCAAGGCGGCGGTGAGCCGCAACGGCGTCAGTTCTCTGCCCAGCGCGGCCCTGCTCTCGGATCAGACCGTCTGGTTCAATCTCTGCCTGCCCGATGAAGCGCTGCAACGCAATCGTTCGCCATTAACGTTCGCGGATCGCATCACTACTCCCTTGCTCCTGCTGCATGCGGAGAACGACCTGCGCTGCCCCTTTAGCGAGTCTCTGCAATTGTTCGTCGCGCTGCGCAAACGCAAGCATCTCGTCGAACTGGTGCGCTATCCCCATGTCAGTCACCTGATGGATTGGCCCGAAGTCGGAACGCCGCGACAGCGCGTAGATCGCCTGCGCCGCACGCTGGAGTGGTTCACACGCTTCCTCTAAAGGTATCTGACCTCCGGTATCCTCACGTGCTCGCGCCTGTGGCGCTCGCATTATACAGGAATATGACGGAAGCCTCAAGACAGGCACAAAGCGCCTGCCTTGAGGCTTCCGTCATATTCCTATCTTTTGCGCGCCGCCGCCGCGCGAACGCCCATCAGGGAGACTTTTAACTCACATGGCTCAGGATATAAAAAGCTGTACAATAGAGAAGAGCGCGGCGGCGGCGAGCAGCAGATAATAGCTGCCCACTGCGATGCGCGAGGAGCGCAGCGTCCCCGGGGTCATATGCTGCGCCCTGAAACTGTAGAGCGACATGCGCGCCGTCATCATCATAATGCCAAGCAGCAGAATGAAATTCAAGATCTTGATAGCCAGGGTGCCATTGAACATGGCGTAAGTGATGGCGATAGCGCCAAAGGCCAGTAGTGCGCCGAGAATAGCGGCGGCGGCGATACCCATAAACAGACCCTCATCGTAGGAAAGGGAGAGCAATCTGGGCGTGACCTTCACAATGATAACCAGGCCGATAATATATGCAATAATGCTCAATAGGAGCAATAAAACCGGCTGCATAGACTGTTACCTCAATCTCATCTAGGAGCATCACCTGCCCACATTGAAGTACGGCCACGTGCTAAAAAAGTTACTCATATGGTAATACGTGGTGGGCGACGGCAGCCCCAATGCGAGAAAACCAGGGTGGCCCGGAGAGTGACACAGGTCATAAAGCCATAGTGATCGTCCCTATAGCCAGGGGAGCAAAAGCCGAGTATAATAGCTCAAGCTTGACTCCTTGAAGCCAGGAACACTGGAGATTGTTATTCAATAGCCCCACCCGAGACGGAGGTAATGAGCTATGGCACAGGCACCCGGGCGTCCCTGCCCGACATGCGGCACTCTTGTCCCCGGCGATCAACGTTTTTGCTCAAACTGCGGCACGGATCTGTATTCCCGGCCGCAGCCCGGTCCATATGGCAGGCAGCCATCGCCGCCGCCTCCACCACCATATGCGCAGCCCTATCCCCCGCTCCAACCGTATCAGTATCAACAGCCCCCTCAGCAGCAAAATTTTCTCGCCGAACTGCTGGGAGCGTTAGGGCTGCTTTTCCTGCTGCGCCGCTACAGGCCGGGCTATACGCCGCGCCGCCAGAGCAGCGGCTGCTGCGGCTGTATTGTAACCCTGGCCGTTCTTCTGATAATATTCGGTATACCCGGCTATATTCTTTTCAAATCATCCTCACCACGCGTGACATCCCAGTTCCAGCATAGCACGGGCAGCAACGGCGGTGCGGCCACACAGCAACCCATCACGACGGTTACGCTCAACGAGAGCGTACCATATGCAGGTATTACCATGACCGTCGTCAGCGTACAACAGGGTTCCGCCTTTCCCGATGATACTTCAATTAACACCCCGGGCGCTGTGCGCTTGAATCTGAAGGAGGCTGTAGGCGATAAAGTCGGCATTTTCGCCTATAGTGACGTTGCGCGCCTGATTCTGCCTGATAAGAGCGTGATTTCCCCCTCCAATGCACAGTTTGGAGTCAGTCCATCCGCCAACACCACGCGCAATAACTGGTTAGATTTTGCCGTAGCTACCAACGTCAAAACCGATCAATTGCTATTGCAACTGGGCACGAGTGAGGAGGCGCAGATCATCATTCCCTTGAAACCCGGCGCCGATCTACGCCCGTTTCAGGCGGTGACGGTATCCCTGAACGCTGCGACGCAGTATGCCGGGCTGACGTGGACGATTACCTCGGCGACGCGAGCGTGGAGCTACGCCGGACGGCAGGCTCCCCGGGGAATGCGCTATATCGTCCTCACGATGAAGGTAGATAATCCCACGACGCGCGACTTTATCGCCTACTATGGCGACTACCAGCGACTCAAGGCCGGTGATGTCACGCAGCCGCCCGAGTCGTCATCGCAATTCCCCACCAGCTTTGCCCCTGGTTCTTCTGGCACAACCGGAACGATAGCTTTCCTGGCACCGCAGGGCACAACTGCCTACACCCTGGTGTTTCAAGCCCAGCCAAACAATGTGCCGCCGGTCAATCAGGCAACGCTTGCCTTCCAAATCCCATAGCGCCGGATAGCAGGGAGCAGTGACTCTATGCTGGGCCACAATGGCAATAAAGCATTATTGAGGTCAAGGAAGTGATGGCGGAACTGGTCTGGAAGGACAAAGCTCGCCCGCGCACTGGCCGCTGCTCAAACGAGGAATGCGAGCAGGGGAGCGGGGGCACAATGGGACGCTGGCGCCTCGTGACGGAGGAGTGCTATCCCCCGGAAGGAACGGATGGGGGCGCGGCGGGTATGCCTGGCGAACGCTGGCATAACCGTCTGATACGCGGCGATAGGAGCGCCGCGCTGGCGGCACTGCTGCCTGAGTTTGGTGCCTCCATCAACCTCATCTACATCGATCCTCCGTTCATGACCGGACGCTCGTTCGCCAAAGACGGGCAACTGGCATATCAGGATACATGGCGCAACGACCTGGATGCCTACCTGCAATGGCTCTACGAAACACTGGTCTACCTTCACGACCTGCTGGCCGTAGATGGCAGCCTCTATATCCATCTGGATTGGCGCACCAGCCACTACGCTAAAATCATGCTTGATGAGATCTTCACGATAGGTGCACACATGGGTGGCGCCGGTTTCAAAAACGAGATTATCTGGCATTACCAGTCGGGGGGCAGTTCGCAGCGCAGCTTTGCGCGCAAACATGACACGCTGCTGCTCTACACGAAATCCGCGCGCTACTGCTTTCACGGTGAAAGGGTGGGCGAGCGGCGCGGCGCGCGGAGGCGTAACCACATGCGTAAAGAAATAGGAGAGGATGGCCGCGTCTCGTGGAGCATCAGTTCGGCGGGCCGCGTCTACACCTATGATGAGGACACGCGTATGGCGCCGAGCGATGTCTGGAGCGATATCAGCCACCTGCACCAGCGCGATCCCGAGCGTACTGGCTACGCAACGCAGAAGCCGCTGGCCCTGCTCGAACGCATCATCCTGGCCTCCTCGGAGGAGGGAGATCTGGTCCTGGATTGCTTTTGCGGCAGCGGCGTCATGCCGGTGGCCGCCGAGCGACTGGGACGCCGCTGGATTGCCTGCGATAATAGCGACCTGGCAATCACGACGACACGCGCACGACTTCTCGCCGAAAGCCAGAGGCAGCCCTTTGTGGTCCAGCATGTTGAAGCTGTCGAGTAGGAGTTTTTGGGCGACCTGAAACAAACTGCTTGCCAGTGACGATTACCCTGGTATAAGCATTATATATTGGGATAAATGAAGTGTAACAATCAGCATCGGAAAGATCCCCGGTGCGCAGCCGCGCGAAGGTTTCCCGATCTTGAACGTTAACCTTCATAAAAAGGGCCTGGTCATGCTAGAACTATTGGAGCGGCTTTTCCGGCAGGTGCGCGCCTATGCCCAGTCTGAGAGATTTGACCGGGAGAAGGTTTACCGCCAGTTCTCCGGCCATACCACGATGCAGTTCGACCATGATGCCGAAGACCTGATTATCAACGGGCTTCGGGAAAGTAGTTATGGCTTCGAGGTCATCACAGAGGAGCGGCCTGCCTTCACAACGGCCCCCGCGCCATCCTATCGCATCGTCATCGATCCGATAGATGGCTCGACCAACGTGATGCGCGGCGTTATGACCGCAGGGGTTTCCCTGGCGGTTCTGCCCATCGATGCGCCGCTCATACCTGAATGCGTCCAGTATGCGCTGGTGGGGGAGATCTTTAGCGGAACCGTGTATAAGGCGCAGCAGGGTAGAGGGGCCTTTCGCAATGGGAGGCGCTGCCGGGTAAGTGAGACGAAGCAGTTGCAGGACTGCGTGGCAGGCATGAATTTCGATGGCAGGAATATGCGAGCAGTTCAGGCCATGCTCATCAGTGCGCCGGGGCCGCGCATGGTGCGTCGCACCGGCAGTTCGTCGATAGATTGCGTTTACGTTGCCAGCGGAGCCTATGATGCCTACATCGATGTCGGGGATATACTCACCGGAGAGTCGTTCCTGGCCGCGGCCGGTATTGTGCTGGAAGCCGGGGGCATCGTCAGCGATCAGCAGGGCCGGGCGCTGCGTCCCGTTCCCAACCTGACAGAAGGTTTCTCGCTGGTCATGGCCGGTACGCGAGAACTGCACGAGGCTCTGATTGCCCGGCTGGCAGTGAGCTAGCTCACTGCGCAGAGAGTCCCGGCAGGGTATATGTTCGTCTTATAAGTGTATCTGATTTCCCGCACTGGCGTTTGCTCGCGCGGCTGAGCCACGCAAGGGCCCGAGCAGAAGGATAAAGATGCCGAGCATCAGATACTATCTAATCAGGTGTATATGGACAATCATTGATGATGATAAAGAGCCAGTTTATCTATAAGAGGTTCGTCTATGTATAAGCAGCAGAGATCGTCAAAGAGCGATATCTGGCATTACCTCCCGCTCTCGCTTCTGAGCGCACTGGCAATATGTCTTCTAACATTGAGCGCTTGTAGCCCGTTCGCCACGGCACAAAAG
>Ga0209061_1005449_pt1 | contig 11127 bp, 9 predicted proteins | sample Coa_R1_10_FD_187157 | JGI IMG/M metagenome (GOLD analysis project Ga0209061, IMG submission 187157) | Surface soil microbial communities from Centralia Pennsylvania, which are recovering from an underground coalmine fire - Coalmine... | ecosystem: Environmental > Terrestrial > Soil > Unclassified... | reverse complement strand
AGAAGCCTCATCGTCGTCCTAAAGTGTCTTTGAGCAATCTCTAGCTCTAGCACCAGAACTTTAGGGCCGAATGTTTTGGTTCATCCTGAAGAAATTTGTTGGATCGTACTTCCTCTTGAGCGCCACGAGCCTAGCGTAATTCCCCCCGTACGCGGCCCTGACGCGTTCATCTCCCTCCTGGCTCAGAAAGTTGACGTAGACGCGCTCGCTCATGAAGGGTCGAATCGATTCCCAGAATCGACGGGTCCACTCCAAGTTTACCTCCGATTCTGAGGGATCGCGCCACGAACTGATTATCATCAGGTTGTACATCACTCTCCCCCCACCACGATGGAAGAAAGCCGTTTCTGACGGATCAATCGTGCAAGCTTTGTGGTGATGCCTTTCCAAATGGATCTGGGAGAGGTTTGAGGGTGCGCTCTTTGCAAATTCAACGATGACATCCATCGCTCCATCGGAGAGATTTTCGAGGAATCCCGATTTCCAGTAGTGGTGCATCCCCCAAGGCGCGTACAGATCCATGAGTTTCTGGAAATCCACATACGACATTTCTTTAACCAAATCTAGTTCAGGAGGCCCGAACCTCCTCGCCTGCACCAGCAGTCTTTCGCCTGCTTCGATCGAACCAGCGTAACACGGCTCGAGGATGGCGACGCGCTTTCCATCTACGAGCGTGGTAAGCACGGTCATGAGACCGAGCTCCGGGGGCCCGTTATCTCCGAGTTCCTTGAACAGCCCGATGATCTGCTTTGCTCTTTCAAGTGGATGAACGAGTATTCCCCCGAGAACGCGAGAAATGGGGTGCAAGGCAAACTCAAATGAGGTGACGATGCCAAAGTTCCCGCCTCCTCCCCTCAAACCCCAGTAAAGATCCTGATTTTCGACCGGGCTTGCAACCAGGAGTCTACCATCCGCCGTGACAACATCGGCCGAGACCATGTTATCACACGCTCTCCCGTATAATCCCATGAGCCAGCCGTGTCCACCGCCCAGAGTGAACCCGGCTATCCCGGTCGTCGAGACCTGGCCGCCGGTTGTGGCTAGACCGAATGCTTGAGTCTCGATATCAAACTCGCCCCACGTGACTCCGGGCTCTGCGCGAGCGGTCCTGTTCCTAGGATCGACGCGTATGCTCTTCATGTTTGTGAGGTCGATCATCATCCCTCCGTCGCACACTGCGTTGCCCGCGACATTGTGCCCGCCTCCCTTGACCGATACCAAGAGGTCGTGCTTCCTTGCAAAATTCACAGCCTTGATCACGTCGGAGACGCAAGCGCACTTGACTATCAGAGCTGGATGCCGATCTATCATCGCGTTGAAAATTCTGCGCGAGGAGTCGTAACCCTCTTCTCCCGGTCTCAGGAGCTTTCCTCGGAGATCAGCCCTAAATCCTTCGAGCTCGGCCTTTTCCAACGTCAATTCAAAATGGGTCGTTTGGCTTGCGATGACCATTTACTCGGCGCAGACGCCCCTAGCCTCGCTTGCTGTATATATCCTTTGGAGAGGTATCGATGTGAATGTGGAAAACCTTCCGCAGTTTCAAAAAACTAATCTCTCCCCCCTCCCCCTTCTTTTGTTTCCCCTCAAACAAGAAAATTTGGGAAACCATGGATGGATGAATGAATCCTTAAATTCAATCCTTCATTCTTCCAAAGTGATCTGGTGGGGAAATTGGAGGATTCAGAATCGCTCAGCAAACTAATATTCAATCTTTATTCCGACGAGCAGCTATTCCAACGCTACAAGTCCTCTCGAGAATCCGTTTTGAATGGCTTTGACCTATCTCCCAAGGCAAGGCGCGCGGTACTCGAAGGGGACTATGCGTTCATGTATTGCTCGGGTGTGCACCCGGCGCTAATTGATCACATGCTCCAGATTGACTTTTCGGATAGGTTCGGGATGGCGCATGATCATTACCTAAAGCTGGCCGTTCCGAAGATGATCAATTGCCCTAACTCGTACCAAGATTATTACAAACAACAGTAACAATAGATCGCGGCTTCACACCTGCCATATCGCGACGGGGCAAGCGCTCCACCTTGGAAGCACCGGACATTCAGCTAGGACCGGCTTTGCACCGCGGGCAGCGCCGAGCACAACCACGTAGTGCAAAAAGTCGCTCGCCGAGTTTCCAGCCTTGAAAATTTCCTTGAGTGAAAATTGAGACAGAATGTCCTCGTATGATCCTTTCCTGGTCAACTCGAGAGCTTTGTCGTCAAACTCCTTGCTTCTCTCCCCGTGTCTTGATCCGCCCACGTCCGTTGAAAAATTGAAACTTCCAACGAGGGCAACTCTCTTCTTCGAGGGATACCTTTCGATCGCGTCTGCTAGAAATTCGCCCAAAGCGTAGAACCTCTGGATCGATGGGATCGGGGGGACGAGCGTATTTGCAAAAACGGGCACTATCGGTACCCTCCCTTCGGGGGAAAGGAAGCTCAGCGGGACGACGAACGCGTGATCCAGTCTGTAATTGCTGGTTCTGGAAAAGTCGATGCCCGATTTCAGCCCTTCATCGAGCAGAAACCTCGCGAGCTCCCCATCAACAGGTGCACCGTATCTCGGGATTCCGAGCCTCCTTTCGACGGGGAACGGACCCTCCGCCCTGTCTGAAATTCCGATGCAGAACGACGGAGAATCCGTTGGGAGAAAATTATCAAGGTGATCACTTCCCACGATGACTATTACATCCGGTGAGCTCTCTTCCAGGGTCTTTCTTGCTCTGGCAAAGAGATTCAGAGCGTTCTCTCTATCCGAAGGTGGCGGCGCATCGTAAAACCAGTAGATCGTCGGCCTGTGAGTCATTGCGATGAGCGACACAAGTTTTGCCATTTTCTTTGCGTCCCTGATCCACTTGCTGCTAATCTGGGGGGAGCGGAAATGCGTTCCTATGTAACTCGATTCTCAATCCATCTTTGGAAGCGCGCTTTTGTTACGAAGAGCGTGTGTGCATGGCCCTGCAAACAGGTGTGAAGTGATTCAATTTGCTCTAACCACCGAACTTTTCTCTCGCTTCGTACATCGGGAACGACTCGAACTCAGACCTCACGAGTTGCCTGAATAGCTCCACCAAGTGCGCACTCACGCTGGCTGACATCGCGTGACCATCCGTCAAAGTGGGATTGACGGTGAAACTGTCTATCGCACCCATGCTCGATGCCGCCTCGATCATGCGCACTTCCGTTTCGCCGTCGTGTGGAAGATCGGGCCTCTTCAGGAGACCAGCGATGCATGCAGAGATTCCGTATCCACCCCTGCTTGAAGAGGATGCGACGACTGTTACATCGGTTTCAGCAGCCGAGGCGATTCCGCCACCGCAACCGCACTGGCACTTGTTTCCATACGTGATCAGTTCCTTCACTAGATCTGAGACGACGGCCATCCCGATTTCATTACCCAGGTCGCCGACTCCAACGGTCAGGATACCCCGCCTCCTCGCCTCCTCGACGAGCTGGTCGATCTTCGAAGTGCTGCCCGACATCGAATGACCGGCCCCGGTGTGGTGGATCCCCTTTTCGTTTGGAGCGCACCGCTCTAACGTGATAACGGCGGATGGTTTGAATTCATCCAGCAGGCTCTGTGCTCTCTTCTTTGCCTTCTCGGTGTCAACCGGAAACGTTTCGGACAGCACGCCCATCGGGATCCTGTTTGCTTCATTGGAAGAGTAGACCCTCAATCCCGCAGCTCTGCATGTTGCTTCATACACGGGCTGAACTACGTCCTCCGAAAGAAAGAGAGCCTTCGCGCCGAGCCCGTTGACTAGGGCACGCGTGAGCGCCACCGTGCCGATCATCCCGCACATCTCCCCGTGGGGATACCAGAATGGGATCACCCAGCCCGTGGAGACTATCACGTTCTTGCTTTTCTTTTGAGACTCGATTATCCTCTTCGCTGCTTCCAGACACAGGGGTCCGCTGGATTTCTTCCTCGCTCCACGATATATCGTCTCAATCTTTCCTCGGGAGGTTCTGGTGTCGTCGCCCTCTCGATGATCGAGTTCAAGAGTTGCCAGTCTATCTACCTGTTCGCCTAGAACTTCAATCGTCAAAAAATTACGTGTCCCCGTCCAATCCAGTTTGCTTGGTTGATGACTATAAGAATCTAATCTAGCAATCTAAGGTCTGAGGAAGTTTCCAACCTGAAGCACTCTGCGAGTTTTCACGGAATTTCGAGGGGGGCAAAGCGTTGCACTAAATTCAAGGAATCAAGACGGGGCGGCCATCAAATCTCTTACCAGCCATAAGCGATTCAAACACCTGGCCAGCTCTCTCTAAAGGGAAACGCTCCGTCTGTAAGCCAATTTTCCCCTGATCACAGAGCTGCACGAGCTCTGATAATTCGTTAAACGAGCCCACCAAATTTCCGATTATGCTAATCTCTTTACTGATCAAGTCTTGGGTAGGATAGTTCAGCATGCCACCATATCCCACAACGGAATATGTGCCGCCCTTGCGAAGCATCCTCAACGACTGAGCCGCCGTAGAATCACTGCCAACGAGATCCAAAACCACCTGTGCCCCCAGGCCACGACTTTGGTTGATAACTTCCCTCGGTGCAGTCTCAGGATTTGCGACAACGCAATGATCGGCGCCGAGTCTCCTTGCGAGCTCCAGCCGATATTTGGACTCCGATATTACCACCACCGTTGCATGAGTGAGTAGCTTCAAAAGTTGCACTGCAAAATGCCCCAACCCACCCATTCCGAAGACCACTACTATTGATCCGGGGTGAATCGATGGAGAGATTCTCTTTATTGCGTGGTAAGATGATATGCCCGCATCGGCAACCGCGGCCATGTTGTAGAGATCACCTCGATCTCTTGTCCTGACCAGACATCTTGCGGTCGTCCTCATGAATTCTGCAAAACCACCGTCGGTGCCGTCTATCCCTGCTTCGCGAAGGTTGGGGCAATACATGTCCCTTCCACGCCGACATTCCTCGCACAGACCGCATGTAACGTGCGAATAGACAACAACAGGATCCCCTTTACGGAACCCGGCGGCCCCGGGGCCGCACTCTTCCACCCATCCTACATTTTCATGCCCCAATGTGTAGGGTAAGGTAGCTTTGGGGAAGATCTTTCGGAAACCCCCTTCGACGATGTGGACATCCGTCCTGCACACTCCAGCTCCTGCTATCTTGACGATCACATCGGTGGGTGCGCCAATCTTTGGGTAATCAACTTCTACAAGTTTTGGTGGAGAATCATACTCGACGAGTCGGACTGCTCTCAAACTGGAATTTTCTCACTCTATCCCCATATCGCTCAGAATCCTTTGAATGTTCAACGCATTATTGTCCATAGATTTCTTTTGATTATCAGTCGTACTATTATTCTTGTTTTGTAATCAATTCAAACAGGGTACTTTCCCCAAAAAATTGCAAACTTTCGTCACTAACGTAAATTCACACTCTGCATACTGTTAATAAACAAGTCCCAACGTTTGGTTGCGACCATGCCTAAAGATCTTCGTTATTTTTTGAATTCTCTCGCGAGAAGTTCGCCGAGCCTATTTGTCAGAGTTACAAAACAGGTAAGCCCAGAATACCAGATATCTGCAATCGTAAATAAACTTGGAGGCGGACTGACCAACCACGGACGCGTGGACACACCCGCTCTCCTGTTCGAAAATGTCAAGGGCTCTGAGATGCCCGTCCTAACCAATCTGTTTTCCTGCAGGAAGCTTCTAGCTCTCGCAATGGAGACTTCCGAGGACAGCATAACTCAGACCTATGTCAACGCATGGAAGACTCCTATTCCGCCGACTCACGTCAAGGGTGGACCGGTGAAGGATGTCGTTTCAATTGGTACAGATGCGGATCTTAACAAATTGCCCGTCGTGACTCACTGCGAAAAGGATGTGGGTGCGTTCATTACGCCTGGCGTCACGCTGATCAAGGATCCTGTGTCTGGCTATGTCAACGCAGGGATTTACAGGCAGATGCGCAAGGGCAGGAACAAGATGGGAATCAGCCTCGCACCGGAAAATCACGCCTCGCACATGTTCAGGGCAAAGGAAGCAAAGAAGGAAGATCTGGAGTTCGCCACCGTCTTGGGTTATCATCCGGCTCTCCACCTTGCGGCTGAGTACAACGGCGAGTTCGGCGTGAGCGAGCTTGATATCGCCGGGGCGTTGCTGAGGGAGCCCGTGCCAATGGTGAAATGTGAGACCGTAGATCTCGAGGTACCAGCATTTGCGGAAATTGTAATTGAGGGCAGGATTAAGGCAGGGGTCAGGGAGGCTGATGCACCTTTCGGAGAATATCTTGGATACTATGGAGATGAGCAGATAAAAAGACCGGTCGTCGAGGTTACGGCGATAACACACCGAAAGGACGCTATCTTCCACGACCTCCACAATGGAGGCGTTGAACATCCATTGCTCTTTTCCGTGGGAATAGAAGCGGAGCTTTACAGGAGGGTGAAACAGACCGTTCCGCAGCTCACGGCCGTGCGTGTGCCCATGAGTGGGGTGTGCCACCTTGGCTACGTCCAGATAAAGAAAGGGTACGAGGGGTCGGGGAAGAACGCGGCGATAGCCGCACTCACAACGCCCTACATCAAGATAGCAGTGGTGGTTGATGATGACATCGACATCGATGATGAAGGGAAAATAATTTGGGCCATCGTAACAAGAACTGATCCCGACAGATCGTTTTTCACCATACCCGAGACTTCTGTCTCGAGGCTTGATCCACGCTCATACTCCTCGCGAAGTAGAAGCGAAAGAGGAGTATTGAGCACAAAGCTAGGGATCGATGCTACAAAGTCGATCGAACTTGGATTCTCCGAGGTCGCGCTTCCGCCGATTGACTTGATGCAGAAAATAAACTTGGCCGATTATGTTGGCAATCTCACGGGGGGATGAATCCATGGGTTCCCCTTTTTTCCCCTATTTGGGAAATGGTGAAGAATGAGTTTGATCTCCAATTCTTGATCTTTGCTTTGCCACATTCATCACGGCTTCGATGTAAGGGATGTAGCCTGTACATCGACACAAGACTCCGCACAGCGCTTGCCGCACCTCTTCTTCGGATGGATGCGGATTCGTATCCAGCAGATGCTTTGCCACCAACAACATCGCGGGAGTACAATACCCACACTGGGGAGCAAAGCAGCTGATGAATGACCCTTGAAGCTCGCTCAGGCGGCCATCGGACGCCAATCCTTCAACTGTGGTCACCTTCTTTCCGACGGCCCGCCAAGATGGTGTCATGCATGAGAACACGGGCTTGCCATCCAATAGAACCGTGCACATTCCGCAACCACCAGAATCGCATCCCCTTTTCGTGCCGGTCAGACCAATAGTTTCACGTAGTGCTTCGTTGAGGCTAGTCGAAGGACATGCATCAATTTCATACACAGTTTCGTTTATTTCGAGTTTTACCTTCAACTTGCAAATTTCACCCTATTCAGGGCGTGACGAAGAGCCTCCCCCTCGACAATGGGACATACGTTCATCTTGTATGCGCCGCTCGCATTGATTGAAGAGGCAGGCTCAACATTTAATTCCATTCTAGCGGCTTTGTCAAATACATTGTTTGAAGCAATCTTGCCGATAAGATACTTTTCAGCGACGTCGTGTCTCACCGGTGTGTTGCTAATCGCTCCTATAGCGATTCTTGCGTCCGTGATCCTACTACTTTCTTCATCCATCGTCAAAGAGGCAGCGCAATTTACCATCGCAAAATCGACGGATGTTCTCCCCAGCTTAACAAACGAGGTTCCGGTGTTAGACTTTTCAGGTATCTGAACTTCAACGACCATCTCCTCCGGGGATAAATTTGTAACAAAATAGTCAACGAAAAAATCCTTTGCGTGCACGATTCGTTCTCCGTCGGTTGACAACACTTTCGCCTTTGCGTCGAGAGCTAGCAACACCACCGGCATGTCGTAGAAGGGGATTCCGCTGCAGATCGAGCCCCCAATCGTGCCCATGTATCTTATCTGCGGGGGAGTTATTTTTGAGGAAACCTCCTTCAATGCATAATGAGCCGCAGGGTTGGTGAGCGTAGAAGACGCGATCTCAAAGAATGTTGTCGCAGCGCCTACACGTAACTCCCCGTTTTCTTCGTCATCTCTTCGAACGTAGCTCAGTCCAAGTCCAGAAACGTCTACGAGCGTCGTCACATCCTCGAGGCCTCCTTGGATCGAAAGCTCGTACAGCGTCGTATTGCCCGCCACCAATCTTGCGCTTGATCCGAGCCTCTTCAGGGTCTCTAGGGCTTCCTTCAGACTCGCCGGTCTCTCCAAACTCGAAGGGTTATACTTTGCCATTAACTTGACTTCCTTGGAGTTCCTTATTGGCCGCCAAAATCTTTTCAGGTGTTATCGGGAGCTCATTTATCCAAACGCCAAGCGCGTCGTGAACAGCGTTTCTCACGGCGGCCGCGATGGGCATGATCGCGGCTTCGCCGGCTCCCTTTGCTCCGTGTGGGCCATCTTTGTACTTCGTTTCGAGTATCACTGTTTCTATGATCGGCGCATCAGCTGATGTCAGCAGTTTGTAATCAGCGAGATTGGAGTTGCCAAATCTTCCGTCTAAGAGTTCGCAGCTTTCAGACAGAGTGGAGCTCAGGCCCATCATTACCGCTCCCAACATCTGCCCTCTCACAAGGCTGGGATTGATCGCGGTACCCACGTCCATCGCACAGACTATCCTTCTTACTTTCAACTGACCGGTCCCGGGGTTGACGGACACTTCTGCTCCCGCTGCTATCGATTGGTAGTAGGGAGATATGCGACCGGAAATGCACTTTCCACTTTCAGGATCCTGTTTCCCGGCCTCCTTGAAGCCTGTACCAAATCCGATGAAATCGTTCCCCTGATCTAACCTTGAGGAAATGCCCCGAGCGCGGACATGATAATTGGGAAAGAGATCGGAGATGGCAACAAATCTCTTTGGGTCATCTTTGTAGAACGCCCTTCCGCCTTTGACCTCGATGGACCCTGGCGGAACTCCGATTATTTTCGATACATGATTGGCAATCTTTTCCTTTGCATCCCTGCACGCGAGCATCACCGCCTTTCCCAGGTAAACCGTCTGACGACTGCCCGTCGGGCCGTCGGTAAATCCAGAATCGGAAGAATCCGCTCCTCCAACCAAAGGTCGAAGTTTAACTTCACCTGGTGGGACGCCGAACTCTTCCGCCGCTATCTGTACAAGTCCCGTGTAGCTCCCCTGCCCATTTTCCACTACATCGGCCGAAACCTCAACGACCCCGCTCGCCCTTACGCGTACAGTGGCTTGGTACAATCCGGTCCCAGCCCACTTGGCAGCCAGAGCATATCCAGTGCCTTCGCGCCAAAGACCCGGTTCATCGCTTTCCCGTACTTCGTCGTCAGATTTCTTTCTGGAAGCGCCACTTGGCATTCGTCTTACGACCTCGAGGAGACATTGCCGATGGCTGGTACCTTCCATCGCTTCACCTATCGCGTTTTCATTTTCGTCAAGTAAGACGTTCTTCAACCTTAATTGTACTGGGTCTTCGTGTAAGATCTGGCTTGCGTAATCCATGTGGCATTCTACCGCCCAATCTATCTGAGTTCCCATAGGTGCTCTTTGTGCAGAACCGGGGACGGTGTTTGTGTAGACTCTGTAACCATCGAACTTTATGTTCGGAACGTTGTAGACGGAGACCGACGCGAGCAACCCATTTCTGAGGAGGTTATTTCCAAGTATTCCAAAAGCGCCTCCGTTGTATATGGCCCTGATCTCTCTGGCCGCCAGTTTTCCTCCCGCCTCGTAACCGTCCTTGATATACACAAGTGTCGCGTGTCTCGTGGCCGTCGCGGTCATTGACTCTTCCCGCGATAGCTCCAGTTTCACTGGTCTGCCCGAGACAAGTGCGAGCTTCGCGCAGATAGCGGCGATGTGCGACTCCTCCTTCGCACCAAAGCAACCGCCCAGAAAGGGCACGATTACCCTGATGTTGGCTGGATCGATTCCAAGATAAATTGCGAGTTCCTGCTGCGCCGTGTGCGCGGATGAGGTGAAAGAGCCCCACACGGTGACACCACCTTCAGCGTCAGGATGTGCGAGGAACGTGATTGGCTCGAGCTGAAAGTGAGAGATTCTAGCGGTGGAATACCTACCTTCTATGACGTATTCACACTCTTTGAAAGCTCTCTCAACATCACCGGAGATTACTTTCACATGTCTTCCAACGTTGGGAGCTTCCGTTACTTCCCCAGGATGTACTATTACACACGGCGAATCCTTTGACATTGCCAATTCTGGATCAAAGACGGCGGGAAGTCGCTCATACTCGACCTTGATAGCTGAGATAGCTTCTTCAGCGATGGCCGCGGTGTCGGCAGCCACCGCGAGCACTCCCTGATTGTGATAATATGCTTCATCCATAGCGAGCGCTGGAGTTGACTCATTAGGAAGTTGGGGAAAGTCTCGGCCGGTGACTATTGCTCTAACTCCGATAACCTTTCTAGCATCAGAATCGTCGATAGATATTATTCTCGCGTGCGGAAAGGGACACCTCTTGAGCTTGGCGTACAGCATGAACGGTAATTTCATGTCTCTGGCGTAGGTTGCACTCCCCGTCACCTTGGCGCGAAGATCTATTCGAGTTATAGATGAGCCAATTAAACTTGGATGCTCGACACCTTGAGCTGGGTCGAGCATTGTCTGGCTCTTCTGCCCCGCGAGACTCATGAGATCTTGCTCGGTTTTGGAATGGTTCAGGATATTAAAACTGAACTATGGAAGTGAGTATCACAGTCCAATTTTTTTCTCCGACCTCTTCGGTTTGGATCATGAAATTCTTTTCGGGAACCGAAGAAGCGGGGGGAAAAGAAGATCTCGCGAGTTGTGGAGATTCACCCAAGGGAAAGACCGACTCCCACTGGTCATGCTGATTACCCGCGCCTTGCATTAAACTCTCTAGACTTACTTAAAATCAAGTCAGTTATCCATTCAATACTGAGGGAGCAATTTGATTTGATTGCAATCCTGGTGGGAGCCTGAACGTCCTTTGGCTTACAAAGATCTCAGAGAGTTCATTGACATACTAGACTCGAGGCATGACATCAAGCGCATTGAAGGAGCTGACTGGAACCTTGAGATAGGAGGGATCACTGAGATTTTGGCAAGGAGGCCTTCTTCATCCCCTGCC
>Ga0209061_1005448_pt1 | contig 11134 bp, 8 predicted proteins | sample Coa_R1_10_FD_187157 | JGI IMG/M metagenome (GOLD analysis project Ga0209061, IMG submission 187157) | Surface soil microbial communities from Centralia Pennsylvania, which are recovering from an underground coalmine fire - Coalmine... | ecosystem: Environmental > Terrestrial > Soil > Unclassified... | reverse complement strand
GAGCACAACATAGCGCTGAGAACCCACGCTCAGAGGCTTGGATTCAAACTGAGCGAATTCGGACTCTTCGGGGGGGACGGCGTTAGGGTGGCCGGCGCAAGCGAGGGGGAGGTGTACGCGAAGCTGGGCTTACAATACATTGAGCCGGAGCTACGTGAGAACACCGGGGAGATAGAGGCCGCGTCAAAAGGGCTGCTTCCAAAGCTTGTGGGCGCCTCGGATGTATTCGGCGACTACCATGTTCACTCTACTTGGAGTGATGGTGTGGACACACTTGAGAGGATGGTTGAGGGGGCTGTGCGCCAAGGCTACAAGTATGTTGTGTTCACAGACCACTCTAAGGGTGAGAGGGTGGCTAACGGGATGAGTGAGCATAGGCTGCGAAAACAGGCTGAGGAAATAGAGAGGCTGAGGTCAAAGTATGGGTCAATAGAGATCCTGCACGGCTCGGAGGTGGACATCCTAAGCGGTGGGAGGCTGGACTATGATGATGAGACCCTGGCCCAACTCGACTACGTTGTTGCTTCTCTCCACAGGAGGTTCACCTCGGACAGGGATGCGCTCACAGAGGCAGTGATCAGGGCGTTGGAGAACCGGTATGTGGACACACTGGGCCACCCCACCAATAGGATGCTTGGGAGGAGACCGGAGAATGGTGTGGATTTGGGGAGGGTTTTGGCTACGGCGAGGAGGAATTCAAAGTTTCTGGAAGTGGACGGCCAGCCCCTTAGGATGGATCTCCCTTCAATATGGGTTAAGAGGGCCGTGGAGGAGGGTGTGTGTTTGGTGCTCTCAAGCGATGCCCACTCAACCGCCGAGCTTGGATACATGATGTTCGCGCTCATCAACGCGAGGAGGGGGTGGGCGGGTGCCAAGAATATAGCTAACAGCTCCCAAAAATTCAGAAGCGCAAGGGTGTAGGTTAGCCACTGGCGATTAAAGCGGCGATTAATCGAAGCCGCTTTACCGTTTTACTGCTAAATCCCCAACAGACAATCACTCCAGAGAGAAACATCATTCTAGAAAGCCATTAATATCTGGAGGATGGTTATTTATTGACGATGATCAAAACGTTTAATCCCTATACGGGTGAGGTCCTAGGCGAATATCAGGAGGAGTCCATTGAGCAGATCAGGCAGAAAATCGCTAAGTTAAGGGAGGCCCAGAGGGATTGGGCTAGGAGCACAGATGCGAGGATGGATGCGCTGAGAGAGGTCAAAAGAAGGGTGCTCGCAAAGAAGGGTGAGCTCGCCAAGCTGATGAGTATGGAGATGGGTAAACCCGTCAGCCAGTCTGAAGCTGAGGTGAACAAGTGTGTTTGGCTGATTGATTACGCCGTTGAGAACATGCAGAGATTCCTCGAGCCAGAGTATGTTAAGACGGAGGCCTCGAAGAGCTATGTAAGGTTCGACCCGCTGGGTGTTGTGCTGCTTGTGATGCCCTGGAATTTCCCAGCTTGGCAGGTAATGAGGGCTGCTGTTCCGGCGCTTGCCGCGGGGAACGCGGTCATCCTTAAGCATGCTTCAATAGTGACTGGTACAAGCCTCATGCTTGAAGAGCTCTTCGGCCTAGATGTCTTCAGGTCAACCGTTGCTCGGGGTGAGACCGCGCTGTCAGCCATAGAGTACGTTGACGGGGTTAGCTTCACTGGTTCCACCGGTGTTGGGAGCACGATAGCCTCGGAGGCGGGAAAGAGAATAAAGAAGACCGTGCTTGAATTGGGCGGCTCAGACCCATTCATAGTGCTTGGGAGCGCCGACCTCGAGAAAACTGTTAAAAACGCTGTTTACGCTAGGCTTCAGAACAATGGTCAGAGCTGTATAGCTTCAAAACGCTTCTTAGTGCACCAATCTGTCTACGATGAGTTCAGTAGGCTCATGCGTGAAGAGTTCGCTAAGGTGACCGTGGGCGACCCACTCTCCACCTCAACATTCCTAGGCCCCCTCTCCAGCACTGAGCAGAAGCGCTCCGTGGCGCGGCAACTCGACGAATTGGGGAGATTGGGTAGGGTTCACAGGGCTGAGGCGCGCGATGACGGCAACTTCGTGCCCCCCACAATCGTCGAGACGGGAGCACTCTACACGGATGAGGTGTTCGGCCCAGTTGCCATACTCAAAAAGTTCTCCACCACGGACGAAGCAGTGCAGCTGGCCAACGAAACACCCTACGGCCTAGGCGCATCAATATGGGGCGACCCAGAGGAAGCTGAGAAGCTTGTGCCAAACATCCAGGCGGGCATGGTGTTCATAAACAAGGTTGTGGCCTCCGACCCAAGACTACCGTTCGGCGGGGTGAAGAAGAGCGGCTACGGAAGGGAGCTATCACGCTACGGTATGCTAGAGTTCACCAACATAAGAACCGTTTGGGTGAACTAATACCTTAAAACCCAGCCTCCTCACACGGGACCTCATATACAGACTAGCCCACCCTGTGGAACCGGTTGCGCTCGATGAGTAGGTCGAGCCTACCAGCCGTATTTATGAGCTCGATGGGTATGTGTTCAACGCCCACCACCACTGATAGGTTTTCATCTTCGAGAATCACTGGGAATGTCTGTGTCGCGCCCTCCTGGCTGAAGCTCGCATAGAGCAGTGAGCCAACCTCTCTGAGTTCGAGTCTAACCGTGCCGCTGAAATTCTCGTACACCCCGCTTAGCGCGTCGATGAGCCGCTGATACTTTACGAATGGGAGGCTCTCCTCCTCGACGCCGAGTAGCTGGGTTAAAGCGAAGGCGCCAATGTATGTAGTGTGTATGCTCTCACTGTTGGAGACAAGCGCCACACCGCTCTTTACTTCGGGTATAAAGCCCACGTAGGCGGTGGACACGCCGATGTTACCCGAGTGGTACACCAGTGTGTGGCCGTGGAAGTCTCGGTTAACCACCCACCCATACCCATAATACTCGTCACCGAAGGGTGTAGGTAAACCACACTTCACATGCGGAGCCATAACCCTTTCAAGGAGCTCCTTCTCGAAGGGGTGCGGGTTCGACGTGAACACGCCGATATACCTTAATAGGTCACGCACACAGCTTATCAGCCCCCCAGCGGCGTCTAGCAGAGGGTGGTCGGGGAAGCCGACCCTCACCTTCCTTTTACCGTCAACAGCGTATGGCTCTATGGAGTCGTCGTCGGAGAGCATACGGGCTCCAAAGCCACTCCTACTCATCCCGAGGGGTGAGAGCACCCTTCTACCCACGAACTCCCGGTAGCTTAGGCCGCTCACCTTCTCAACGATCTCGCCGAGGATTGTGTAGCCTTCATTCCAGTAGAGGAAAATTTCACCGGGTGCGGCCACCCTCTCCAGTGCCCCTCTATTAACCCACTCCACGAACTCCGACTTATCACGGAAACGCCTCCCCCTATCACGTTTTACCTTCTCCTCGATTATTGTCTCCGCGACGCCGAGCGCGGGTATACCGCTTGTGTGTGTTAGGAGGTGTTTTATGCGCACACCACCATTACCGCCCAACGTATACTCTGGTAGATACTCGGAGACGGGATCCTCAACGCTCAGCCTACCCTCCTCTTCGAGGAGGAGTATTGATAGGGCTGTTAGGGATTTTGTGACGGAGCCAACCCCGAAGAGCGTTCTATCAGTAACAGGCTTGGTGAGAGAGAAATCCCTGTAGCCGAATCCCTTAGAGTAGACCAATTCTTCGCCGCGTAGAACTCCGATCGCCAAACACGCGTTTGGGTCGACTTGAAGCTGCCTTGAAATAAAGCTCTCAAGCCTCCCACTCCAAGCATCATCCATGATAAGTATACCTCGTACACACATTTAGAACAGGTATTTTAGACGATTTGATGAATCATGCTTCCATGCGGGGGTTTGGGGGAAGGCTATTCGGGCGGTAACTCCTTGAATATTAGGCTCACATCTACCCCCCTCCTCGCGTGGTAGGCCTTGGATATTGGGTAGAGGAGTGCGCCCATAACTATGAAGAATATTATGAGTCCCAGTGACAACCAGTTGGGTGAGCCGTTGGGTAGATAGCTACCATAGTAGGGCATAAACAGGAACATGTAGGTCAGCGCCAAGAAGAACACGGCTGTGATCACGCCTGAAACTATTGTGGCAACCTTCATCTGAGCTCTTCCTCTAAGCGCGTAAACAACACCGTTTATTCCAACGAAGGCGAAGAAGAGCATCCCAAGCGCGGTGGTAGAGAACACGGATGCAAAGTTGGTGTACGCCACCACAGCTATGAAGGGTATGGACCCCAAGGCGGCCACCAGCAGGCTTATCACAGGCGAGCGGAATCGCTCGCTCACATCTGCGAGCCTAGTTGGGAGAATCCTATCGAAGCTTAGCCCGAACACATACCTAGAGATGGATAGAATGGTCTGCTGGACTGCTGCGAGATACCAGAACGCGAACGCCAGATTCATGACCCATATGTACACTGGGTTCCCCCTCATGGCTATGGTTGCAATGGTTAGCATGTTGGGTGTGGCGCCCACCGAGTTGAGCGCGCTCGGCCACGAGCCTGGCGCCGCCATGCTGAAGCCGAAGCCTAGACCTCTATAGTACGCTCCACTGAAGCCTGCCAGCAGCAACCCGCTTATAAGCGCGGGCATAAAGGTGCCCATCCAAGCTGACCTTCGGAGATTCTTGATTTCACCGGAGAACGCCGCGGCGTTGTTGACCCAGGGTAGGGAGAAGGATATGAATGGTAGGAGTAGTATTAGTGCGGGTAGGGAGACGTATGGGCCGTGGTACTGGGATGAAATGGTGGAGTAGCCAGAGTTGTACGCCGAGAGGAAGGAGTCCACCGAGGAGCGCAGGGCGGCTGGGGTGAACCCGAGTAGGACTGCTGCCATCATAGCTGTGCCCACCAGCGCGACGCCCACGAAGGCGGCGAGCAGTCTGAAGCCGTTCTTGGGTGAGAACACGTCCACAGCGGTGATAATGGCGAGCACTATGACCGAGAGTGTGATTATGGCTGTGGGTGATGAAAGGTTTGAGGCCAACGCCACAACACTCTGGCTGCCAGTAACCACCCCGATTGTGGCTATGGAGGGTGAGAGTGAAAGCGTGACAAGCCAGTTTAGCGCTATAGCGATGAATGGTATCCCCGTAAAAGTGAAACCCAGAACGAGTAGTCCTCCAACAACCGGGCCCATGGTTCTACTTATCCACACATAGTCGCCAGCCGTTCTACCAACATCCTGCACCACCCTATAATATATGAACGACTCGAAAGCCACGAATAGTGTAAAGAGTAGCACAGCGAAAACCACGTTCCCACCCGGGTTACCGTTCGGTAGATACGAGTCAGCCGCATTAAGAAAGAGGAGGTTGGTTCCGAAGCCAACCTCACCCATATTCGAGAAAAATATTGTGAGCGGCCCAACACTCTTAACGAGACCTGTGGCCTCCCGCACAAACACCTTCGACTGGGGGACTCCACCCGCCAAGGCTATCCTGTGAGACACACCCAGAGCTATTTAAACATTCACTTGGAACACGTAGTGTCGAATAAATCGCACAATGGTATAGATAGAATGCAACGGTGCGGAGGACTCGGCCCCAACGGTTTACACGAAAACTGTAACAAGCAATACTCATTCGACACAGCGCTTTAAACCCTCGTTTGAATAAGCCGTGTCTACGTGTGTGCGGTAACAAATATATTCTCGCCGTGTTAGACCTATAAGTGTTGAATGTTGGTGTAGGCTACGATTGGAGGGGTGCGAACCTCCAAGCCATGGCTAGAATAGCGCGGGGCGCTGAGGAGTTGGGTTTCGATGTTGTGTGGGTGCCTGAGGCGTGGGGTGTGGAGGCATTTTCGAGTATAGCCCACATACTAACCATAACTACTAGAGTTAAGGTTGGGGCTGGGATAGTGAACGTGTACTCAAGGAGTGCCACGCTGATCGGGATGGGTTGCGTGACCCTCAACCAGATAGCACCTGAGAGATTCATCCTCGGCTTGGGTGTGAGTGGTAGGGGGTTAATAGAGAGGTGGCATGGTTTAAAGTTCACAGACCCCTTCACAAAGGTCATAGAGTACCTTGAGGTCATCAGGAAAACGGCTTCGGGTGAGAGGGTGGACTATGCGGGTAAACACTTAAACCTAGGGGGCTTCCGACTGTTCACACAGCCACTGACCAAACCACTCGAAGTGTATTTGGCGGCCCTCGGCGATAGGAGCCTTAAGCTCGCGGCTGAACACTTTGATGGATCCATCCTCACAATGTATCCAGCATCCAAGCTCAACCACGCCCTCAGCATCACAACCTCACTTAGCCCAAACAAGAGGGTCTACTTATTCCAGCCAGTAGCGCTTAACACTCCAGGCAGCACCTCAGATGTTGTAAACCAAATTGTGCGCACAATAGTGTTCTACGTGGCCTCTATGGGTGACTACTACTATAGGAACCTTTCTAGGCTGGGTTTTGAGAGTGTGGTTGAGAGGATAAGGATGGAGTACAGTGCTGGGAGGAGGGATGAGGCATTCAAGGCGGCTGAGCCCCTAGTGGATGAACTCGCACTCGTTGGAGCCCCAAGAGTGGTCGCGGAGAAAATCGCGGGCTACCCAAAACAAGTGACACCCGTACTCATGTTTAAAGCGGAAAACCAAGAGGATGCAGATATGGCCTTGAAAGCCATGGGGGCACTCAGCGAAGAGCTAGGGGCAACGAAAGGAAGATAGGAGAAGTGTGTGGGCCATCCCACCATGAATCACGATTCAAAGATTCGCTCTCAACCTTAAATCGGTGCTCAGGATGATTTTGGCAATCATGTTGGGCTTTCAAACCTCAGTAAGCCAGGCTATGAATCCCGCCACGTGTTTTCAGTGTTTAAACATCTCGTAAATGATGAAGCCCATTATAAATATAAAGAAGAGTCCAGCGATGATGGCGCCCGCGAGAAGGTAAATATTTACGCTCCTACCTATGAATAGCTCATCCACACCCCCACCCACAAGCACGCCTAAAGCTGGGAGGGTGTGGAAGCCACCCTTAAGCCTCCTGAGAAGCAACCTAAACCTGTCTCTCAGAGCGAACACATGAGTTTTTTCACTGAAGGTCTTATTAGTTTGACGCATCCATCACCAAACCCGTTTATAGAGGGTTGTGGTGCACACGTCTGAATGCACCCCTAAGTGGTCCCCACTGTTTGGGGTGAGCGTATACCTAAATCCTAAATGGCCGTGTAAACATAAAAAGTCGTGCTCCCGGTGTCTAATCCGTCTTGACCACACCGCAAACCTTGGAGGAGCGCGTCCCCCATCCACGTGGACGCGAGGCCTTATGAGTGCTCCGCGGGGAACTCCTGTATAAAGGACTCGGAGAGTTTCAGCACCTCCTCTATGTCTGAGAGGTCCATGTAGGAGTTGGCTGTGTGTATGTACCTGCATGGGACCGATATGACGCCGCTGGGTATACCGCTACCCGCGAGGTGGATGGGGCCAGCATCGGTTCCCCCGAACCCCGGCTTCTTAATCTGGTGCTTGACGTTGTGTTTCTCCGCCAGTGTCTTCAGTGCGCGGAAAACGCGTTGGTTGGCGATCATGGATCTATCCATCACGGTGAGCACGGCGCCCCCACCCATCTTGGAGGGACACTTATCCTCTGGCACGTTGGGTGTGTCCCCCGCAACTGTGGCCTCCAACACGAGTGCGACGTCTGCGCGCTGGGTGTTGGAAACCACGTGGGCTCCCCGCGTACCAACTTCTTCTTGGGTTGTGGCCACAAATATCAGGGTGGGTGTATCCCTACCCGTCTGGAATCCGCGTAGTATTCTCAGCAGGTTATAGCAGCCCACGCGGTCGTCGAGGGCCTTGGATTTGACGATGTTTCCTCTCGCTCTTGGCGTGGATGTGGGAACGATGGGGGTGCCGACCTCGACGCCTAGCTCGCCGAGCTCCTTCGGGTTTAGACCCGTGTCCACATAAAGCTCGTCGAACTCCAGTACCTTCTTCCTCTCGGCTTCTGAGGTTATATGGGGTGGTTTTGTGGCCACTACCCCGTAAACATCCTCCTTCCCGAGGATTTTTACTTCCATACCTGGCAGCACCCTTTCATCCCAGCCTCCGAGTGGTGTGAAGCGTATGAAGCCCGCTTGAGTTATGTGTTGAACCATGAATCCAACTTCATCCATGTGGGCGCAAAACATAAGCCTCCTCTTCTCATCACCCAGCTTCTCAGCGTACAGGTTACCCACACCATCCACATACACCCTATCCGCGTATCTACGGAACTCAGCCTCAAGGAAGCCTCTAACCCTATCCTCGAACCCTGAGGGGCCATCTAGACCCAAAAGTTTCTCCAGAGACGCATCCATAAACCTCTAACCCAAGTTGAGATTGCACGCGGGTTTATAAAGCTCCCAGACCTCGCCGCCCACCAAGTACACCAAAAATCCTTGTTCGGGGTTACACGAACACCAAGCGCGGGCTTCGATCCCCTACTATAGATGGGTGTCTTACAAGGGCCCCGCGCAACACATTTAGGTGGGTGAGGGGGAGTGGATGGGATGGATTTCGGCTGCCTAATACTCGCGGCTGGGGAGGGGAGGAGGATGGGTACACAGAAACTCCTCCTCGAATTGGATGGTAAACCCATCCTCCAACACGTAGTCGACACCGCACTAGCGGTAGGCTTCCACGAAGTGGTAGTTGTTGTTGGCAGCCAATCCGAGAGGGTGATCTCCACGATAAATTTTGGGCCCGCCAAGATTGTCGTAAACAAGGAGTACGCAGCAGGACTGTCCTCCTCACTCAAACTCGGACTCAAAGCCTTCACCTCGAAGCCTGACGCCTACTTGGTGATGCTCGGCGACCAGCCACTCGTCCGCCTAGAAACGGTACGTAAACTACTAGACGAACACGCCAAGACCAACCCACTAATGAGTATACCCACCTACCACGGGAGAAGAGGCAACCCAGTAGTGCTAAGCAGTAGAATACTGAGTGAAATCCAAACACTAAGCGGCGATGCGGGCGCCAAACAACTATTAGACCGCCACCCAGACGAAGTCAAATGGGTAGAGGTCGACGACCACGGTGTCACCCTAGACGTGGACACCCCCGAGGACTATAAAGACATCCTAGAGATGATGAGGCACAGACATTGATCCACTAACGACAAGCACCCCCCACTACTTGCTTACAAGTGAGCTACCCCGCCCTCCGCGGAGGGCGGAGCTTCCCGCATCATTGCCCCACCTTGCCTACCCCTCCCCGCCAACCCCAAGGTCGGGAGAGGAGGTATTGGGCGAAGCTCCACAGGCACACCGGGTGGCACCCACCCTGCACGCTTCAAAAGAACCAAACAAGCGTTGAGGTCCCGGTCTAAAGTAAAGCCGCAGTGCGGACAGCGGAACACCCTGTCCCCCAAAGTTAAATCCTGATTGATTCCACCACACCAGAAACACTCACGGGAGGAGTTGTACGCTGGGACAGCGAGCACGGCTTTACCGAGCTTTGAAAACTCCCACTCAAGAATCCTTCTTAGCTCTGAGAACGCCGAGTCGTAAAGCCTGAGCCTCCTCTTCCTGGTTTCCCCTTTTTCTATCAAACCCTCGACATCCAAGTCTTCTAGAACCAGTAGGTCGTACTCCTTTACAAGGAGAGCACCGAGCTTAAAGAACAAATCACGCCTAAAATCCTTCACGTATTCGTGCTCCTTCGCAAGCTTCTTCTTTATCTTAAACCAGTTTTTCGAAAGAAACTTCTTCCTAGAGAGGCTCCTCTGGAGCAACCTAATCCTTTCAAGCGAGCGCTCAAGAGGTTTCGGATTTTCGAGAAAGCGCCCGTCCGACAAAGTGGCAACCCTTGTTATCCCTAAGTCCACACCAACCGCTTTTTTCGGCTCACCCGCACACTTCTGCTCATTCGCTGCTTCTTCCACTTCTACGAGAAACACCACGTATATTCGGCCTGAGGGGTTGAGTTTGATGCAAACTTGGCACACCTGCTCTAAGGGGAAATCCCTGTGCACTACTACGGTGAAGAAGCCGATTTTACTCAAGTAGAGCCGAGCCTTTTTCTTTTTGCTTTTGCTCTTCCCAACTTCTCTAATATCAGAAAGCTTCCAACCTTTCTGGGGGTAAACCAGAGAAAGGTACTTGTGGGGCTTCTTTTTCCTCGGCTTATTCGCCAACCCCTCGAAGAACCTTTGGCGCGCCTGATAGAACCTCTCCGCAACCTGTTGCGCAACTTGGGAGTGCAGAGCTTGGAACTCTGGGTTCAGTTTTCGGAGGTCCAAAGCGAGCTGCCTCAGCTCGTTCCTACTCATCGAGTGCTTGTTTTTCTTATACTCTTCCTGTTCGAGGTGCAAGAGCGTATTGTACAGTTTGCACGCAACTTCAAGCTGGGTCTTCAACACCCTCGCGGTTGTTTTTGAGCAGTAAGCCCTGTATTTGTACGCTCTTACACCCACGCTGAACACCTCCTCCACACACGTATTTATCCTTTTCTGAATCCCCGACTTAAAAGACGAGGTTTTGGAAGATTTATAATAACGTCAACCTAAAGTAGACACTCTTTAAGCCATCCTAGGTTTCCTAGAGTTATTCATGCATTGATAGACGGATTAAAGGCGACACGAGTGAGCGCTTATCCGGACACCATCGGAATTCAGGGACAAACCCTATTTATACGGAATAATTATATGGAATATTATTGAATTCAGTTTTCGGGTGAGTATCGAGCTGAGAAGCGCTGTTTAATGTAGAGTTCGTTAGCCTCAGCTACCTTAACCCGTCCTTCTAGGCGTCGTCAAAGAACTGAGGTTAGCCATGGGTGATTCGGATTTCCCTGACCGTTGAGAATGAACCTGATCTTATCGCGTGATAAGTCTGAATGTAAAGGGTTCTCTGAGCCCCTCGACTGCCCCCAGCAAGGGGTGCATGGATAAATCAATGGAGAAAACACCCCCAAGGTGGGGGTATGAGCCAGACGATGTGAGCTTGCCAAATAAGTATCAGCCTGCTAAAACTATGTTTAGTCAAGTCTAAGGACACCACACTCACCCAAACCAAAAACTATAATAAATCACTACAAAAATGGCTAATTGATATAAATGTATACACTAGGCAACGTAAGACTACTAGGAGCTACAACACAGGGTAAGACGGGAAGGCGCCCAGCGATAGGTAAGAGGGGGATCAGCCCCGTCATAGC
>Ga0209061_1005447_pt1 | contig 11134 bp, 6 predicted proteins | sample Coa_R1_10_FD_187157 | JGI IMG/M metagenome (GOLD analysis project Ga0209061, IMG submission 187157) | Surface soil microbial communities from Centralia Pennsylvania, which are recovering from an underground coalmine fire - Coalmine... | ecosystem: Environmental > Terrestrial > Soil > Unclassified... | reverse complement strand
GGCGCATATACTCTTGCAGCCCGGGCCCGTCAAGAGTCTGGTCGGTGTGCGGCCCCGCGGTGATCACCAGCACCGAATTCGCCTGTCCAGCATGGAAATTGGCCAGGGCATCGTTGTAGACCAGTCGCAGTGTGGTAAACGACACCGCACCGCCGGGTGTGGAATACTGCTTGTCCAGCGCGGCGGTCAGCGCCGCCGAGCGGGGCTGACCGTTCACCGGGTCGTCCAGCGGCCCGGTGGACACCTCGGTCCGACCTTCTTTGCCGTCGAACGTCCACAGCCCGACCGCCGAGGTCGGCGGCAACGCCCGGATCCGGTTGTTCAGTGCGGCGACGACGTTGGCCAACCGTGTTTTGCCGCCCTCCTCGGTGGTCATCGACTGCTCGAGCATGATGGTGGCAACCGGTCCACCCGCCGGCGTGGTCAGTGCGTTGGCCAGGGTGGCGCGCAGGGCGTCGTCGCCGACCTTCAGGGTCGATGACAGCGGCGCGAAGCTGGTGACATCGCTTTTCGGCGGTCGCACGCCCGGTACGCGGAAGCCAGCCTTGGCCAGCTCGGCCAGCTGGTCGGGCTTGTGCATGAACCGGGCGAACGCGCTGGCGGCGGTGACTTGCTCCTGCGACAGCCACGACCCGCTGAGCAACACGGTCGGATAGTCCGCGACCGCGGCCGGGCCCGGCGGCAGCCAGGAACTCAACGTGCCGGCCGCGTCGCCGGACTGTCCGCGCTGGAACAGCTGCTGCTCGGTGGTGACCACCGCGTGCACCGGCGCGCCTGCCGGGTCGCCGGGCTGGAGCAGCGCGTTCATGGCCTCGGTCAGCGAATTGTCGGCCAGCTTCGGCTGGGCGTCGACCAGCGTTCGCACCGCGCCGCTTCCCGCGGTGGCCGCGGCTCCGGGCGGCGCGGATGCGGCCGCCACCGCTTCCGCCGCCAAATACGCCGCGTCGCTGTTGCCGCTGAGCGGCAGCGCCAGCCGTAGCGATCCCCACCCGGGCAGCTGCAAACCGGTCAGGGCGTCCGGTTTGGTCTGAAGGCCCGGCAGCGACTTCCAGCTCTGGCCGGTGAGGGCGCGCTGCAACTCGGGCCGCACCGCGATCAGCACCGGCGACGTGACCAGCGAGCGGCTATCGCTGATCGTTTGCTGCCCGACCGCCGCCGCCAGCCGCGCCGCCGACACCGAGCTGCCCGGTATCCACAGCGCAGGCCGGCTGCCGAGCTCCGCCGGCCAGTTGCCGATGAACCCGTTGACCACGGCATCGGAGCTAGCGGACTTGACGCCGACCTGCATGCAGTGGTCACCGACCGGGGTGGCTGACTCGTTGTAGCGGTCCGCGAACTGCTGCACACGGTCAGCGATCGACGCGTCCGCGATGACGGCAACGGTCTCCTTGGCCCCGAGGCAGCGCGTGGCAGCGGTCTGGGAGCGGTGAGACAACGCATCGCCGAAAAACCGCCACAGGATCACCGCCGTCACCACGACCACGACCGCCACCAGGGCCGCGACCACGCCGATGCTGACGCCACGGCGTCCGCCCTCGCTGCGGTGTCCGCCGCGCCACTGGCTGCGGTGACCGCCGCCGGTGGACGGGGGTGTGGCCACCGCCGACCGGCCGGCCCGGGACGAATCCGGGTAGTCCCCGCCGGCCTCGTCGGCGTAGCTGCCGCCGGGTTCGCCGTGCTCGATCACGTCGTCGAACACGTCGTCGAACACGTCGTCGGTGAAATCCTCTAGGTAGTCGTCGCGCGCGGCGTCCGCATACCGCGCGAAGGGCCGCTGCGGCGGGTAGCCGACAGTATCGGGGCCACTGACAAAGTGGCGGCCCGTGTCGTCATCCGAGCCCGAGAAGTCGTCCGTCAGCTCGTCGGACGGTTCGGCGGCGGAATCCTCGGGCTCGGGCATGCTGTGCCTACCCATGCCGGTGCCTGCACCCTCTCCGTGGACCTATCATCGCGCTGGTGCCGATTCGGCGCCGAGTCTACTCATCGGTAGCTACTGCATTTGCAGCCGAAATCACCCGCCGGCCGCGTCGCCGAACCGGGCTTTGAACTCGCGACGGCGGCGGTGCAGGATCGGCTCGGTGTAACCGTTGGGTTGCGCGGTGCCGGACAAGATCAGGTCCTGGGCCGCCAGGAAGGCGATGCTGTCGTCGAAGTTCGGTGCCATCGGCCGGTAGGCCGGGTCCCCGGCGTTTTGCCGGTCGACCATCGGGGCCATGCGCTCCAGACCGGCCCGCACATCCTCGGCGGTAATCACGCCGTGGCGCAGCCAATTCGCCAGCAACTGGCTGGAGATCCGCAGGGTCGCGCGGTCCTCCATCAGGTCGATGTTGTGGATGTCAGGGACCTTCGACGAGCCGATGCCCTGGTCGATCCAACGGACCACGTAACCCAGAATCGACTGGCAGTTGTTGTCCACCTCTTCGCGGATTTCCTCAGGCGCCCAAGCTAATTCCTTGGCCCGCGGGATGGTCAGCAGCGCCTCGATCGTGGCCCGCCGCTTGCCGGCCAGCTCCTTTTGCACGGCCGCCACGTCGACCTGGTGGTAATGCAACGCATGCAGGGTCGCGGCGGTGGGTGAGGGTACCCATGCGGTGCTGGCCCCGGCGCGGGGCTGGGCGATCTTCTGCTCGACCATGTCGGCCATCAGCTCGGTCATCGTCCACATGCCCTTGCCGATCTGGGCCCGGCCGGCGAAACCGGTGGCCAGGCCGACATCGACGTTGTTGTCCTCGTAGGCCAGGATCCACGGCTGGGTCTTCATAGCACCTTTGCGCACCATCGGACCGGCCTCCATCGAGGTGTGGATCTCGTCGCCGGTGCGGTCCAGGAAACCAGTGTTGATGAACACGATCCGGTCGGCGGCGGCCTTGATGCAGGCCTTGAGGTTGACGGTGGTGCGCCGCTCCTCGTCCATGACCCCGACCTTCAGGGTCTTCTGCGGCAGCCCGAGCACGTCTTCGACCCGGCTGAACAGCTCGGTGGTGAAGGCAACCTCGTCCGGCCCGTGCATCTTCGGCTTGACGATGTAAATCGAGCCGGTGCGGCTGTTGACCAGCGGCCCGTTGACGTCGGAGGACTTCAGCCCGTGAATGGCGCACAGACCGGTGAACAGCGCGTCCTGGATGCCCTCGAACACCTCGTTGCCGTCGGCGTCGACGATGGCGTCGTTGGTCATCAGGTGACCGACGTTGCGGACGAACAGCAACGCGCGCCCGGGCAGCACCAGCTCACCGCCGTCCGGGGTGGTGTAGCGGCGGTCCTGGTTGAGCACCCGGGTGAAGGTCCGGCCGTCCTTGTTGACCTCGGCTGACAGGTCGCCTTTGTTCAGGCCGAGCCAGTTGCGGTATGCGCGGGTTTTGTCCTCGGCGTCGACGGCGGCGACCGCGTCTTCGAAATCGATGATCGTAGTGACCGCCGATTCCAGGATCACGTCTTTGATGCCGGCCCGGTCGGTCTTGCCGACGGGCGACTCCGGGTCGATCACAATGTCGATGTGCAACCCGTGGTTGACCAGTAGCACCGAGTCCGGCGCCGCGGGATCACCGGTGTAGCCGGCGAACTGGGATGGGTCGGCCAGCGTGGTGTGCAGCCCGTCGGCCAGCGTGGCGACGAGCTGGCCGCCATCGACGGCCAGGCGGGTCAGTTCTGACCAGGATCCGTTGCCCAGCGGCACTGCGCCATCGAGGAACCTGCGTGCATAGGCGATCACCTTGTCACCACGAATTCTGTTGTAGCCAGGCCCTTTTTCGGCGCCGTCGGTTTCAGGGATGACATCAGTGCCGTAGAGCGCGTCATACAGCGAGCCCCAGCGGGCGTTGGCGGCATTAAGCGCGAAGCGGGCATTGGTGACCGGCACCACCAGCTGCGGCCCCGCCGTGGTGGCGATTTCGGGGTCGACGTTGGCGGTGGTGATGGTGAAGTCGTCGGGTTCGGGCAGCAGATAACCGATTTCGGTGAGGAACTGCCGGTACGCATCCGGGTCGTGCGGATCGATGACGCGGTGCCGGTGCCACTTGTCGATTTGGGCCTGCAGTTCGTCGCGGCGGTCGAGCAGCTCCTGGTTCTGCCGGGAAAGATCGGTGACCACCTTGTCGACGCCCGCCCAAAAACTGTCCGGATCGATGTCGGTGCCCGGCAGCGCCTCGGTGTTGACGAAGTCGAACAGCACCTTCGCGACTCGCAGATTCCCTACCGGCACACGCTCGATCATCAAGTTCCTCCTCACTGGCAACTAGCTCAGCCTACCGGCAGGCAGCGTCACTGCCCCGGTTGGCGACCCGCAACAGCAGGTCACAATGGGCTAACAGCGCGCCGCGCAGTGGTGCCGCGCGTTGCGCGATCGCCCGCTGGCAACGCACATACTCGGCGCGGCCGGCGCCGTGTTCGATGGCGATCGGCGGGTATCCGTAGCCGGTGAGATCATACGGGCTGGCTCGCATGTCGACTTTGCGGGCGGCGGCGGCCAGCTCCAGGCAGTCAAGCAGCAACCCGGAGTCGACTAGCGGGCCCAACTTGTAGCACCACTTGTAGAGATCCATCGTGCTGTGCAGGCACCCCGGTTGCTCGCTGGCTGGCTGCGTGCCGCGACTGAGCTGCGCGGCGTTACGCGGCCGCGCTGCTTCGGTGAAGAACCGGAACGCATCAAAATGTGTGCAGCGCAACGGCATTGACTCAACGACCGCGTCGATGGCCGCGCTGGACAGGCGCAGCGGCACACGGTCGTGGCGCACCGTGTTGCTGCGATACACCATGGCCCATTCGTGCAGCCCGAAGCAGTTCAGCTGAGCCGGCCGCTGCGCGGTCGCAGCCAGCAGCTGGGCAACGAATCTGACAAGGTCCATCCGGCTGCGCAGACAGGCGTGGCTGACGGTGACGCCGTCGCCGACCACGGTGTAGCCGCGGCGGCCCCGGTAGTGGCGCAGCGCCTCCGGGCCGGTGAGCTGCACGCCAAAGCCGGGATGCCAGCACCGCAGCCGGCCGGGCCGCAGGGTGTAGTAGCTGAACAAAAAATCCCACACCGGATGCGACTCGCCGGCCCGGCGGCGCTTGACGTGCGGGGCCAAGAATTCGTCGAGCCGGCGACGGTAAGCGTCGGCCCGTGCGGTCCATTCCGCCGCGGTGAGCGTCGTGGCCGGTTCCTCAGACACGGTGCGTTCCGTCACGAACCGTGCCGAGCAGGTCGTCAACCAGGTCTTCCAGCGCAACCATCGCGACGACGTCCCGGCCGTCGGACGTCGCCAGCGCCAGATGGCTTTTGCTGCGCCGCAAGCGTGACAGCGCCTCCGGCAGCGGCATTGACGCCGGCACCTGCGGCAGCGGGCGCACCACGGCCAGGTCGATCACCGCCTGTGGGTCTTGCAGGTCCGGCGGGCCCAGCGACAGCACGTCCTTGATGTGCAGATACCCGATGAACCTGCCACCAAGATCCACCACCGGGAACCGGGAGTAGCCAGTGTCGGCCACGGCCTCTTCGACCGCGCCGACCGTCGGTCCCGTGCCCGCCCGGGCTACCCGCACCGCGCGAACATGGTGGACCGGAACGGCGACGTCGGCAACGACGCGATTGCGGATCTGCAGCGCCCGGGTGAGCCGGGTATGTTCGTCACGGTCCAGTAACCCCTCCGACACCGATTCGGCGATCATCTCGCTGAGCTCAACCGTGGACACGGTGACGTCGAGTTCATCTCTCGGCTGCACCCGCAGCAGTCGCAGTATCGCGTTGGCGCTCCAGTTGTAGAACGCAATCAACGGGCGCACCGTCCGCACATAGAGCAGGTACGGCGGAATCAGCAACATCGCCGCCTTCTCCGGGCCGGCGATCGCGATGTTCTTGGGCACCATCTCGCCGAGCAATACGTGCAGCGTCACCACCGCGGCCAGCGCGACCACAAACGACACGGTGTGCAGCAGCGCACCCGATGCATGCAGCAGCGTCAACGGTGTGCGCAACAGATCGGCGACCGCGGGTTCGCCGATGCGGCCCAGCAGAATTGAAGACACCGTGATGCCGAATTGGGCGCCGGCGAACATCAGCGGCAATCGCTCTCCAGCGCGAATCACCGTGGCCGCACGTGCTTTTCCCTGCTCGGCGAGGGCCTCTAGCCGGTCGCGTCGCACCGAGATCAGCGAGAATTCGGCACCGACGAAAAACGCGTTGGCGCTGACCAGCAGCATGGTCAGCAGCACGTCGAGCAGGTCGCGCATCAGCGCCCTCGTTGGCCGTGACCATCGCCGCGACGGCCCAGTTCGGTCAGTTCGAGCAGGTCGATGCGTCGGCCGTCCATCCGGACCACCTTTGCCTGCCAGCGAACCGAGTTGTCCGATGGGCCATCGGGTTCGAACGCGGTCAGTTCGACCGTTTCACCGGCCACGGGTATGTGGCCGAGCTCGTGGAGCACCAACCCGCCGATCGTCTCGTATTCGCCCTCGGGTGCGCGATAACCGGTGGCCGTGGCTACCTCGTCGATGCGCAGCAGGCCCGACACCCGCCACCCGTTGCCGGCCGCGACCACATCCGGGGTGGCGTCGTCGTGCTCGTCGCGGACATCGCCGACGATCTCCTCGATCAGATCCTCCACGGTGACCATCCCGGCGGTGCCGCCGTACTCATCGACGACCAGCGCGGTCTGCAGGCCGCTCGCCCGGATCTGGGCCATCACCGCGTCGCCGTCCAGGGTCGAGGGCACCACCGCGACCGGCTGCGCGACCGCGGTCAGCTTGGTGTGTGCACGAGCCGCGGGCGCGACCTGGAACACCTGTTTGACGTGCACGATGCCGACGGTCTCGTCGAGGTCGCCGTCGACGATCGGGAACCGCGAGAACCCGGTCTCGGTGGCGGCGGCCACCAGGTCGGCGACGGTGTCGTCGGTCTGCAACGCCACGATCTTCGACCGCGGCGTCATCAGCTCTTCCGCGGTCAGCGTGCCGAACTGCAGCGAGCGGCTGACCAACGCCGCGGTGCCGGGGTCCAGCGACCCGCTGCGCGCCGAGGTGCGCACCAGCGAAACCAACTCCCGCGGCGAGCGGGCCGACCGTAGCCGCTGGGCCGGTTGAATGCCCAGTTTGCGCAGGACCCAGTTCGCGGTGTTGTTCGTCAGCCGGATGACGGGTTTGAACGCCAGCGAAAACAGCAGCTGCGGGCCTGCGACTGCGCGCGCGGTGGGCAGCGGGCGCGCGATCGCGAGGTACTTGGGCACCAGCTCGCCGAACACCATTGACAGCGAGGTGACGAACACCAGCGCAACGAAGGCGGTGAGGGCGTCGGCGAGGCGGTCCGGCATGCCGATAGCATCCAGCTCCGGGTGCGGCAACTCGGCCACCAGCGGCTCGGTGAGGTAGCCGGTGATCAGCGTGGTGATCGAGATACCCAATTGAGCACCGGACAGTTGAAAGGACAGCGTCCGGTGTGCGCGCTGCACAAAGTGGTCACGCCGGGCCCCGCGGCGCGCGTTGGCGTCGACGGTGCTGCGCTCCAGGGTGGTCAGCGAGAACTCGGCCGCCACGAACATTGCGGTACCGGCGGTGAGCGCCGCGATCGCCAGCAGGCTCAGCAGGGTAACGGCGGCGCTCATCGACGGGCCCGCCGCACACCCCGAGCAGACGCAGGTCTGCTCGCGGTAAGGACGCGCAGCCGCGCGGCCCGACGGCCGGGGGTCTCGACGGGTGCCTGCGGCACGTCGTCCCTTTCCCTCGATGCGGCACGGGTGAAGTTACACATGGTAGCGAAAACCACTGCCGATACCGCTCACCAGCCGAATGGCAGCGGATGGCCCTCGGCGAAGCCCGCCGGCGACTGCACCCCGATCACCGCCCGCTCGTGCAGTTCGATCAGGTTCGACGCCCCAACGTAGGTGCAGGTGCTGCGCACCCCGGAGGTGATGTGGTCGATGAGGTCCTCCACCCCGCCCCGGTCGGGATCCAGCCCCATCCGCGACGTCGAAATGCCTTCCTCGAACAACGCTTTGCGGGCACGGTCGAACGCGCTCTCGCCGGCGGTGCGGGCCACCACCGCTCGCTTGGACGCCATGCCGTAACTCTCCTTGTAGGGTCGATCGTCACGGTCGCGCATCAGATCGCCCGGCGATTCGTAGGTGCCGGCGAACCACGAGCCGATCATCACGTTCGACGCCCCGGCCGCCAGCGCAAGCGCCACATCCCTCGGGTGGCGAACCCCGCCATCAGCCCACACATGACGACCAAGTTTCCTTGCTTCACAAGCACATTCGATGACAGCAGAAAACTGCGGACGGCCGACACCGGTCATCATCCGGGTGGTGCACATCGCGCCGGGGCCGACGCCGACCTTGACGATGTCCGCGCCGGCGCTGATCAGGTCCCGAGTGCCGTCAGCAGACACCACGTTGCCCGCCACTAGCGGCACCCCCAGCTGCAGCGACGACACCACCTTGATGGCGTCCAGCGCCTTGACCTGATGTCCGTGCGCGGTGTCGATGACGAGAATGTCGACACCGGCGTCAACCAGGGCCTGCGCCTTGGCGCCCGCGTCACCGGTGATGCCGATCGCTGCGCCGATGCGCAGCCGGCCGGCCGCATCGGTGGCCGGGGTGTAGATACCGGCGCGCAGCGCCCCGGTTCGGGTCAGCACCCCGGCCAACGTGCCGTCCTGGGACGTCAGCACCGCGACGTCGATCGGTGCGTGCTCGAGCAAATCGAACACCTTGCGCGGATCGGTGCCCACCGGGGCGGTGACAAAGTCGGTGGTGGCAACGTCACGGACCCGGGCGAAGCGGTCCACGCCGACGCACGACGCCTCGGTCACCAACCCGATCGGCCGGCCCTCGAAGACCACGACCGCGGCGCCGTGGGCGCGTTTGTGGATCAGCGCGGTGGCATCGGAAACCGAATCGTCGGGAGCCAGCATCACCGGAGTGTCCACGACGAGATCCCGGCTTTTGACGAACTGCACCGTCTGCTCTACGGCATTGATCGGAAGATCTTGCGGCAGAATGACAATGCCACCCCGGCGCGCCACCGTTTCGGCCATCCGGCGGCCCGCCACCGCGGTCATGTTGGCGACCACCACCGGGATCGTGGTGCCCGAACCGTCGCAGGTGGACAGATCGACGTCGAACCGCGACGCCACGTCGGAGCGGTTGGGCACGATGAAGACGTCGTCGTAGGTCAAGTCGTAGCCGGGTCGGTGCCCGTCTAGGAACCTCATCGATATCGATTGTCCCCCATAGGTGTTAGGCGGGTACCTCGCTGCGGTCACCGCTCCACAGCGTGTGGAACTTCCCCGGGGCGTCGATGCGGGCATAGGTATGCGCGCCGAAGAAGTCGCGTTGAGCCTGGGTGAGTGCCGCCGGCAGCCGCTCGGTGCGCAGCGCGTCGTAGTACGACAGTGCCGAGGAAAACCCGGGGATCGGGATACCCAGTTGGGTGGCGGTGCACACCACGCGGCGCCAACTGTCGATCGCCGATTCGACGGCGCCCCGGAAATACGGCGCGACGAGCAGGCTGGCCAGGTTGGGGTCGGCGTCGAAGGCCTCCTTGATCCGGTTGAGGAACTTCGCCCGGATGATGCAACCGCCGCGCCAGATGGTGGCCAGGTCGCCCAGATTGATGTCCCAGCCATATTCGGCGCTACCGGCCTGGATCTGATTGAAGCCTTGCGAGTACGCGACGATCTTGGAGGCATACAGAGCCCGGCGGACATTCTCGGTGAAAGTGTCAGGGTCACTTGGTCTTTCGCCTAATCTGCCCGAGGCCAGCCCGGTCGTGGCTTTGCGCTGGGCCACCGAGCCCGACAGCGCGCGGGCGAACACCGCTTCAGCGATCCCGGTCACCGGCACCCCCAGGTCCAGGGCCGACTTGACGGTCCAGCGGCCGGTGCCCTTCTGTTCGGCCTCGTCGACGATGACGTCGACGAGCGGTCGGCCGGTTTTGGTGTCCATCTGGCGCAGCACGTCGGCGGTGATCTCGACGAGGTAGCTGTCGAGGTCGCCGGTGTTCCACTCGCTGAAAACATCGGCGATCTGCGGTGCGGTCATCCCCAATCCGTCGCGCAGCAGCTGGTAGGCCTCGCCGATGAGTTGCATGTCGGAGTACTCGATACCGTTATGCACCATCTTGACGAAATGCCCTGCGCCGTCAGGGCCGATGTGGGTGCAGCACGGCACCCCGTCGACGTGGGCGGAGATCTCCTCCAGCAGCGGACCCAGCGAGTGGTAGGACTCCGCCGGCCCGCCGGGCATGATGGACGGGCCGTTGAGCGCACCTTCCTCACCGCCGGAGATGCCGGCGCCCACGAAGTGCAGCCCGCGCTCGGCCATCGCCTTCTCGCGGCGGATGGTGTCGGTGTAGAGCGCGTTGCCGCCGTCGACGATAACGTCGCCGGGCTCCATCGCGTCGGCGAGTTCATTGATGACCGCGTCGGTGGCCGCACCGGCCTTGACCATGATCAGCACTCGCCGCGGCTTTTCCAGCGCGGCAAGGAATTCCGGGATCGTTTCGCTGCGCACGAAGTTGCCCTCAGCGCCGTGTTCGTGCAGCAAGGCATCGGTCCTGGCGACGGTGCGGTTGTGCAATGCCACGGTGTAGCCATGCCGGGCGAAGTTGCGGGCGAGGTTGGACCCCATCACCGCCAGGCCGGTTACTCCGATCTGTGCGGTGCCGGCAACAGCGGTGGATCGCGACGAGCTCATCGGTTTCGCCTCTCAGATTCGCGGCTTTCGTCAAGCTTCCACCGAACACTGTGGCACAGCACGATTCGGCTCTCCGGACGTATTCTTTTCCCAACCTCGAGCTTGCCTAGGAAAAAAACAAGCGCTGCAGCTCGATCAGCCACGGTATGGCAAGCGCGACTGTCGGCACCACCAGCACCGCGGCCGCGGCCGCGTAGACGGCTGCGGCCAGCACGCGACTGTTACCCCGCCCGGACAGCCTGCGCACCCGCACCACCGTGCTGGGACCGCCCGCGGCCAGCGCCGCCGACGGGGTCTGGCCGGACGCGCAGGCCACCAGCGCACGGGCCAGGGGAGTGCGTCCTGCGGTGCGCACCGCCGCGTCGTCGGCGAGCAGCTCGACCAGCAGCTGCACGGCATCGAGTGCCCCTGCGCTGCGCACGAGCCGGGGAAACGCGGCGTGGACCGCGGTGAATCCCTCAAGAACCAGG
>Ga0209061_1005446_pt1 | contig 11135 bp, 8 predicted proteins | sample Coa_R1_10_FD_187157 | JGI IMG/M metagenome (GOLD analysis project Ga0209061, IMG submission 187157) | Surface soil microbial communities from Centralia Pennsylvania, which are recovering from an underground coalmine fire - Coalmine... | ecosystem: Environmental > Terrestrial > Soil > Unclassified... | reverse complement strand
CCGCCGCGAAGATCGATCGCCGGGATCACCTCCAGCACGCCGGTCCTCCATGCTCAATCGCGGATATCGCGCTCGCCCCGGTTCATCGCGCTCATTCGCGCCAGCGCCTCATCGGACAGCAGCAGATCGAGGAAGAGCGTCCGCTCCCGCGCTAGCCCTTCGGCGAGCGGCGTCTCCATCGCGGCGCGCACGAGCTGCTTGCAGTAGGCCACGGCGCGCGCCGGCTGAGCGGCGATCCGTTCGGCGAGCGCCAGCGCCAGGTCGAGCGCACCGCCCGCGGGCGCCAGCTCCGTCACGATGCCCAGCCGCGCCGCCTCGGCCGGCGCAATCGTTCGTCCGGCCAGGATCATCGCCAGTGCCCGCCCGGCACCGATCAGTCGTGGCAGACGTTGCGTGCCACCCGCGCCGGGCAGGATGCCGATATTCACCTCGGGCAGGCCGAGGCTGTACGGGCCGTCTTCACCCACGCGCAGATCGCAGCACAGGCAGAATTCGAAGCCGCCGCCCATCGCGTTGCCGTTGATCGCCGCGATCGTCACCACCGGCATCGTCTCCAGCCGCGCAAACACGCGATCGATCTGCCGTTCGGGCACAGGACGCGCCGTATCGACCGTCGTCCCACGTTCGCGCAGCCGTCGCGCTAGATCCTCCAGCTCCTCCACCGAATAGTGCTGGATAAATACACCCGGCACGCGGCCATAGAAGACGATCGCGCGCAGGTCACGATCCTCGGCTGCTTCGGCGGTGACGCGATCGAGGTCGCGGACCATCGCGTCGTCCATGTAGCCGTGCGGCGGATTGTCGAAGCCGCACAGGACGATCCCGCCGCGCCGCTCGATGCGCAACCGCGTCAGTGGCGTCACGAAGCGACCTCAACCACCGCTCTTTCAGGCCACGCGCGCACCCAGTGCCTGCTCGACGAAGTTGCGGTAGAGCTGCAATCCGTGCGCGCCGCTTTTCTCGGGGTGAAACTGCGTCGCCACGATGTTGTCGCGCGCCAGCGCCGCGGGGAAGCACTCGCCGTACTCGGTTTCGGCGAGGATCCAGCCCGGATCGTCCGGTTCGACGCAGTATGAGTGCACGAAGTAGAAATACGCATCGGTAGGTATGCCAGCGAAGATCGGATGCGGGCGCAACTGGCGCACCGTGTTCCAGCCCATATGTGGAATCTTGAGACCGGGTCCGCCCGCCAGCCTGCGCACACGCCCAGGCACGACGTCGAGACACGGATGCAGGCCCCCCTCCTCGGAATAGCTCATCAGGGCCTGCAACCCCATGCACACGCCGAGAAACGGCCTGCCCGAGGCGATGTACTCGCGCAGCGGCTCGACGAGACCGGCGGCGCGCAGATTGCGCATGGTGTCGGCAGCGGCGCCTACCCCGGGCAACACCAGTGCCCGCGCTGCCAGCACCTCTTCCGGCCGCGACGTGATATGCGGCCTGCCGCCGGCGCGTTCGACCGCCCGCCACACGCTCGCCAGGTTTCCCGCGCCATAATCGACGATCACGACGCTCATGCCCCACCCCGTGCCTGGAGTATAGCATGGGGGTCGCTCTGCCTCTCTGGCCGCACCTCTGGCAAAAGCAGACGGCAGGGATGCAGCCCCGGCGCTGCCGCTATGTTCGCCCATGCGTCGTTTACGTCGGTTGACCGTCTATGCGCGACGCCTTCGCCCAGGAGCCTGAGGCGGCTTCTATACTGGAAACGTGACCACGATCGATCGCGACCACGCCACCGCCAAGTTGCGCGCCGAAGAGTTGCGCGCCCGTATCGAGGACGCGAACTACCGCTACTACGTCCTCAACGAGCCGACGATCTCGGACGCCGAGTACGACGCGCTGATGCGCGAGCTACGCGAGATCGAGGCACGTTACCCCGATCTGCTCACGCCCGATTCGCCGACGCAGCGCGTCGGCGGCCAGGCGGCGGGCGGCTTCAAGACCGTGCGCCACCGCGTGCCCATGCTCAGCCTGGGCAACGCCTTCAGCTACGAAGAGGTGCGCGCCTGGTACCAGCGCGCCCTGCGCCTGGCGAACACCGAGAAGCTCGATCTCGTCTGCGAACTCAAGATCGATGGCCTTGCGATCGCGCTCACCTACGAAAACGGCCATCTGACGCTCGGCGCGACGCGTGGCGATGGCGTTGTTGGCGAGGACGTAACGCACAACATCCGCACCATCCGCAGCGTGCCGCTGCGCGTGAAGAACGGCATCCCTCCCCGCTTCGAGGTGCGCGGCGAGTGCTACATGAGCCGCTCCGGTTTCGAGCAACTCAACGCGCAGCGAGCGGCGGCCGGCGAGCGCGTCTTCGCCAACCCGCGCAACGCCGCAGCCGGATCGCTGCGCCAGCTCGACCCCAGCATCACGGCCTCGCGCCCGCTCGACACGTTCATGTACCAGATCGGCTGGATCGAGGGCGGCGAGATGCCCGCCACGCACTGGGAGGCGCTCGAGCTGCTCAAGCGCTGGGGCTTCCGCGTGAACCCCAACGTGCGGCACGTGGATGGCATCGAAGAGGCGATCGCCTACTGCGAGGAGTGGGGCCCGAAGCGCGAGACGCTCGACTACGATATCGATGGCATCGTGATCAAAATCAACTCGCTGGCCGTACAGGAAGAGCTGGGCTTTGTCGGCCGCGAACCGCGCTGGGCGATCGCCTACAAGTATCCACCCGTCGATGCCACCACGCGCCTGCTCGATATCGGCATCAACGTTGGCCGCACAGGTACGCTCAACCCGTACGCCATCCTGGAGCCGGTGCGCGTCAGCGGCGCGCTCATCAGCCTTGCCACGCTGCACAACGAGGATTACATCCGCCGCCGCGACATCCGCATCGGCGACGTCGTGTTCGTGCGCCGCGCCGGCGAGGTGATCCCGCAAGTCATCGGCCCCGTGGTGGCGATGCGCACCGGCAACGAGCGCGAGTTCCGCATGCCGGATCGCTGCCCCGAGTGCGGTACGCCCGTGGTGCGACCGCCCGGCGAGGTACGCGTCTACTGCCCCAACCGCAACTGTCCGGCGCAGGCGTTCCGGCTCCTTACCCACTTCGCCAGCCGCGATGCGATGGATATCAAAGGGCTGGGCGAGGCGCTGGCGCAACAGCTGCTCGACGCCAACCTCGTGCAGGATCCTGGCGACCTCTACAGCCTGACGCTCGAACAGCTGGCCGGCCTTGAACGGATGGGTGAGAAGAGCGCTCGCAACGTGCTCGACGAGATCGAACGCAGCAAGCAGCGGCCTTATCCGAACGTCCTCTTCGCGCTGGGCATCCGCCACGTGGGGCTGGAGACGGCAACACTGCTGGCCGAGCACTTCCCCGGCATCGACGATCTGATGCGCGCCGACGAATCGAGCCTGACCGCTATCCCCTCGATCGGACCGAGCGTCGCCCAGAGCATCGAAGCCTGGTTCCAGGACGAGCGCAACCGCGCCTTCGTCGAGAAGCTGCGGCGCGCGGGCGTGCGGCTCTCGGGTGGGCCTGCCCACCAGCAGGGTCCGCTCTCGGGCACGACGTGGGTGTTGACGGGCGCACTGGAAAGCATGACTCGCGGCGAGGCGCAGGAGCGGCTGCGTGCGCTCGGCGCGCGCACCGCCGATAACGTGACGCGCGCGACCAGCCACGTCGTTGTAGGCGCCGATCCCGGCTCCAAGCTCGATCGCGCTCGCAAACTCGGCATCCCCACGCTCGACGAAGCGACCTTCCTCAAGGTGCTCGCCGATCCGTCGGTGCTGGCCACGATCAAGCCCGCCGGCTAAGGCGTGGGCCACGCCTCAATCGGCCGCATTCGTACCGAGGCTATCGACGATGCCGCGCCGCATGTCGGCTTCGCTGTGCGCGCGCCGGTAGATCAACGCCGCGACCAGACCCATCGCTGCCAGCGTCGCCGCAACCACGATCGACGCCGAGACGCTCCAGCGCTGCGCAACGCCGCCCACGATCAGGCTGCCGATTGGCGTCGAGCCAGCAAAGAGCAAGGTATAAAGGCTCATGACACGGCCGCGCAGATCGTCGGGCACGATCGCCTGCAGGCGCGATTGCGTCGAGGCGCTGTAGGCGATGCTGGCCGCGCCCACGCAGGCAAGGATCGCAAGGCTGAGGTAGAAGTTGCGCGACAGTCCCAGAGCCGCCAGCGCCAGCGCGAACACGGCCGCCGAGACGAAGATCGTGCGCACGTCGCTCCTATTGAGGTACGCCAGCCGCAGCCCCATGAAGACGGCGCCAACGCTCAGGGCGGGGAAGAGAATACCGTAGCGCGTCGCGTCGAGATGCAGGGTGAACTTCGCCAGCAAAGGCAAAAACGTGCTGAAGTTGTACGCGAACGTGCCGTAGAACAACATCATCAACAACAGCAGCATCACCGCCGGCGTACCCCAGGCGTAGCGCAACCCTTCGGCGAGCAGCACGTGCGTGCGCGCCTGGCGACGTGGTGGCGCGGCGTGGAACTCCTCCGGCCGCATCAAGACGAGCCCGGCAAGCACGGCGATAAAGCTCAGCGCGTTCAGCCAGAAGCACATCGCAGTGCCAAGCAGCGCGATCGTCACGCCCGCCAGCGATGGCCCAACGATGCGGCTGGTGTTGAACAGGATCGTGTTGAGCGCGACGGCGTTCGCAACCTCTTCGCGGCCAACAAGTTCGACCGGGAACGCCTGCCGTGCCGGCTGGTCGATGGCATTGCACAGTCCCAACCAGAGCGCCAGCAGGTAGATATGCCAGATGCGGATCACGCCTGCCGAGGTCAGCGTCGCGATCACGACTGCCTGCGCCATCAACAGCGATTGCGTGCAGAGCAAGAGATTACGCTTTGGCACGCGATCGGCAATGACGCCACCCAGCAGCGACAACAGCGTGATCGGCAGAAACTGCAGGAACGTGACCATGCCGAGCGCCAGCGGCGACCCCTTCAGCTCGAGCACGAGCCACGCCTGCGCCGTCGTCTGCATCCAGGTGCCGGTGAGCGAGATGAGCTGGCCGAACCAGTACAGCCGGTAGTTGCGCACCCGCAGCGATGAGAACGCACGCTGCAGACCATAACGCAGGCCATGCCGTTCGCCCGCTGCCCGTTCACCGACAGCCACCTGACCCTCCACGCGACCGCCTCGCCCTGATAGTGCATCCGCATGCAGTTCACGTCAATGTCAGAGATCGCGCCTGCGCCGGCTGCCGCGCTGCGCAATGTGGCCATCTCGTGCCGAAGCTATCGCCAGCAGATGCAGAGCACGTCAATACGGCCGTGTCCGCTGCTAGACGAGCGGCAACCCGACATCGCATCGCGCACGCTTGATCGCCGCGACCTCACCTCCCGGCAGCGCGCGCCACGTCGGTAGCGAGGAGCCGCCACACCAGCCATGCCGCATCTGGCGCTGCAGCCATCGTGCGTAGATACCAGAGGCGAACGTGATCGCGATGCCGATGAGCGCGAGCGCGAGCAGGGCGCGGAGTCGAAGGCCCGGAAGGCAGAGCGGCTCCCGGCAACACTACGCCTTCAGCCAGCGCCTTCGAGTGCAGCGCTTTCGCCTGGAGCCTCACAACACACAGCGCGAGAAGGGCCCTGCCCTCCCGGTAGCCACGGTCGTGTCTCTATCGCGGTCTCTGCATGGGCGATCGCGTCTACTCGTCGTGCCGCTGTGATAGCTGGATCGCATTCTGTCACGAATCTGAGAGAATACGCGAGTAATCGTAAGAGAAAGGTATGCGTGGGCGCGCTGTGCGTTTCCCTCTGAGTATCCGCCCGCCTCGGACGATCTGGCCATGCCTTGGGGACATGCTACCAACTGGACGGCCTTTTACAATGGCGCGGAGCCGTGGCCAGTGCCGACGCGCAGGCAGCCGCGCTCGACTCTTTCCGACGATGCCGGAAAGCGCCGATAGTGGCCAATACTGCCGCGGAGGGAGGGTTGATGAGTGAAGGGATGACGAGGAAAGAGGGGCCGTATACCGAGCACGACGCACCCTGTTCGCCCCGTCTCTCCCGCCGGCATCTGCTGCAAAGCGCGATCGCCGGCAGCATTGCCCTCACCTTCGCCGCTCGGCGTCTGCCCGCCAGCGCGCAGACTCCTCCCTCACCATCGACAGCGACCGTCGCCCCTCCTGACGGTCTCAATCTGCGCAGCGGCCCGGGAACCAGCTACAGCGTGATCACGACGATGCCGGGTGGGGCACAAGTCACAATCCTCGGTGCACCCACACCGGATAACTGGTGGCCCGTACAGTACAACGGCCAGAGCGGCTGGGCCGATGGTGCCTACCTCAACCTCGGCGCCACGGCGTCACAACCGGCCGCGGCAACGCAGTCCTCGCCGCCACAGCCAGCGTCGCAGCCAGCAACCGCAACCGTGCTACCTTCCGACGGCCTCAACCTGCGCGCGGGGCCAAGCACGAGCGCGCCGGTCCTCACGGTTATTCCCGGTGGCGCCAGCGTCACGATTACCGGCGCGCCCAACGGCGACTGGACACCGGTCACGTACAACGGCATTGCGGGCTGGGTACAGAGCTCGTACATCAGCACGAGCGCGAGCGCGAGTCCAAGCATCGCGGCCGCGGGGACCGCTTCTTCAGGCGCGGCGACGCTCGTCTCCGTGCCCACCGGCGCGGCGATGACCTCCACCACCGCCGCGTACGGCACCGCCGCTCTAGGGATAGCCGGGCCGCCTGAGACCGGGTTGACGCCGACCACGCCCCCGCCTGGCGCGCTGGGCCAGTTTATCTGGCCGGTCGATTCGCGCCGCATCTCGACCATGTTCCAGCCATCGCACCAGGCGATCGATATCGCCATCGACACCGGCCAGCCAGTACGCGCCGTGGCTAGCGGTATCGTTTCGTTCGCAGGCGGCGATCCTGGCCGCAGCTACGGCCTGTACGTCATCATCCAGCACCCTGGCGGCTACTCTTCGCTGTACGCGCATCTCTCGAACGTCGAAGTGCAGCAGGGTAACGCCGTCAAGCAGGGCAACGAGATCGGCCGCACTGGCCTCACCGGTCGCACCACCGGGCCGCACATCCACTTCGCGATGTTCTATCAGGGCATGCCGATCAACCCGCTCTCGGTGCTGCCAGTCGACGGGGTTCAGGTCCTCTCCGGCGCCAACGACGTGGCATAAGACGAGCGCGCCGAACCTTTCCGCCGTCGCGGGAGCCTTTCCGTTCCACCGCATCAGCAGCAGAGGATGCGGCAGCCCCCGCTAGCGGCGAAACGCGCGTTTCTTGCGCCATGCCACAAAGAGCCTATGCGGCCATGGCTTTGTCATGCCTGAGAGGCTCGTTATGATGCGGGGAGGAGAGCGTCCGCATGCGAGTCCGGAGCGGTCTCGGCGCGCTGATCGTTCTCGCCCTGTTCGCGGGGCTCGCCGCACCGCTGTTCGCGCATGTGCCGCGTCAGGCGCCAAGCCTGACATCCACACCAACAGCATCACGCGCGCCCTGGCCGCTCTGGGCGCATGGCGAGACGCGTGCCATCGCTGCAAACAACGACCGCCCGGCACAACCCGCGGCGGCGATGTCCTCATCTCGCACGACGGAGCGGCAAGGCGCCGATCTCGGCGCCGTCGCACCGGAAGACGAGATGCGCCCTGGCGCACCAGCCACTAGCGCGCTCCTCTTCGCGGACATCTCTACTCCCCTCACGAGCCTTACGCTACCCGTTCCCACGCCTCCACCACGTCTCGTTGCGTAGCTGGCCTGCCTTCTCGTCACGACGTTAGGACACGTGAGGACGGCGCGGAGACGGCACGTCCGTCTCGATGCGCCCGTCCCGGATTCAGGCGCGCGGCAGTTCGCATGCCTTGTGCCAGCGCGCGAACGGCTGGGTAGAGAACTGCCCGCGTCAGGCAACGAGACACATCCTTGCATGGAGGAACCATCATGGCACGACGGTGGCGCATCGCAGCGCCCGTGGTCGCGGCGCTGCTGCTGCTTGCCCTGCTTCCCGGCCTTGCTTCCGCACACGAGCGACGGCAAGTTGGGCCGTACACCTTCATCGTTGGCTTCCTGAACGAGCCAGCGATCGTCGATCAACCCAATGGCATCGACCTCACCGTTATGGACAGCAACAACAAGCCTGTCGAGGGCCTGGAGAAGACGCTGAAGGCGCAAATTATCTACGGCGGCTCGACGCAGGATGCAACGCTACAGCCGCGCTTCAACCAGCCCGGCAAGTACGCCGCGTACTTCATCCCCACGCGCACCGGCACGTGGAAGTTCCACTTCACCGGCACGATCAACGGTCAGAACATCGATGAGATGTTCACCTCCGGGCCCGGCCGCTTCAACGATGTGCAGAGCACAGAGTCGCTCGACTTCCCCGAAAAGACGCCCGACCTCGTCACGATGAACGCACAGGTGTCTTCGGCGAAGTCGGCGGCCGACAGCGCGAAGACGATCGGCATCGTTGGCATCGTCGTCGGCGCGATCGGCCTTGCGGCCGGTGCGGCTGGCCTCGGCATCGGCCTGCTGGCTCGTCGGGCGGCGCGCCAGCGCGAGGCAGCAAGCGGCGCGACTGGCCGCGCGGTTCCGGGCGCACAGGCCTGAAGGCGAGGCTGCTATGGCCACGGCATCCCACGAGGGTCGCCGGGGCCAGCCGTGGGCGAGGAGGGTGGCGCTGCCACTCCTCCTCGCCTTGCTGGCGTTCCTGAGCGCGTTTCCGGGCGCGGCCCCGGTGGGCGCGCATGCGAACCTCGTCCGCTCCAATCCGCCCGCGGGTGCGGTCCTTGCAACCGCGCCTGCGCAGGTGCAGCTCTGGTTCTCCGAAGAGCCGGACCCGCACTTCAGCGATGTGCGCGTCGTCACCGCCGACGGCAAGCGCGTCGATCGCGCCGATATGCACGTTGCGCCGGGCGACACGACGTCGCTGATCGTCGATCTGCCAGCATCGCTGCCAAACGGCGCGTACACCATCGTCTGGAAAACCGTCTCCGCGGTCGATGGCCACGTCGTATCGGGCAGCGTGCCGTTCTACGTTGGCCAGCCACCCGCAGGAACGACGCTCGCCGCGCCGAGCCAGAGCGCTGCGACGTCTAGCAGTGGTACGCCGCAAGCGGGGCCAGTCGCCGATCGCATCCTTGCGCTACTGAGCGCGATCGTGCTGGCAGGCGGTCTGGCTTTCTGGCCGCTCGTGATGCTGCCGGGCCTGGTCGCGGCCGAAAGCGCCCGCCCTGGCCCCGGCGCGGCGACGGCGCTACCCGGCATGTTGAATCCGCCCGCGGTACCGCCTAGCGCTGCGCGACGCATGCTGCGCGTGCTCATGCTCGCCTGGCTGGTGCTGGCGATCGCCGGCGCGGTCGCCCTCGTTCAGCAAACGATGTCCGCTTCTGGCGAGGGGTTCGGCGCGATCTGGGGCGCGCCGCTTCGCACCGAACTGTTCGACACCCGCTACGGCCATATCTGGCTGCTGCGAGCGGCCGCCACGTTGCTCGTCGGTCTGGCGATCGTGCTCTGGAGTCGCGGCGAAGCGCGCGGCCGGCGCGCGGCGCTGCTCAGCGGTTGCGGCTGGCTCGCCGCTGAAGGAATTTTCCTCGCGTACAGTCTCAACAGCCACGGCGCGGCGCTGAAAGCGGGCGCGCCCCTCGCCGGCGCGGCCGATTTCATCCACCTGTCCGCCACGGGTCTCTGGCTGGGTGGTCTGGTGCAGTTCGTGCTGGTGGTGCCAACCGCGCTACGCACGTTCGCACGACCGCAAAAGCTCGATTTCCTGCGCGTCGCCGTGCCGCGCTTCTCGCGGTTGGCGTTCGCCTGCATGGTGATCATCATCGCCACGGGTGTCTACCAGTCTGTACGACAGCTACCCGGCTGGAGCGCCTTTACCGACACCGGCTACGGCCGCACGCTGCTCGTCAAGCTGATCGTGCTGGTGCCTGTGCTAGCGCTCGCGGCGCTGAATCTGCTGCTGTTCCGCCCGGCGCTTGCGGGCGGAGCCCCGCTCCAGCGGCGCCTGCAGCCACGTCAGCCGGAGTGCGGCTTCCTCGTCTCCGTCGCAACGGAGGGCGCGCTCGGGCTGGTGATCGTCGGGATCGTCGGCCTGCTCGTCAACCAGCCACCGGCCCGCGCCACATCGGCTACTACACCCGGCATCCACCTCGTGGCGAAAACGGAGGGTGTCTCCGTGCGACTCACGGTCGATCCGGGCGCGCTGGGGCTGAACACGTTCACCGCCGATGTGCGCGATCACGGCAAGTCGCCGCCGGATGGCACGCAGGTAGTACTGCGCCTGACCTACGCCGACGAGGACCGTGGCACGAGCGAGGTGCCGTTGCAAGCGCAGGGCAACGGCCTGTTCGTGGCGCAGAGCGGCGATCTCAGCGCCTATGGCCACTGGCAAATCGTCGCGCTGGTGCAGCCCCCCGCCGCCGACGAGGTTCGTCTGGACTTCGCGCTGGCCATCTCACCAACGAGCGCGAGCGGCACGGGCGCCACGGCCGGCGCTGGCACCTCCGTCGCTGCTGGCAGAAAGCTCTACGCCCAGTACTGCGCCCGTTGCCACGGCGCATCGGGCGCGGGCGATGGCCCTGATGCCAAAAAATTCGACCCGCCGCCGGCGAACCTGATCGTGCACGTGCCGCAGCACACCGATCAGCAGCTGCTCGACTGGATCGCCAACGGTATCCCGACGACAGCGATGCCTGGCTTCAAAGACAAGCTGGACGAGACACAGCGGCAGGCGATCCTCAACTATCTGCGAACGCTTGGCGGCGCGGCCACACCATCGCCAGCACCGCAATAACCGAGGCAGAGGAGGCACGAGCGATGCCGCGCGCGCTCCACATCTCCAGGCGCACCATCAGCGCTGCCGCACTGGCAACCGTCTGTAGCGTCGCGGCAGCGCTGAGCTGCAGTACAACGGCCTTCGCCCACGCCCACTACGACCACTCGACGCCGGCGATCGGCGCGGTGTTGCAGACGCCACCCACACGTGTGGATATCTACACCGACTCCGACATGGCCAAGATCACCGGCAAGAACGTGATCGAGGTGACCAACAGCGCTGGCCAGCGCGTGGACGACGGCAACACCGTTCTGGACGACGCCGATCGCCGTCATCTCTACGTCCAGCTGCAGCCGAATTTGCCGCCCGGCCGCTACGTCGTCAGCTTCCAGACGCTATCAGACGTCGATGGCGAGCTGGACCATGGCCGCTTCGCCTTCT
>Ga0209061_1005445_pt1 | contig 11135 bp, 5 predicted proteins | sample Coa_R1_10_FD_187157 | JGI IMG/M metagenome (GOLD analysis project Ga0209061, IMG submission 187157) | Surface soil microbial communities from Centralia Pennsylvania, which are recovering from an underground coalmine fire - Coalmine... | ecosystem: Environmental > Terrestrial > Soil > Unclassified... | reverse complement strand
CGCCAGCGCGCCAGCGCAGCAGCCAACAGCGAGCGGGCGGCTCATTCGTTTTGCCAGTGGCATGCCTTGTTGTGTGTGGGCCGATACCTTGGCTGCGCGAGTGGTCTGTGCGCTACGCATGCTGGATTGGCGAACGCGTACGCGCTGTTCAATAACCATGTGTGCATCCTCCTGGGGTATGCAGATTGACAACATCGGTCAGGTGAAAAGAGATGCAGGGAAACGCAGATCACCGAGTGGTGTGCGCCAATTGGGTTGAAATGGCGAGCGGGCAGCGTCTCTCTGACTTCTCCATGATACGCAGGTCGCCTGAAGATCACATGAGGATTGGTTTAGAAGAGGCTGAGGAGAAGGCAGGCAAGAGGAGAGCCAGGCTTGCCAGTCGGCGCGGGCGCTCACAGACGACAAATGGGTAGAGAGCGGAAGAGCCGTAACCGGGACATGCGGTTGCTCGTTATAGCATTCACCCAACGCTGTAGCCAGACGATAATCCGTAAACAGGACATATTGTCTGCTCCCCTGCTTTCCATTCCCCAGGTGAAGCAGGAGCGTTTGGATTTTGGGCAAGGCGCCACTGTACAAAGCAAGCGTCGGCATGGTATGATCGAAGTTCAACAGGCAAAGCGTGCGCTAATAGGGCGTGCGCGTGGTGGGCTATGTTCCCTGGTGGAGGCGACGTGATGGACGCTCAGCATGTCTGGCTGGCCGCTCTTGCGCGCATCCAACAGCGCGTCTCTGCGGGCGCTTACACCACCTGGTTTCGCGATACGCTTGGTCTGGAATTGAGCGGAGCCACACTCACAGTAGGCGTCGGATCATCGTTTGCCTGCGAACACCTACGCCAGCGGTTCGCCGATGTGGCGCGGGTCGCGCTCAGCGAGACGCTTGCCCGTCCAGCGCATGTCGTGTTTCAGGTCTCCACCCCCCCGCGAACGCCCCAACGCGCCGAACCATGCCGCTCTTTGTCGCAGCCCCACTCCATACGTAGCCACCGCAACACACAGGCTGGCTCTTATGAGGCTTCGCCTGCCTATGCGCCTCATAGCGCCCCTGGCGCAGGCAGTCATCCTGGCTTGTGGTATGCGCAGCCGCCACTCTTGCGCGCTGACGCCTGCGCGTCAGCGGTTCCCCCCCAGCGGTCAGCGAAAGCGCAGAAGCAGACCCAGCCGCCCGCGCGCTCGTCACAGGAGGCGCCCGCCATGCCCCGCCGCGCGCTCGCCACCCCACGACTGCTCACAGCCGGTGAACCTGGCGAGATCCAGCATGCGCTCCATCCCCAGTACCGCTTCGAGACGTTTGTCGTGGGAGTCAACAATCGGCTGGCCTACGCCGCCGCGCAGGAAGTGACACGCGCGCCTGGGCAAAGCTATAACCCACTGGTTCTCTGTGGTGACGCCGGACTAGGCAAGACACACCTGCTGCATGCGATTGGCCACCGGGCGCGCATGGCTGGCTTGCAGGTGATCTATGTGACCGCCGAGCAGTTTACCAATGAACTTGTCGAGGCGATTCGCAGCCACACGAGCGACACCTTCCGCCAGCGGTATCGCGCAGTTGACGTGCTGCTGATGGACGATGTGCAATTGATCGCCGGACGTGAATCCACCGAGGAAGAGTTTTTCCATACTTTCAACTGGTTGCACGAAGCCAACAAACAGATTGTGCTGGGCAGCGATTGCGCCCCCCAGAGCATGCGCCGCCTGCATGATCGCCTGCGCTCACGGTTCGCCTGGGGGCTGATCGCCGACATCCAGCCGCCAGACGCCGACTGCCGTTTCGAGATGGCGCGCGCAAAGGCTCAGGCGCAACAGATCGACATGGATGGCGAGGCGCTGGCAGCATTGGCCCGCCCTGCCTGTGCGAGTGTACGCGAGCTAGAGGGTAGGCTCACGCGCGTCGCCGCCTGTGCGCGTCTCTATGAATGCCCGATAGATGCGGCGCTGGTCATGCAGGCGCTGGCCCCCCTGAGCGCGTCATCCGGCATGGCGCCGGGCAATGGCGCCGAACAAATGGGCAGCAGCGCCTACACCGCCCAGCATGGCGGCAACACGACGGGACACAGCCAGCCAACGGTTAGCGTGAAAGAGGCGCTTGCCGCAGTTGCGCAACGCTTTGGCGTAACGGTGGAGGCGCTGGTGGGCAAGAGCCGCGAACATCAGGTAGCCTGGGCGCGCCAGGTGGCGATGTACCTGCTGCGCGAAGTGACAAACGCCTCGCTCTTCCAGATTGGCGCGCAGCTTGGCGGGCGCGACCACACGACGATCATGCACGGCTGCGCGCGGGTGAGCCAGGCGCTCATGAGCGACCAACGCCTGCGCGATGACCTCAGCGCCATTCGCCGCGAGCTTGCTCATCTGTGACACTCCCGGCTTAACTCCTGGCCTAGGGTGTGTTGAGATAGACCGTCATCTGGTCAGTCTCAAAGACCACGTAGAAATAGTTAGTGATCTGGAACTGGTTGGCCTGGTCTTGATAGTAGCCGGTGATGCGTAACAACCAGACACGGTGGTAACGCGCCAGCACATCCTGCAAGTCGTGCCTGTTGAGCAAGACGTGGCCACCCGTGTAATTATCCAGGATATGGCCGCCGCGCTCGTAGATATAGAGCGACGATCCCAGATACACTGTGAACGGTTCCTGCTTGACGTAGTATTGCCCCTCAACAGCGGGCGCCATCACCAACAGCGCGTCACCTGGCCGCCAGTGCGCCTGGATGTACTCCCCTGCCTGCGTGTAGTCGGGGATTTGCCGCCCAAACGGCAGGCCCAGCGTGCGGCTCATCGCCAGGTTCGCATTCGAGATCGCCGGAATCTGTGAGGCTAGCAGGGCCACCACCAGAAGCAGTGTACAGACGCCTACAAATGCCCGCGCTGTCACAGCGGGGACACGCCGCCGCGCCAGGTCGCCCAGGCGATCCATGCTCCAGACCACGAACGCCGCCGCCAGCAGCGCCAGTTCGGGATAGAGCGGGTAGAAATAGCGGTCGGCTTTGAGCGAGAACATCAGGGTCAACACCAGGAACGAGATGAAAAAGAACGCGGCGGTATAGCGCAACACGCGATTGCGCACGAACAACGCCACACCACACATGATGAAGCCCAGGATGCTGACATAGGTTAGTTGATAGCGCCCATATGTGGGACTTGAAAGTGAGGTCGTGTTGAAGAGCAGCCGCAGATAGTAGTCGAGGTTCTGCGGCGAGTAGCCGATGTCGGGTCGCTGCGAGATGTCCTGCCCGAGGATGGGCTGCCCCGTTACTTTCACGATCAACAGTTGGAGCGAGATGATCCCAATGGCGCCAAATCCGGCGATCCACCAGTGCTTGTTGCGCAGCCAGGTCAGTCGTTGCGTCGCCAGGAAGTAGAGCAAGATGGCGGGCAAGACGATAAATCCTTCTTCGTGGCTGAGATACATCAAGACCACAGCGCCCATGCTCAGATAGATGTAGCGAATGCGCGCCCCTGGCTGCACAGCCTTGTAAAACAGGTAAAACACAAGCAACACAAACAGCTGCGCCTGCTGATACATCCGCGCCTGTTGCGCCCACCACAGCTCCAGCGGCGAGAAGAGCAGAATCGCGGTCGCCACCAGCGCAATACGTCGGCCAAAGAGCCGCGACCCCACGAAATACATCAGCGGGAGTGTCGCCAGGAAGGCGATCAGCGCAAGCGAGCGTGTGGCGAAGGGGCTATCGCCAAAGAGAGCAATCACTGCGGCAAGCTCGTAGTGATAGAGTTCCGCCTTGGGATAGATAAATCCGGTCGCCAGGTGTGGAATGCCGTCCTGTAGGATGCTATGCGCCACCTCGATCGTATCGAGTTCGTCCTGCCAGTAGGGTTCGTAGGCCAGCCCAAAGGCGGTCATGGCGAAGCCAAGCGCCGTGCCAAGCGCCACCAACCCCCAACTCAGCGTCGAGCGCCAATCGCTCGTGAGCCAGTAGCCCAAACGAACGTGTAGCCTGCGCAGGCGTTCCCGGACGCTCAGCTTCGGCTCATCCTGCTCGCCCTGGTCATCTTGCTCACCCTGTTCGATTTTCGCAGCTTGAGCCTGCTCCTCATCGGCGCCCGCCAGCCAATCCGCCCGATAGCGCGCCTGGTAACTGGCGCGCATGCCCTGCCAGTTGGCCCCCATACGGTGAGCGGCTGTAGCAGCCCACCACTCAAACTCAGTCAGCCAGGATGCGCCGATGATCAGCGCTTGCCCCGCGAGTGAGACGCCGATCAGTACCCAGAGCCAGAAGGGTGTATAGGGGAATGGATTGGGAATGAGTGGCTCTTCGCTTAGAATCAACAGCAGCGCCAGCACGCCAATCGTGGGGAGGAAGCCCAGCGCCAGCCGATCAACCGCCAGCGCCAGCGCGCCACGTAGCCCAATGCGCCAGAGGTGCGCCAGCAGCGCCAGTTCGCATCCTAGCAACAGGAGCGCCAGGGTAATCAGCAGAATTGGCGCGATGGTTTCCAGGTGAGGTTGCTCCTGCGTCGTCGCCAGCACCTTATAGGGGGAATACTGCGAGACCAACGCAGAGTCGGTCTCTGCGCCTGGGCGCCAGGAGGCGACGCCAGCGCCATTCACCCAGTTCGGGGTAGAGGTTGACGCCACCCGCCACGCGCCATCGCCCATCATATAGAGACTCTGGCCGCTGTCGCTGATGCCCAACAGATCGATTCCCAACATCGTTGGCCGTTGAAAAGGAGCCTGCGCGATAAAGTCATAGTGCGAGGTGATCACATGAACGGCCAGGGTGTTTGCGCCACTGTGCAGATAGGGAGTGATGTCGTACAGCCCGATGCTTATCCCATTGACGCCCCTCTGCGCGTTATCCGAGAGCAAATAGGGATTTGTGATGCGCTCCGCCTGCTGGATCAGCAATTGACCGTTGATATAGACGGACGCCGCTCCATCCGACGCCAACCGCAGCCATGCGCTGCTCAGGTCAGGCAGCAAGAGCGAACGATAGAAAAAACCATCAGGCGCAGTTCCGCTGGACAACCAAGTGGATGGGAACGGGCGCTCATACACAGCGGGGTCAATGTTGAGGACGCCAGCAGGGGGTAGCGCGCCCAAATAATAGGTGGCCTTCTGCCAGGTGGAATCGTCAAACGCCGACGTGCGCCAGGCTGTGGTGATGTTGATGCTGCTGGCGTTCGTCGCAGAGACTGCCGGCAGATAGGGTGGATAGACCAACAATGAGTTTCCTGTCGCCTGCCAGGAGGTATCGGACGGGAAAGTGATGAGATGCTGGCCATAGGAACACCCAAGCACAGCGCGGATAGCGGTTATCCCTTCATCGCGTGTCTCGGCGCGCATCGCGACAACGTTGTCACCTGCTCTCAGAAACGGCGTGACATCATAAATAAACGCCCGGTTGACCGCGCCCGACGTAAAGACGCCTCCCGTGGCCCCCAGATAGAAGCCGTTGATGTAGAGATAAACATATTGCGACGCCTGCACCGTAAGAAAGGCGCTCTCTGGTGTGTTGTTGAGCGCGATGTCCTTACGGAAGTAGGCGACATTGCCCGGCTGATCGCGCGCCGCGATCCACTGTGCGCCAAACCAATGCGGCTGATAGTCGCGCTGCTGTGGGATCAGAAAGGTCTGGTAGGCGAACAGGCAATAGCCAAGCGTCACCAGCGCCAGCAAGAGCCAGCTCCACAGGCGCACGCGCTTTGCCTGGGCGAAAAGCCCGCCAACAAGTTCACGCAAGCGGTACAAACGTGCGGCGCGCCTCGACGCTGCTTCCTCCGTCTCTTCGGGCGCCGCGAAGGGAACACCTGTCGGCGGGGTGGCGACCGTCGCGTTTGCCCGATGGCCGGAATCGCCAGAACCGCTAGTGGAGACCCGATGCGCTTTCGCGCGCCGTTGTGTTGTAGTAGTCATGATCCAACTCCACTGCGATCCGCAGATAGAACCGTTCGGTTGTGATGTTGCCCAGGCCACCGTAGCAGAGCGCCAGATACGTATACGCCGAGGACTGCATGTTGCTGTCGTGCGATTCATAGATCAGTTCAAGAAAATCGCTTCCCGCCGCCTCGTATGAGCGCGCGTTATACAATACGCGCCCGTGCATATAGAGCGCATAGATGCTGTCAGGCTGCACCATGAGGAGGCGATCAAGCCAGGGAAGCGCGCCGTCTACCTGCGCTACCTCCACCACCACCTGCGGGTTGAGCGCCTGCTCCTCGTTATCCGTGGGCGTAAACGCCACCTTCGTATTGGCCTCCGCCAGGAATTCAAGTGTTTGCTCGGTTGCCTGCTTGAGCGCGCCGCTTGTCGGATAACTTCTCAACAATTCCCGCTCCACCTGCCACGCCTGATCATGAATGCCTATCGCGTCGTACTGTCCCGCCAGGAACATTCCTGCGTCGAGTGTGTCGCGTTGACCCAGCAGGTACAACGCCTGTCCACGCTCCACATGGAAGTGTGGCAGCGCATCGAGCGAGGGATTCAGTGTCTCGGCCAGCGCAAAGTCACTGAGCGCCGTCTGGTATTGCCCCTGGTTCAGCGCAGCCAGCCCTTGCGACTTGACAAAGAGGCCGACGGGCGCGCGTCCAAAGACAATCAAGCCCAGCGCAACACTGCCAATGATCAACCATCGCTTGATCCGTTGTGCGCGGAGCCGTTCTTCGCGTTCCTTTTCGCTCTCGCGTTCGCTTTCATCCTGCTCTTGTCTGGCCGTGGCGCCGCTGAGAGCTGTTGGCGCTGAGGAGGACGCCGCCTGTGAAGCGTCGGCGCGCCCCTCCGCCTGAACGCGCTGGGCTACTCGCCAGATGAGCGGGCCAGCCACACAGACGAACATGGCCAAAACGGGCGCCAACGCGCCAATCTCGCCGACCTGGAACAACAGATAGAGCCGGTCGCTAATGCCCGTCACCGAAAATTGAAACGCGATCATCGAGAAATGTTGCGGGGGTATCGAGTATCCCAGGTGTTTTGTGATGAGCAAACTCTGGTTCTCGTCATTTGCCAACGTCTCGGCCAGCCCAAAGTCTACGAACAGCACCTGGAAGACAAACAGCGCAGTGGGAAGGCACGCCAGCGCCCCCAACCGAAACAGGCGCCTATAGGGCAGCGGCTGCACACGGCGGACGCCCAGAGGGGCCAGCGCTGTCCAGTCGGTCGCTCGCGCACCGCGCCAACAAAAGTAGAGCGCCAGCAGCGCCGTCAGCGCGCCATAGGAGATGACATCACTTCGCACACCCCAGCCAATGTCAATGGGTAGCGTCCAGCTTTTCCATGTGCCGATCAGCGGGATGCGCAGCCACGCGCCAAAGAGGCTCACCCCCAGCAGCGCGGCGGTCCCATAGAGCCACAGCGCCCCCGTCTCGGCGAAGGCGTACCCCAGGCGGCGCGGGAGTCCTCCTACCGCATAGACACGCGCCAGCCGAGCCAATCGGCCCTCGCCGGTCGGCTTGTCATCACTTGTCGTCTGTAGATGCGCTTGCGCTGGGGGCTTTGCTGCCATAGCTCCGTGTTCTCCCAGATGTATGCCTCTTGCTTCGTCTGTCATGTCGTCTAGCGTTGGGTACCTGTCACGATGACCGGCTCATTGTCCGAGAGTTGATACTGTCCCACCAGAATCACCTCATCACCGGCCTTCAGCCCGCTTTGGATGCCGAACAGATCGAGATCGCGGACGCCCACCACCACGGGGCGGGCATGCGCGCGGCCATTGGAGTAGACGAACACGATAGAGTCCGAATCGGGGTTGACCACCGCCAGTTCCGGCACCGTCGGCAAGAGTTCCTGTGTGCTGATGCGCGCATAGACGCTCTCGCCCACCAGTAATTGCAACTGTGGGTTGAGTACGGTGATCCACACCTCAAACGTGTCGCTGCCAACATTGGTCAGCGCCGGATTGATCACCGTCACAATACCCTTGAACGACTCGTTTGGGGTAGCGTCGGGGTCAACCTCGGCGCTCTGCCCAAGCTGCACCTGCGTCCGCTGTTCCAGGGGAAGCTGCACATGCACCACGACACTGCTCTCATCTTGCAGGGTCAGCAGCGGCGTGTTGGCGGGCGCGATTGTCCCCGCAACAACGTTGATCGCCGTGATGACCCCACGGAAGGGCGCGATGATATTGCCGTTGCTATAGGTCGAGGAGTTCAACTGGGCGTTGAGCGCGTCGTAGCGCCCTTTGGCAGCCGTCACCTGCGCCTGGGCCGCCGCAATGGCCGCCGCATTGGCGCCCGTCGCGTAGAGGCTATCCAGATAGTTTTGCGCCGCCTGATACTGCGCGAGCGCCTGTTGCAATTGTGAGGTGAGATCGGCGCTGTTGAGCGTGATCAATGGCTGATTCAGCGAGACGGTCTGCCCAACCTGTACGTTGACCTTGACGACAATCGCGTTGACCGGATAGATGATGTTGAGCGCCTGCGCCGGATAGGTCAGGCCGCCGCCGCCAACGTAGCTGGTGAGCGTCTGATTTTTGACGACGTAGAGCTGCACCCTGGGGGTGGAGAGAAACACCTTATAGACGCCGTAGCCCAGCCCTGCGACCAAAACGACCGCTAGCAGCGCCGCCAGGAGTGTGCGTGAGCGCGAATGGTTTCTCGTCTTTGCGCGGGCCGGAACAGGCGCTCCGGGTCGGTTGGCGCCTGTGGCGTCTCGCGCAGGCTGCGATGCGCCACCACGCGCGACGCTTCGCTGTGGCGCAGGGGCCAGCAATTGTGCGGTTGGGAAGTCGTCGAGGGCGCTCTCATCGGTGATGTTCAATGGCGCGGAAGTCGGGGCCGGATGCGAACCGTACTCTGGCGTATTCGTCCGGCTCCAACGCCCCCCCCGACGCCCCTGACCAGATTGGCTCGGTTGACCCGGTTGACCCGGTTGGCTTGGATGGCTCGGCGGCGCATAGCGGCCAGAGGTTGTCGTCTGTTGCGCAGCCCCATATTCGCTATACTCTCCATATTCGCTTGCCTGTTCTTGCGCTCCGTATGTGTCATACGTGTCATACGTGTCATATGTGTCACTGGCCCCATTAGGCGGAGTCTGTGGCGCATTGGCTCTACGGGATGATGTATAGGGCGAGGCAGGCGAAGAAGAGCGTTCGCGCCCATCACCTTGCATAGCAACTCCTCCTGGTGTCGTGTCTGTCGTGTATGTTGTGTCCCGTGTATCAATGTGCTAGTATGCTGTGTTGCGCCTTTGTGGGCGACCGGTTGGCCGCCCCAGGCGGGTTGGCTGCTCATCTGCGGTGGCCTCATCGGCCAAATCGGCCAACTGCGGAGCCGTAGGGAGTTCAGCCAGCGGCGAAGCCCTGGAGCCTATCGGCTCGCCTTTTCCGTCTCTTCCGCGCCTTTCGATTGGCGTAGCCGTGTCGCGCGTCGGCGCTACATCGCCTGGCGTGGATGACCACCCGTCCGCATCAACTGGCTCAAGCGTGGGCGGCAACGGCGTCGGCCAGCCCGTCGAACGCCTTGTCGTTGGCAGTAGTGTCCCTGGTTCGCTTGCCGACGCCTCAACCGTCCCAGCGCTTGCCAGCCGGGCGGTGGGACGGTCGGCGAGCGACCCATGAAGCGATCCGTCAGGCGCCACGACCGATAGGGGGCGTCTACTTGGAACAGAGACGCCCTGCGTCGCTTTCGATGTCGCTACGACGGGCGCTCCGGCGCCTCCTGCTCCGGCTGGCGCGATAAAGGCCGCAACAGGCTCGTCGGCCCGCAGTCTGCTCTCGCTGAATGGCGTGGTTTCCGGCGCCTCGCGAATCAGAGAGCCGCGCCGCTGGAGCGCCACCGCAACCACTGCCCCCACCACCGCGAAGAGCAGCATCTGCACTTCCATCGTCGTCGAGAGCGAGAGCGCCGCCGCGCCACTTTCACCTACAAGAACGAACAGCGCGACAAAACTTGCGCCGCGTACTCCGTATCCGTTGAGCGAGATGGGCGCCAGCGTGGCCAGCGAGGTCAGCGGAATGGTGATCCAGTAGAACCAAAAGGGGCTGTGAATGCCCAACGCCTGCCCGTAGCAATAAAAGTTCAGGTCACTGGCGGCGTAGAACACGGCGCTGGCGAAGAAGGCCGAGAGCAAGACCGACTTACGGTGTCGGTAAGCCGTCAGCGAACGGGCAAGATCCATTGCCTTGCGCGCATAGGGCAGCCGCACGGCGCGCTCCACGCCAAGGCGGCTGAGCAGCCACGGCGTTGACAGCAGCACGCTCACACCGGCTGTATAGGCCAGCAAGGCCACCGCCATCAGTGCCGCCATGCCCCAGCCCACGCGCCCAAAGTTTGCGATCAGCAGTGGCGCGCCCACAGCGACGGGCAGCGCCGTCAGCAGCATCGCGCCCAACCCGACGATGCGAGTCATCACGGTGGCGCTGGCCGCACTCACGCCCTTGCGTGAGATGCGCGCCACATAGGCGATCTTGGCGACATCGCCACCGATGCTGCTTGGCAACAATTGATTGAACGCAATGCCCAGGAAGTAGAGCCAGGTCAGCGAGAGCAAGTCTAGTGAGATGCGCTCACCACGCAGGAGGATTTGCCATTGCCAGGCGCTCACTACGACTGTGATGACGCCCACCCCCAGCCCCAGCGCCAGCCAGACAGGATTAGCCTGAGCGATGACGCTGACCAGCGCGTGAATATTTGTCTTGATGACGAGATACGCCAGCAGCCCCACACTCAATGCGATGCGGAGCGCCAGCCAGGCAAGGCTTTTCAGGCGCGCGCTCTGCGATTGCGGGCGCACGGCGCGGGTAGTTGTCGAGATGACTAGCAGGCGGGTCGAGGTCTGTGGCGACGGCGCCTGTAAGGCGAACACGTTATCGGGCCGCCCTGGCCGCCGCACGATCGGGAGCTCCTGTGTCTCTCTATCCCATAGGCTGGCCGGGCGCCCGGTGCGACGCGGATCGCGTAACACTGGCGAGACCCGCACGGGCGTCATACGCAGCGCAGGCAAGGCGGCGGAACTTTCGTGAATGCCTGAGGGCGCATCGGCCAGCATGCCGTCTCCAAATGGCGGCGCGAACGATTGGGCGCTAGGCATCAACCTGGTCGCCTGTTCTTCCACCTGCGCGGCGGTATTCGCTGGATTCGCCAGATCAGATGGCGTGGGCCTTAAAGGCGCTGTGGGCAACATCTCCCAGACGCGCTGGCGATGCTCCTCCCTGTGTGGGCCGCCGGTCGTCCGGGTGT
>Ga0209061_1005444_pt1 | contig 11137 bp, 9 predicted proteins | sample Coa_R1_10_FD_187157 | JGI IMG/M metagenome (GOLD analysis project Ga0209061, IMG submission 187157) | Surface soil microbial communities from Centralia Pennsylvania, which are recovering from an underground coalmine fire - Coalmine... | ecosystem: Environmental > Terrestrial > Soil > Unclassified... | reverse complement strand
CGGGACGGATCCTTCGATGGCCGGACGGCGCACCATGGCCCGGTCGCCTCGGAAACCGGACCAGTAGGTGACAAGGTAGACGGCGGCGAACGCGGCGCCGGACAGCAGCGCGATCAGGCTGATCCAGATCGCCGCGACCGCGCTGATGTGATACGACGCCTCCAGCGAGGTCAGCAGCGGGACGAGCATGTTCGAGGGGATCGAGTAGCCGAGGAGGCCGAACAGCAGGGCCGCGGTCACCACGGTCATCCTGCGCGAGGTGAGGCGGATTCCGTAATTGGCGGTTGCGGTCGCTGCGGCTGGTGCGCTCACTGTCGGGTCACTCCCACCGGACGAAGGCCATTCCGGCGCCCGTTCCGGCCGGTGTCCGGTAGCCGGGCACGTAATCGAGGACCGCCGCGGAGAGGTTTTCCAGTGCCCCGGCGGCGGTTATCCAGTTGAGGGTTTCCGAGGTCCCCGAACGGAGCTGGTCCCGGGACAGGGAGCAGAGGATTCCGGCGTCGCGGGCGGTGATCCCGGAGAGCACCCGGCGGTCAAGCTCCTCGTCCACGACGAAATGGCTGAGCCCGCCGGAAGCGATGACCGCGACGCGGTCGTCTCCCGGCCATGACTCGACGGCACGGCGCAGCGCCCGGCCCAGCTCGTAGCAGCGGGCAGCGGACGGCACGTTCGGCGGGTAGTACGTGTTGACGAACACCGGGACGATCGGCGTGTCCTTCGCCAGGCCGAGCCGGTACCTCGGGAAGGTGAACGCGTGGCCCAGGCTGCGCCCGGCCGGCTGCTGCGCGAACACGGTGAGGTCGAAGTCGTCCCGGGTCAGGCGCTCCGCGATGTGCGCGCTGAGCGCGCTGTGCACCCGGTGGCTCTCCGGCTGGGCGGCGTGCGCCGCCCAGGAGGCGGCGCGGATCCCCTTCGGCATGCGCTGCGCGGCCTCGGCGCTCGGCGGCATGTCCACCAGTTCCGGCCCGGTGAAGCAGGCGACGGCGGGGATACCGTCATCACGGAACAGTTCCCGCTGGTCGTCGCCGATCACGATCGCAACATCCGGACGCGCCTTGCCCAGGAATGCCGACAGCGCCTCGATCGCCTCCTGACAGCGCTGGTACTTGCTCTCCCAGACCTCCGGCGCCAGTTCCTTCTTAAGCGCCGGATCCGCCTGGGCGAGGAGCTCGTCGTAGGTGTGGAACCTGGCGTCCTTGCCGAGCAGTTGCGGATTGCGCCGGTCGCGCTCGGCGTGGTCGGCCCACATTTCCACCCCGGAACTCAGCTGGGGCGTATGCGACGAGGCAATGCCGATCACGATATCTGCCATTCCTGACACCTCTTGTGGCCGAAGGCAATAGCAAATAAGCGTGCGCGGCCCGGCGGTCGCGAGAGCACTAGGAGTGTCCCAGCTGGGCCGGGGGGCGTACGTAAGCGGTGGTCGGCAGGCCTGTTGACCTTGGTAACGTTCACGCTAGAAACCGGGCAATACCCTGTCAACAGACGTTACGGCGGAATTACATGGCTGTGCCGAACTAACAAATATCAACACGCGGGGTTGTGCCGGAGCGCGCCGGATAAGCGCCCGGATCCCTCCTCGTTGTCCGCGGGCACCGACAGGGACAGCCCGAACTGCCCGGCCTGGTCTGTCCACCAGGAACGCATCGCGAACCCGGCGGCCGCCAGTTCGGCGGCGACGCCGTCGCGGCGGAACTTCGCCGACACCTCGGTGCGCATCTCCTCGCCCGCGGCGAACGCGGCCACCAGGCCGATGTCCCGCACATGGACCTCTTGCGGGGAGGCCGAGCGCAGCCGCATCTCGATCCACTCGTTCCGCGCGTCCCAGAGCGCGACGTGATCGAAGGCGTCGAGGTCGAAGTCGGCGCCGAGTTCGGCGTTGAGGACGGCGAGCACGTTCTTGTTGAACGCGGCGGTCACCCCGGCGGAGTCGTCGTAGGCGGCCACCAGCACCGCCGGGTCCTTCACCAGGTCGGTGCCGAGCAGGAACGTGTCCCCGGGACGGAGCTGTGAGCGGACCCGGGCCAGGAAGGTAGCCCGCTGCGCGGGCACCATGTTCCCGATCGTGGAGCCGAGGAAGGCGACCAGCCGCGGCCCGGCGCCGTCCCCGCCGCCCGGATCCGCGCCGCGGGCCGGCAGGCCCAGGTGCTCCTCGAAGTCACTCGCGACCGCGTGCACCTCAAGGCCCGGGTACTCCGCGGCCAGCGCATCCCCGGCAAGCACCAGCGCGGACTCGCTCACGTCCACCGGCACGTAGCACCGGAGCGTTCCGGCGTCGCGCAGCGCGTCCAGCAGCAGCCGGGTCTTCTCCGACGACCCCGAGCCGAGCTCCACGAGGACGTGCGCGCCGGACGCGGAGGCGATCTCGGGCGCGGCGGCCCGCAGGATGGAGCGCTCGGCGCGGGTGGGGTAGTACTCGGGGAGCTGCGTGATCTTCTCGAAGAGGGCGCTTCCCTGGGCGTCGTAGAACCACTTGGGCGGCAGCGCCTTGGGCGTCGCGGTAAGCCCGGCGAGCGCGTCGGCGCGGAGGGACGCGGCGCGGTAGTCCGGGGGGAGGCGGCGTTCGACGGTGGTCAACGGATTGCGATCCCTTCGGTGAGACCTTCGGCGGGGCTCTCGGTGACAGCGGTGAGAGAGGCCAGCGGCCGGATGGTTACCCCGGTCGGCGCGGCGGTGAGCACCTGCCGGTCCGGGACCTCGGTCCAGCCGGGGTCGTCGTCGCAGGGTTCCGACGCGACGGTCACGGCGCCGACGGCCCGCCGGTACCACAGCGTGTCCCCGGCGGTGGTGGCGGTGATCGACCGGCCGTCGGTGAGCAGGAAGTTGAACCGCCCGGAGCCGCCGGCCGCCTCGACGGACCCGATCGTCGCGGCCAGGGCGAGGTCCGCGGCCGTTCCCGCCCGCAGCCGCTTGCGCACCAGCAGCCACAGGAATGCCGAATCGACCATCGCCTCCAGCGACAGCAGCGCCTCGGCGACGGATGAATGTGGCATCGAGCCGGCTATAGGCGGCTGACTGTCACATTCATCCGCCCCGGGGGGCGCGGGCGGGCCGGACGCCCCGGGGGGCGCGGGCGGGCCGGACGCCCCGGGGGGCGCGGGCGGGCCGGACGCCCCGGGGGGCGCGGGCTGCCCGGGCGGCCCGGGGGGCGCAGCCGTTTCGCCCGGGCCGGCGAGTGCGGCCGCGGACCCGGGCCAGCCGGCCAGTACCCCGTTGTGGCTGAACAGCCACGGACCGGACGCGAACGGCGCGGCCGCGGACCCGCCGGGCGCGGTGCCCGGGGTCGCCGAGCGGACCGCCGCGAGAACCGCGCCCGAGCTGATCACCCGGGCCAGGTCGGGCAGCGACGGGTCGCCCCAGATCGGCACCCCCCGCCGGTACCGGGCCGGGACGGGGTCGCCGTCGGCGTACCAGCCGATGCCGAACCCGTCGGCGTTCACCGTGCCGTACCGCTGCATCCGGGGTGCCCACGACTGCCGGTACAGCCCGTGCGGCGGGTCGATCAGCACCGAGCGCAGCGGGGCCGGCGGACCGAGGTAGGCCAGATGCCGGCACATCAGCGCCCGGCCTTCCGCGCCGGCCGCCCGGCCTTCCGCGCCGGCCGCCCGGCCTCCGGCGCCGTGCGCGCGGTCCGGAAGCCGGCGAAGATCTGCCGGCGGACTGGGTAATCCCAGTTCCTGAAGGTGCCGCGGCACGCCACCGGCGACACCCCGAACGCCCCGCCGCGCAGCACCTTGTACTCGGGGCCGAAGAACACCTGCGAGTACTCCTTGTACGGCCAGGCCGCGAAGCCCGGGTACGGCAGGAAGTCCGAGCCCGTCCACTCCCACACGTCGCCGATCAGCTGCCGGGCGCCGCACGGCGCCGCGCCCGCGGGGTAGGAGCCCGCCGGGGCGGGCCGCAGGTGCCGCTGGCCGAGGTTCGCCACGTCCGGCGATGGATCGGAGTCTCCCCACGGATAGCGGCGCGACCGCCCGGTCGCCGGGTCGTAGCGCGCCGCCTTCTCCCATTCCGCCTCCGTGGGCAGCCGCCGCCCGGCCCACCGCGCGTACGCGTCCGCCTCGTACCAGCACACGTGCAGCACGGGCTCGTCCGGGACAACGGGGGCGGGCACCCCGAACGAGGTCCGCACCCATTCGCCCTCCCAGCGCCAGAACAGCGGCGCCGTCAGCCCCGCGCGCTGCCGGTGCGCCCACCCGTCCGCGGTCCACCAGCGGGGGTCGTCGTAGCCGCCGTCCGCGATGAACTCCGCGTATGCCGCGTTCGTCACCGGCGTGGTGTCGATGTAGAACGCGGGCACGTCGACGACGTGCGCGGGCCGCTCGTTGTCCAGCGCCCACGGCTCGGTCGAGGTGCCCATCGTGAACGGGCCGCCCGGCACGCAGACCTCGGCGGGCAGCGCCGCGGCGTCGGCGGGCGCGGGCGGCGGCGGGGGCGCGGACAGCGCCGGCGGCCCGGCCCGCAGCTGGTGGGTGGCGAGCATGGTCTCGTCGTGCTGCGCCTCGTGCTGTGCGATCATCCCGAACGCGAAGCCGTGGTCGGTGAGCCGGCTTGCGCCGAACCGGACGCGTTCGAGCAGGTCCAGGACCCGGCCGCGGACCTCGCGGCCGTAGCCGCGCGCCTCGCCCGGCGCCAGCAGCGGCAGCGACGGCCGTTCGGCGCGCGGGTGCTCGAACGCGTCGTACAGCGGGTCGATCTCCGGGTGCATCGGCGCCGTGCCGCCGACCTCGCGCAGCAGCCACAGCTCCTCCTGGTTGGCCACGTGCGCCAGGTCCCAGACGAGCGGCGACATCAGCGGGGAGTGCTGTTTCACCAGGTCGGGCTCGTCGACGACGGTGGTGAGCAGGGTCGTGCGCTCCCGCGCCGCGAGCAGTTCCGCGGCGATCCGCTCCCGCAGCGCTTCGGTGTCGTGCCTCACGTGGCTTCCTCCAGTAGATCGTCGGCCGGACATCGGTCTTTGCTCACGTACCGCTCGATGAAGTCGTCCACCGCCGCGCGGACGCTGGCCGGGGCCCCCTGCCGGGCGAGCGCGCCGCGCGCGGCCTCGAAGCACCCCCTGCTGGCCCGGGCCAGCAGGGGGTCCGCCGGGCCGCGGCGGGCCGCGGTCAGCCACGCGTTCTCGCTGGGGCCGCCCGCGTCCCCGCCGTCCCCGGCGGCGCGCCCGCGTGCCAGCAGCGGCTCGGCGGCGGCCATCGCCTCCTCGCCGGCCCGCTCGTCGGACAGCAGCGCGCTGGCCACGGCGGCGGGCACCACCCAGCCGTCGCCGGGCTGGGCGTCGATCATGCGCAGCTCGAAGTGCCCGCGCGGCCGGACCGGCGGGAACAGCGTGGACAGGTGATAGGTGAGGTCCTCGGCCGTCGGCTCGCGCAGGCGGCCGGCGCCGCCGGCCGCCCTGCCGCGCACCCAGTCCCGCAGCGTCAGCCCGGGCGGCGCGGACCAGTCGTCGGAGCCCTCCGAACGCACGCACATGACCTGCGCGTCCAGCGCGTACGCGGCCCACGCCGCGCGCGGATCCCCGTCGGACCGCCCGTTCAGCCGGGGCGGCCGGGTGCGGCCGGAGTCCATGTGCGCCCAGACCTGCTGCCGGGAGGACCGCCAGCCGGTCGGCCGGCCGCCGCGCAGCGGCGAGTTCGCGAACGCGGCGACCAGCACCGGCCCGATCGCGTGCAGCAGCCGCCACCGCCAGCGGTATCCGGTGGCGCCGCCGCCGTCGTCGCCGGCGTCCAGGCACACCTGCACCGACGCGGTGGCGCACATCATCTGGCGGCCCCACGGGCCGCCCCGGTCGAAGAAGGCCTCCATGGCCGCGTACCGCGGCAGGCGCAGGATCCGGCGCGGCGGGCGGAACGGGTCGAGCCCGACCCCCGCGAGCTCGAGCCCCGCGTCGGCCGCCGCCGCGCGCAGCGCCGCGACGTCGGCGGCGGTCACGCGCACGCATTCGGCGAGGGAGTCCGCGGGCAGCGAGCTGAGCTCAAGCTGCCCGCCTGGTTCGGTGGTCAGCAGGCTCCCGCGCGGCAGCACGCCCGGTGAGCCGCCTGACGGAAGCCCTGGTCCGGCGCCGAAAGCCGCCACGGCCGCCGCGATCCGCTCCGCCGGCACCGGCAGGGCGGGATCGCGCGCGTCGCGGACCAGCCACTCCAGTTCGACGCCGACCCGGCCCGGCGGACCCGTCTTGAGGCAGATGCCGTGGATATGCTCGGCGGCCTGCTCTTCCCGGGTGACCGTCATGGCCGCACCATAACCCCGGCCACTGACAAAACCGGGCGGCGCGTGCCCGCACTGCCGCCCGGCCTGCGCAGACTTCCCACCGGGTCGTCGAAACACATTTGTTACAAACTACTATCCCACACCCGCTCCGGGCCTCGTCACCCGCCCCGGGTGCAGTCCGCCCGGCATGCGGGCGCCGCCCCTCAGCGGTCATGGGCCGGGGTGCCGCGCGGGTGCGGCATCAGATGCGCGAGTCCCCCCGCGGTCAGGCACGCGACGGCCGGCGACGCGCGGCCCGGGGAGCGCAGGATCACCGCGTCCGTTCGGATAAATGTCCTTCGACCTTCCGAACGGACCGGGCTGACTCTCCCCGGCAGCGGCCCGCCCGGCGAGCGCTACGGGCGGACCTCGATGCGGCCGGGGGAGGCGTCCTGGACCTCGCCGATGACCGCGGCGAGCACGCCGCGCCGCTCAAGCTCCGCGCGCAGCGTGTCCGGTGACGGCGTGGCGAGCAGCAGCCCGCCCGAGGTCTGCGCGTCCTGGAGCAGCACCGTCACCGGCTCGGGCACCCGGGGGTCGATCGACACCCACGGGGCGAGGTAGCCCATGTTGTTCCGGGTGCCGCCGGAGACGTAGCCGGCCGACGTCAGCTCGAGCGCGCCGGGCAGCAGCGGCACCGCGGCCGCGGACACCACCGCGCTCGCGCCGCTGGCCCGGAGCATCCGGTGCAGGTGGCCGAGCAGCGAGAAACCGGTGACGTCGGTCGCCGCCCGCACGCCGGCGGCGAGCGCCGCCTCGCCGGCCCCGGCGTTCAGCGTCGTCATCGACGTGACGGCGGCGGCGAGCGCGTCGTCCGGGGCGGCGCCGCGCTTGTGCGCGGTCGCGACCACCCCGGTGCCGACCGCCTTGGTCAGCACCAGCGTGTCGCCCGGCCGCGCGGCGCTGATGGTCAGCACCCGCGACGGGTCGGCGAGCCCGACGACCGCCATGCCGTACTTGGGCTCGGGGTCGTCGATCGTGTGCCCGCCCACCACCAGGCACCCGGCCGACGCGGCGACCGCCGCGCCGCCGCGGAGCACCTCGGCGAGGATGTCCAGGGGCAGCGTCTCACCGGGCCACGCGGTCAGGTTCAGCGCCAGCAGCGGCCGGCCCCCCATCGCGTACACGTCGGAAAGCGCGTTGGCGGCGGCGATCCGCCCCCAGTCGCGCGGGTCGTCGACGATGGGGGTGAAGAAATCGGTGGTGAGCACCAGCGCCCGCTGGTCGTCGAGGCGGAGCACGGCGGCGTCGTCGCCCTCGGCGGCGCCGACGAGCAGGTCGCCGCCGGCGGCGCCCAGCACGCCGCCTCCGGACATGCCGCCGCTTTCCAGGGAAACCATCAGCTTGTCCAGGGCTGACAGTGGTAGCTTGCACGCACAGCCAGCACCATGGGACAACGAAGTGAGCCGGATCGAAGCAGGCTGGACAGTCACGGGTCAACCGTATGCCCCGCCCGCCCAGGACGCCACAGTGCCCCCGCGGTTCCGCCCCGCGGGTTCCCGGTGGCCCGCGCCTTAACGCGCCGTGTCGTCCGCATGACAGTCACAGTTGCGGCGCTATGCGACTATGAAGGGCGATGAGAGTGCCGTCCGTAAGGCTTCCGCATGTCAGGCGGGTAAGGGCCGATGAGCCGCCTGGCATCGTCGGCGTCGCCCGGGTGGACCGGCGGACCAAGGTCCTCGTCAAGCGGCTCGCCCCGGGCGACATCGCGATCATCGACCACCCCGACCTGGACCGGGTGAGCGCCGACGAGCTGATCGCCTGCCGGGTCGCCGCCGTCGTGAACGCGGCGAAGTCCATCACCGGCCGGTACCCGAACCTCGGCCCCCGCCTCCTCCTGGACGCCGGCATCCCGCTGCTGGACGACGTCGGGCGGGACGTGCTGACCCGGGTTGGCGAGGGCACCGTCGTCCGCCTCGACGGCGAGGTCCTCTACGCGGGCGACCAGGTGGTCGCCAAGGGCGTGGTGCAGGACGAGGCCACGCTGCGGCAAGCGCTCGACGAGGCCATGGCCGGGGTGCCCACCCAGATCGACTCGTTCGCCGTCAACACCCTTGAGTTCCTGAGAAGGGAACACGGCCTGCTGACCAACGGCGTGCGGGTACCCGAGCTCACCACCGCGATGGACGGCAGGCACGTGCTCGTCGTGGTGCGCGGCTACCGGTACCGTGAGGACCTGCGCGCCCTGCGGCCCTACATCCGCGAGTACAAGCCGGTGCTGCTCGCCGTCGACGGCGGCGCCGACGCGCTGCTCCAGGCCGGCTACCGGCCGCACGTGATCATCGGCGACATGGACTCGGTCTCCGACGACGCGCTCTGCTCGGGGGCCGAGCTGGTCGTGCACGCCTACCCGGACGGCCGGTCGCCGGGGCTGGCCAGGCTGAAGTCGCTGGGGCTCGACGCACGCGCCGTCCCGCTCCCCGCGGCGGGCACGAGCGAGGACGTGGCGCTGCTGCTCGCGGACGCCTGCGGGGCCAGCCTGATCGCGGTGGTCGGCACGCACTGGACCCTGGAGGAGTTCCTCGACAAGGGGCGCCCGGGCATGGCCAGCACGTTCCTCACCCACCTGCGGGTGGGCGGGAAGCTGGTCAACGCCCGGGGCGTGCACCAGCTCTACCAGAGCCGGATCTCCGGCTGGGCGCTGATCGCGCTGGTGCTCGCCGCCGCGTTCACCATCGTCGTCGCGGTGTTCTCCTCGCCCGCCGGGCCTATCCTCGGCAACTACTTCAGCGCCACCTTCTCTTCCTGGTTCACCGGACTGTTCAAGTGATCGATTTCCGCTACCACCTCGTCTCGATCGTCGCCGTGTTCCTGGCCCTGGCGATCGGCATCGTCCTCGGCTCCACCGAGCTGCAAGGCCATACCATCGACGTGCTCCAGGCATCGTCGAACTACCTGAACAACCAGCTCAACGTGGCCAAGGCGGAACGTGCCAGCTACCAGGCCCAGGCCGGCGCCGAAGACCAGTTCCTCCAGTCGGCCGAGCCCCAGCTGCTGGGCGGGCGGCTCGCCGGCGACCGCGTCGTCATCGTCACCGAGCCCGGCGCGCAGGGCTCGGTCGTGGACGGCATCAAGCAGGCCGCCGTGCTGGCCGGCGCCGCCGTCACCGGACAGGTGGCGCTCCAGCCGCAGTTCAACGACATCAGCGCGGCCAACCAGTCCAGCCTCGGCGCCGTCGACAGCTCGGCCGCGGCTGCCGCCGGCCTCACGGTGACCGCGGGCACCGACCCGCAGACCGCCTCCCAGCAGCAGGCGGCGCAGCTGATCGCGCACGCCATCCTGGCCAAGAGCCCCGGCCAGGCCGGGCTGACGCCGGAGGCCGCGCAGGCGCTGCTGAGTGCCTACACGCAGGCCGGCTACCTGACCGTCAGCGGCACGCCGACGGACCCCGCTACGCTCGCCGTGCTCGTCACGCCGCAGACCGCCCCCGCCGACGGGCCGGGCGACCCGGCCAACCAGGTACTGCTCGCGGTCGCGCGGGAGTTCGCGGGCGCGAGCGCGGCGACCCTGGTGGCGGGCGGGACCGCGGGCTCGGCAACCTCGGCCAGCGCGATCGCCGTGCTGCGGTCGAGCAGCGTCTCCGGGCAGGTGTCCAGCGTTGACGACGCCGACACGGCGCTCGGCCAGATCACGGTCATCGAGGCGCTGGCGACGCAGCTAGCGGGCGGCAAGCCGAACAGCTACGGTATCTCGGGTGCGTCCGCGGTAAGCCCGGTGCCGGTGCCGTCGCCGAGCCCGACGGCCAGCGCCGCGGCACCGCAGCCGACTGCGACGGGAAAGGGCGGGAAGCAGCCCGTGAAGAAGAAGTGAGGCGGGGACTCGCGGCCGGCCTGACCGCCCTGGCCGCGGGCGGGGCGGCGCGCGCCGCCTACGCGGCGCTGACGCGGTACCCGCCCGGCGGGGAGAAGGCCTGGACACGCGCCAACCATCGCGGCGAGCCGGTCACCCTCCTCGAAGGCCCGGCCGCTGCCCTCGGCGCGGCGGCGATCCAGCTCCTCGCCTCCCGGCTCCCTGCTCCCGGACCGAAGATGGCGCCCCGCCGCGCCCGGGCGCTCGCCCTCGCCGGGGCCGGCGCCCTGGCCTTCGGCGTCTACGACGACCTGGCGGGCTCGGGGAAGCGGCGCGGCCTGCGCGGCCACCTCGGGGCGCTGGCGCACGGGGAGGTGACGACCGGCGCGGTCAAGCTCGCCGGCCTGGGCGCCGCCGGCCTCGCCAGCGGGCTGCTGATCGGCGGCGCGCCCGCGGACGTCGTCATCGACGCCGGCCTGGTCGCCGGCGGTGCGAACCTGCTCAACCTCTTCGACCTCCGCCCGGGCCGGGCGATCAAGGTCGCGGCGGCGTCCGGGGCCCTGATCGCCGCCGCGGGAGGCGCCGACGGCCGCGCGGCCGCCGCTGCCCCGTTCGGCGCGGCGCTCGCGATGGCCCGTGAGGACCTCGGCGAGCGCGCCATGCTCGGCGACGCGGGCGCCAACGCCCTCGGCGCCATGCTGGGCGCGGCCGCCGCGGTGTCGCTGCCCCGGCCCGCGCGGCTGGCGCTGCTCGCCGGGATCACCGCGCTCACGGCTGCGTCCGAGAAGGTCAGCTTCACCAAGGTCATCGAACGGACGCCGCCGCTGCGCTGGCTCGACACGCTCGGCCGCCGCCCGCCCGTGCCCGCGGGCAGGGCGCCGGCGGGCGGGGCCGGGGCGCCGGGGGGCGGCGCGCTGACGGCCGGGGCGCTGACGGCCGGGGCCGGGACACCGGCGGCCGGGGCGCTGACGGCCGGGGCCGGGGCGCTGACGGCCGGGGCCGGGGCGCCGGGCCTGCGGACGCCGCCGCGGCGCCAGGAGCCGTGACCGCGCCGGTGGCCGAGCGCGGGCGGGCTCGGCAGCGGGGCCGGGGCATCGGCCGG
>Ga0209061_1005442_pt1 | contig 11138 bp, 6 predicted proteins | sample Coa_R1_10_FD_187157 | JGI IMG/M metagenome (GOLD analysis project Ga0209061, IMG submission 187157) | Surface soil microbial communities from Centralia Pennsylvania, which are recovering from an underground coalmine fire - Coalmine... | ecosystem: Environmental > Terrestrial > Soil > Unclassified... | reverse complement strand
TGCTCGCCGCCTGCGCAGTAACGCGCGGCTGGCAGTACCAGCACACGCAGCAGCCAGACGCGCCGGTGGAACAAAACGGCAATGGCAAATAAAAAGCAGAAGTTGGAATTGACGTGGATTGGCAAAGACAGCCGGCCGAAGCTGGAGCCGCGCATCTTGCTGGAAGACCCGGAGAAAAGCTACCACGCCAAGCAGCGCGTGACGGAGAACGACATCTTCGATAACCGGCTGATCTTCGGCGACAACCTGCTCGCGCTCAAGGCGCTGGAGCAGGAGTTTGCCGGCAAGGTGAAATGTGTGTTTATCGATCCGCCGTACAACACTGGCTCTGTTTTCACGCACTATGAAGACGGTATTGAGCACTCGATTTGGCTTTCGCTGATGCGGGATCGTCTTGAGTTGATCCGCCGTCTGCTCTCCGATGATGGCTCTCTGTGGATTACCATCGACGACAATGAGTGCCACTATCTGAAGGTCCTGTGCGACGAGATATTCGGGCGCGGGAACTTCGTTGCAACTTGCGTTTGGGAGAAGGATAAAGGCGGTCGAGGTGATGCTGATATATCTCTGTCGCACGATAGCATCCTCGTCTACGCAAAAGATCGGAGTCGGTGGGCCGAAAAGCGGAACCTATTACCCCGAACAGAAACGCAGTTGGGCCGATTCAAGAACCCGGACAATGACCCTCGTGGACCGTGGAGGCAGGGAGACGACGGCACTGCGAAGAGTGGCACTGAGAAGCAGCGCTTTCCTGTGACTCTTCCATCAGGTAGAGAAACTGTGCCGCCTCCCGGACGGTTTTGGGCATTCTCCAAGGCGACACTTGAAGTGGCTCGGAAAGAGGGTCGCGCATATTTTGGCGCAGATGGTGATCGTCTTCCAATCATCAAACGCTACCTCAGTGAAGTGCGCGACGGCGTGGCACCGCGTACTTGGTGGTCAGCCGACGAGGTTGGTACGAATCAAGGCGCAAAACGCGACCACCTGAACAAGTTATTGGACGGCATCGTTCCTTTTGAGACTCCGAAACCTGAAGGCGTGATTGAGCGCGTCTTTCATATCGCCACAAACCCTGGTGATTTGATCTTAGATTCCTTTGCGGGTTCTGGCACCTCTGGGGCGGTTGCCCATAAGATGGGCCGCCGCTGGATCATGGTGGAGCTCGGCGAGCACTGCCACACACACATCATCCCACGTCTCAAAAAGGTCATCGACGGCGAGGACGATGGCGGGATCACCAAGACCGTGAACTGGAAGGGTGGCGGGGGCTTCCGCTACTACCGGCTTGCGCCGTCGCTCCTTGAGATGGACAGCTTTGGCAATCCTGTCATCAGCAAAGAATTCAATGCCAACATGCTGGCTGAGGCGATGTGCAAGCTGATGGGCTTTACCTATGCGCCAAGTGAGGAATTCTACTGGCAGCATGGGCACTCGACCGAGACGGACTTCATCTACGTGACCACGCAGACGCTGACGCGCGACCATCTGGCGGCACTGAGCGAAGAAGTTGGGAAGAAGCGTTCCTTGCTGGTCTGCTGCTCGGCATTTCGCGGCAAGCCGGACGCCTTCCCAAACCTAACGCTGAAGAAGATCCCCTCGGCAGTTCTGCACAAGTGCGAGTGGGGCCACGACGACTACAGCCTGAATGTCGCCAACCTGCCCAAAGCACCAGAGCCGGAGCCTGAAGCTGCGATTACGGGACAGAAGCTGGAGCCAAAGCAGGCACGCAAGCGCAAGGCGCGCATCGACACCAACCCCGGCCTCTTTGGCAACGTCGAGGAAGGGGGTGCGGAATGAGCGCGAACAGCAAGCAGCAACTGTGGGCCATCTCGAACCGCCTGAGCCTTCGCCCGCCGCAGCGGGAATCGGTGGAGATTCTCGACCAGGTGTGCGAACTGCTTCCACTAGCCAAGGACGCCGATACCGCTCAGGCGCTGGAGGCGATCCGCTCAGCGTTCCCCTCGGTCGCGGACTTTGAGCGCGACTTCGCGTCGCTGTGCTTTGCGCTGGCGACCGGCGTAGGCAAAACGCGCCTGATGGGAGCATTCATCGCCTACCTGAACCAGGCATGGGCTATCCGGCACTTTTTTGTGCTGGCTCCCAACCTGACGATCTACAACAAGCTGATCGCCGACTTTACGCCTGGCTCGTCGAAGTATGTTTTTCAGGGGCTATCGGACTTCGCCATCACGCCGCCTGAGATCATTACCGGCGACAACTACGAGAGCGGGCGTGGTATCCGCTCCGCCGACCTGTTTGGAGACACCGGCGTCCACATCAACATCTTCAACATCTCGAAGATCAACGCCGAGGTGCGTGGCGACCGGGAGCCACGGATCAAGCGGCTCCAGGAGTACATCGGCGAGAGCTATTTCGAGTACCTGTCTAAGCTGGACGACCTGGTTCTTCTGATGGACGAGAGTCATCGCTATCGCGGCAAGGCCGGAATGCGGGCCATCAACGAACTCAAGCCGATTTTGGGGCTGGAGCTGACGGCCACGCCGCAGATAGAGAGCGGGAACCGAACCACAGACTTCAAGAACGTCATCTACAGCTACCCACTGGCCTCAGCCTTGCGCGACGGCTTTGTGAAGGAACCTTCTGTCGCCACTCGCGAGAACTTTCGCGCGGAGAACTACGACGAAGGTGCGCTCGAAACACTGAAGCTGCAGGACGGCATCCGCATCCATGAGCACACGAAAGTGCAGCTCGACATCTATTCCCGCGATTCCGGCAGGCCGCTGGTCAAGCCATTCATGCTGGTTGTGGCCAAAGACACAAGCCATGCCGGCGACTTGCTGAAGAAGATCGAGGCGAACGACTTCTTCGAGGGGCGCTACAAGGGGCGCGTGATTACCGTTCACTCGAACCAGAGTGGCGAAGAGAAGGACGAAACTGTTCAACAGTTGCTGAGCGTGGAAGACCCAGCGAACCCGACCGAGATCGTGATCCACGTAAACATGCTGAAGGAGGGGTGGGACGTAACCAACCTTTATACGATTGTGCCGCTGCGTGCTGCGAACTCGAAGACGCTGGTCGAGCAGTCCATCGGACGCGGACTCCGCTTGCCCTATGGCAAGCGCACCGGGGTAGCCGATGTGGATAGGCTGACCATTGTTTCGCATGACAAGTTCCAGGAGATCGTGGATCACGCCAACGATCCGAATTCGATCATTCGGACGGGCGTTGTCATCGGTAGGGATATTCCCGATACGCCGACGCAGGCCATAACCATTGCCCCGACGCTTCATACACTTCTTGGGATTGCGCCGCCTGCCGATGCGGCTGCTACCGGAGAAGCCGCTCCTGCCACCCAGAAGCCGCTCTTCTCCACAGAACCTGAACGCAAGGTTGCCGCAGCGACCCTTGATGTGATTCATCGCGAGTTTGAGAAGCTGCGTCGTTCGACCGATTTGAAGACACCCGAAGTGCAGCAGAAGATTGTGGCCAAGGTGATGGAGGAGATTCGGCCTGCGCAGGGTGAATTGGCCGGTGTTGTCGAGCAGGTCGATGTCCAGGCGATTGTGGACAAGACAACCAATGCTTATGTGGAAAAGACGATTGACATTCCCTTGATTACAGTTGTTCCGACTGGCGAGGTGACGGTCGGGTTCCAGGACTTCGATCTCGATTGCAGCAACGTCCATTATCCTCCGGTTGCGAAGGATCTCCTGATCCAGCGACTGACTGACAATCAGCGGTTCCGAATCGTAAGCGGCGATGGTGTTGTCGAGGAACCTCGCCTGGAGAATTACATTGTGCGTGGTCTGATTGATTTGGACGACATCAGCTACGACGACCATGCGCAACTGCTTTACAAGCTGGCCGGGCAACTTGTTCGTCATCTTGAGTCCTATCTTTCGACCGAGGACGATGTCCGTAACGTATTGCAATACCACCAAGGCGAACTGGTTCGTCTGGTTCATCTTCAGATGAACCAGCACTACGTGGAGAAAGCCACGGAATACCAGGTAACAGTGGCAAGGGGATTCCAGCGGCTCAGTTCCAGTAGCGCAGAAGTTGAACTTGGAAAGAATGCCCGGAGCTTCCGGCAGCCGGTTGAGGACAAGCTGTACATTCGGAGCCTCATATTCGGAGGTTTCGCGAAGTGTCTCTATCCAGCCATGAAATTCGATTCTGATCCGGAGAGACGGTTCGCCACCATACTTGAAGACGATAACGACGTAATCAAATGGGTCAAGCCGCCGAAAGACCTGCTGAAGATTCAGTATGCCGAGGAAGACAACTACAACCCCGATTTCATCGTAGAGACAGAGAGCGGGCGCTTTCTTTGCGAGATTAAGCGCGCCAGTGATGTAGATGACTCTGAGGTTCAGAAGAAGGCGAAGGCTGCAATCCAGTGGTGTGAACGGGCATCCGGAGTCAGCGATAAGCCTTGGCATTATGCTCTGATTCCTCACGATGCAATTGCTATAAACTGCACCTTCGCAAGCCTGATGCAGCAATACCTGACAACCTTGTAACGACTTGTTGTCACCCGGGTACGGCAAAACGCACGTGCGGATGCGGAGCGCCATCAGGCGCAGTGATTCCTGGAGCTAAATGCGGAGTGGCGGAGGCAGTGCGGTGAATGAAACGCACGAGAAGCGGCTTGATACAGGTCGGGCGACGGCGATAGGTCGCAGTCTGTCTACGATTACCGATAGCAGATGGAGCGCAAGCCAGTTGAGTGACTCAAGCAACGAAATTCCGGTGCAGGCGATAAGAAGCAGAATGACCAGCACCCCATGCGGCCCCAAATGTATCAGATTATCGAGATGATCGTGGCATTCCCAAAGCGGCTCCATCGCAAGAAATGCCGCGAGCAAGAGCAATAAACATCCGAGGATACGCTGCTTCCACGAAATCTTCGCGGTGGGAGCCATTCGGATGGAGTGCATTTTTTGCATCGACAGCGGGAGCCTAACAAAAGAAGGTGGGTCCAGCAAGCGTACTGGCTTGTGGTGCAGGGCCGACGCACATAAAGTTTCTGGGCACAAAAGTTACTATCTCGGTTCGTTTCGAGTCGTTTGGCAATCGCAATCAGGGTCGATTGAACTCGCAAATCTTCCGTTTCGGGACTTTGTTGCTGTTGGTCGGCGCGTTTGGCCGAGATTCCCGGTCAAATCTCGCCGCTTCAAGAGCGATTCGGCAGCTCCACGGTCGAGGACGAATTTATATGCGTCGGCCCTGGCTTGTACTGGCTTGTGGGCATTATCTGAAATCATGAAAGTCCGAGGAATGAGAGGCAAACTTTCGCATCCAACTCAGCAATTTGCGAATCTCTTCAGAAAGGTTATACCGTAGAAGTCAGATGCTAGGAAAAGCTACATGGTCGCTGCTTGTGATTCTCCTGCTTACCACGCAGGTGTTTGCAGTGGCTTGTGGTGCGCGTTGCGGGCGAATTGCGATCGTGGGTTCTAATGGCCACTCCTCTTTGACGCGCCAGCAAATTTCCGGCGATCAGTCGGTCATCGCTTCAAAAACGGCTGGGCCTTGCATGAATCCTCTCTGCAAGGACGATTGGGCTTTTCTTAAGAGTCCGGTTGCGGTGACTGCATCTTTGGATCTCTCGATCCTGCCCGTTCCGGCGCAACTCCATGTGATTTCGACCCTCCAGCGCACCATGCCCGTGCGTGTCCGGCCTAAACGAAGTACCCAGGGAATTCACTCGACCCCTGATTTCGATCCAGCGATCTCCAGTCTTCGCATCTAGTCTTCTGACTTGCTGCCCTCAGTCAGCGGCACCGGTGCGCGCGTTCTTTTCCGAAGGCTGCGTGTCAGTGTTCTGTCTGCGATAGCGGCTCTTCTATTGCTCAAAATCTACGAGATTATCCTTGGCAGCAACGGCAGCCAGGAAGTACGTACGCATTTCGATGCGAGTAAACAGAAAGATCAGGAGACGTTATGTCTGGAGACAAAGAATTAAGTCATCCACTTACCCGCCGCCGCTTCGTGCAGGGGGTAACGGCGGGTGCGGCACTGGCCGCAGTAAACTTGCGTGGCCTGCCCGCGTTCGGCGAAGTTGCACAGCACATGCCAAAGACGCTCTCAGGCAAGCACTTTGACTTGACCATTCACTACTTGCCTGTCAATTTTACCGGCAAGCGCGTGACGGCGATGGCCGTCAACGGTTCCGTGCCGGGGCCGATCCTGCGCTGGCGGGAAGGGGATCATGTATCGATCGCGGTGACGAATCGACTGAAAGTGCCCACATCCGTTCACTGGCACTCCCTGCGCATCCCGGCTGATATGGACGGAGTGCCGGGCCTGAGCTATCCGGGAATTGCGCCCGGCGAGACTTTTCACTATCACTTCCAGGTCAAGCAGAACGGCACCGCCTGGTATCACAGCCACACGCGCTTTCAGGAGCAGTCGGGGATTAACGGCCCGCTCATCATTGATCCACAAGGCGAAGACCCGATTCAATCTGACCGCGACCATGTGATCTTTCTTTCTGACTGGACGGACACTAACCCTGAAACGGTTTTCAGCAATCTGAAGGAAGAAAGCGACTACTACAACTACCATCAGCACACTGTGCCCGGGTTCTTCTCCGCGGCGCGAAAGAAGGGTCTTAGAAAGACTGTTTCGGAGCGGCTGGCATGGGCGAAGATGAATATGAGCACCAGCGATATCTCCGACATTTCCGCGGCGACCTATACCTATCTCCTCAACGGCAACCCACCCAACTGGAACTGGACCGGACTCTTCTCGCGCGGCGAGAAAGTTCGCCTGCGCTTCATCAACGGCTCCGCCATGACCTTTTTCGATGTCCGCATTCCGGGTTTGAAGATGACCGTGGTGCAGGCCGACGGCAACGATGTGGAGCCGGTTCCCGTCGATGAGTTTCGCATTGGCGTGGCCGAAAGGTATGACGTCATTGTGGAGCCCTCGGATGACAAGGCTTACAGCATCTTTGCGCAGGCAGAGGACAGGACCGGATACGCCCGCGGCACACTGGCTCCGCGCATGGGCATGACTGCTCCGGTGCCGCCCATGGACCCGCGCCCCAAACGCACAATGGTCGACATGGGCATGGGTAGCATGGCGGGCATGAAGATGGCCAACATGGCCGGTATCGACGGGATGACGGACGCTGATATGAAGCCAGGCGATCATAGTCATTCGCAGATGAGCATGGATATGCAAATGGGTCATTCCGAGGAAGCTGCGCGCGATCGGATGAAGCAGATCAGCAAGGCAGCGGAGATGTCTATGGCCGGAATGCAGGCGATGAAGATCGACAGCGACATTGGGAAAACTCCATTCCCGCAGCCCAGTCCGTCTACCAAGCCAGCCGTTGTGATTCCGGAAGCAGAATTGCGGACGCTGGAGTCACGTCTGAAACCCTCCAACCCGGTCAAGTTGCATCTGGGGCCTGAAGTCGCAACCATCGCAAAACATGTAGAGTCACGCCTGAACATGCCGGGGGATGGGCTCAATCACAATGGACGGCGTGTGCTCACCTATGCCGATCTCCGCTCACGCTATCGCGGGGTCGATGGCAGACCGCCTACGAGGGAAATTGAGCTGCACCTTACGGGTAATATGAATCGGTATATCTGGGGATTCAATGGCGAGAGGTTCTCGAACAACAACCCCATTGTGTTGAAGCTGGGCGAGCGGGTGCGATTCGTGCTCATCAACGACACGATGATGGAACATCCGATTCACCTGCACGGCCTGTGGAGCGAACTGGAGAACGGCCAGGGAGAGCACAGGCCGTTCAAGGACACGATCATCGTTAAACCCGCCGAACGCGTGACTTATCTGGTCAGTGCCGATACTCCGGGCCGGTGGGCCTACCATTGTCATCTGCTCTATCACATGGAAGCAGGCATGTTCCGCGCCGTGGTGGTGCTGCCATGAGAATACTGAGAGTATTTACATCCACCAGTGCATTCACCCGAGCATCCACGCTGCTTTTCGCTACGGCTTTGCTGTGCATGTGCTCGTTTGTGACGCCGGCAGAGGGGCAGTCGGCATCTCCAAACTCCCCCGTAACCTCTTCGATTCCGGGTATTAAGCCCTTGGAAATGGGCCATCAATTGTTTGGCCACGTTCTGGTCGACCAGTTGGAAGATCGCACCAACGGCGCTGATCACGAATTCCGCTGGGATGGCGAAGGCTGGTTCGGCACCGACATGAACAGGCTCTGGATCAAGTCCGAAGGCGTCGTCAGCAAGGGGTCGGTGAGTGACGGCGATCAGGAATTTCTCTACGATCGCCCGATCCCACGCCTCCGATATTTCGACGCTCAGGTCGGCGTGCGCGCGGATCTGGACTCCGGGCCGTCGCGTACCTGGGCAGCCATCGGCATCGAAGGGCTGGCGCCGTACCTGTTTGAATTTGCCCCCACCCTCTATATCCGCAACGGAGGTAACGTGGCCGGTCGGATCAATGCATCCTATCAGCTGCTCTTCACACAGCGGCTGATCGCGGAGCCGGAAGCAGAGCTGAACTTCTATAACAAGGACGATCGTGCCCGGGGCACTGGTTCCGGTCTCTCTGAGATCGACACCGGCATCCGCCTGCGATATGAGTTCAGCCGAAAATTCGCCCCGTACATCGGGTTTGCCTACAACGGCAAGTACGGCGATACGGCCACTTTCGCGCGGGAGGGCGGTGAGTCCACCAGCGATCCGCGCTTTGTTTTTGGGATCCGAGCCTGGTATTGAACTGCTTCGCTTTCACGAGGAGGAGCAAGAATGTTGAAGCGGACAGGGCGAGAAACATGCTGGAGAATTCATTCTCCTCACAGACATGCACGGAGACTCATGATGCTTAGAGATATTGCAATTGCCAACATCATCCTATCGATTCTGCTTGCCGGGTGGTCAATCCTCGATGTGCGGCGGCGTCCCCCGCACATGTCGGTCATGAAGTGGGTGTGGCCCCTGACCTTCCTTTGGGGCGGCCTGTTCGCACTGGCCATGTATCTGGGATTTGGCCGCGCCCCGGCAAAGGATGCCTCGGACCATCATGAGCACGGCCAAGCTTACGGTCACATGCAGCACGCATTCTGGCAGAGCGTGGCGCTTGGCGCGACGCACTGCGGTGCCGGGTGCTCGCTCGCTGACATTCTGGTTGAATCGGGCATATTCATCCTTGGCCTGAACCTTGTAGTGCTGGGCCACGCGGTCTTCGGAAACTGGATCATCGATTATGTTGCCGCGCTGATGACCGGTGTGATCTTCCAGTACGCGGCGTTGGCGCCCATGTCCGATGCGCCTCGCGCTATGGTATGGCAGCAAGCCTTTAAATCTGACGTTCTGTCGCTTTCGTCCTGGCAAATCGGGATGTATGGATGGATGGCGATCTGCATCTTCGTTCTGTTTGGACATGCGCGGATGCATCCTGATCACTGGCTTTTCTGGTGGATGATGCAGGTGGCCATGCTCTGCGGGTTCCTATCGGCGTATCCAACCAACTGGGCGTTGATTCGAGCTGGCGTCAAGGAAGCAATGTAGGCTGCGCCGAATCGCGTTTACTTGATAGTGGATGGATTCACTCATCAAAGGCTTTGCAGTCACTCAGCCGTTCCGATCATAAGGAGAAATGATATGTCCAACGTGACGCCCACTATTTTTCGATGGCTGGGATTCGATGCTCAACCCGACGCATCGATGGCATTGCCGATCACGTATTCGCAGGCGCGCTTATTTCGTATTATTCGGATATTTTTCGGCCTGGTGTGGTTGTACGATGCCTGGACCGTCTCGTCTGGTGCGACCAAGCATGCAATTGCACAGTTTCTCGGATTGCCGTTTGCATCGACGACCGTTCATCTCGCCGGCACGGCAGTCATGTTCTTTGCGCTCTATATCGCCTTGGCTTTGCTCTGCGGTAAAGGCATGCGAGCCGCACTTTGGATTGGCATTGGATACCTGACAGTGATGTGGATTGCGGTGGAGCACGGAGGAGATTTCAATCCGGCCACTGGGGGAACTGACGCCGGCATCGCCCCGCCTTATCTCATCGCAGTTTTACTGACCTATCTCACATGGCGCATCTGTCAGCCGAGTTTGGCGGAGGCTGACGCGTCCGCGCCGAACAGCCATCGGCTGTGGATTCACGCTGCGCGTCTGATGTTCGGTTTTCTGTGGGCGTGGGATGCCTTGTTTAAGCTGCATCCGTACTTCATCACGCATTTTGTATCCTTCCTCTCGGGAGCCGAGGCGGGTCAGCCCGCCTGGGTTGTGGACTGGCTCCAACTATGGATCGCGATAATTATCCACACCAGCCCGGTCCTTGTCGGCGTATTGTCCGCTGTCGTTGAAGTGCTCCTTGCCTGGAGCTTGTTGAGCGGGAAGCTGCTCCGCCTCTTTCTGCCTTTTGGATTGCTGTATTCGCTGATGATCTGGTCCACGGCGGAAGGCTTTGGCGGACCCTACGCTAATGGCGGCAACGGCATGCCCGGAAATATGTTTGGTAATGCGGTGATCTATGCGCTGATCTTCGGCTATTTCATGGTCCTGTATCGTCGGCCCATGCACAATGTCGAAGCGAACGAAAAGCCGGATTCTGTCGACGGCCAGTCACTCAGCCGATAGCGTTTGGGCTCAGCTTGAACGGCAGGCCGGTACAGTATTTCGGTATGGAACTGCATTCATAAGAGTTGCGTTGAGGAGAGGCTTGGCAATGAACGATTCCGGTCGCATTTCAGACAAAAACGATCGTGTGTCGACGATAGACGGAATTGCCGATCAACACGCGAGATTTCTCAGATTTCTGATCTTACGTGTTGGGGACCAGGCTGCGGCCGAGGACATTCTCCATTCCGCTTATGTCAAAGCGCTTGAGCGTGACCATCAACTCCGGGCCGACGAGAGCATTGTCGCCTGGTTCTATCGCATTCTGCGTAATAGCTTAATCGACTACTACCGCCGAAGTGCCGCGCGCGATCATGCTCATCAGCGCTATGCGGCGGAAGTTCCGGATTCGTATGAACACGAGTTGCAAGAGCAGAGCTGTGCCTGCGTGGGCGATTTAGTAACCGGCCTCAAGAGCGAATACCGGGAAGCGATAGAACGGATAGATTTGCGGGAGGAATCGGTCGAAGATTTTGCCCGCGACCAGGGAATCACTACGAACAACGCCTCGGTTCGTCTCCACCGGGCCCGCAAGGCTCTGGC
>Ga0209061_1005441_pt1 | contig 11139 bp, 10 predicted proteins | sample Coa_R1_10_FD_187157 | JGI IMG/M metagenome (GOLD analysis project Ga0209061, IMG submission 187157) | Surface soil microbial communities from Centralia Pennsylvania, which are recovering from an underground coalmine fire - Coalmine... | ecosystem: Environmental > Terrestrial > Soil >... | reverse complement strand
AGCTGGTTCATGCCGCGCTCGAGGCCGCGCCTGGCGTCCTCGTCGAACGCGATCATCTTCGCTGCCATAAGCTCCAGTCCTCCGTGGCGTACGCTGCGGATCGAGCCGACGCCCGCGACGGACGGCATTCCGCGGGGCAGTCCCTTCCTGCCGCGCGGCGGTGCCTCATCGCCCGATACCGCCATCGTGCACTTAGCACTCTCATAGCGAGAGTGCCAGCACCATGTTTAGCACTCCCGACGTGAGAGTGCAAACGCTACCCGGCCACGTTCCCCGGTGCCAGCCGGTTGCGCACCCGGGCGCCCGCGGCCGCCGGGGAAACCACACCGGCCCGGCCCCCGCGGGGGGCCGGGCCGGCCAGTTAACCCGGCAGATGGGCGGCCCGGGGATCCCGGGCCGCGTGCGGAGCTAGGAGACCACGACCACCTTGTCGGCCTGCGCGCCTCGGTCGCTCTGCGTGATCTCGAACTCGACCCGCTGTCCCTCCTCGAGGGTGCGATAGCCGTCCGCCTGGATCGCCGAGAAATGGACGAACACGTCCCTGCCACCGTCGACGGCGATGAAGCCGTACCCCTTGTCCGGGTTGAACCACTTGACGGTGCCCTGAGCCATTCCAAACAACTCCCTAACTGCGCTCGGGCTTCGGGTCCCGCCCTTGCATCCGCGGAACCCGAGATCGCGAACCGGTGAGAACGGCCCTGCGTGCCCGCACGCATGGACCCCGTCCCCGTCCGACGGCGACCGCAACCGACCTTACCGTGTAACCGCGCCGGCTGACGCCACTTACCCCACCAATCGCTTCATCTGGCCCATGTCGCCGCGGTGTCCCGGCGCGCGCCGCCGGCCACCGCGGGGATCACCGAGACCCTCGCCCCCTCGGGCACCGGCGTGTCCAGGCCCTGCGCGAAGCGCACGTCCTCCTCGCCCACGTAGACGTTGACGAACCTGCGCAGCTTGCCGCCGTCGTCGATGATCCGCCCGCCGAGACCGGGGTAGGCGGCATCGAGGGCGGCGATGACCTCGCGCAGCGTGCCCTCCGGCGCGGCCACCTCGGCCGCGCCGCCGGTGTAGGACCGCAGGATGGTGGGAATCCGGACCAGCACGGTCACCAGGCCGCCTCCCCGAAACGCTCCCCGAATGCTTCCAGGGTCGGCCTGATCGGGGCTGGCACCGCCGTCGCCGCGGTGACCACGTCGAGCGTCTTCAGCCCGTCGCCGGAGTTGATGATCACGGTCTCCGCCTCCGGGTCGAGCCGTCCCGCGGCCAGCAGCTTGCGCAGCACGCCGACCGTGACGCCGCCGGCCGTCTCGCCGAAGACGCCCTCGGTGGCGGCGAGCAGCCGCATCGAGTCGACGATCTCGTCGTCGCCGACGTCGGCGATCGCGCCGCCGGTGCGGCGCACCACGTCGAGGGCGTACGGCCCGTCGGCCGGGTCGCCGATGGCCAGCGACTTGGCGATCGTGGCGGGCCGCACCGGCCGGACCACGTCGTGCCCGGCGGCGAACGCGGCCGACACCGGCGCGCACCCGCTCGCCTGCGCGCCGAACACCCGCCACGGCGCCTGGGGCACCAGGCCGAGGCCGACGAGCTCGCCGAACGCCTTGTCCACCTTCACCAGCTGCGCGCCGGAGGCGATCGGCACCACCACCTGCTCGGGCAGCCGCCAGCCGAGCTGCTCGGCGATCTCGAAGCCGAGCGTCTTCGACCCCTCGGCGTAGAAGGGCCGCACGTTCACGTTGACGAACGCCCAGTCGTCGTGCTCGCCGGCAAGCTCGGACGCGAGCCTGTTCACGTCGTCGTAGCTGCCGTCCACGGTGACGAACGTGCCGCCGTAGACGAGGCTGAGGATGATCTTCTGCGGCTCGAGGTCGGCCGGCACCAGCACCACCGAGCGGATGCCCGCACGCGCCGCCGCGGCGGCCACCGCGTTGGCCAGGTTGCCGGTGGACGGGCACGCGAGCACGGTGAAGCCGAGCTCGGTGGCGGCGGCCAGCGCGACGGCGACCACCCGGTCCTTGAACGAGTGCGTCGGGTTGCCGCGATCGTCCTTGACCCACAGCCTGCGCATGCCCAGCGCCCGGGCGAGGTTGTCGGCGCGGATCAGCCTGGTGTAGCCGGGCTCCGTCGTCGGCCGGGCGGCGATGTCCGGCGGCACCGGCAGCAACGGGGCATACCGCCAGATGTTCGGCGGGCCGGCCTCGATGTCGGACCGGGTCAGCCGCGGCAGGTCGTAGCGGACCTCCAGCGGGCCGAAGCACTCGTCGCAGGCGTAGTACGCGCCCAGCCCGCAGGTCTTGCCGCACTCGCGGCACGACAGGCCGGCGGCGTGGCCGAGGGCGGGCGAGGCGGTGCCCCCCGGCGGGGCGGTCGCGGCGGCGGTTGTGCTTGCTGAGCTCATGTGGCGAGGCCTTCCTTCCCCATCTTTCCCGGCGATCACCCTGACCGCGGGCCGGAGTTGGCACCATGTCGCGCGCCTCGCCACGACAAGCGGCGGCGGCATGCCTGCGCGATAGGTTGCCGGGGCTTCACAGGGCCGATCCCTCCACCCCTCTCGATGAGCGTTATTCAGTTAGCGGGCCAAACGGCACCAGACTACCGCACCCGCACCGGCGGGCCGGCGGCCCGGCGGGCCGCGGCGAGGCGGCCTGCCCCGGCTCGGGCTCTGCTGACAGCGCTCACACGGAGCGTGCACTAGCCTGCCAAGCTATGAGGCGACGGGTTCTGGTGGCGTCCAATCGCGGCCCGGTTTCCTACCATTTCGGCGCCGACGGCGCGCTGGCCGGACGGCGCGGCGGCGGCGGCATGATCGCCGGGCTGACATCGGGCCTGGCGGCGGTGCCGGAGGGGACCGAGGTGACGTGGATCTGCGCCGCGCTGTCCGAGGCGGACCGCGCGGCAGCGGCAGCGTCCGCCCGGGGGGACGGCCCCCCGGGCCTCGGCCGCGAGGCCACCGACGCCGACGGGCGGGAGCCCGGGCGCGTGCCGGTGCGGATGCTGGACATCCCGCCGGCGGTCTTCGACCGCGCGTACAACGGCGTGGCCAACTCGACGCTGTGGTTCCTGCACCACCTGCTGTTCGACACCCCGAACCAGCCGCGGTTCGGCCCGGAGTTCCGGCGCGACTGGCAGGCCTACCGCGCCTACAACGAGGCGTTCGCCGCCGCCCTCGCGGACGAGGCGGCCGGCCGCGGGCGGGAGCGGTGCGACGGCGCGCGGGTGCTGGTGCAGGACTACCACCTGGCGCTGGCGCCGCGGCTGCTGCGCGACAGGCTCGGCGGCACCCGGCCGGACCTCCGCATCGCGCACTTCTGGCACACCCCGTGGGCGCCGCCCGACTACTACCGGCTGCTGCCCCGCGAGACCGGCCGCGCCCTCCTCGACGGCCTGCTCGGCGCGGACCACCTCGGCTTCCACTGCGGCCGGTGGGCCGCGGCGTTCCTCGACTGCTGCGAGGCGGTGCTCGGCGCGGCCGTGACGCGCGGCGAGCGCGACGACGGCCATGCGGTCGCCAGGGTCGGCCACCGCGGGCGGGTCACCGAGGTGGCCGTGCACCCGCTCGGCGTCGACGCGGCGGCGCTGCGCGCCCGCGCCCGGGCGGCCGACGTGCGGGCGCACGTGGGCGCGCTGCGCGAGGCGGCCGGCGGCCGGAAGCTCATCGTCAGGGTGGACCGGACCGAGCTGTCGAAGAACATCGTCCGCGGCCTGGCCGCCTACCGCGAGCTGCTCGCGACCAGGCCGCAGTGGCGGGGCCGGGTGGTGCACCTGGCCTTCGCCTACCCGTCGAGGTCCGCGCTGCCCGAATACCGCGCCTACACCGACCAGGTGCGGCGGGTCGCGCGGGAGATCACCGAGGAGTTCGGCACCGCGGACTGGGACCCGCTGCTGCTGGAGGTGCGCGACGACTACCCGCGCTCGCTGGCCGCCTGCGCGCTGGCCGACGTGCTGCTGGTCAACCCGATCAGGGACGGCATGAACCTGGTCGCCCAGGAGGGCCCGGTGCTTTCCGAGCGCGGCTGCGCCCTGGTGCTGTCGGGCGAGGCCGGCGCGGCGGCGACGCTGGGGGACGACGCGCTGCTGGTCAACCCGTACGACATCAGCGAGACCGCCGCGGCCCTGCACCGGGCGCTGGCCATGCCCGACGACGAGCGGCGCCGCCGCTGCGCCGCGCTGGCCGCGGCCGCGGCGGCTTGCGCGCCGGCGCGCTGGCTGGGCGACCAGCTTGCCGCGCTCGGCGGCTGATCCCGGCCCGGAGCGCGGCTGGCGCCCCGGGCCCGGCGCGGACTACGGCTAACGCTGCGAGCCCGGCGGCGATCGCCGCCAGCAGCGCCGCGACCCCCTCGGGACCGGCCACCACCAGGTCGGCCGCGGCCGCGACCCGCGGGGACTCGTCGCTGGCGCTGGCGACGGCGCAGCCGGGGACGCCGGCCGCGCGCAGCGAGCGGATCGCCGCGAAGGCGGGCAGGTCGCCGAGGTCGTCACCGCAGAACAGAACCGAACGTGCCGCGCGCTCGCGGACCAGGCCCGCCAGCGCGGTGCCCTTGTCCACGCCCGGCGGGCGCAGCTCGATCACCATCCGGCCGGGCTCCGCCTCCAGCCCGAGCCGGGCGGCCAGGTCGCCGAGCGGCCCGCGCAGCGCGCGCAGCGCGGCCTGCGGATCGGCGGCGCGGCGGACGTGCACGGCGAGCGCATGCCCCTTGTCCTCGATCCACGTGCCGTCCGGCGCGCCCGCCCGGGCCAGCAGCCCGGGCAGGGCCGCGCGCGCGGCCGCGACGCCGGGCGGCGGGGGCGGCGCGGACACGGTGCCGTCCTGCCAGCGCTGCCAGCCGTAGTGGCCGAGCACGAGGATGCCGGGCACGGCGTCGAGCCCGCCGAGGGCGACGGCCTCCGCGGCGGGCCTGCCGGTGATGACCGCGACCGTGCCGACCGCCGCCGCGATCGCGGCCAGGGCGGCCACGGTCCCGGGGTAGGGCCGCGCGTCCCGCGGGTACGGCACGACCGGCGCCAGCGTGCCGTCGAAGTCGACGGCGATGAGCCCGCGCCGCGGATCTGCGAGCAGCGCGTCGAGGCCCGCCCGCCCTTCCGGGGAGGCGGACCGTAGCAGCGCCGGTCCCGCGGGTACCGTCATCCGGCCCTTGCCTAGGTTCCCCTGGCGTCTTTCGGCCGCGGGGAACGCGCCCGCAGCCTGCGGGCGCGCTGGGCGCGCAGCCTCTTGACGAGCACCGGGTCGAACTCGAGCGCCTCGGGCCGGTCGATCAGCGCGTTCAGCAGCTGGTAGTACCGGGTGGCGGACATGCCGAGCACCTCGGCGATGGCGTGCTCCTTCACCCCGGGGGACCGCCAGCCGCGCCGTTCGAAGGCCAGGATGCGCATGTCGTGCTCGGACAACCCGGACATGCGGCCTCCCGGAGGATCTGCGGGCACGCTACTGACGAACCTACCCTGCCCGGCGGCCCCGGCTGCATCCCCGGCGGGCGGCCGACGTACCCTGACCGGACGTGACCCGTTTCCGCTACCTGACTTTCCTCACCGACTACGGGCTCGAGGACGGCTTCGTGGCCGCCTGCCACGGGGTCGCGGCCGGCATCGCACCGCACGCCGAGATCATCGACGTGACCCACCTGGTGCCGCCCGGCGACATCAGGCGCGGCGCGGCCGTGCTCGCGCAGACCGTGCCGTACCTGCCGCCGGCCGTGCACGTCGCGGTGGTCGACCCGGGCGTGGGCACCGCCCGGCGCGGCGTCGCGGTGGCGGCCGGCGACTCGGTCTTCGTCGGCCCGGACAACGGCCTGCTGCCGTGGGCGCTGGCCGCCGCGGGCGGCGCCGCGCGCGCGCACGCCCTGACCAACCGCGACCTGTGGCTGGACCGGGTGACCGCGACGTTCCACGGGCGCGACATCTTCATGCCGGTCGCCGCGCACCTTGCCGCAGACGCGGACCTGGCCGCCGCGGGAGCCGAGATCGGGGTCGGCGAGCTGGTCACGCTGCCTCCGCCGCAAAGGCTGGTCCGCGGCCGGCTCGCCCGCGGGGAGGTGCTGACCGTGGACAGGTTCGGCAACGTCCAGCTCACGCTGACCGCGGCGGACGCCGCGGCGGTCGGCGCCGAGCCCGGCGGCGCGGTGCTGGTGCGCTGCGGACGCCGCGCGCTGAGGCTGCCGTACCGGGAGATGTTCGGCGCGGTCCCGGCCGGCGAGCTTGTCGTGTACGCCGACAGCGCCGGGCTGGTCTCGATCGCGGTCAACGGCGGCAGCGCCGCGCAGCGGCTCGGCCTGGCGCCCGGCGCGCGGGTGTCGGTGGCCGCGGCGCGCCGCGGCTGAGCGGCAGGCTATTCGCCGCTGGCGATACCGCGGGCGGCGGGCGCGTGGCACGATTGCAGCGTGATGCCGTCAGCCACCCGGCTGGCCGCGGTCACGGCCGTGCTCGGGGCCCTCGGCGGCCTCGGGGCCCTCGGGGCGGCTCCCGCGGGCAGCGCCGTTCGCGGCCAGCAATGGTGGCTGGGCAGCCTGCACGTCGCGCAGGCATGGCAGGCCTCCCGGGGAGCGGGCGTCACCGTCGCCGTGCTCGGCACCGGCGTGGCCGCCGGCCACCCGGACCTGGCCGGCAGCGTGATCGCCGGGCCCGATTACAGCGGCTCGGGCCGCGCCGCCGGCGGGCCCTACTGGGGCGTCGAGGGAACCGCGGTGGCGGGCGTCATCGCCGGGCACGGGCACGGCCCCGGCGACCAGGACGGCATGGTCGGCATCGCGCCGGCGGCGCGGATCCTGTCGGTCCGGGTGACGCTGGAGTACAACGACCCGCTGAACTCCCGCCCCGCGCTGACCCGGGGCCTGCCCGGCGCCATAGCCGAGGGCATCAGGTACGCGGTCGGCCATGGCGCCCGGGTCATCGACCTGCCGCTCGACCCGGGAACGCTCGGCCTGACCGGGCAGGGCGATCCCGCCGCGGCCGGGGGCAGCGCCGCCGAGCGGGCGGCGGTCGGCTACGCGCTCGGCCGGAACGTGGTGCTGGTCGCCCCGGCGGGCGACGACGGCTTCGGCCCCGGGATCGTGAACTACCCAGCCGCCTACCCGGGCGTGATCGCGGTGGGCGCGGTCGGCCGGGACGGCCGCCTGGCCTCGTTCAGCAGCAGGCGGCCCTATGTGTCGCTGACCGCGCCGGGGGTGGGCCTGGTGGCGGCGGCACCGCCGGACGGCTACGCGCCGATCAGCACCACGTGCATGTCCAGCGGCATCGTGGCCGGCGTCGCCGCCCTGATCGTGTCCAGGTACCCGCAGCTCACCGTGGCCCAGGTGACCCGGGCGCTGGCCGGCAGCACGGCCGCCGCCCCCGGCGGAGCCGCCGCCGGGGGCACCGCCCTCCCGCCGCTTCCGGCCAGGTCGGCCGGCGGCGCCGGGTACGGCACCGTCGACGCGGCCCGGGCGGTCCGCCTCGCCGCGCTCATCGCCGCCGCCGCCCGTCCCCGGCGCCCGGCGCCGCCCGTCCGCCCGCACCGTGCCGCGCGGCCGGCCGTCGCATCGCCGCCGGCGGCGGGCGGCGGCGCGCTGGCCGGGTCGGTGCTGCGCGGCGCCCTGGCCGCCCTGGGCGCGCTCATCGCGCTGCTCGCGGCGGGGCTGGTGCTGATGCGGGCGCGGCGCCGCCGCGCCGCCGCGCCGGCGCCCGGGCGCCGGGGGACCCGTGGCCGCGGGTCGCATGAGCGCGGCGGGAGCGCGCCGCCGCACCGTGCCCTGCCCGGGCAACGGCACGCCGCGCCCGGTGCCCCGGCCGCGCCCGGTGCCCCGGCCGCGGCGGGGTGGTCCGTCCTGGACGGCGGGCTCGGCAGCAGCCTGGCCGGGCAGCCGGGGCAGCCGGGGCCGCCGGCGCGCCCGGCGATAATGCCGGTGCCGCGCAGCGTGGCCGGCCGCGCGGGCCGCGGCCTCGGCCCGGCCGGCGGCGGCCCGGCGCGGCCGCCCTGGGAGCCGGCCCGGCCGCCCTGGGAGCCTGCGCCCGAGCCGGAACCGGCGGCCGGCCCGCCGCGCGCCACGCCGCCCGACTTCGCCCCGCCGCGCGCCCCCGACTTCACCGCCCCGCCCGCCGCGGGCCTCCCGGCCAGGCCGAACCTTGGTTTCGCGGCGGCCCCGGTCCCCGGCGACCACGCCGAGCCCGGCCGGGACGATCCCGCGCCCCCGGGGCCCGGCGCCAGCCCGTTATCTGCCCCGGGAAGCAACCCGGGACGCCGCAGTCAGGCGGCGTCGGACATCGCGGCCCCCGGCTGCGGCCGCGCGGGCTCCAGCGCGATCTGCAGCACCTCGCGGACGTCGCCGACCGTGCGCACGTCCAGCTTCTGCAGCACCTCGGCCGGGACGTCGTCCAGGTCCGGCCCGTTGCGCTGCGGGATCAGCACGGTGGTGATGCCCGCCCGGTGCGCGGCGAGCAGCTTCTGCTTGACGCCGCCGATGGGCAGCACCCGGCCGGTGAGCGACACCTCGCCGGTCATCGCCACGTCGGCGCGCACCGGCCGCCCGGACAGCAGCGACGCCAGCGCGGTGGTCATCGTGACGCCCGCGCTCGGGCCGTCCTTCGGGACCGCGCCGGCCGGAACGTGCACGTGGACGCCGCGGTCCTTCAGCTCGCCGACCGGCAGGCCGAGCTCGGCGCCGTGCGCGCGCAGGTAGGACAGCGCGATCCTGGCCGACTCCTTCATCACGTCGCCGAGCTGGCCGGTGAGCGTGACCCCGGTCTCGCCGGTCTCCCGGCCAGCCAGCGACGCCTCCACGAACAGCACGTCCCCGCCGGCGCCGGTCACCGCGAGCCCGGTCGCCACGCCGGGCACCGCCGTGCGGCGCTCCGGCACGGCCAGGCTGGTCTCCGGGGTGAACCGGGGGCGCCCCAGGTAGCCGCGCAGGTCGGCGGCGCCGACGCCGACCGGCAGCGTCACCTCGCCCAGCGACGCCCGCGCCGCCACCTTGCGCAGGATGCGCGCGATGGACCGCTCCAGCGACCGCACCCCGGCCTCGCGGGTGTACTCGGTGGCCAGCAGCCGCAGCGCGTCCTCGCCGACCGACACCTCCCCGGCGTCCAGCCCGGCCCTGGACAGCTGCCTGGGAAGCAGGTGATCCCGCGCGATGAGGACCTTCTCGTCCTCGGTGTACCCGTCCAGCTCGACCAGCTCCATCCGGTCCAGCAGCGGGCTCGGGATCCCCTCCAGCGTGTTGGCCGTGGTCAGGAACACCACGTCGGAAAGGTCCAGCTCTACCTCGAGGTAGTGGTCGCGGAAGGTGTGGTTCTGCGCCGGGTCGAGCACCTCAAGCAGCGCGGCCGCCGGGTCGCCCCGGTAGTCGGCGCCGATCTTGTCCACCTCGTCGAGCAGCAGCACCGGGTTCATCGAGCCGGCCTCGCGGATGGCCCGGACGATCCGGCCGGGCAGCGCGCCGACGTAGGTGCGCCGGTGCCCGCGGATCTCCGCCTCGTCCCGCACGCCGCCCAGCGCGACCCGGACGAACTTCCTGCCCATGGCGCGGGCGACCGACTCGCCGAGCGAGGTCTTGCCGACGCCGGGCGGGCCGACCAGCGCGAGCACGGCGCCGGACCGCCGCCCGCCGATGACGCCCAGGCCGCGGTCGGCGCGGCGCTTGCGCACCGCCAGGTACTCGATGATGCGCTCCTTGACGTCGTCCAGCCCGGTGTGGTCCTCGTCCAGGATGCGCCGCGCGGCGCCGATGTCGTAGGAGTCCTCGGTCCTGGTGTTCCACGGCATGTCCAGGATGGTGTCCAGCCAGGTGCGGATCCAGCCGGTCTCGGGCGAGGCGTCCGGGGTCCGCTCCAGCTTGCCGACCTCCTTCAGCGCGGCCTCGCGGACCGCCTCCGGCAGGCCCGCGGCCTCGACGCGCGCGCGGTAGTCGTCCTCCTCGGTGGCCGCGTCGCCGTTCAGGCCGGCGAGCTCCTTGCGGATCGCGGCCAGCTGCTGGCGCAGCAGGAACTCGCGCTGCTGCTTCTCCATGCCCTCGGCGACGTCCTTGCGGATCGACTCGGCGACGTCGAGCTCGGCGAGGTGCTCCCTGGTCCAGCCGACGACCAGCTCCAGCCGCTGCACCAGGTCCGCGGTCTCCAGCAGCTGCAGCTTCTGCGCGGTGCTGAGGTAGCTGGCGTAGCCGGCGTTGTCCGCCAGCGCCGACGGGTCGTCAAGCTGCTGGATCACGTCGATGATCTGCCACGCCCCGCGCTGCTGCAGGATGCTGGTGACCAGCGACTTGTACTGCTGGGCCAGCTCGTCGGCCCGCGGGCCGCGCCCGGTCTCCTCCATCACCGTGCCCTGCACCCACAGCGCGGCGCCGGGGCCGGTGGCTCCCGAGCCGATCCGCACCCGGGCCACGCCGCGGACCAGCGCCCCCGGCTGCCCGCCGGGCAGCCGGCCGACCTGCTCCACGGTGGCCAGCGTGCCCACGCCGGCCAGCCCGCGGTCGGGCAGCCGCGGCACCAGCAGCACCCGCGCCCTCGCCTCGGACCGCATGCCCGGGACCTGCCGTGACGGCATCCGCGCCGCGTCGATGGCGGCGCCCACCTCCGGCTGCGACGTCTCCAGCGGCACCACCATCCCCGGCAGCACCACCTGGTCGTCCAGGGGCAGCACCGGGAGCGTGAGCGTCTCACCCATCAAGAGCCTCCAAAGATTGAGTCATCTACACTCAAGAAACAAGAGCTGGTGTGAATTCCCCGCGGGGTTTCGCCCGCAGCGATCGGCCGCAGCCGCCCGGGGCGTAGGATCATGCCGCCGCCCAGGGCGTACGAGCGTGCCGCCGCCTGCGGCCCGCGGAAGGGATGCGGATGAGCCTCAGCCGACGTGCCATGGGCGGCGTCCGGTGACGGCCCGGCTGACCCGGCGGCCCGGCGGGGCGGCGCGGCTGCGGGCGCTGCTGGACTCGGGCCAGACCATCGTGGCGCCCGGGGCGTTCGACCCGCTGTCAGCCCGGCTGGTGGAGGAGGCCGGGTTCCCGGCGGTGTACATGACCGGGTTCGGCACCTCGGCCGCGCTGCTCGGGCGGCCGGACGTGGGCCTGCTGACGATGACCGAGATGGCCGGCAACGCCGGGCGGATCGCGGCCTGCGTGGACATCCCGGTCATCGCCGACGCGGACACCGGCTACGGCAACCCGCTGAACGTGATCC
>Ga0209061_1005439_pt1 | contig 11150 bp, 9 predicted proteins | sample Coa_R1_10_FD_187157 | JGI IMG/M metagenome (GOLD analysis project Ga0209061, IMG submission 187157) | Surface soil microbial communities from Centralia Pennsylvania, which are recovering from an underground coalmine fire - Coalmine... | ecosystem: Environmental > Terrestrial > Soil > Unclassified... | reverse complement strand
CCCGAAGCGCGTGACCAGGCGGTAGTGCTCGCGGTAGACAGTGCCCTGGTCGAGCAAGGTGCCGCACGGGTGGTGGGCGATCACGGCGTCGTAGCCGAGCTGCTTGGCCAGCACCAGCAGGCCGACATTGGCGTCGAGGGCGAAGATCAGCCGGCGGATGTGCTTCCCCGGCACGTGCACTCCGGAGTCGCGGGGTGTCTCGGGCAGGCCAGCCAGGTCGTTGGCGAGCTGGAGCAGCTCCTCGGTGGTCGCGCCCTCGGTGGTTCCCATCGGCCTCAGCCTCTCGGGCGATCATGTGGGGTATTGTAGCGCGGCGGTTGGAACCCTGGGGCGGCAGCCGGTGCGGCGCGTATACTGGCCCAGGGAGCCACGGGCAGATAGGGCTCCCTGTCGTGCTACCCGAGCGCCGCCGCGCGGGGCCCCCTGAAGGGCGCGCCCGTCGTCTACCAGGGCGGTGTAAGTGGACACGGCATGGGGCACCGCGTACGAGGTCAGCGAACGGGGAGAGGTCCATGGGGTGCAGGGGGATCGCCACGCTGGTCGGAGGCCTACTGGTCCTGGCCGCGCTGAGCGCCTGTGCGGCGCCTGCGGCCCCCGCCCCTCAGCCGGCGCCGACTAGCCCGCCGGCTGCCAGCAGCCCCCCCGCCAGCGTGACCGCGCCGACGACAGGGCCCGCGCCGCCGGGCGCGCTGCGCCCCGTGAAGGTGGGCGACCTGGGGATCCTCACCACGGCGGCGCTGTACGTGGCGATCGAGAAGGGGTACTTCCGCGAGCTGGGCATCGAGACCGAGCTGGTCTCCATCGATGGGGCGGCACGCGCCATCCCGCTGTTGGCTACGGGCGAACTCGACGCGCTGGCGGCCAGCACCACGGCGGGGTTCTACAACGCCGTGAACCAGGGCTTGCCGATGCGCGTGGTCGCCGATAAGGCGGTTCAGGTGCCAGGCGCCGGCACGGTGGGGCTGGTAGTACGCCAGGACCTGCTCGACAGTGGCGCCGTCCGCACGGTGGCCGACCTGCGCGGCCGCGCGGTGGGCCTGAACACGCGCGGCGCCGCCCTGGAGTACCAGCTCGTCCACATCCTGCGCAGCGGCGGCCTGAGCCTCGACGACGTGGAGCTGGTCGAGCTGGCACTACCCGATATTCTGGCCGCGCTGGGCACCAAGCGGCTCGATGCCGCGATGTTCATCGAGCCGTTCCAGACCATCGCCCGGCGCCGTGGGCTAGCGGCGATGGTGGTGAACTCCACCGACGTGCTGCCCGAGTATCAGTCAGGCGTCATCGTTTACTCGCAGCGCTTCCCCGAGCGCGATGCGCAGCTGGCGCGCGACTGGATGGTCGCCTACCTGCGCGGCATCCGCGCCTACGAGGACGCGCGGCGCAAGGGGATCGACCGCGAGGCGATCATCGATATCATGATGAAGTACACCACGGTCAAAGACCGCGGCATCTACGACGAGATGGTGTGGGCGGCGTTCGAGCCCAACGGCCGGGTGGTGCCCGCCTCGCTGGCCGCCGAGCAGGAGTACTACCATCAGATCGGCCTGGTGAAGGAGCCGGTGCCGATCGACCGCGTGATCGACGAGCAGTTCGTGCGCTACGCAGTGGACCGCCTCGGCCCGTATCAGGAGTAGGGGGCGCTCAGCTGCGCCAGGTGTACAGGCCGTGGGGCAGCCCGGCGGCGCCCGCGCGCATGCGTCCGGCGAAGAGCGTCACCGCGGCGCCCAGAGCGGTCAGCTCCTGCACCAGCCCCGGCAGCGCCTCGGCGCGAAAGCCCCCCAGTGCCTCTGGGGTCTCCCAGCCGTGCATGGCGAACAGCAGGCTGGCCTCCTCGCGCCCGCGGTACACCGCGTGCAGCACGAAGCCCGGCCGGCGCTCAGCGACATGGAGGGCGTCTTCCAGCAGGTACTGCTCGACCGCGGCCGGCTCGGCCTGGCCCACGCGTACGAAGAGGCAGTCCACGGCCTGGGCGCGCTGCGAGACCACCTCGATCGTGCGCCGGCGCTCGAAGAAGTAGCGCTCGGGAGGGCCAGTGCACAGCTCGTCGAGGCTCGTGGGCGGGCTGGTCTGGTGGCGGCGCCAGTAATCGCTCGCGCTGGGCCACAGCGCCGCGTATAGCAGGTCGCCGGGGGCGTCGACGGCCTGGAACAGCCAGACGAGCCGGCTGCGACGATCGCCGCGCGCGCGGTCGGCCACACGCCGCATCATCGCCTCGATGAGCGCCTCCTCGCTCCCCGGGCGCGCTCGCCGGCGAACCACGACGAGCACGCTCATCGCCGGCCTCCCCGCGTCGCGCTGCCGCGGCCCGTACCGCGTCGTCTCTGGCGGCTGACGGCACGGTCAATATCGATAAGGGAAATTGTCATCCAACTTGGGCCATGCTGCCAACATTTGGCAGGGGCATGGGCTAGGAGCCGCCGGCTCACGCGCCCGGCCCGCGCGCGGGGTTGGCGAGCGCGCGGCGCAGCACTTTGCCCTGGGCACTGTGCGGGAGCGTATCCGCGAAATAGAGCGCGCGGGGCACTTTGTACGGCGCGATCCGCGCCCGCAGCGTTGCTCGCAGCTCTTGGGCCAATGCGGGCGTGGGGGAGTAGCCGTCGCGCAGGACCACGTAGGCCTCGATGGCATTGCCGATCGCCGCGTCGGGCACGGGCACCACGGCGGCCTCGAGCACCGGCGCCAGCTCCATCAGCGCCGCCTCGATCTCGGCCGGGGCCACCGCCATGCCCCGGCTCTTGAAGAAGTCGTCCTCCCGCCCCACGTACCAGAGATAGCCCTCGGCGTCGGCGCGCACCAGGTCGCCGGGCTGGAACCAGCCGCCGCGGAACAGGCGCCGCCAGCGCTCCACATCGTGCCGGTAGCCCAGGAACAGCCCGGGGTCGTCGGCGCGCAGGCTCAGGTAGCCCGCGGTGTCGGGCGGCACCGGCCGTAGGCCGGCGTCGAGCACGCGCAGCTCCACGCCCGGAAACGGCACGCCGAGCGAGCCCGGCCGCAGTGGCACCACCGGCCCGTGGCAGGTGAGTACCTGGAACTCCGAGACCCCGTAGTATTCGTAGATATCCCAGCCAAACCGCGCGCGCCACTCGCGGTACGTGGCCACGCCCAGCGGCTCGCCGGTGGAGTTGCCGTAGCGCAGCCGCAGCCGCGGGTACTGCCGCTCGATGTCGGGCAGCGCGAGCACCTTGCGGTAGAAGGTGGGCACCGAGAACAGCACCGTGACGCCCAGGCGCTCGCAGGTGGCGAGCACCGCCTCGGGCGTGGCACGCCCGGCCAGCAGCGCCGCGCTGGCGCCGGCGCGGAGCGGCCACAGCAGGCCGTGGCCCAGCGCGCTGATGAAGCTGAACTCGCCGGTGGCCAGCACCCGGTCGTCGGGCGTGTAGGCGGCGCGCAGCACGCCGAGATCGCCTACGGCCACGACCCAGCGGTGGCCGTGCACGATGCCCTTGGGCAGCCCCGTGGTACCCGAGCTGTACACCAGCAAGGCCGGCTCATCAGCGCGCGTGGCGGCGGCGGCCAGCGGTCGCGTGTCGTGGTCCTGCACGCTGGCGAAGGCAAGCTCGCCGGGGGCGGGCGCTCCGTCGAGCAGCACGAGTTGGCGCGGGACGCCCCGTTCGTGCTGGAGCTGCCGCAACGGCTCGGCGGCGCCCCCGGCGACCAGCGCGAGCTCCGCCTCGGCGTTGGCCACGATGTGCGCGAGCTCGCGCGGCCCGAGTTGGGAGTTGACCAGTGCGGGCAGCGCGCCCAGCTTGAGGCCGGCCAGGAAGGCGACGACCAGTTCGGGGCTGTTGGGCCCGCGCAGCAGGTACGGCGTGCCGCGCTCGAGGCCGAGCCGCCGCAAGCCCCGGGCGCAGGCGTCGACCCGCGCCCGCAGCTCGTCGCGGGTGAGCATCCCGCCGTCCCACCACAGCGCCGGCCGCGTGCCCCAGCCCAGGGCCAGCGGACGATCGACCACCTCGGCGCCCATGTTGAGCTGCGGGGGCACGCAGCGGTAGCCTGGGGGCACGGCGAGCACGGGATCAGGCCTCCATCGGATCGTCGAGAGCAGCATAGTCAGGACCGCGAAAGCGCGGTGGCCGGCGCTCCAGGAACGCCCGCGAGCCCTCCTGCACGTCGCGCGTGCGGGTGATCTCGAGGATCGCGTCCAGCTCGCGCTGCCAGCCCTCCTCCGACCGGTCGTGCAGCCAGTAGTAGCGCACCAGGTCTTTGGCATAGCGCAGCGAGAGGTAGGGTTTGGCAGCGATCTCGCCGGCGTAGTCGAGCACGGCGTCCAGGAAACCCGCGCTGGGCAGCAACCGGTCGACGAGCCCCAGCCGCTCGGCCTCCTGGGCCGTCACGTGGCGGCCGGTGAGCAGTAGGTCGAGCGCGCGGCCTTTGCCCAGCAGCTTGGTCAGGTTGCGCGCGCCGCCGGCCTCCGTCTCGAAGCCGGCCGAGACGGCCACCTCGGCGAACATGGCGTGCTCGGCGGCGACACGGATGTCGCACGCGGCGCACAGCTCCAGCCCCGCGCCCACGGCCCAGCCGTTGATGGCGGCGATCGTCACCTGGGGCAGATCCTCCAGGCGGCGCACCATGCGCTGCAGCAGCATGTGCCGCACGTCGTTGAGCCAGTAGGCGGCCATCTTGCGGTACGGTCCTTCCAGCCCCAGGCCCTCGCCAGCGTCGAGCAGCACCTGCGCCTCGCTCTTGAGATCGCCACCGGTGGAGAAGGCCCGGCCGGCGCCGGTAAGCACCACCACGCGCACGCCGCCGTGGTGGCGCAGCTCGCCGAACAGGGCGTCGAGCTCCAGCCGCATGGTGGGGGTCAGGGCATTGAGCTGCTCGGGGCGGTTGAGCGTGACCAGGCCGATGGTACGCTCCGACGGCCGGCGCGGGTTGGCCAGGATCTGCCAGCGAATCTCCTCGAACTCCATGCCGCGCTCGCTCCCTTCCACCACGGCCGCCGGGCGGCCAGCCGGCCCATTATACGGACGGCCGCCGGTCGGTGGGACCGCGTGCGCCAGCGGCGAGATAGATGCCGGCCAGCGTCAGCGCGCCGCCCAGCGCTGTCTCGCCCGCCAGCGCCTCGCCCAACAGCGCCCAGGCGAGCAGCGAGGCGACCGCCGGCTCGCCGACGAAAGCGACGGCCACCGCGGTCGCTGGCAGGTCGCGTAGGGCCCAGGTAAACACCGTGTGCCCGCCGAGGGTCGAGATCAGCGCCAGCGCCAGCACCAGCAGCCACTCGCGCGGCGCGGCCGGCAGTCCGCGCTCGCCCGCGACCCCGGCCGCTGCGAGCAGCGCCCCGGCGGCCACAGCGTACAGGGCGGTGCTCAGCGCCAGTGCGCTGACCCGCTCCCGAGCACGGCGCACCAGCAGGAGGTAGCCGGCCAGCGCCACCGCGCCGCCGAACGCCAGGGCGTCGCCGCCCAGCGCCGCGGCGCCGAGCTGCAGGTCGTGCCAGCCCAGCACGAGCACCCCGACCAGCGAGCAGCCTACAGCGAGCCACAGGTGGCCGCCCAGCGGCGTGCCTAGCCACCAGCGCTCGCCCACCGCTACCAGCAGCGGGTGCGCGCTGACGAACACCACCGAGCTGGCCACGCTCGTCAGCCCCAGGGAGACGGTCCACAGCCCGAAGTGGGCGCCCAGCAGCAGCCCGGCCCCGACGAGCACACCGGGGGACGCGCGTAGCCCACGCCCGGGCGCCGCTCGCTGGAGCACGAGCGCCACTGGGGCCTGGACCAGGGCCGCGACCGCCAGCCGCCAGCCGGCCAGCGTCAGCGGCGCGGTCTCGCTCCAGCGGATCAGGATCGCCGCGCAGGAGATGGCGACCACGGCGCTCGCGAGCGCCACGATGGCAGGGACACGCAATCACCCTCCCGCGGGCTGGCTCGCTGGCGGTGGGGGCAGCGGAGCGCTGGCCGCCTCGGCGGGGTCGAACGGGCGAGTGGGCAGCCGCCCGCTCTCCACCAGCGCGCACAGTTCCGCGAGGGCCGCCTCGGCGCGCGCGGCGTCCTCCGGCCGCAGGGCGTGGGCTTTCAGCGTGGCGAACTCGTCTTCGTCGAGCACCAGGTAGCGGCCGTTGGGGTGGACGAACACGTCGAGCGCGAGATCGACGTAGTACAGGTCGCCGTCGGCCTGCTCCGGCGGCAGGCCGATGTTGCAGTACCAGCCCTTGGGGGCGCCCTGGGCGCTATACACTTGAAAGATGTTGTACCAGCGATCGAAGTAGTACCATTCGAGGAACAGGTCGCCGCGCTCCAGCACCACGTAGCCGAGGTCGCGGCGCGGCGCGCCGAACCGCCCGGCGAGCAGCAGGTGCTCGGGCGTCTGTTCCAGCACGCGGGCCTGCCAACGAAACACCGGGCTGCGATCGTAGCGCAGCTTGTGGACATACAGCGTGCGGCCGACTAGCGTGTTGCTCATACCTGCTCTCCGCCTGCCGTATGATAGCGCCCACCGCGCGCCCCGTCGCGCCGGGCGGCGTGGTGCAGCGCCCGGCCGGTGGGTGCGGCCCGGTCCGCGATGCGTCGCCCCGCCGCCGCTCCCCGCCTGACCGCCGCGCAGGCCCCCTGGTGGCTCGGCGGCGGCCTCGTGCTGCTGTGGGGCGCCGTGTGGGCGGCGGTAGCGTTGCTGCTGAGCGTACCCGTGCAGCCCGCCCCGCCGCTGTCCGCCGCCCCGCAGGCCACCGCGTTCGATGGGCAGCGCGCCTACGCGCTGGCGCGCGCGCTGGCCGAAGGCTTCCCGCATCGCACCACCGGCTCGGCCGCCGATGCCGCTGCCGCCGAGTGGATGGCGGCCCAGTTCGCTGCGCTGGGCCTGGCGGTCGAGCAGCAACCGTTCACTACCTGGGGTACCTGGGGCCGCGAGCCGCCGACTCTCCACACGGGCCGCAACGTGGTCGCGGTGAGCCCTGGCCAGGAGGGCACAGCCATCGTGCTCGGCGCGCACCGCGACGTGGTGCCGTCTACCGTCCAGGGCGCGGAGGACAACGCCTCGGGCAGCGGCGCGCTGCTGGAGCTGGCGCGCGTGCTGCACGCCACGCCCCACCGCCTGACCTACGTGTTCGTCTCCTTCGGCGCGGAGGAGACGGGGCTGGGCGGGTCGCGCCACTACCTGGCAACCGCCCCGCGGCCGACCGCGGCCATGCTCTCCCTCGACACCGTCGGGCGGGCGGAAGGGGCACGGCTGGCGCTGAGCGACTTCGCCGCGCTGCCGCAGCCGGCCGCCTGGGACCTGGTGGCCCGGGCGCGTGTGCTGGACCTGCTGCCCGAGCCCCCGGCGCGGCCCCCGCTCGCGCTGGTGGGGCTGCCCCTGCCGCTAGATGGCGCGACCGACTCGTTATCGTTCGCCGCTCGCGGCTATCCCGCTGTCGGGCTGAGTTGGGCCACCCCGCCGTACCCCGTGCACACGCCCGCCGACACGGTGGAGCGGCTGGCGGCCGACAGCCTGGCCCGCGTCGGCACGCTGGCGGAGCAATGGGTGCGGGCGCTCGATGCCGACCCACGGCTGCTGGCCAGCCCCGCGTCGTACCTGCTGTACCCCGATGGCCGCTATATCCCGCCGGCGCAGGTGGCGGCCGCCGGGGTCGTGCTGGTACTGGGGGCGGGCGCGCAGGTGCTGCTGGCGGGCGGGCTCGCGCTGCGTCGGGAGCGGCAATGGCTAGGCGCGGTAGCCCGTGTGGTGCTGGCCGCCGGGGCCGCAGGGCTGCCGGTGCTGCTCCGTCCCGCCACGCTGGCTCCCACGTCGGGGGAGCTGCTGCTGTGGTCTCTCTGGTGGGCGGTGGTCGTGCTTGCCCCCCGCTGGCTGCGCCGCCCGCGCCTCGGGGCCATCTCTAGCCTGCCCCCGCGCGCGGGGGTGCTGGCCGCCGCCGGCGCGAGCTACTTGGGGTTCGCTGCGCTGCGCGGCCCGTTCTTCGCCCTGCTGGCGGCGGGGTGGCCGCTGGTACTGTGGGGCTTGGTGCCCCTACCCTCGCGCCGCCGCTGGAAACGCGCGTGGCTGCTGCTGGTCGCGCCGTGGGCGCTGGGGGCCTGGGGCGCCGCGCTGCTGGCCCTGGTGGGGAGCGTCTACCTGCCCGAGCTGGTGGCGCCGCCCGAGGCGGCCCTGGCCGTGGCGCTGCTGGCCCTGCCGCTCGCGGCTGCCGCGGCCGCGATGCGCTGACCGGCCGCCGCCCGGCGGGCCGGCGTTGCCCGGGGCGTCACGACTTTGTGGCATGCCCGCGAGCGCCCTGCGTAGCGGCGCCGTTGTGGGGCCTGGAGGGCTGAGTTAGAATGATTCTGACTGAACGATGCCTATCCGTGAGCGGGGGCCGGCGCCCAGGTTGCCCGCGCCCTAGGAGACCAGCGGTGCCACGCAAGGGGAAGAATCCGGAAGGGCCCTCTCCAACCATCGAAGACTACCTCCAGCTGATCCATCAGATGACGCGAGAGGGCAAACCCGTGCATGGGAGCCACTTGGCCGCCCGCATGTCGGTGGCGGTGGCAACGACGTTCGCCACGGTCCAGCGCATGCAGCGCGCTGGGCTCGTCCAGGTGAACAAGCAGAAGGAGATCCAGCTCACGCCGCGCGGGCGCGAGATGGCGGAGGCGGTCGTGCGGCGGCACGCTCTGGCCGAACGGCTGTTGGTGGATGTCCTGCAGCTGCCCTGGCACGAGGCGCATGAGGAAGCGCATGCTTTCGAGCACGTGATCTCGCCGCGGGTCGAGGCGCAGCTGATGAAGCTGCTGAATAGCCCCACGACCTGCCCGCACGGCAACCCCATTCCGGGCCGCGGCGAGGACCAGCTCGTGGGCTCGGTGCGCCTCAGCACGCTCGGCGAGGGCGCGCGCGTCACCATGGTGCGTATCTCCGAGGATGCGGAGAGCGAGCCCGATCTGCTGGAGTACTTGCAACGGCACGGGCTCGTGCCCGGCGCCGAGTTCGAGGTCGCTGGGGTGCAGCCCTGGAACAGCCTGCTGATCTTGCGCCGCGACGGGGAGGAGATCCCGCTCGGCATGCCGGCGGCGCAGAAGATCTGGGTGCGGCCGCAGCGCGCGACCAGCGGGTCGGCCGCGGTGGCCACCCCGGCGCTCAGCCTGAGCGAGGGCGTTTAGTTCGCAGCGCGCCCCTCCCCCACCACTGGGAGAGGGGCGTTCTTCGCTTCGCTGGTGCGGGCCTCGCCTGCACCGCGCAGGCCTCTCTGGCCGGGCGGCGAGGCCCGTGGGGAGCGTCGCGCGACCACGACTAGATGGGCACGATCGCCACCTCGATAGCGGCGGCACGGCCGCGGCGCGTCTCGGCCAGCCCGCGCTCCAGGGCGGCCTCTAGCTCTTCTGGGGCGCTGACCCGCTCCGCGTAGGCGCCGGCGGCCGCGGCGATCATGGCCAGGTCGCTCGACGGCGCGAAGCTGGCCGTGAAGTCGTTGGCCCGCTGCGCAAACCCCTCGGGGTACTGGTCGAGCGCAGCGTTCTTGACCGCGCCCCAGCCCACGTTGTTGTAGATCACCGCTAGGAACGGCACGCTGTAGCGGCGCGCGGCCCAGAAGGCGGCCGCGGGCTCGCCGAATACGAACGCGCCGTCGCCCACGCACAGCACCACGTCGCGGTCCGGCGCGGCCAGCTTCGCGCCCACCGCCGCGCCCAGCCCCCAGCCGAGCGAGCTGCCGCCGCTGCCGAAGTAGGTCCCGGGCTCGGTGCGAGCGGTCAGCTGGAGCGTCCACGGCGCGTTGCTCACCGACTCGTCGAGCACGAGGGCGCTGGGCGGCAGCAGGCGGCCGAGCGTGGCGGCGAGCAGCGGCGCGGTGATCTGCCCGTCCTTCGGGGCCAGCGCCGCCGCTTGCGCCGCGCGCGCCCGCTCCCGCTGTTCGGCGACCCACGCCCGCCGGCTGGCGAGCCGCGCCGCGGCCGCGGCGTCGAGCCGTGCTTCGAGCAGCTCCCGCAGCCGGCGCAGCGCCAGGGCGCTGGTGCCCTGCAGCCGCAGGTCGGCGGGGATGTCCACGAGCTGCATGCCGGGCTTCACCGGGTCGATGTCGAGGTGGATCACTTTCGCCTGCGGCGCCGGGTTCACGACGGCGGGCAGCCAGGGCACATCATGATCGATGACGAACACCACGTCGGCCTGTGGCAGGTAGGGGGCCACGCGGGCGCCGAGGTGCAGCGGGTGAGTGCGCGGGAAGTTGAGATGGTAGGCGCTCGGCTCCACCACCGGTAGGGCCAGGCGCTCGGCGAGTGCCACGAGCTCCGGCACGGCGGCCGGATCGCGGCCGAGATAGCCAGTGACGACCAGCGGCCGCTCGGCGGCGACCAGCCAGTCGGCCGCTTGCTCGAGCGCTGGGTCGGCGGGCACCGTCGGCGCTGGGACCGTGTCGGCCGGGCGCGCCGGGGTGCCGTTGCGCGTCACGTGAGCGGCGAGTGGCTCACGGGCGGCCATCAGGTACACCGGGCCGGCGGGCTCCGCCTTGGCCACCTGGAGCGCGCGCTGTACCACCTGGCGGATGGTCAGTGGCGACTTGACCTCGTAGGCCCACTTCACATACTGCCGCACGATGGCCGCCTGGTCGGGCGCGTCCTGGATGAACTGCACGGGGTTGGTGCGCGAGCCGAGCACCTCGCCGCGCGTCGTCCAGGGGCTCTGGCCGGCGAAGATGAACACCGGCACCCGCCCGCGCGCGGCGTTGTGGACCGTGCCGCCGAGGTTCGCCGTGCCGACATCGACGTGCACGAACACGGCCTGCGGCTGGCGCGTCACCTGGGCGTAGCCCTGGGCCGCACTGAGGGCCATGATCTCGTGCTGGCAGATGATCACCGTGGGCCGGGCGGCGCCGAGGGCCCGCGCCTTGGCGAACGCCTCGACCAGCGCGGGGTAGTCGGTGCCCAGGTTGGCAAAGATGTAGCGCACCCCCTGCTCCCAGAGCGTGGCCAGGAGTTCCTCGGCCCCGGTCTCCACGGGGATCGCCTGTTGGACGCGCTCCTCGGTCTGCATGTCGCCCCCTCCGCCCGCCGGCGTGGTCTGGGGGGTACCGGACGGGCACGTACGGGACCGCGAGCGGCACGGTCGGACGCGGCCGCCCCCGGCTCGGAGGCATTGTACCTAGGGGGCGAAGGTGTACGTTAGCCCGGGCAGCGCGAGCCCGTTGACCGTTGCGGTGAGGGTCGCCTGGCCCGGGCCCGTGCCGCGCAGCGTGACCACCGCGTTGCCGG
>Ga0209061_1005437_pt1 | contig 11152 bp, 11 predicted proteins | sample Coa_R1_10_FD_187157 | JGI IMG/M metagenome (GOLD analysis project Ga0209061, IMG submission 187157) | Surface soil microbial communities from Centralia Pennsylvania, which are recovering from an underground coalmine fire - Coalmine... | ecosystem: Environmental > Terrestrial > Soil >... | reverse complement strand
GCCGGACATGCTCATCAATTTCCAGGGATCGCAGGTAGTGTTCATCAATGATGGTCAGGGCTTTCGTCCCCTGCAACCCTCAGAACGCAACCAGGTCCAGCAGTTTTTACAACATCTCGGGCGCTAGTACTCAACCACGAAAAATTTGACAGATAAGCAAGCAGAGGGTAAAGTGCTCCGAAAAAACCAGGAGCGCCCAATGCCGAAGAAACAATACGTGGTCCAACTCAGCGATGAGGAACGCCACCAGATCCTTGAGTTGACCAGGAAAGGAACCATCGCCGCACGCACGTTGGCCCGTGCCCATATCTTGCGCTTAGCTGATGAAGGCAAGCAGGATTCCGAAATTGTTGAGGCTTTAGGGGTGGGTCTGTCCACGGTAGAGCGCACCCGGAAAAAGTACGTTGAGGGTGGACTGGGCGAAGCGCTCAACGAACGGCCACGCCCAGGAGTGCCGCGCAAGCTCACAGAGAAGGGTGAAGCGTACCTGATCGCGCTCTCCTGTAGCACGCCACCTAACGACCAGGTGAAGTGGACGATGCAATTGCTCGCTGATCGCCTAGTAGAAGTGGGCATTGTGGGTGAAATCAGTGATGAGACCGTGCGACGCACCCTGAAAAAAACCTGCTCAAGCCGTGGCAAAAGCAGCAATGGAGCATTCCAAGTGTAGGCTCGGAGTTCGTCTGGCACATGGAAGACGTGCTGGATCTGTATGCGGAGTCTAATGATCCTCACTCTCCACGCGTCTGCTTTGATGAGTGCCCCTATCAGATGCTCGATCATGTACGTGAGCCGTTGCCACCACAGCCTGGAAAGAGGAAACGGGTGGATTATGAGTATGAGCGAGAAGGAACCTGCAATCTCTTCCTGTTCCTGGAACCCAATCTTGGCTGGAGGCATGTAGAAGTCACCAAGCGACGGACAAAGCAGGATTTTGCCACAGCGATGAAGGAACTGGTCGATGTGCATTTTCCTCACGCGCCAAAGATCCGAGTCGTGCTGGATAATCTGAATACCCATACTCCAGCTTCTTTGTATGAGGCATTCGAGCCAGAGGAGGCGCGCCGGATTACCCGCCGGTTGGAGTTCCACTACACGCCCAAACATGGGAGTTGGCTGAATATGGCTGAGATCGAACTCTCCGTGCTGGCTCGCCAATGCCTGGATCAGCGCTTGTCTTCGATGGAGCGACTGCGCGAAGTGATCGGCCCCTGGCAACAAGGGCGCAATGCTCATCAGGTCCAGGTTCAGTGGCGTTTTACCACGGCTGATGCTCGTGAAAAGCTGCATCGGCTTTATCCTTCAACTTCTTAGTGGTCTTGTACTAGCCCGATAGCAGGTCGTATGGTAAGGCATAGATACTGGAACTGCATGTGTAAATGAACAGGCTCCGCTCTGCTGCACGTACCGCAACGACTGGTGCGTGCAGCAGAGCGGAGCCTTTACCCTCCACCCTGGCTGCGCTTTACTGCTGAAATGCCTGGTTCAGTTTGGAGCCAGACACGTTCGCTTTCCCCTGCGCGGCCTGGGAAAGCACTGCGCCCACCGAGAAGCCCACACGCTTGCGGGCAGGAATAGTGATCTGGTTCCCGCCACGAATAGACTTGACGCGGCGGGCCGCCACGTTGCGCAGCGTCCATGTGCCAAAACCCATCAGGCGTACCTCGTGCCCCTGGGCAATGCCTTCGCGTACAACCTCGGTGAAGGCGTCGATAACTTTGTTGGTCTCTTTGAGATTCAGCCCCGCCCTGGCGGCGACCTGGTGAATCAGTTCGTCCTTACCCACGACGTGGCTTTTCTCGTGTGAACTTGTTCTCATCAGTAGCTACTCCTACGAATGTAGCGCAGAAGATCGGATTGCTCCCACGCATGGTTATAATGTGCGCAACTATCTTACTCGCAGCAGCAGACAAATGCTCTACTCTGCATATTTGGAATGGTGTCACCATCCACTTTCACTATACCGGGTCCCACCAAATCCCATGATCGCTCTACCCATCCATCCACAATTTGCCCTGCGCGCCGCCACGGCCGGTACCAGCGAAACCCATCTCCGCCAATTACTTCCGGCCCCGTTTAACACGGCTACCTCTCCGCACTGCACTTAACTTAAAGTTTTGAGATATACTAATTTGAAATAGTAAATAGTCGCCTCAGAGGCAGCGATCTTTGCCGAGAGGAGAGGAGTAGAATCATGCAATTAGAGGGCATCCACCATGTTACGGCGGTGAGCGGGAACGCATCCCTCAACGTCGCGTTTTATACACAGGTACTTGGTATGCGTCTCATCAAAAAAACGGTCAACCAGGATGATGTGTCGGCCTATCACCTGTTCTATGGGGATGAGTCAGGTCGTCCGGGGACCGACCTGACGTTCTTTGAGTGGCCCGATCTGGGCATTCATCGCCCGGGGGCCGGGACCATCTCGACCATTGCGTTCGGCGTCACCGGAAGAGAGGTTCTTTCCTGGTGGCAAGAGCGCTTCGACACGTTCCACGTTGCCCATGATGGCATCCAGACACGCGACGAGGGCCGCCTGGTGCTGCCCTTCCGCGATCCCGAGGGCCAGCGTCTCGAACTGGTCGACGATGCTGGCAGACTGGAAAGCACGCCCTGGCGCCGCAGCCCGGTGCCCCGCGAGATGTCCATTCACGGCTTTTACGCAGTGCGGCTCACCGTGCGTGGTCTGGAACCGTCCGCGCGCTTTCTGACCGGGGTACTTGGCTTCCGGCCTGTTCGTACCTACCAGACGCATGAACAGGCCACGGTGAACGTGTTCGAGGTTGGACCCGGTGGGCCGGGTGCCGAGGTGCACCTGGAGATCCGACCGGATCTCCCTTTTCGCCGCTTCGTTGGCATCGGAGGCGTTCACCATGTAGCTTTCCGCACTCCCAATGAAGAGGAGCAGCGAGAATGGCGGGCACGGATCGCCGGCGTCAACCCGACGGTGACGCCGGTGATCGACCGGTTCTACTTCCACTCGATCTACTTCCGTGAGCCGGGGGGAGTCCTGTTCGAGATTGCGACTGATGGGCCAGGCTTTGCCATCGACGAAGAGGTCACGGCCCTGGGGGAGCGGCTCTCGCTGCCGCCTTTCCTGGAACCGCAGCGGGCCGCCATCGAAGCGCACCTGCATCCCATTACCGAGATCGATCTCTCCGCTCATTGATAGCCCTTGCCAGAGCCTTCAAAAAAAAGAAATTATGCCAGAGGCAGGGCAATGCTGAGTGTCTTCCGGCATGGTCGATATCATATGGCCATGCGGCATTACCGCCTCGCATTCCAAAACAGTTGTGGGTTGTCAGATAAGTTCGCCGAAACGGGGAGATATGCGTCATGAGTAGAAATTGGCGAATTTATGGGTCAACCCCTTTTACGCCCATGTCCTCGGCTGGTCCAGCCGCGATCCACCTGAAACCGCGGCGACTCAGCCTCTATCCTGGGCCAGCCCGATGAGAAGTCCTTCAGGTCCGCGGATGTAGCAGAGCCGATAGGTGTCCTGGTACTGGACCACTTCGCTGCTGACAAGCTCTGCGCCGTGCTTGCGGAGCCGGGCGAGCGTCTCGTCGAGGTCGTCCACGGCAAACATGACGCGTAGGTAGCCCAGAGCGTTCACCGGGGCGTTCCGGTGATCGGCGACCACAGGAGGCGTGATAAATCGCGAGAGCTCAAGCCGGCTGTGGCCGTCTGGCGTGCGCATCATGGCGATCTCAACGCGCTGGTCGCCCAGTCCCGTGACGCGCCCTGCCCACTCGCCTTCTACCATGGCTCGCCCTTCGAGCTCGAGGCCGAGCTCAGCGAAAAAAGAGATAGCAGCATCGAGGGATTCCACCACGATGCCGATGTTGTCCATTCGTTTAAGCGCCATGTGTCCATTCTATACCGTGTCGTTCGTTCTGTCAACGAACGCAGACCAGGACCAGGGCCATGTAATTCTCCTTTTTCCCCACCCACGCGCCCGCGAGCAGATCTCCCTTATGAACGTTCATATATCCTCTATATATTTTTAACGACATTATCTCACTGCGGTCCGTTCCGCCTCTTGAGGAGCCTGTTTTCTGGTATTGCCGATCATAAACAGGGCAATGGCGGCACTGACAAGGGCCAGGGCGGCGCAGATGAGCATGATGGTGCGAAAGCCGCTGACGAAGGCTGCATTGATGGCATCTCTGAGCGCGGCCTGTAACTGCTGGCTGCCGATGGCTGACAGATCGATACCGGCCAGCTTTCCTTGCTGGCTGAGGATCTGCTGTCGCGCAGCGGCGGGCACATCGAGCCGCGACAGGTTGCTGTGCAGGCTGGCTCCGAAGACAGCAGCGATGACGATACCCAGCCCCGCAATTGCGAGCAGGCTGGCCGTGCGGGCCACAGCGTTATTGATGCCCGAAGCGGTCCCCACGTTATCCTGGCTCACCGATCCCATCACCGTCGTCGTCAGAGGCGCGACGGTGATCGTCATGCCCAGGCTCATTACCAGCACTGCCGGAAAGATGGTCAGCCAGTAGCTGCCACTGCCGACCAGCGCGAAGAGCACGAAGCCCGCCGCCGTGATGGATGGCCCTACGACGAGCGGCAGTTTCGCGCCGAAACGTCTGACCAATCCTCCCGTCCAGCGCGACAGCAGAAACATGGTGATTGCGAACGGAGTAAGGGCCGCCCCGGCTGCCGCAGCCGAATAGCCCCGTACTTGAATCAGGTCGAAGGGTAAAAAGTAGGTCGCTGCTCCCAGGGCTGCATACAGGAGCAGCGTGAGCAGGTTGGTGCCGCTAAAATCTGCTGAGCGGAAGAGGACAAGCGGGACCATCGGCGCGCTGCTGTGCGCTTCCACGAAGATGAAAGCCCCCAGCGCTATCAGGCCACCCAGCAGCGGGAGCAGCGCCAGGGGATGGCCCGGCCCCAGGCTGCCAGCCTCGATCAAGCCAAAAACCACGCCGCCCAGTCCCAGCGTGACCAGCGCGGTCCCCCACCAGTCTAATCCTCCTCTCAGATGCTCATCCCGGCTTTCCGGGACGCGCCAGAAGAGGACCGCTAACACCACCGCAGCCAGGGGCACATTCAGGAAGAAAACCCAGCGCCAGGAAGCGAACTGGACCAGCCAGCCGCCGAGTACCGGGCCAATGACGGATGTAACCGAGGTAAAGCCGGACCAGGTGCCAATGGCCCTGCCGCGATTGGCTGTACTAAAGGAGGCGCTGATGATAGCAAGGCTGCCCGGTACCAGCAAAGCTCCGCCCACACCTTGAAGGGCGCGCGCCACGATCAGTTGCAGGATGGTGGGCGAGAAGCCGCACCAGATCGAGGCCAGGATGAAGATGCTAATGCCCAGAGCGAAGATGCGCCGGCGTCCAAAATGATCCCCCAGCGATCCCCCGACCAGGATGAGCGCCGAGAGGAAGAGGGCGTAGGCTTCGATCACCCACTGCATATCAGCCGCCGTGGCGGAGAGTTCGCGCTGCATCACCGGTAGGGCGACGTTGACCGCCGAGCTATCGATAAAGGCCATACTCGATCCCAGTATGGTCGCGACCAGAACCCACGCTTCCACATGTGGCTTGCACTGTATAGTATCTGGCCGGGAGTGCAGGACTCCATCGTCACAGGGAGATTTGACTGAATTGATCACCGGGCGCTCCTTAATTATCTGGATGAGGGAAAGCCAAACGGATTCCCCCGCGTTGTCGTGAATATGCCTTGTGCTGATTGTAACATGTCGTGAGCAGCTTTGTGTTCCAGGTCAATGCTGAGAGCGTCCTGAGGAGTTGCCTGTGACTGCTGGCAGCAACTTTCGTGACGCTGGTGGCTCCTCGCGCAAAATTTCCATCGCGGGTACAGGCGGCGAAACACGAAAGGTTGGATCTCCGGCCGAACGCTGCTCGGGAGGATTCAACTCGACGCCCACCGGCGGACGCACCGGCCCGGCAAGTAAGGGATCGCGCGTCTCCTGCATCCAGGCGTGGAGACGCTGGCGCATGCGCTGGAGGATCTGGTCATACGCCGGCATGGCTGCCAGATTGCAACACTCCTGCGGATCGAACAGGAGATCATAGAGCTGCTCCGGTGGCTGTACACGTTCTTTCCATCCATGCCGCAACAACAACTCTTTGCTCGGGCCGTCATCGCAGTTGGGCAGGACTGGTTTTCGATATGTATCGAAGCGGCGAATGTATTTCCAGCGCTCGGTTCGTATGGCTCGTACCGGCTCATAAGATGCGTGAAACGTTACCTCCGCGAAGATAGCATCATGGATAGACTCCATCTTGCCATGCACAATTGGCAGGAAGGAACGGCCCTGCAACCAGGCCGGAGGCTCGATCTCTAACAGGTCACAGAGCGTTGGAAAGATGTCGACCTGGGAGATCAGAGCATCGCTTACCTTCCCTCCGCGGAATCCGCCGGGGCCGCGCATAATCAGCATGACGCCGATACCGTGATCGGTCAGATTCCCTTTCATCAATGGAAATGGAATGCCGTGATCCGTCGTGCAGATCACCAGCGTCTCTTCGGCCAGGTCCAGGGCATCCAGCGCATCCAGAATCTCGCCGATCCCCCTATCGAGTGCGGATGCAGCGGCTTTATAGGCCGCCATGTCCCGGCGCGTCTGTGGAGTGTCGGGCAGTGGAGCAGGCGGGAGCGTGTAAGCGGCGTCTGGCGCCGTCTCGGATGCAGTAAACTCGCGGTGTGTCTCAAAAAAGCCGACGGAGAGAAAGAAGGGCTGGCGGGGTCCTTCGCGTAAAAATCTGACCGCTGCCGGAGCAACGACGCTGGCGTGAAAGTTTCTGACAGGCACCACTGTGTCGTAACCGATCCTGTTGGGATCAGTAGTGATATGTTCTTCGCCGATCAGTGCTGTATAATACCCCGCCTCTTTTCGCAGCGTATAAATGAGATGCTGCGCGGGATTGGAGAGCGAGAACCCACGATGGGCAAGGCCAAGCATACCGTTATTGTGCGGATGCAGCCCGGTGAGCAGGCTGGCGCGGCTCGGCGAACAGGTGGGAGCCGCCGCGAAGGCTTTTCGGAATAGAACGCCCTCCCGCGCCAGTCGCTGAATATTAGGCGTGGGAACAGCGTGACCATAGGGCTGAACATAGCGACCAGTATCATGCGAATGGATATAAAGAATATCTGGACGTTTCCTCGGCATCATAATAACCAGACCCCTTTGTAATTGTATTAAAGTATAACAGGTAATAGCACTCGTATCCGCTGGCCCCTGAATTCCGTATGAAACAGAAGGAGCCTTCAGGAGGGAGGTTACTATCATCATAACACATTACTTATAACTTTTTAAAATGAGTATGATAACTTGCAAGAATGCTTCTGCCATGTTATAGTTGATGCAGGGGGTGCAGGGGCCGCCCTGGGGGTGGCCCACACGAAGGTTCCAGAAAAAAAACCTGGCCGTGAAAAGGGCCGGGAGGGCCGTACATCTCATTTTGGAGGTGCTTATGCGACCATATATGTCCTACATTGTTTGTGCGACCCAGCGCAGTGGCAGCACGCTGCTTTGTGAATCGCTCAGCGCTACCGGTATTGCGGGGCATCCCGATGAATACTTCGATGCCTTAAAAAGCACGGGAGTGCCCCGCAGGCCGCTTGAGTACTTTACCGGGGTGGAAGACGAAGAGTTGCTGGACATTCTTCAAGGATTCAGGCCCGATGAAGAACAGCGCCAGCCGCCGCCAGGGATGAGCTACGAGGCATATCTTGAGTGGGCGGTACGGTGCAGTACGTCACCAAACGGCGTATGTGGCACCAAATTAATGTGGGGCTACTTCCCCGACTTCATCAGCAAAGTGCGCGATATTCCCCGTTTTCACGGGCTGTCAACGCTTGATGTCCTGGCAACCCTCTTCCCGCATCCGCGCTATATCTACGTTACGCGCCATGATAAGCTCAGCCAGGCCATCTCTCTCTGGAAAGCGTTGCAGACCTGGGCATGGCGCAAGGAGGACGGTCAGGAGGATACATTCGCGCAGGGTAGAGAACCCAGGTTTCACTTTGGCGCCATTCACCATCTCATTAACATACTGGAGGACTATGAACGAGGCTGGCGCCAGTTTTTCGCGACCAACCATCTTCACCCGTTGACAGTAACATATGAAGAACTGACGACAGATCATGAGGCGACCATGCGTAGAGTTTTCGACTACCTGGAGATTCCTGTGCCCCCGGATCTCTCGGCAGCCAGGCCACGCACCCGGCGGCAGGCCGACGAACTCTCTCTGTTGTGGGCACAGCGATATAAAGAGCGACTGGCTTCGTAGCACGGGCCTGCGGCGCTTGCTTTTAGTAATGGTATGTTGAGGACCAGGCGCTCAGCGCCTGGTCCTCAACATACCATTACTGGTTCTTCTGGCCTCTGAGCTGGCGATAGCGGCGGATAAGCGCGTTCGTCGAGCTGTCGTGCGAAAGCGCTGGCTCTCCGGCGCTCTCAAGCTCGGGGATAATGCGATTAGCCAGCACCTTGCCCAGTTCAACGCCCCACTGGTCGAACGAATCGATGTTCCAGATGGTGCCCTGCACGAAAACTTTGTGCTCGTAGAGCGCGATGAGCCTGCCCAGCGCATCCGGCGTCAGGCGTTCCATCAGGATAATGTTGGTCGGGCGATTCCCTTCGAAGGTACGATGTGGCACCTGGAAGGCAGGGACGCCATCGGCTGCGACCTCCTGCTCCGTCTTCCCGAATGCCAGCGCCTCCGCCTGCGCGAAGAGATTCGCCATGAGCATATCATGGTGCTTGCCCAGCGGATTCAACGTCTGGCAGAAGCCGATGAAGTCACAGGGGATCAGCTTCGTGCCCTGGTGAATAAGCTGGAAGAAGGCGTGCTGGCCGTTGGTGCCGGGCTGGCCCCAGATGATCGGACCGGTCTGGTAATCTACGCGCTTGCCCTCCAGATCGACGTGTTTGCCGTTGCTCTCCATGTCGAGCTGCTGGAAGTAAGCGGTCAGGCGCCAGAGGTAATGGTCGTAGGGTATGACCGCCACGGTCTGGGCGCCGAAGAAGTTATTGTACCAGATGCCTAACAGTCCCAGCAGAACCGGCAGGTTGCGTTCGAAAGGCGCGGTACGAAAATGCTCGTCCATTGCGTGGAAGCCGGCGAGCATCTCGCGGAAGCGTTCTGGACCGATGGCGATCATCAGCGAGAGGCCAATGGCCGAGTCGTAGGAGTAGCGGCCGCCAACCCAGTCCCAGAACTCGAACATATTCCGGGTATCGATGCCGAACTTCTCTACTTCCCGGGTATTGGTCGAGACGGCGACAAAGTGTTTCGCTACGGCCTCCTCGCTGCCCAGCGCGCGCACGCACCACGCGCGGGCGGAATGCGCGTTGGTCAGAGTTTCCAGCGTTGTAAAGGTCTTGGAGGAGACGATAAAGAGCGTCTCCGCGGGATCCAGATCGCGCGTCGCCTCGACGAATTCGCTGCCGTCAATGTTGGAGACGAAGCGCATGGTCAGGGTGCGGTCACTGTAATACTTCAGCGCTTCGTAGGCCATCCAGGGACCCAGGTCCGAGCCGCCAATGCCGATATTGATGACGTTGCGTATGCGCCTGCCAGTGTAGCCGGTCCAGGCGCCGCTGCGCACGCGGTTGGCGAAGTCCGTCATCTTGTCGAGCACAGCATGCACCCGGGGTACGACGTTCTCGCCATCGACAATGATGCTCTCGTCCTTCGGCGCGCGCAGGGCGACATGCAGCACGGCGCGCCGCTCGGTGACGTTGATCTTGTCGCCGCGAAACATAGCGTCGATGCGCTCGCGCAGGCCAGAGGACTCGGCCAGTTGCAGCAGCAGGCGCAGCGTTTCAGCGGTGATACGGTTCTTTGAGTAGTCCAGGTAGACGCCGGCAGCCTCAAGCGCGAAGCGCTCGCCGCGTCCGGGATCCTGCGCGAAGAGTGTGCGCAGGTCAACGTCGCGTATGCTGCGGTAGTGCTCCTCAAGCGCCTTCCATGCCGGGCGCTGCGTCAGGGGCGTCAGATGTGCAACCATAGTTCTTTACTCCTTGGCCTCTTCCTTTTCCAGGTGGCCGCCGAACTGGTAGCGCATCGCGGAGAGCACCTTATCGGCGAAGTCCGCCTCGCCGCGCGAGCTGAAGCGCTCGTAGAGCGCGGCGCTCAGGACAAACGCGGGCACAGATTCGTCGATGGCGGCGCTCAGCGTCCAGCGCCCCTCGCCCGAATCGGATACGCGGCCCGTGAAGTTGTCCAGGTTCGGGCTTTCGAGCAGCGAGGTAGCGGTAAGGTCCAGCAGCCACGAGGCGATGACGCTGCCACGGCGCCAGACCTCGGATATGTCGGCGAGGTTGAAGTCGTACTGGTAGTACTGCGGATTGCTGAGCGGTGCGGTCTCGGCGTCAATGACCTGTTTCTGCTTGCCGACGTTGGCATGACGCAGGATGTTCAATCCCTCGGCATATGCGGCCATCACGCCGTACTCGATGCCGTTGTGGACCATTTTGACGAAGTGCCCCGCACCGTGAGGCCCGCAGTGCAGGTAGCCGTGCTCGGCGGTGCCCCCCACCTTCTCGCGTCCCGGCGTGCGCGCCGCGGCCTCAATGCCCGGGGCCAGCGCTTTGAAGATGGGATCGAGACGCTGCACCGCCTCGGCTTCTCCGCCGATCATCAGGCAGTAGCCGCGCTCAAGCCCCCAGACGCCGCCGCTGGTGCCGATGTCGAGATAATGGATGCCATGTGGCTTGAGCTTTTCGGCGCGCCGGATATCGTCGTGATAATAGGAGTTGCCGCCATCAATCACAATGTCATCGGGCGCCAGCAGCGGAATGAGCTGCTCCAGTGTGTCGTCAACCGAGGCGGCGGGCACCATCAGCCAGATAGCGCGCGGCGTGTGAAGCTGGTGGACAAGATCCTCCAGCGATGAGGCCCCGGAAGTAATCGAGCCTTCTTTCAGGCGCTTCTGCACGGTTTCCGCGTGACGTGCGAGACCAATCACGGTATGACCATTACGCCGGAGCCTCATCGCCATGTTGGCTCCCATACGTCCAAGTCCGACAAGTCCAAGTTCCATAGGATGTTCCTTTCTTTCATCCCTTGTAAGGGAGTGTATAGAGTTGCGATTCTGTTCTCTCCATTTATACACGCTGCAAAAAATGGGCAGGTGTCCATGCCCGGTGCCTGGATGCCTGGGCCAGCAA
>Ga0209061_1005436_pt1 | contig 11153 bp, 5 predicted proteins | sample Coa_R1_10_FD_187157 | JGI IMG/M metagenome (GOLD analysis project Ga0209061, IMG submission 187157) | Surface soil microbial communities from Centralia Pennsylvania, which are recovering from an underground coalmine fire - Coalmine... | ecosystem: Environmental > Terrestrial > Soil > Unclassified... | reverse complement strand
GGGGTTCTCGGGTGAGCCACATTGTGGCGGTCCGTCATCATCTGCACGCGGTCCGGGTAGAGGAACAGCGTCGCGGTGAGGCCGATGGCCTCCGCCGGCATCGAGTAGCGAACCCCGCGGAACAGGACCCATCCCGTCGGACCCACTCGGACCGGGAACCGGAGCGGATACTCCGACGGACGGAAGGGGAGCGGACGGAGCCGCGCTTGCTCCTCCACCATGCGGGCGAGCGGGATCACACCCGTCGCCCGACAGGGACGGACCTCGTTGACGTCGTGGTGCCACTGGGCGAGCTGGGCCTCGAGGTCGGCCCGGTCGTGGAACCGACGGACTTTGAAGAACCCATTCTTGACGAAACCGACGAGGTTCTCGACGCTTCCCTTCCCAAAGGCGGTCGAATGCTCGCGTCACAAAGCGTAAGGCCGAATCCTTCCGGGTCACTCATCCGTTCCATCCGTGGTTCGGACGCGAGTTGCCCCTCCTCAGGTCCCGTCACGGTTGGCAGGAGCAGCGAGCATGGGGGCTCCGGCCCGACGGGTCGGCTGTGGCCCTCCCGCTGACGTGGACCAGCCTGGTCTCCCCCGATCCATACCTCGTGGTCGGTCGCGGACGTTCCCGGTTCCGCGTGGAGGACCTCCTCGAACTCGCCGAACTGCTCCGAGAGGATCAACGATGATCGACCCCGGTGTCAAGGAAACTCTGCCGCACGTGTATCATGAAATGTGCCGCAACACTCCCGACATGCATCGGATAGGTTGCCTCAGTACTGCATCTGCACACAATGGCACAAATATATTTACTATCTCGCCTGTCCCTCTCTCGAGGTTTCCCCATGTCCGAGGATCCGCCGACCGACCCGAAGACCGCCTTCCTACGCGCCCGGGGACTGTTCCATCCCCACGCCGAGAAGGTCCGAGACGAACTGTTCCACGCTCGGCCCTTCTTCGATCCGCGCGACCTGCTCCAGGTTCGCTACGAGATGCTCCGCCGCCATCGGGTCGATGGGTTATCGATCCCCAAGGTCGTCGCGCGCTTCGGGGTCAGCCGCCCCACCTTCTACCACGTGGAGGCGGCCTACCGTACCCACGGCCTTCCCGGCCTCGTTCCGCAGAAACGAGGGCCGAAGGGACCCCGTCGGTGTACTCCCGAGATCTTGGCCTTCGTTCGATCGCGCCGCCAGAGAGACCCCCAGCTATCCTGGGACACCTTGCTCCGAGAGATCACCCACCAGTTCGGAGGCGAGCCTCTTCATCGAAGGACGGTGGAGCGGGGCCTCGCCCGAGAAGCAAAAAAAGGGCGCCGGAGAAGCGCCCGACGGAAGCGCTCGCGCTCTCGGTCGAGCCGGCGTACGAAACCCTTCGCACCGTTGCCATGAAGAGCGACGGCTCCGACCCTTCGCCCCCGGGCCTGGGAGTCTTTCTTCTTCGCGGCTGGATGGGCTGGGCCGAGGCGCTCCCGGCCCTCCTTCCCGTTTCGTCCCCTTCGCCCATCGACCGACAGCTCCCTTCCCCGGCTCGAGTCGATCCCAACCGCGAGGTGATTCAGGCGCTGGCCGGACTCGTCCTGTCGTACCTGGGAGACCGGTCATGACCGACGCAATGGTGGTCCCCCAGCACCTCCGGCGCCTCGCCTACCTCTACATTCGTCAGTCCACCCTCCGTCAGGTCGCGGAGAACCGCGAGAGCACCCAGAGACAGTACGCGCTCCGGCAGCGGGCGCTCGCTCTCGGATGGCGGGAGGACCAGCTCGTCGTCGTCGACGAGGATCTCGGCCTCTCCGGCACGAGTGCGAAGGAACGGACCGGGTTCCAGAAGATGGTGGCCCAGGTCAGCCTCAGCCGAGTGGGCCTCGTGATGGGACTCGAAGTCTCCCGACTGGCTCGGAACAACGCCGATTGGCAGCGACTGCTGGAGCTCTGCGCAATGACCGAGACCCTAATCCTCGACGAGGACGGGATGTACGACCCTTCCTCCTTCAACGATCGGTTGTTGCTCGGCCTCAAAGGCACCATGAGTGAGGCCGAGATCCACCTGCTTCGGGCCCGGCTCCGGGGAGGGATCCTGAACAAGGCCCGACGCGGCGAACTCCGTCTCCCTCTCCCGGCGGGATATGTTCACGATGAGAGCGAGAAGATGACTCTCGACCCGGATGAGCGAGTCCGAGACTCCGTGCGACACCTCTTTGCCACCTTTGAGCGGACCGGGAGCGCCTACGCTGTAGTCCGGGAGTTCCGCTCGAAGGGACTTCTATTCCCGAGCCGAGAGCGGGGCGCTTCGCCGTCGAAGCTACCCTGTTGGCTTCCCTTGGACCACCACCGCGTTCTCGATGTTCTGCACAACCCGCGCTACGCCGGAGCCTTCGTCTTTGGAGAGACCCGGTCCCGAAAGGACCCGATCACGGGGAATTACGTAACCCACCGGCTTCCGCGGGAGGAGTGGGTGGTCTTCCTCCCGGATAGCCATGCGCCGTACATCTCGTGGAGCCAGTATCTTCGGAACCAAGAGCGGCTGAAGGAGAACTCGGCGGCCCATGGATTGGACCGTCGTCACGGGCCACCACGGACCGGTCCAGCTCTCCTCCAGGGATTGGTAATTTGCGGACGATGTGGGAACCGGATGACGGTCCGGTACCACCGGCGGCGTGCTGGTCTGGCCCCCACGTACTTCTGCATGAGAGAGGGCATCGAGAGCGCGAGCGGTTCGTGCCAGGTCATCGCCGGCACGTACGTGGACAAGACCATCGGGAACCTGCTGCTGGATTCGGTCACTCCCCTCCAAGTCGCGGTGACCGAGGAGGTCTTCCAAGAGATCCGCACCCGCAAGGAGGAGGTGGTTCGCCTTCACCGGGAGAGGTTGGAGCAGGCGAAACACGAGGCCGGGGTGGCCCAGCGTCGCTTCCTGCGGGTCAATCCGGACAACCGACTCGTGGCCGACACTCTGGAGCGGGAGTGGAATCGTACCCTCCAGCAGGTGAGGAAGGTGGAGGAGGAGTACGAGAAGTTCGCCCACGAGGAGCAGAAGACCCTGACCCCGGAGGAAGAGGCCCTCATTCGGCAGGCCATCGGGAGGTTCCGCGAGGTGTGGGAGGATTCGCGCACCCGTTTCGAGGACCGGAAGCGAATGGTCCGCCTGCTCTTGGAGGACGTCACACTGCTCCGCCAGGATGGGGTGGTGGCGAAGGTCCGGTTCAAGGGCGGTGCTACCACCGAGTTGGCGGTGCCGATACCTCCCGGGAAGAATGAGTGGTTCCAAACCCCAGAGGCCACCTTGGCTCGGATCCGTGAGCTATCGAAGGAGATGACCGCGGACGCGATAGTGCTTCAGCTGGAGGCGGAGGGGGTACGAACCGTCCATGGCCGACGGTTCACGCGCTCTGGGATCCATGTGCTCCGGTCCAAGCATCGGATTCCCGGTCCGCGCCGGTACTGGCGGAGCCAAGGATACCTGACAGCGAAAGAGTTGGCGGCTCGGCTCGAGGTCACTGCGGATACGGTGGAAAGGTGGGGACGGGAAGGGAAGCTCAAGACACGGCCGTTTGACGAGAGAGGGCGAGTCGTCTTCGAACCTCCCGGGGAGGTCCGACCGGTGAAGTGGTCCAGTCTCCGAAAGCCCAAGGCGGGTCGGCAGAATCCCGCCGGCGCTTTCCCGGAGGTGCAGTATGCTGGGTAGCCCTTCTCCTGGCCTCGTCGAGGGGTGGAGAGTTCCGGGCCGAACCGATAGTCGAGGGCGACCTGGGCGAAGGTGTCGTTCCACTGGATCTGCTCGCCTTGGCGCGAGATCACGACGGTTTTCGGGTTGTCGAAGACGCAGGCGAGGGGAACGCCCCCGAAGGAGTCGAAGGCGGCGAGGAGGGCGCGGACGAGGGCCTCGACCTGCTCGTTGGGGACGATCTCGACGTAGACCCAGCGGGACCATTTGAGGCGGCTGGCGAAGAAGTGGAGGATCTCCGGTGGCGCGTCGTCATAGCGGACCCGCACGTGACCGAAGTCATTCTGACCTGACCTCCCAGCAGTTTGGGTAGCAGGTGCCTACCCAATCTCCCGTTCTCCCTCGTAGACTGCGTCTCCGTTCGACCGGCAACCTCTTGTATAAGCATACGTAATGGCGTATGTTATGACCCACCGGGTCTACAAGGTCGTCGGGCGCCACCGCTACGCCTACGAGTATGAGTCCTACTGGGACCCGAAGCGACGACGCTCCCACCAGCGGATGGTCCGCTATCTCGGGCCCTGCGACTCGAAGGGACGGATCCTCGCCGAGCCGAAGACCCGGCTCGAGAGCATCTACTCCGCTTTCCCCGTGGGACCGCTGGCGGTCTTCCACGCCGCGGCCCAGCAGCTCGAAGTTCAGCAACGGATCCAAGAGGTGCTCGGCGTGGACGAGGAGAGGGCCGCCACCCTGCTCACCCTGGGACTCAACCAGGCGACGGCGCGGGTCCCCCTCAACCATCTCTCCGCGTGGGTGAGGGCCAGTCCGCTCCCGACGTGGCTCTCTCTGGACGCGGAGAAGCTGACCCCGCGCTCGTTCGAGGAAGTCCTCTCCGCCCTCTGTCACCTCACGTCCCAGAAGACCTGGGAGGACCGCGGCCAGCTCCTCCAGCGGGAGCTCACCCACGCCTGGCGGGGTTCCTCCCGGGAACCGGCCGGGGCGTACTACGAGATCACCAAACAGTCGTACTACGGGAGCCACTGCCCGTACGCTCAACTGGGCCACGACGAGCGAGGGATCGCCGTCGTGGTGGCATTCGGGATGGTGGTCTCGAAGGAGCACCACCATCCGATCCTCTGCCGTGCGCTCCCCGGAGGGCAGAACGATCTCCTCAGCGTAGCGCCCACCTTGGAGCTGCTCCAGGCGCAGGGGCTGAAGCATCTCACCCTGGTGATGGACAAGGGCATGACCTCGAAGGCGAACGTGGCCCAGGCCCTCGCGGCAGGCTACCATGTGGTGGGCTCGGTCAAGGGGTGGAGCAGGCAGGCTGTGGCTTACGCGTCTCGATGGCCCGGAGAGGGACTGGAGAGGTCGGAGCATGTGGTGGGAACCTCCCACGGGGGCGCGGTGTACGCGCGGGCCTTCACCGCGCCGCTGCTCGACCTTCGGCGAATGCGGATCGCGGTGGTGGAGAACCTCTCGCGGAAGACGGAGGACCGGCAGGCGCGCGACCTCCTGCTCCGAGAACTCGAGGGGCCGGTGTCGAAAGCGAGGCTGGCAGAGATCAAGGAGGAACTGGGGGATGTGATTGTCTCCTCCCCGGGCCGTCGTGGGTTCCGAGTGGATCCGACGGCCATGGAGCGGGAGCGGACCCTGGACGGGAGGTTCCTGCTGTTCAGCACGGACCTCACGCTCGATGGACCGGAGATGTACCGCACCTACTTCGCGAAGGACGCCGTGGAGAAGGCATTCCGCACCAGCAAGGGGGATCTCTCGCTGGGACCGGTGCGCTACCGGCGCAAGGACCGCTTGGACGCCTACGCCACGGTGGTCTACGTGGCCTATCTGCTCTGGAGTTGGGCGGAGCGGAGGTTGCAGGAGAAATACCCCGAGCACCACCTCTCGGAGGCGCTCCGCGCCCTCGAGAGTGTCTCGTGGGTGCGGTTTGGGGTCGGGAAATCGGTCCGGGAATGGTGCACGCGTCTCACCAAGGAGCAGAAGGAACTCCTCGCCGCCCTCGGAGCGAGCGAGTATCTACCTGCTACCTAAACCGGCTAGAAGTCAGGTCTGACAGAACTTTCCGGCGAGGCCCTCGAAGCGGACGATGGGTAGAGTGACGATCTTGCGCAGTCGGCGGACCAATCGATAGACCGGATCCTTGCCCGCCGAGTACCCTTGCTCGCGGAGTCGACGGAGGATCTAGACCGTCGGTAGATCCGGTCTCTCGCCAAGGATTTGCTGGACCGAGGCTTCGAAGGACGCCGCCACCATCGGTTGACCCACGGTCCGCGGAGGCGGGAACGTCCCGTCCACTTCGTGAAGGATCCGCTCGACGGTATCCAAGCTTACTTTGGCCCTTCGGGCGACCTCACGAAGGGAAAACTCCGCCTGCCGAAGGACGAGGACTTCGTGACGCTTCATCTGGTCGTACATCTCGCTCCCACCCGAGGGGAGCCGGGAGGAGGGGTCGGCCATATCCGCCCTCACGGTGCACCCCCGGTGGAAGCTCCCGCGGTGTACCGATAATTTCGCGAAGAATCGTCACGAGAGTTTTGCGAACCGACACACGGACCTGCAGGCAGAGGCGCGATGGGTGGAGCTCCCGCGGGTGACTGTCCCGCGATGGAAGATGCGACTCCGAGACGGACCCGCTTGAGAACTGACATCGTGCCAGGTCATTCGCCGAGGGCAGCATGACAGGTAAAGACTGCCACACGCACGAAACACTTCCAGCCCACGAATTTCAAACGGTTCACACTTGGTCGCGGAAGCCCACTCGACAAGCCAACGGGGGTTTCGGCGCCGGGAGCAATCCGCTGACCTCCCGCGGAACGTCAGCCTACGGATCTACGGCTCCTTGCGAGGGAACCGCCGCTCTCGACCCCGCCTTCGGTCCTGACGCAGGGCGATCGGGATTGCCCGCTGGGGCTTCACCATGCTTTGCGTCACCCCGGCGGCCACCAGTCCGGCCGCAATCGCCACCGAACTGACCACCGGGCTCGCAATTGCGGCCGATCCGGGAATCGTTTCGGGCAGCGGTGTCAGGATCGGCGGTGCGCTCACCGGCACCGGTGGCGGGGGGGGCGGCGCCGGCGAGGGCGGAGTCGTCCCCGTCACGCTTTGCTCCGAGGGCGGATACACCGAGATCTCCACCGGCCCATACGAGTGCCGGCTCGCCCAGAGGGTCCCGTTCGCCCCGGGGCCATACTCCATCGAGGTGAACTCTCCCCCCCTCGCGCCCGCCCCGAGCGCCCGGCATTGGGAGGTCACGCACGCATCCGCGACGACGGGGTTGACGGCCGGCGAGGCGAGCGCGATCACCCTCACCGTGACCTGGATACTTTCCCCCGGGGCAATGAAATTCTCGTTCGGATCGGCACTCAGGTTCCAGCCGAGTTCCGCATCGGCCCAGCCTTGGACGAACCCATACTGCGCCGACGCGGTCGTACAGACCAGCGGGTAGGCGCTCACGGCGCTGGAGCAACTCACGGCAAGGTCCGGGGGGTTGGCAAAGACAAACGGCGGCTCCAGCACCACCTTCAGCATCGGGCTCCGATCAAAGGCCGCGGTGGCCACCACTCGCCCCGTGGGCTGACCGAGACCCAATCCCTCGAAGGCCGGGAGGAAACTCGCATTCATCGTCGTGTTGAGATGAGTCCCGATATTGAAAAGATACCCCCCATCATTCGTCTGACTCCATCCCCCAGCTACCTTGGGGAGATTCCCGGGTGTGCCTTGACACTGGAATGGACCGTCCGAGTAAAAACCATCTTGGTTAATGAAAGGGGTACGCGTAGGCGACCCATCCCAACTCCCCCCGGTTGCTTCGGCGATGGAACACATCGCATGCTCGACAATGTAGGGTTCAAAATCATAGGCAAAGGCGGATGATGAGGCCATCCCAATGTAGTAGGCTTGAGAGGTGCTGTTATTGGCTCCACTCACCGAAGGACCATCTACTAAATAGGCACCCTGCGGCGTTGGATACCACCACGCCGAATTTACCGTGGAGAGAACATCAATCGTGCAGTTCCCGCCCAAGGAGTCGACACAGGTCGGTGCGGTTCGAGCCAACACCGCAATGGAGTTGTTGGTCGTGCCTTCGGTCGGCGTCACCCAACCCTCGCACCGGGGGCTGACAATGCCGGGAGCAAACTCATACGGGGAGGCACAATCGGAGGTAAAACAGAGCGACTCGAAGGTTCGGTATCTCGACAGGTTACTGTAGGTCCGGTTGCCGAACATCGTCGTCGGGGCAAAATTGACGGGCAGGCCGGACCAATTCAAGCTACCAAGTTCGCTCGAGTTCAGGGTCTTCGAAAATGTCGACCAGGGTTCCCCGACCCAGCCGAGCGGGGGAACGCACGCATCCATCGTATGATTGAGGTTGAGATACCAATTCTGGGTTTCGAGGGCGGTTATGATGGACCCAGTGTAATTCCACGGACCCGTAGCGTACTCATCGAACCAATGGCTGTCAAGAACGGCCCAATCGTCTCTCGTTACGTTCGGTTGTTGATTCCACCAAGCCGTGGTCAGGGGAGGAGGCCGGGGTTGATACTGCGGCATCGACCCCCCGATCCATACCAGAACGTGATGTGCGTCCGGACTCCAGTTGATCCCGACTCCCATCAGCGCACCGTACATCGCCTGGATCACGTCACTCGACATCCAGTTCTGGGTGAAATACTCGGTCTGCTTCATCTGCAGGTTCGGCCCCAACACCCCATGCACGAAGGTCCGGTTGAGCATCGCTGAGAACGGCCCCGGAGTCAGGAAGTTCGAGACATCCACATGGTAGGCGTTCCCCCCGCCCGGGTCCCACTTCGATCCCGTGGCAAAGAAATCGAGAAAGGCAAACGTCATCCGGGTGAAGGGATGCGCCGCCTGGATCGCCTCCGTGTACTCGTAGGAGTTGTTGACGAAGGTCGGGAGAAGGTTGGATGAGGCCGGAATGACCTGGGTGACGTAGTGTCGAAACGGCGGCGAGTTGCACACATTCACCAACATGCTGTATCCCGGCAGCCCGGTATTCGAAGCGCATTCCGAGGGCGTGGCCGGCCGGTAGAACCCATCCATGATCGTGGTCTCGCCCAAGAACAGCATCTGAACCGCCGGCCAGGCCCGCGTCCCTTGACCCCCCAGGTTCAATCCGAGGCTCAGTGTGCTGGTGTAGCTATCGACCCGACACACTTCCGTGGTCGGCCCGACCGTCGAACAAATCGATGTGGGACTCGCCGATATCGGCAGGGCTCCCGCGGTGCTGGCCCCACCGAGGAATATTCCCGACCGCAGGGCCGACGGAGGGCCTCCAAACGAACCGCCCGCTCCGACCGGGAGGGTCATGAGGCCGACCATCAGGACGACCCCCACGACTTCGCCCGCGACCCGAACCGTTCGACGGAGCAGACTCCTCACCTCCCCTCAATACGGGGTCGAGGCCTGATACCCATTCTCCGAGACATACATCTGGTCGCTGGTCGGGCTGAACAGCAACGAGACCGGGTTCGGTCCAATGTTGTCGGTCAGGGTCATCACCAATGTCCAACTGGAAGGGTCGAGGATCGTGATCGAATTCGACCCGTTGTTGGCCACATTCACATACCCGGTGGCCGGATCATACGCTACCGCCGAGGGATCGGCTCCGACCGGGATCTGGGCCCGAACCGTACCGGAACCCGGCTGTAGCACCATCAACTCCCCCGTGGTCGGAGACGGCTCGCCCAGGATCAGCACCTGTCCCAGAACGACCTCCTCCCGCGTAGGCACCATCGACAGCGCCACGGTTCCCGTGATCCCCAGCGATGTGGTGCTGATGAGCACCACCTCATCGGTTCCTTGGCAGGCCGCATAGAGATGGCTTCCGCTCGGCCCGACGACCAAGCCCGTGGGAATCGACCCGGACGGCAGAGTCACCGTGCCCAGCGGGGTCGTGTTCCGAAACGCGCGGACGGTTCCAGCCTTAGGCTGGGCCACGAACAGGTCCCCGGTCGGCCCAATCGCGAGCGGCCCGGGGCTCCCCACGCTGATCGATCCCACGATGCTGGAGGGGAAGCTGTCGGCCAGGATCCAGATGTGGTTGGTCCCGGGATCTGAGACGTAAACGACGTGGAAGGTGGGGTCGAAGGCCAACCACTCGGGAGTGGCCCCGCTAGGGAGATGAATTGGAGTTGCTCCCGAAGAAGCGCAGGTGCTACCCGATGGCACCGTAACAACCTGGACAACCCCTTGGTTGGTGACGCTGACGAAAACCAATCCGTTCAGGTTGGAGATCAAATGTGTTTCATCGAGATACGTACTACTGGAGCCGAATCCCCCGATCGAGTAGGGTACATCCGTCAATGTGTTGACACAATAGGTGTGGTAGCACGCAGTCCCATCGCATCCAATGATGAACTGGCCGCTGTTCGGAGAGGTCAGCACTTGCTGGGTAGGATCCGGGCCGACCCAGATCTTGGTCGAAGCCGCTATCATAAGTACGGTGACCGAGCCCGCAGTGCCGCTGGGAGCCGCGACAAAGACCCGCCCTTGGGCAACGTCATACGACAGGGCCGTGAGCCGCGATGTTCCAGTGACCGAAAACACATCACGATCCGCCCATCGTGTCATGTTCGGGCTCCCAAGCACATAGACTTCAGAGGGGGCCCCGGTCGGGTTGGCGGTGCTCGCGAACAGTTCCCCGCCTACCGTGTCGTAGATCAAATACTGGAGAATAGCAGAACTGGTAGACAAGTTACCCAACAGCGGGCCTGCGTAGGCCGGGGTCGACGCCGTGGTCGCTCCCGCCGTGAGATACTGGAGGGGTGCCGAACTGCTATTCGGCTCCGTGACATACATCGACCGGCCCGGGGGGTAGTACGTGACTCCCAGGGACGGCGCCGTCAGCGGAACCGTGGCGACATTCAAATTTGAACTTGCCATGTAGATCACCGCGCTCCCGGTCGTGTCGGACGCATACATCCGCCCGTCCGCGGGATCGTAGGCCCACTGCCCAATCGCTCCCGGGGCCGTGAAGTTCACGGTCGTTGTGCCCGCGACTGTCGTGATCCCGTAGCCTCCTGACGAGGCGGTCCCCACATACACCTCCTGATTCAGCGCATCGTAGCCCAACATCCCCGGGCGACCTGGAACGGAAATCGTCGCGTGGATCGAGGTCCCCACGATCCCGTAGACCGCCTGCGCAGTACAGGTCGAACAGTCGGCCGTCACATACACCCACCCGTTCCCGGGATCGTACAGCACCGAGTAGGGCTCAGGCACCACAATCGTCGCCACGACCCGATTCGTCGATGTCGAGATCACACTCACATTGTTCGTGTACAAATTCGCGGTATACAGATACTGGTTGCCCGGATCGAACGCCAGGCTCTGGATCGACCCGCTGAGGCCCCCGATGGCAATCGGAGTCACGGTCAGGGACGGCGCGATGGCATCGACCTGGGTTCCGGAACCGCTGCCGCTCCCCAAGGCTACGCCCGCATAGGTGTAGCCGTTCGTCGGGGCGTA
>Ga0209061_1005435_pt1 | contig 11155 bp, 9 predicted proteins | sample Coa_R1_10_FD_187157 | JGI IMG/M metagenome (GOLD analysis project Ga0209061, IMG submission 187157) | Surface soil microbial communities from Centralia Pennsylvania, which are recovering from an underground coalmine fire - Coalmine... | ecosystem: Environmental > Terrestrial > Soil > Unclassified... | reverse complement strand
CAGCCGCTGACGTTGGCTATGGGCGCAGGCGCGGGTGTGCTCGGATGGCGCCTAAGGTGTGCTCGCGCCGTGCGGCGGAGTCGAGATCCCCCGCCGCCAAAGGGGATTTTCCAAACGTGAACGCCTCGCCATCTGCCGAGCGCTCGTTCAAGCCCCAGCTGCGCTGCGCTCCAGCAGATCGCCGCGGAGGGGGCGAGGCCCACAAGCCACGCCCTCACCGCCTCGCGCGAGGCCCTCAGACTGTGGTGGGCGTGTGCGCGCCGCTGTTGGCGGCGTGGCCGACAAGGTCAGCCGCGAGGATGCCGTCGCGGATCTGCGCCAGCAGCTCGCCGACGGCGCTTGGGGAGTGCGGCAGCAGGATCGTGTTTGTCTTTGCGCCTTCGGCAAGCGCCCGCACCATGTCGGTGTATTGGGTGAGTGCGACCAGCGCCATCGCCTCGCGCGCGTCCAGCCCCTGCTGGGCGATGATCTCCAGGGACTCCTTGAGCCCCTGGGCGATCGCCTTGCGCTCCTCTGCTACCCCCTCGCCCTGAAGCCGCATCGTCTCCCTTTCGCCTTCGGCCTTCTTGACGGCAAGCGTCTTCTCTGCTTCTCCCTGCGCGGAGGCGGCAACCTGGTTGCGCTGAGCGGCATTGATGTTGTTCATCGCCTCCTTGACCTTCTGGTCAGGCTCGATGTTCGTGACAAGCGCCTTGACGATCTCATACCCGTACTCGGCCATCTGGTTGTGCAGCGTCTCCTGGATGTGCATTGCGATCGTGTCCGCGTCGGCGTAGGCCTCGTCGAGGTTCAGGCTCGGGATGTGCGAGCGCACGACGTCGAACGCGTAGGACTGAATCTGCACCTCAGGGTCATCGAGCTTGTAGTAGGCATCCTGCACCTGCTGGGGCTCCGAGCCCACCTTGTACTGCACCGCAATCTTGACAAGAACAAACACGTTGTCCTTGGTCTTGGTTTCGATGTCCGCGTTCAGCTGCTCGACCTGAAGGCTCATGCGGCCGGCCACTCGCTCCACGAATGGCGTCCGGCGCTGCAGCCCGGGGCCCGCGACGCGCACGAACCTGCCGAAGCGCTCGACGATCGCACGCTCCTGCTGCTCGACGGTGAAGAAGAAGAGCACGGCAACCCCCTTGCTGGATCATATGGACTATAAGATCGTGCTGATGATAACCTATGCTGGAGCGCGCTGAGGATCTCCTCGGGCGCATCGCCGACGACTCGCTGCTTGAGGGCGGGGAGGACCTGCTGCCAAGCGACGTCGGCTTCCCCGAGCCGCTCGTCCCGAGCAGGGCACGCGGGAGGCTGGTCGCGCTCGGTGTGGCCCTGACCGCAACGAGCCTGCTGGCAGGTGTGGCTCTCATCGCAATTGGCGCTGTCGAGCTGATTGGTGGCGGCAGCGCTCTTGGCATCGGGGCGCTTGCGTCAGGCGCGCTGCTCGTGGCGACTCACTGGGGCTGGGTGCACGTGGCCGAGGTCGGATCTGATGCGCTCGAGCAACGCGCGGGGCGCAGTCTGCGAGCGCGTCGCGAGCGCTGGCTGCAGGACATTGAGCCCTACACCCGCTACGAGGTATCTACCGCCGCCGCGCCGGATGGAGCGATCGAGATCGTGCGCCTCTGTTACCGCCCCGTTGGCTGCGGCGATCGTCGCTTTCGGTTCCAGCGCACCGTTGAGCTGCGCGAGCGCCATCAGGCAGACGAGCCGGCGGCCGTGGTCGCTGAGCGCGCCGAGCAGCTGCGCCGAGAGGCGGCACTGGCGACCGAAGGCGAGCGTCGCCGCTATCAGGAGATGCGCGACTCTGAGCACGCTGAGAAGGTGATCGGCGCCGAGGCGCAGCAGCTCCTTGACGCACGACGAGCAGCCTCGCAAGCGCTCTCGGAGCAAATCAATGCCAATCTGCGCGAGCCGCCGATTCAGGGCTAGGAAGTGCCGAGCTGCGGTCACCTGCGTCCGCGACGTCGCGGTGGTGCCCATCACACCCCCCGCCCGATCATCGCCACGCCGGCGATGATTGCAAGCACGCCCGCCTGTTGGGTGACGCTGAGCCGCTCGCCAAGCAGCAATGCGGCGATGATCACGGTCACCGCCGGGTAGAGCGACGCTGCGACAGCTGCAAGCCCGAGATGGCCCGAGTGCGCGGCAAGCGCATACAGCGCCGAGCCTCCCGTTTCAAGAGCACCGACAAGCGCCAGTGCAACGAGGCTCTGACGGGGGATCCCCGCCTGGCGACGCGAGCCGGCGTGAGCGACGATCAGCGAGGCTGCGAGCGCCACGCCGGCGCCTGACCGCGCGGCCAACAGCGCCCACGCGGGGCTGTTCCTGGCGGCCACGCCGATGCCGGTGAAGAGCAGGCCGAAGCAGATCGCGGCTAGAGCTGCCAGGCCGCTGGCGGCGGCCGCGCTCCCGGCCGGCCGCGACCCCGCCGTCGAGGGGGCGCTGACCGCGACGAGCAGGCCGCCGATCGCGAGCACAGCGCCGATCAGCGCAACGGTGCCAAGCGGTTCGCCGCGGATGATCCCGTAGGCAAGTGGTATCAGGACCCCGGTGGCGCTGATCGGGGAGGCAAGGCCGAACATGCCGATCGCCATCGCCAGCCAGAGCGCGCCAAGGCCCACTGCGCCTGCGATCCCAGCGCCGAAGGCCGCGATCAGGGCGTCGCTCGACGGGTGCTGAGAGCCGCTGACCGCCACCCACAGCGCGCTTGCAAGGAGGCCGACCGGCTGGCTGACGACCAGCACCGAGAGAATCGACAGACGACGCGTCTGCACCCCCGCGATGACGTCTGCGACCCCCCAGCAGAGGCTCGCGCAGAGCGCCATCAGCAGCGCTCCAAGCATGCGTGCGCTAGGTGATCGCCAGCCCGCGCGCGGCGCGCTGCGCGAGAAGCCAGCTTGACCGGACCACTGCCTGCGCGGGGCTCAGGGCTGTCTGGGCGAGCTCAGTCCTCGCGCTCCACGCTACCCGAGCGCCAGCCGTAGATCGCCTCGCGGACCTCGTTCTCGACGTCATCTTGCGGGCAATCTATCCAGGCGCGCGGGCGCAGAGCGGGCCAGACGAGCTTGACGTGGCGGTGGCGAGGTCGTGTGGGGGCGCCGCAGTGCGGGCAGGAGAGGACGTTGCTGTGCAACCCGATGCCACAGCGATCGCAGTAGATGTAAGGCATGTTCGATCTCCACTGATGCTGGATGCTCGACGACGGGCGCCGCTTTTGAGCTCTCGCGAAGAGGTCGCTGCGAGCGCGGCGCAGATTGAACTTGGCGGCAGAGTAGAAGCCGCTGCAGTGGCATAGATCGTGGTTGCGGCGTAGGCCGCACGCGGCAAAATACGCACGTCCTCCCTGCGCCGTGAACGCATCCGCCCGCGCGCAGTGGAAGTCCTCGGCAGCGCAGAGGCACGGTGGCGGTGTCGGCTCGCAGCGATGGTGGCCCTGTGGCCTGTCCGCGACCAGATCCGGGTTTTACCGCGATGGCTGAGCCGTGCTCAGGTGGCATTCTCACCATAGAGAGCGTGAGCGTTTCCGCGAGGGAACGACCGCCAAACCGGCCGATGGCCTCGAGCCATTTCGCCGAACGGCGCTCACGCTCTCCTTTTTGCCCGTCGTGCGTCATGCCCCGATCTGACAGACCAGATGCTTCCGGCCCGGCCCGCCAGGCGGGCGCCGATGGCCCCGAGGCGCTGCGGCTTGGGCCCGAGCGCCTGCGCCGGCGCTGTGACCCTGCAGCAATCGGCTTCGCCAGCACCGCTGAGGTGAGCGCTCGCGGGGGGGCGCTCGGTCAGGAGCGCGCGCGCCACGCGATCGAGCAGGCGCTCGCGATCCGTCACCCCGGCTACAACGTCTTTGCGACCGGACCGATCGGAAGCGGGCGTCAGCGCACGCTGGAAGCGCACCTGCGCGCCGCGGCGGCAAAGGCGCCGGTGCCCGAGGACGTCGTCTACCTTCCGAGCTTTGATGCGCCGGAGCGGCCGACATGCGCACGTCTGCCTCCGGGCGACGCGCGTCGGCTGGCAGGCGCGGTCAGCGCTTTTGTGGCAGAGGCGCGGCGGCGGATTCGCGCAGCGTTCGAGAGTGAAAGCTACCAGCGCCGGAGAGCTGAGACCCTGGGCCCGCTCGAACGCGAGCGCCATGCGATCCTCGAGCAGGTGCGTGGGCACGCACGCTCCCAGGGCGTGCAGCTCGAGCTGACGCCCGCCGGTGTCGTGACGATTCCGATCGTCGACGGCAAGCCTGTCACGCCCCAGCAGTTCGCGCTGCTTCCCGACGATCTGCAGTCGGCCTTCCAGGTCGCGCGCGAGCGTGTGCTTGCGGAGGTTGGGCAGGTTATCGGCCGGATCAACGAGATCGACTCACGCGCGCAGCAGCAGATCGACTCCCTCAACCGCGACGTGGTGCTGTTTGCAGTCGGGCATCTGATCGACCGCATCAAAGATGAGCTAGGCAGCACGGCGTCGATCCAGGGCTGGCTCGAGCGGGTGCGCGAGGACGTCATCGACAACTACGCCCACTTCGCCGGTCAGGCGGAAGATGGCATGCCGGCCTCTCTGGCTTCCGTGGCCGGTCGCGACCCACTGCTCGACCGCTATGCGGTCAATGTCTTTGTGTGCCACGAGGATGAGCAGGGAGCGCCGGTGGTGGTCGAGCGCAACCCCACCTTCGCGGGCCTGTTCGGTCGCATCTCCTACGAGATACGGCTCGGCGCCACAGTCACCGACCACCGGCACATCGAGCCGGGGGCCATCCATCGTGCCAGCGGCGGCTATCTCCTGCTGCATGCAGGCGAGCTGTTCGTACGCCCCTTTCTCTGGGAGCAGCTCAAGCAGGTGCTGCGGTCCGGAAGTGCAAGCGTAGAAAACCTTGCTGACCAGTACACGATCTTTCCCTCCTCGACGCTTGCGCCCGAGGCGATGGCAATCGATATCAAGGTTGTGCTGATCGGCTCACCCCTCCTGCACCAGCTGCTCTATGAGCTTGACGAGGACATGCGCGAGCTCTTCAGGGTGCGCGCGGACTTCGATGTCGAGATGACCTGGGATGATGAGCGGGTTGGCGAATACGCTGCGTTCGTGGCCGAGCAGGTCGATGCTCTCAATCTGCGCCACTTTGGCGCCGACGCCATCGCTGCGCTCGTGGAGCAGGGCGCTCGGCGCGCGGCGCACCAGCGCAAGCTGTCCAGCCGCCCTGCCGAGATCATGAGCCTGATCCTGGAGGCCGAGAGCCAGGCCGACTTGGACGCCGCGGCTCTGGTTGCCGCCAAGCACGTGCACAGTGCGCTTGCGGCGCGCAGGGAGCAAGGGAGCATGGTTGAGCGCAAGATCGACGAGGCGATCGCGGAGGGCTCGCTGCACATCGAGCTCAGCGGGCTGCGCGTCGGGCAGGTGAACGGGCTGGCGGTCGCGACAAGCGGCGACTACAGCTTTGGGCACCCTGTGCGCATCACCGCCAGCGTGGCGCCTGGTCACGGGCGCGTGGTGTCGATCGAGCGCGAGACCAAGCTCTCAGGGCAGGTGCACGACAAGGGCTTCCTGACGCTGCGAGGATATCTGGAGCGCCAGTACGGTCAGCGCATGCCCCTGTCGCTCTCGGCGAGCCTAGCCTTCGAGCAGTCCTACGGCGTGATCGACGGCGACTCCGCCGCCGCGGCGGAGCTATGTGCACTGCTGTCAAGCCTTGCTGAGGTCGGGGTCGACCAACAGCTTGCAATTACGGGGTCTGTGGACCAACATGGTCGTGTTCAGGCCGTCGGCGGGGTGAACGAGAAGGTCGAGGGCTTCTACCGAGTCTGTGCGCAAGCGGGGCTGACAGGCGGCCAGGGGGTCATCATCCCTGCCGCAAACGCTGCGCATCTGATGCTCGAGGAGCAGCTGGTCACGGCGGTGCGCGCAGGGCGGTTCGGAGTCTGGGCAGTGGAGGGCATCGACCAGGCCCTGGAGCTGCTCACCGGCATGCCTGCGGGCGTCCGAGGCGACGATGGCTGTTTCCCCGACGGGAGCCTCCACCAGCTCGTCGACGCCAAGCTTGGAGAGATGGTTGCGAGAATCCGTGCGCTCGGCATCGGTGGGACCGCCATCGAAGAGGCGGCTCCGGTGAGCGATCGCTGAGGCGATCATGGCAGCGGCAGGGCAACCGACCAAGAGCGAGCTTGTAAGGGCGCTGGCTGGTCTGGGCGGGCGCTTCTCAAGCGAGCTTGGCATCGAGCTTGATCGGGGTCCCGAGGAGGTGGAGCGCTGGGCTCTTGCCGCGACGCTATTTGGCGCGCGCATCAGCGCGGCCATCGCGATGCGCACCTACAGGGAGCTGCGCGCCGCCGGGATCGCGAACCTCGCGCAGGCCGCGACGCGCCCCGAGGCTCAGCTGGTCGCGCTGCTCGATCGTGGCGGCTACGCCCGCTATGACTTCCGCACCGCCGCAAAGCTTCGGCAGATCGGGGCTGCGCTTCGCAGGCGCGGCGACGGCAGCGTCTGGAGCCTGCTCGCGGGCGCGCAGAGCTATGCCGAGCTGGCGACGAAGCTCAAGGAGCTGCCCGGCTGGGGCGAGGTGACGGTCGCGCTCTTCCTGCGCGAGCTTCGCGGCGCCATCGCCGCCGCTGAGCCGCCGCTCGATCGCCGCGCGCGCGAAGCTGCCCTGCACCTCGGGCTGCTCGACAGCGGCGGAAGCGAGCGCGGTGAGCTCGCCGCGTTGCGTGCCCTGGCGCGGCGCGCAGGCATGGACGCGCGCGACCTGGAGGCAGCGCTGATACGCCTGACCCTGGCACACGGACGCGCTCGGGCGATGGCAGGCTGCCCGGGAGGGGGAGCGTGCGTGGCGCTCGAACGCGCAGCGCCGCGATCGCGCAGACGCCCGACCGATCGGCCCACAGGCGTGCCCTAGAGGAGACACGCGACAGTTGCCACGCAACTAGTTCGATAAAGTTTTCCTAAGCAGCGCCCGATAGAGGAGAGGAGGCCGTTCGGGCACATGGCTGGCATTGCATCAAGAAAGGAAGGCGGGGCCGCGCAGCGCGCCAAGCGCGAACGCCGCAGTGGCGCCCCGTCCGCGCACGTCCGGGAGGCGCCGTCGAGCAACGGCGCAGCTGCCGGGCTGCCCGCCCGCAACGGCGCTGCATCGCTGCTTGCCCTGAGCGGCAATGGCGCTGGGCTGCGTTCGCACGCCGAAGCGCCTGTCCCTGCCAGCGAGTTCGAGGCGCAGCTTGAGCCTGCCGCGCTGCTGCGCTACTCGGGCAGCGGTGTGGTCGGCGTCACGCGCGAGGGCCTGATCGGAAGCTGGAACCACGGCGCGGAAGTGATCTACGGATACACCCGCCAGGAGGCGATCGGCCAGCCCGTCACGATCATCAGCCCGCCGGGACGTGCCGCTGAGATGGAGGCGCTGATCGCCAGCGTGCTCGCAGGAAGAACCACGGAGGAGATCGAGGCCGAGCGCCGCGCCAAGGACGGGACGCTGCGCTTCGTGCGCATGGTGATCTCGCCGGTGCGCGGGGCTGATGGCGAGATCGTCGGCACCGCTGCCGTGGTGCGTGACATCACCGAGCAGAAGCGCGCTGAAGCGGAGCTGGTCGAGTCGGAGGAGCGCTACCGATCGGTTGTGGAAGCCCTCCACGACGGCATCAGGATCGTCGACCGCGAGGGCAAGACGATCGGCATGAACGCCAGCGCGCTGCGCATTCTCCAGGCCGAGGAGCGGTCGCTTCGGGATGCCCGGACCGATCAGCGCACAAGCCTGCTGATCCACGAGGATGGCAGCCCCTATCGCGCCGATGAGATACCGACCGAGCGGGTCCTGCGCACCGGCGAGCCGATCTCGGGCGCGATCCTTGGCTACGTGCGAGCGGGCGGCGAGGTGCGCTGGCTTGAGATCAACTGCGCGCCCCTGTTTCGGCCCGGCGAGTCCGAGCCCTATGCCGCCGTCAGCTCCTTCTCCGACATCACCGCGCAGAAGCTTGCGCTCGGCGCGCTCGAGTCGGCGCGGCTGGAGGATCTCAAGCGCCTTGCGCTCCTGTCGGAGTTTCGCGACGACGAGACCAAGCGCCACACCGAGCGGGTGGCGCGCGCGGCGCAGCTTGTCGCTGTGCAGCTGGGGATGGATGAGAACTACGTCTGGATGATCGGGCGCGCGGCGCCGCTGCATGACGTGGGCAAGGTCGGGATTCCCGACTCGATCCTGCTGAAGCCCGGACCGCTCACAGATGAGGAGTTCAGGGTGATGAAGAGCCACACCTCGATCGGCGGCCAGATCCTCGCCGAGAGCGACTTCCACGTGCTGCAGATGGGCATGGAAATCGCCCTCACCCACCACGAGCGCTTTGACGGCGGCGGCTATCCGCGTGGCTTGCGCGGTGAGGAGATCCCGCTCTGCGGACGGATCGTCGCGGTCGCGGACGCTTTTGACGCGATGACCCACAAGCGCCCCTACAAGGACGAGGTCCCAGCCGCGGAGGCCGCTGCGGAGCTGCGCCGCTGCGCCGGGACGCAGTTTGACCCGCGCGTGGTGGAGGCATTCCTGAGGCTTGACTTCCACGCCCTCGTGGACGCGCCAGAGCCTCGCGCCCAGCGCTGAGGCTGTCAGGCGCCGATGCCCCGCTGCGCGCTTGCAGCGGCATGATTAGACGACTCTCATCGGCGGGTGAAACGGCGCCTGAAGCTACTTGCCGGGAGTAGAATGGCTGCGGTGTCTGTCGCCCCCAGAGATGGCGGAGCGCGTCACTGAGCCGGCATCTCGATCCGGCCACTGTCCACGAGCGCGGTGTAGAGGAGTCGTCAGTGAGGGCAGGAAGGCGTCATATCTCAGAGCTCAGGCCCGGCTTGAGCGATCGCTCGGAGGTCATCTCGCGCTCGAGCCCGCTCTCAGAGTCTGGCTTCTCCACGCGCACGCTGCACGGGAGCGGGTGGTCGCATGGTGGCCATCAGTCGCGCGCACACGTCCGCGGCAGGCTGCGCACCGCTCTGTCGGCAGCGATATTGGCCGCTGTAGCGATCCTCGGCGCATTGCTGGCAGCGGTCCTGCTTGAGGGGGCTGGGGTGCAGGAAAGCGCGAGCGCGCTGGCAAGCATCGGACTGCCTCTCGGCGGCGGGCGCATCGTGAAGGTCGGCGTCTACCACGGGCCGCACAGCGCGGCGCTGCCGATCAGGCTCGAAGGCACACGCATCTACCCGCGCACCAGCGTGCCGGCCGGTGAACGCCTGACCGTCGAAGCGACCGTCAGGCGCCCCGGATGGCTCGGGTGGCTGACGGGGCCAACGGAACACTTACGCCGGGTGATCGTCACGCCGCGGGCGCAGCTGCGCTCGCAGTTCCTGACGCTGCCGGCGCATGCGGCCCTGATGGTCTCCTTCACGACACCGGTTCGCGCGATCGCCTACGGCTCCTCGCCCGGTCAGATGCGGCGCAGGGTTCTTCCCGCGCCAAGCCGTGAGGTGATGCTGCCCCGTGCGGGCCTGGCCGGGTCGCTGCTGGTCTCGGCGACGCCCCGCACCTGGGAGCGGAGCACGCCGGCCCCGCTGTCATGGTTTCCGCCCGGGAGCAGCTCGGACGTCGTGGCCGCGCCGGCGCCGGGGAGCTCGATCGCTCCGGGCACGCCCATCACGCTGACCTTCTCGCAGCCGGTGAGCAGGGTGCTCGGCTCGGCGCGACCGGCTCTCTCGCCAAAGACGGCCGGCAGCTGGCAGATGACGGGCCCGCACACGCTCGTCTTCCATCCCGCCGGCTACGGCTACGGGCTGGGCACGAGCGTGACGGTGGGCCTGCCGGGCGGCGTTCACACGGTCGGCGGCGCCGCCGGCACGCTGACCTGGAGCGTTCCGGCGGGCAGCACGCTGCGCCTGCAGGAGTTGCTCGGCGGGCTTGGATACCTGCCGCTGACGTTCTCCGACTCGACCCATGTCGCGGCCAATCCGCTTGCCCAGGAGGAAGCGGCCATCCATCCGCCGCGAGGCTCCTTCACCTGGCGCTACAGCAACACGCCCGCCTCGCTGCGCTCCTTCTGGTCGCCGACCGAATACACGATCATCACCAAAGGTGCGCTGATGGCCTTTGAGAACGAACATGAAATGGCCCCAGAAGGCGTTCCGACCGCGGCGGTCTGGAGCGAGCTGATCAAGGCGGCCCTCGCCCACCGGCGCTACACCTTTGGCTACTCCTACGTCTCGGTCAGCAAGAGCCAACAGCGACTGACGCTCTGGCATGACGGCCGCACAGTGCTGACCACGCCTGTAAACACCGGAATCGCCGCCTCGCCGACCGAAGCGGGGACCTTTGCGGTCTATGAGCACTTGCGCTCGACAACGATGTCCGGCACCAATCCGGACGGCAGCCACTATGAAGACCCCGGCGTGCCGTGGGTCAGCTACTTCAACGGCGGCGACGCGCTGCACGGCTTTGAACGCGCCGCCTACGGCTTCCCGCAGAGCCTCGGCTGTGTGGAGATGCCGCCGGCGACGGCGGGCGAGGTCTGGCCCTACACGCCGATCGGCACGCTTGTGCACGTCGAAGAATGAGCGCACACGGCCGGCGCTCACCGCTGCGCCGCTGAGCATGCTCGCTGCGCCGATCTGCTGTGGGCGCTCGGCGTGTGGCGGGCTCCTGCCTGCTGCTCAGACCGTTTCGCCGCGTTCGCGGGCGCTGCGGTAGGCGCGGTTGGCGCGATGCTCGCCGTGGACCTGGATGGCGATGTAGACGAGGATCACGTTGGCGATGATGCCGAGCCCCAGAAATACGCCCAGCAGCCCGACATCCTCGGCGAGAGCGCGGCTTGCGGCAAGTATCAGATCCATGTTCCTTGGCCCTTCTGGCTTTCTGCTGGCGCTTAGGCGTTGCTGACTCCGCGCCGGCCGCAGCCTATCACGCCGCGGGAGGGCGGCGTCTGCGCAGCCAGCTGCCGCCGCGCGCCCATGGGCGCCTTCGCCTAAGCTGTCCGAAGGTTCGCTTGGAAGCCTGCGTGGAGAGGTGCCGGAGCGGTTGAACGGGCGCGACTGGAAATCGCGTAACGGGGGTCAACCTCGTTCGAGGGTTCGAATCCCTCCCTCTCCGTCGGTGTGATGAGTCGGGACATATGTCCCACATGAGTCGGGACATATGTCTCAGCTTGAGGAGCCCGGCCAGCGGCCGGGTCGTTTGTTTTGGTTGCGCCAGTAGCTTTTGGCGGGCTCGATGAGGTGGCGGCTG
>Ga0209061_1005434_pt1 | contig 11156 bp, 7 predicted proteins | sample Coa_R1_10_FD_187157 | JGI IMG/M metagenome (GOLD analysis project Ga0209061, IMG submission 187157) | Surface soil microbial communities from Centralia Pennsylvania, which are recovering from an underground coalmine fire - Coalmine... | ecosystem: Environmental > Terrestrial > Soil > Unclassified... | reverse complement strand
AGGTAATAGAGCCGACCGTACCGCTCGAAGCTCACCGCCATCATCATGCCCACCAGTGCAGCCTAAGCCGCAGGCGGCCCGGCGGCCAGCCGCGGGACCGGTAGCGCCCCGCCGCGGGACCTGGTAGCGCTCAGCCGCGGAACAGCGAGATCGCCATCTCCTCGACGGCCAGCAGCGGGGCGACGTTGAGGGTCAGCCGCTCGCGGCAGCGCATGACCGCCTGGATGCGGCGGAGCGTCGTCTCGGGCGTCGACGAGGCCGCGAGCCGCCGCAGGTCGGCGAGGCGGTCCGCGTTGGCCAGTTCCACGTCGGCGCCGAACTGCACCATGAGCACGTCGCGGTAGAAGGCCGCCAGGTCGAGCAGCGCGCCGTCGAGGGTGTCGCGCTTCACCCGGGTGGCCCGCGACTTCTGCCGGTCTTCGAGGTCTTTCAGCGCGCCTGCCATGCCCCGCATCGCCTTCGCCACGCCCTTGCCGGCCGAGCCCTCGCCGAACGCCCGGCGCAGCGCATCCCGTTCCGGCTCGTCGAGCTGCCCGGTTACCGCCGTGGCCTCGTCCTCGGCGGTCTTCACCAGCGCGGCCGCCGCGGCCAGCGCCGGCCCGAGCGCGGTGGCCTGCACCGGGACCCTCAGCACCGCCGCGCGCCGCGCCGCGGCCGACGGATCGGTGGCCAGCCGGCGGGCCCGGCCGATGTGGCCCTGCGCCGCCCGCGCGGCGGCCAGCGCCTGCTCAGGGTCGATCCCATCCCGTGCCGTCAGCACGGAGGCCACCGCCGATGACGGCGGAACGCGCAGCGTCATCACCCGGCACCGTGACCTGATCGTGGTCACCAGGTCCTCGGCGCTCGGCGCGCAGAGCAGCCAGACGGTGCGGGGCGCCGGCTCCTCGATGGCCTTGAGCAGCGCGTTGGCGGCTTGCTCGGTGCAGCGGTCGGCGTCTTCGAACAGCACCACGAGCCAGCGCCCGCCGGACGGCGCGCCGGCCGCGCGGAGCACGAGGTCCCTGGTCTGCCTCACCCCGTAGGAGAGCCCTTCCGGCCGGACCAGCAGCAGGTCGGCGTGCGTGCCGGCGCGGACCTGGCGGCAGCTCGGGCAGGCACCGCAGCCGCCGTTCTCGCACAGCAGCGCCGCGGCGAAGGCGCGGGCGGCGACCGACCGGCCCGAGCCGGGGGGCCCGGTGAACAGCCAGGCGTGCGTCATGCCCCCGGCCAGGGCGTCCTGGAGCTGCGCGACCACCGCCTCCTGGCCGGCCAGCTCGTCGAAGACGCTCATTGGCGCTCCGGCACGTCGGCACCCGCGCCAGCGTCCGTGACGGCACCCGCGCCAGCGTCCGTGACGGCATCGGTGATCGCGGGGAACGAGCCGGTGCTCGCCTCCGCGGTGTGCGGCACGGGATCAGGCAGGATCTCCCGGATCCGGTCCTTGATCTCCCGGCTGACCTCCTCCACTGGCCTGGTGGCGTCGACCACCAGGTACCGGGACGGTTCCGCGCGAGCCAGCGCCAGGAACCCGGCCCGCACCCGGCGGTGGAACTCGGGCGGTTCGGCCTCGAGCCGGTCCGCCGAACGGGCCCGCCGCCCCAGCCCCGCCTCCGGCGGCATGTCGAGCAGGATCGTCAGGTCCGGCGTGCGGCCGCCGGTCGCCCAGCTGTTCAGCTGCGCGATCTCGGCGGTGCGCAGGCCACGGCCGGCCCCCTGGTAGGCCAGCGAGGAGTCGATGTACCGGTCGGTGATGACGATCGCGCCGCGGGCCAGCGCGGGCTCGATGACGGAGGCCACGTGCTCGGCCCGGTCGGCCGCGTACATCAGCGCCTCCGCGTGCGGTGACATGCCGGTGTGCGCGGTGTCCAGCAGCAGGGCGCGCAGCCGCATGCCGACCTTGGTGGCGCCAGGCTCCTGGGTGGTCTCCACGTCATAGCCCTGCTCGCGCAGCCAGATCGCGGTCAGGCGGGCCTGGGTCGTCTTGCCGGTGCCCTCGCCGCCCTCGAACGCGAGGAACAGCCCGCGCGAGGCCGGAGCCGCGCGGCCGTTGGGCGAGGCCGCGCCCGGCACCGGCGCGAACTCCTCGCCGCGGACCGCCGCCAGCAGGTCCTCCCGCAGCGGCACGCCCTTGCGGTCGTCCATGTTGCGGTAGGACTTGATGCCGACGTAAGCGACGATCACCGCGGCGAGCAGCAGCACCGCGTTCTGCCCCGCCGATGCGTACTCGACGTGCGCGATCCGCACGTCCTGGGACCCGGTGGCCGCCTTGATGATCGCGGTGAAGCCGCCGGCGATGAACGGCACGACCGCGATAACCATCAGCAGGATCACCTGGATCGTCGACTGGAAGAAGGCGAACACGCGGCCCCGGGTCTCGTCGTCGACCTCGAGCCCGACGATCGTGAAGCCCGTGGGGTAGGCGATCCCGGCGAGCACGCCGAGCAGGATGACCATGAAGACCACGAAGATCAGGTTCGGCACCAGGCCGATCAGCGCCAGCGGCACCGCGGAGGCCGTCAGCGACAGGCCGAAGAGCCGCCGCCGGGAGAAGTCGCCGAACGGCCGGGTGCCGTACCCCATGCCGATCGCCATGCCGACGAAGATCGCCGCGAAGACCAGACCCCATCCCGCGGCGCCGCCGTGCAGGGTCTGCGTGATGTAGGTGTAGCCGAGCCCGACCACGACGCCGGCCGCGGAGAAAGCGCCGAGCATCCCGATCACCAGCCCGCGCACAACCGGCGTGTTCCTGATGAACCGCCAGCCTTCCCAGATGGCCTTGGCGGTCGACGGCACGGAGATCTCGCCGCCGGCGGACCGCTTGCCGATCTGCCGCAGGAAGTAGACGGTGATCGCGGAGATGAAGTAGGACGCGCCGTTGAAGTACAGCGCCAGGTCCGCGTTGTTGGTGTGGAACAGCGGCGTGACCTTGCTCAGCCCCTCGGCGACCAGGGACAGCACGGCGAACACCCCGGCCGCGAGCGGCGCGGTGCCGTAGGTCATCAGCTGGCTGAGCTGGTTGGCCCGCTCCAGTTTCTCCCTGGGCACCAGGTTCGGCACGCTGGCCGCGGCCGCCGGATTCCAGAACTGCGAGGCGATCCCGGCCAGGAACTTCGCGGCGAAGATCCACGTCAGGTTCGGGAACAGCGGGATGGAGACGAACAGCAAGCCGCGGATCACGTCGCCGACGATCATCGTCATCCGCCGGTCGAGCCGGTCGGCGACCGCGCCGGCGATCGGCCCGAGCAGCAGCGCGGGCAGCAGCGTGACCAGCCATACGCCGCCGACCGCCGAACTCTTCGCCACGTCGCTGCCGTGGGTCAGGGCCGGCGCGAGCGTGGTCAGCGCCAGGATGGACAGCCAGTCACCCAGGCTGGACAGCGACAACGCGATCCACAGCGCCCGGAACGGCTTGATGGACAGCACCCCGTCCTCGGAGCGGACGCGCCGCGCCCGACGGCCCGGCGGACCGGTCCCCGGGCTGTCGGCGCGGTGCGTGGCGCGGAAGTTCACGGCGTTAGGCTATCGACAGGAGGCTGCATGCCTGGTCACGGCTGCATGATCGTGATTTTACTTCGCTCAGGTTTCTGGCTTTTTGCGTGCGGCCGGCGCCTTCTTCGCCGTGGCTGTCCCGCTCTTCGCGGCCGTGACCTTCGCGGCCGTGACCTTCGCCGTCGTGGCCTTCGCCGCGGGGGCCTTCTTGGCCGCGGTCGTCCGGCGGCCGCGGGCCGGCGGCGCGGCAGCCCGCCGTTCGGCGAGCAGTTCCGCCGCGCGCTGCGGCGTCAGCGTCGCCACGTCGTCGCCCTTGCGCAGCGAGGCGTTGGTCTCGCCGTCGGTCACGTACGGGCCGAACCGCCCGTCCCTGACCAGCATCGGCTTGCCGGTGGCGGGATCCTCGCCCAGCTCGCGCAGCGGCGGCGCGGCCGCGCGGGCACCCCGGCCCCGGGCCTTGGGCTGCGCGAGCAGGTCCTTGGCCTCGGCGAGCGTGATCGTGAACATCTCGTCCTCGCTGGCCAGCGACCGGCTCTCGGTGCCGTGCCTCACGTACGGGCCGTACCGGCCGTTCTGCACGGTGACCGGTTCGCCGTCGAGCTCGCCGAGCACCCGCGGCAGGCTGAGCAGCTTGATCGCGTCCTCGAGCGTCACCGTGTCCAGCGTCATGGACTTCAGCAGCGAGGCCGTCCGCGGCTTGTCCGCGGAGCCCTCCGGGAGCCGCTCTGTCACGTACGGGCCGAACCGGCCCGCCTTGGCCACCAGCGCATGGCCAGTAGCGGGGTCGGTGCCGAGCAGCCGCTCCCCGTTCGGCTGGCTGAAAAGCTCTTCCGCCTTCTCCGGAGTCAGCTCGTCCGGTGCCATGTCAGGCGGCACGTTGGCCCGCTGCCCGTCCCGCTCCAGGTACGGGCCGTACCGGCCCACGCGCACCACGATGTCGGTCCCGGCCAGCGGGAACGAGCTGACGTCGCGCGCGTCGATGTCGCCGATGTCGCTGACCAGCGCCTTGAGGCCGCGCCCGTTCTTTTCTCCCGAACGGGCGGTGGCGGCTGTCCCGTCCGCACCCTGGCTCCCGTCGGTGCCGAAGTAAAAGCGGCGCAGCCACGGGACCCGTTCGGCTTCACCGCGGGCGATCTCGTCGAGCGCGTCCTCCATGCGGGCGGTGAACTCGTAGTCCACGAGCTGCCCGAAGTGCCGCTCGAGGAGCGTGACCACGGCGAACGCCAGGAACGACGGCACCAGCGCGGTGCCCTTCTTGAAGACATAGCCGCGGTCCAGGATCGTGCTGATGATGGAGGCGTAGGTGGACGGCCGGCCGATCTCCCTGTCTTCGAGCTCCTTGACCAGGCTCGCCTCGGTGTACCGGGCGGGCGGCCGGGTGGCGTGCTCGGCCTCGCCGACGCGCCGCGCGGTCAGCGGGTCGTTCGCGGCGAGCGCCGGGAGGCGGCGCTCCTGGTCGTCGCGGTCCAAGGTCGCGTCGTCGTGGGACTCGACGTAGGCCTTGAGGAACCCGTAGAAGCTGATGACCTTGCCGGAGGCACCGAACTCGGTGGTGCGCACCCGTGCCGGGTCGAACTGTCCCGCGGTCTGGGCGCCGCCCGCGGCCTGGACGCCGCCCGCCGCCGGGGCCCCGGGTACGCCCTCGACCCGGACCGACACGGACTCGCCGGTGGCGTCCTTCATCTGGCAGGCGACGGTGCGCTTCCAGATCAGGTCGTACAGGCGAAGCTCGTCGCCCTTGAGGCCGGACCGCTGCGCTTCGGCCGGGGTGCGGAACCGGTCGCCGGCCGGCCGGATCGCCTCGTGCGCCTCCTGGGCGTTCTTCACCTTGCTCGTGTAGGCGCGCGGCGCGTCTGGCACGTACTCGGCGCCGTAGAGCTCCCGGGCCTGCTGGCGCGCGGCGTCGATCGCGGTCCGCGACAGCGTGATCGAGTCGGTGCGCATGTAGGTGATGTAGCCGTTCTCGTACAGCCGCTGCGCCACGCTCATCGTGTACTTCGCGGAGAAGCCGAGCTTGCGGGAGGCCTCCTGCTGCAGCGTGGTGGTGCGGAACGGCGGGTACGGCGAACGGCGGTAGGGCTTGCGCTCGACGCTGGACACCCGGAAGGCGGCGCTGGCGTCCCGCAGCCGGGCCGCCAGCGCGGCGGCGGCCGCGCCGTCGAGGTGCAGCACCGCTTCGCGCGTGTCGCGCAGCTCGCCCTGGGGCGTGAAGTCGCGGCCCTGGGCCACCCGCGTGCCGTCCACGGTGAGCAGCGTCGCCGTAAAGCGCGTGGGGTTGTCGGGAAGCCGCTGCCTGCCATCGTCCTCGGTCGCGAACTCGGCCTCGAGGTCCCAGTAGCTCGCGGGCCGGAACGCGATCCGCTCCCGCTCGCGGTCCACGATCAGCCGGGTGGCGACCGACTGCACCCGGCCGGCCGAAAGGCGCGGCATGACCTTCTTCCACAGCACCGGCGAGACCTCGTACCCGTACAGCCGGTCGAGCACGCGCCTGGTCTGGTAGGCGTCCACCTTGCCGCGGTCGAGCTCGGTCGGGTTCGCCACCGCGCGCGCGATCGCCTCGGGCGTGATCTCGTGGAAGACCATCCGGCGGGCGGGGACCTTCGGCTTCAGCTCCTCGATCAGGTGCCAGGCGATGGCCTCGCCCTCGCGGTCCTCATCGGTGGCGAGCAGGAGTTCGTCGGCGTCCTTGAGCAGGGTCTTGAGCTTGGTGACCTGCTGCTTCTTGTCGCTGGGCACGACATAGAGGGCCTGGAAGTCGTTGTCGACGTCGACACCCAGCCGGGCCCACGGCTCACCGCGGTACTTCTGCGGAATCTCCGCTGCCTTGTCGGGCATGTCCCGGATGTGGCCGATGCTGGACTCGACCACGTATCCCCTGCCCAGGTAGCCGGCGATGGTACGCGCCTTGGTGGGCGACTCCACGATCACGAGCCGGGTGCCGCGCCCGTTCCCGGCAGCGCCGTTCCCGGCCGCCACCCCGTTCGCTCCGTTGTCGTTGTCCGAGGCCGTCCCCGTCTTGCCGGCGGCCTTGCTTCTTGCTGGCACGCTCTTTCCCAACCTCACATCAGCGCCATAGCCGGTCCCGCGGGGGCCCTCCCCGCCGCGATCCGGCGCGACGTTCGCCGCAAGTACCATACGCGGCGCGGCCGTGAAATGCCCGTCCCTGCCGGTATCCCTTCAACCCTCGATGCCGTCCAGAGTGTTCCCGGTCCCCGCTTGCCGCCGCGTTCCCTGGCGCCACCTGCCGCGGCGCCACCTGCCGCCGCGGGCGGTGGCCGCCCGCACGACTTGCGCATTCCGCCGCCTGGCGCACAATTAAGGGGCAATGGCTGAGTACGCCTACCTTGTCTTGTACCTGCCACGCGGAATGTCCCGCGACGCCGCGCGGCGCATACTCACGGACCACGCGGAGTACGGCGACTGGGAACTGGCCAGGCTCCGGCTGTACGCCGACGGCAGCAGGAAGGCTACCCTCCGCCGCCGCATAATACGCGCCGTACGGACATTCTGACGAAACCGGAGCCCGCGGCCCCGGCACGGGAGCCCGCGGCCCCGGCACGGGAGCCCGCGGCCCCGGCACGGGAGCCCGCGACCCCGGCCGGCCCGTCGGCCACGATGAGCGCCGCCGTGACCGGGGATCGGGCAGCGCTCATCTGTGACCGTGACCAGGCGCCTGGCCTTCGCGCCCCGGCGCTCGCGGCACCCCGGCGCCGGGGGACCGGGGCGCCGCCCGAGGCTGAAGGCCGGGGGGCCATCCGGGGGGTGAAGGCCGGGGCGGCTCCTGGTGCCCGATAGGACTACCGCATATCGCCCTGGTTTATTCCTGCCCTGGTTTATTCCAGCCTGGCCTCTTCCAGGCATCGCTCGCGTCCCCGAGCCTCGGTCGAGCGGACCACGACCGCCGGCCAGCACGAAACGCCCCCTCGCCGGCCTCCCGCCACCGCGAAAGGCACCTCGCAGGCCTCCCGCCACCGCGAAAGCGGCACCTCACGGCGAAAGCGCCCCCGCCGAAACGGCACTTGCGGTGAAAACGGCACCTCCCGGCTCGGGAACCACACGCGCCACCGCCGCGAAACCGTGAAATCTTTCATCATGAAGGAAAAATCCGGTATAGGACGGAAAATCCTTCATGATCATGAATTTTCCGTCAGCAGATGTCCAGTAGCCGGTCGAGGACGCGGACGCCGAAGCGCAGGCCGTCCACCGGCACCCGCTCGTCAACGCCGTGGAACATTCCGGAAAAGTCCAGTTCCGGCGGCAGCCTGAGCGGGCTGAAGCCGAAGCACCTGATGCCCAGCCTGCTGAACGACTTGGCGTCGGTTCCCGCCGACAGGCAGTAGGGCACGACCCTGGCCTGCGGGTCCTCGGCGAGCAGTGCGGCGGTCATCGCGTCGTAGAGATCGCCGTCCGCGGTGGTCTCCAGCGCTATATCGTGATGAATGAACTCGCGCCGCACCGCGCTGCCGAGCAGCCGGTCGATTTCGGCGAAGAACTCTTCCTCATATCCCGGAAGGAAGCGGCCGTCAATTTCGGCCGTCGCCGACTGAGGGATAACATTGACTTTGTATCCCGCCTTGAGACCGGTAGGGTTAGCCGTGTTCTTCACCGTGGCGCCGATAAGGCGGCCCATGGCGCCGAGCTTCCCGATGACGGCCCCCGGGTCCTCCGGGTCGAACTCGATGCCGAGCGCGGCGCTGGCCGCCTCGAGGAACGCCCGGGCAGCGGCGGGCAGCCGCACCGGCCACTCATGCCGCCCGATCCGCGCGACGGCCTCGGCCAGCGCGGTCACCGCGTTGTCCCCGTGGATCATCGACCCGTGCCCCGCCGTCCCTGCCGCGGTCAGCCGCATCCAGGCCAGCCCCTTCTCCGCGGTCTGCACGGCGTACAGCCGCTGGCCGCCGACGGCCACGCTGAACCCGCCGACCTCGCCGATCGCCTCGGTGACCCCCTCGAACAGCCCGGGGTGCCGGTCCGCCAGGAACCTGGCTCCCCAGGCGCCGCCCGCCTCCTCGTCGGCGGTAAAGGCAAGCACCACATCGCGCCTGGGCTTGCGGCCATCGCGCAGCCGTTGCCGCACGACGGCCAGCATGATCGCGTCCATGTCCTTCATGTCGATCGCGCCGCGTCCCCATACGCAGCCGTCCGCGATCTCCCCGCCGAAGGGATCGCGCCGCCAGTCCGCGGCGTTCGCCGGGACCACGTCCAAGTGCCCGTGGATGAGCAGCGCGGGACGCCCGGGGTCGTCGCCCGGTATCCGGGCGACGAGGCTGGTCCGTTTGGGATGCGACTCGAGCACTACCGGTTCGACCCCGACCTCGCTGAGCAGTCCCGCGACGTACTCGGCCGCCGCGCGCTCCCCCGGCCCCGAATGATCCCCCGGGTTCGTCGTGTCGATCCTGATCAGGTCGCGGCAGATGGCGGCGACCTCCCCTTCGGCGGCCGCGGTGGCCGTCGCGCCCCTGGCGCCTGCTTCGCCGCGTTCTGGGTTATCGGTCACCGTCCTATCGTCGCACCGGACGGCCGCGCAGCGGGCGCCAGGCCAGCATGGTTCCGCGGATCCACACTGGCTCCACGCTGGCCGCGGTCTGGCCGCGAGATTCTGCCGCCGTTGACTTCGCTTAGCCGCGCGAGGTTTGCTACCCTAAGCCAGCCGATGCGATCAGCATCGCTCGTCCGGGTGGCGGAATAGGCAGACGCGCTAGCTTGAGGTGCTAGTGCCCGTTAAGGGCATGGGGGTTCAAGTCCCCCCTCGGACACGACATCCGCGCAGGTGAGCGGGTTGTAATTCCCCTCGCGGTAACCCGCTGATGCCAATCTGATGCCTGCGGTACCCAGAGCGTCATCAGGCACCCCCGACCAGGGCGGCGAACCGGTTCGCCGCCTCGCGCTGGCTTCCCGGAAGCACGTGCGCGTAGACGGTCATCGTGACAACCGCGCTGGCGTGGCCGAGCCTCTGCGACACGACATGTACCGGCTCCCGTTCGGTGAGCAGGATCGTGGCGTGCGTGTGGCGCAGATCATGCAGCCGGATCACGGGCAGCGCCTCGCCGCCGAGTGCCTTCCGGCAGCGCTCCACGTCGCGGGTGAACTGGCGGGAGACGTGCTCGGGGTTGCGGTGCCCGCCCTCGATGTCGCCGAACACGAGCGCGTCGTCGCGGGCCAGTCGCAGCGCCAGGGCGCCGCGCTCGCGCTTGCGGGCACGCAGCACGGCGGCCGTCCCAGGGTCGAGGTCGACAAGGCGGGGCTTGCCCGACTTGGTGTCGCCCTCGACGACCTCGGCACCCTCGCCCGCCACCCGGATCATCCCGGCAGACCGCCGGATGCGGACCGTGCCGGCGTCGAGGTCGACGTCACGCCAGCGCAGCGCGAGCGCCTCGCCGCGCCGCATCCCGGTGTGAGCGAGCACGTGCCACAGCGCGAAGTCGCCGGCGTGCTCGCGCGCCCAGCCCAGGAACGCGGCGAGCTGCCCGGCAGTCCACGGGTGCATCTCCGGCGCTTTCGCCTGCTTCGCCGTGGGCGGTGAGGCCGCGTCCGCCGGGTTGCGTGCCAGCCGCCGGGTCTTCACCGCCGCGCCGAGCGCGGCCGACAGGATCGTGTGGATATACCGCACAGTCCGAGGGGACAGGCCCTCGCCCTGGCGGTGGTCGGCGCGGCCGCCGCGCTCCAAGTCCCGGTACAGCCGGTCGATCCGCTCTGTCGTCAGCGCGTTCAGCGGCACCGTGCCGAGCGCCGGGCGGAGGTGCAGCCGGATGTTCTTCTTGTAGCTGGCGATTGTTGACGGCGCGAGGCGCAGCCCGGCCACCCACTCGTCGAGGTAGTCGCCGAGCTGCTGCCGCGACGGGTCGACCAGCTCGCCGCGCGAGGCGTCGACCAGCTTGGCGCGGAGCGCTTCCTGCGCGGCCTTCTTGGTGAACCACTTCTCGCCGTTCGGGCCGCGGCGCCTGGTCCCGAAGCTGGGGTGCCCGATCGCCCACCGCTCGGTGCCGTCCTTCTGCCGGTAGGGCCATACGGAGCCCTCGCCGGGGCTGCGGCGCTTACCGCCCTGCCGGGGCGTCATAGCTGCGCTCCTCGTCTCCGCCACGGGAAAGCAGTGACTTGTTGCCATCCCACACGCTGTGACGCGCCGGGTCGTAGGCATATTTGGCGGCGGGCAGGACTACTTGCTGTCCTCCGGGCAGCGAGACTGCCTGAAATTCGGCCGCGGGGTAGAGCAGCGCGGTCAGATCTGTCTCGCAGGACACCATCAGCCCGAGCAGCTCATCGGCCGTGACGCGGCGGGCGGCACGCTCGGTGCTGCTGACCGTCTGGGACAGCCAGCTTCTGAAGCCGAGCGCCTGCATCCGCTCCGCGACATCAGCCTGGCTAAGACCCGCTGCCGCGCGCGCCTCCTTGATGCGACGGCCTACCAGCCGCTTGTAAGGCTCCGCTGGACGCATGCCCCTGAGTCTGAGCGATGAGAGCGATTTCCGCAATCCCAGCGCGGAACTTTCTCGTTCTTCTTCATCCTGCGACTTGCTTTGGCGGGCATCGCGTCACACACTAGACGCGAGATTTGAGCGCTCATCGCGCATTCTGAACACGGAGGACGCATACGTGAGCACCGCCACGACCCCTGCACTGCGGCGCAAGAGCCGTACGACCCGCAGCCAGGCCGGCGCCGCCGATCTCGACGGCAAGCTTTTTGTCAC
>Ga0209061_1005433_pt1 | contig 11156 bp, 10 predicted proteins | sample Coa_R1_10_FD_187157 | JGI IMG/M metagenome (GOLD analysis project Ga0209061, IMG submission 187157) | Surface soil microbial communities from Centralia Pennsylvania, which are recovering from an underground coalmine fire - Coalmine... | ecosystem: Environmental > Terrestrial > Soil >... | reverse complement strand
CCCGTTGCTGAAAGTGCCCTCCACCGTGCCATCGGCCTGAATATTGAATCCCGTCAGCGAGCCGCTGGCAAAACCGTCCTGCTGGGTTGCCGTCGTGGACGAAGGCGCGGCGACCTGCGTGATGAGCCCCGCGTTATTGGAGTTGTATAAGTCCCAATTGAATGTCAGCGTGTTGGCTCCATCGGCCAGGCCTGTGATCTGAATGCCGTTGACGTTGCTGGCAGGCGAGGTGAGGACGCCCGCGCCGTTAAATGTGAGCGTGCCGCTGGCCACCTGGACCGGGTTTCCGGACTGGCCCACGTCGGCCGCGGGAATCGTCATGGAATATCCCCAGGAATTGGCGGCATTTTTCGTGAATGTGAGCGTCAGAACATGGCTGGTGCCCAGCGAATCATAGACCGTCACCGGGGTGCTGTAGGTGGCGTTCACGGCGGAGCTAGCGTTAAGATTGACGGTCAGTTGCACGTTCGCCGTGCTCTTGGGGGGACTGATGACGGTTCCGCTCAGTTGGAGGGGGCTTAACGGACCGTTGTTGCTCACCACTCCGTTCGTGGCCGGATAACCCAGCACCTGCGCTCCATCCTGCGTCACCAGATATCCCTGGGCGTTGATGGTCATATTTCCGTCGCGGGTGTAAAGGGTGACGTCGCCCTTCTGCACCTGGAAGAAGCCGTCTCCCTGAATGGCCATGTCGGTTGAGACGCCTGTGTTGCTGATGGTTCCTTGCGAGAAGTTGGTCGGGTCGGAATTCATGTTGGTTCCCACTCCGACCTGGATCGGGTCGCCCGCGCCGTTAATCCCGTACTGCTGATAGAAGAGGTCCTGAAAGAGCGGTGTTTCGCCCTTAAAGCCATCAGTCGAGAGATTGGCGAGATTATTGGAAACCACTGAAAGCGCCTGGTTGTTGGCGAGCAGCCCGGAAAGAGGTGTTGAAAAAGATGCCATGGTTTTTCTCCTGATTCTATCTTGGCGATCTGAGATCGCATCCGATGCAGCGCCATGAAGAGCGCCGCTCCAAATTTACTGGCTCGATGCCGCCTGCGTGTTTGAGCTGGTATTCCCCTGATTGCCAGCGTTCGTTGGATTGCTGGAGTTGCTCGGATTCGCGCTGGCGCTCTGATTGCTGGCGGCGCCGGGATTCTTGAGTTCCTGATTGATCTGAATTAATTGCTCAAGCTGGTTGAATTGCACCAACTGATTGATGAACTGCGTGGGGTCCATGGGATTGAAGGGATCCTGATGTTGCATCTGGACCGTGAGCAGGTTCAGAAAAGATTCGGCGCTCAATCCGCCGCTCAAACTGTCCGTGTTGGGATTAGCGGTCTGGCTGGAGCCGGAAGAAGTCTGAGTGGCAGCGGCGGCATTTGTGACGCTGGCTATCGTATTCATATTGCTTCTCCTTGCATTTCCTGGGTTCGCTCAGGCTCGCACGCTGAGGCGTCCCTGTCGAATCTCCGATTCAAAAATATCAAGTTCAGGCGCAGCGCCCGGTTCGAGATCGCCTTGCGGAGCGCCGGGTTGCCACGCCGGGCCTGAATGATAAGACGAGTTGCCGGGGCGCGATCCTGATCCTCCTTGCGCTCCGGGATGGCCTCCGTGGGTAAAGTTATTAAGGATTGAAACCTGGTCAAGGCGCAGATTCTGGTTTGATAACGCCTGGTGCAAAGCCGGTAACTCGCTGGCCAGCAACAGATGAGTCTCGGGGTTCTGAACGTTAATCGCTGCGCCCAGCCGATCGCCCTTGAGCACGGTGTGCAACTCAAGAGGTCCTAAGGCATCCGTGCGGATGGCAACTTTCATCTCGATTTGATCGCGTCCCTGGGAAAAGGTGGCGGCGTTAATGACGCGGCCCGCCTGGCCTGAAGCAGCATCCCAACCTGCTAGGGCGTTAGCATTGGCAGGGGTATGAGACGACGCTGCGGCGGTCGTATTGGGTTGAGGGCTGGCTGCGTTTCCGCTGACGTCGGCATGATCCGCAAGCGAGGCGGCAAAAGTGGCGCTGGCCGCTGCCCCATCATTGCGGGAATTACTGGCTGCAGGCCCGGCATTACTGTTTGCCGCGCTCTTGCTCGAAGTATCTGCCTGCTTGTGAGAATCGTCTGCCGTTGCGTGCCCGGTTCCTGAATTAGCCGGATGCGTGCTATCCGCGGCAGTTCCCGAAGCAGGCTTGGGAGGAGCCGATGTAGTGGAATCCTTTTGGGAATTCTCTGGTGTTGCAGGTTGCGCGCTGGGATGAGCCTGAGTCTTTTCGGGTTTAGCGCTCGATGCGAGCAGCGTTGAGTCCGGACCGGATATTTTCAGGTCAGACATCGCCTGCGTGACTTGCGAATTGATGTTCTGATTCTTCACGGCCTGGGCCACGCTGAGCGAGGGTTGTGCTGGAGATGCTCCGTCGGCCTTCGCTTGAGCGGGAGGGGCTTGTGAGATCGGGCGGGCATCGGTTTGCTTCGCCTGCGAAGTCGTTTCCTGCGGCTTTGCCGCTTGCTGGGTCGAAGCCTGATTTGGGTTAGTTGCTGCGGATGCGTCCGCCGCAAGAGTTTCAGTCAGCCGCTGCAACTCAACTGAATTGAAGGCTGGGCTATTGATGGCTGAGGGTTGATTGGTTGCCGTTGAGAGGCTCCGGTCAGGTCCAGCCCCTGATTGATCCGAGCTTCCAGGGATAGCTGTCGCAGCGAGCGGTGCGCTTCCGGAGTTTGGATCTGCGGACGGCGAGTCGTGGGTGTTGTTTATGGGCGCAGCCTTACTCCCTACGTCTGCTGGGGAGGGATCAGGCACAGGCAACTGAATCGCCGCCAGAAGTTGCAGTTCAGCCTGGTGTTTTGCTGCCTGCAAGAGCTTTTTCTGGTTGTCCTGGACCTGCGAATCGCTATCTGTGACTTTTGTGTTGTCGCTGACAGGCTTCTGCGGGGTTTGATCTCTGCTGGGAATCGCGCTGGTTGCGGAATCAAGTACGCTTTGGAAAGAAGGCTGGCTTGCCTGAGCTTGTGGTTCTGAAACCTGCGGATTGGAGATCGCCCCTTGCGCGCTGGGGATTGTTGACCCCGCGCGAGGCATCACGTGCGATACGGCGATGATGGGATTCGCGGCCATCGCAAGGAGCATACGCATCTCATGGTCCAAACCCCTTCGCCGTTATAAGTAATTCATTTGTAATGGGTTAGGAGGCTTCAGCCCCCGAGTGGCGGATTGTATCCTTGCCTTGATGCGGCAAGCTTTGCCTATTTAACGGGCAGGAACTCGCCATGAATTGTCCATTCGGAGGTAGCCCCACTATGGTAAACCGTAACTTCAATAGACAATCGTGAATCCGCCGTCTGGTCGGGCGAAGACTGCCCCGAAACTCCAGGCCGGCACGCCTGAGACATGGCCTTCTTTTCCGATAGGATTCCCATTTCGATCAAACACCTGCCACTCAAGCGAGCCGCCATGACCCCAGCTTGTTCCATCCGTCCAGACCAGGATCGTATCGCCGCGCGAATTCACCGCCAGTGCCGGATATTTCCGAAGCTTCCCGATCCCCGGCGCGGGAACGGGCTTGGACATTTGCAAGGTCTTTGGATTGATCATGGCGTAATAGACCTGTTTCCGGGTCTGCCATGCTGCATCCACAAATCCCGGCCCTTGCGCAAAAGCCATGCTCGTCATCGGACATGCCCCGATGGTCCACTTGTCAACCAATCGCCCGCGGAAAGTTCTGCCATCATCCCTTGAAATCAACAGGTAAACGTTACGGTGGACCATATCTTTTGCAGTTCGGTAGAGGATATAGACAGTTCCATTTTTCCCCGCAAAGATGCTAAGGCCGCAGCATCCGCAGGCTCCGGTGGGTTCGGCCCAGGCCAGAGTCTCAGATGAAAAATCCCTGCCTGCGTCGCGCGACCGTGCAATCCATACCCGCCGTCCTGCCTCGCCCTGCGGATAGCCCACTTTGCGCGCATGCCAGGCCACGTAGACATCCCCGTGCCCATCCGCTGCGACTGAGCCGCCTCCATCCAGCCCGAACGTGGACTCCATCAGATTGCGCTGCGGTTCAAAGGCCGTCCCCGAGCGATTCAACCGCGTGAAAAGCATGGGCATTCCGTTGTAAGGGCTGTTGCCTGGCATTTCAGGACTTTTCGGTCCCTTCGGCGAGGCTTGCGTTGATCCGTTCCAGGCCACGTAGACGCGGCCATTTGCTCCCACAGCGAGATGAGCGCCACGGATCGTTCCGAGGGCCACGGCGCTTCCCGGCTGGCTATTCACACGGATGGGAGAGGAAAACGTTGCGCCCCAATTCTTCGAGCGGACGTAGAAGATATTCCCATGCGCCGGATCGCCCTGGAAATAGATCATATCGACGACGCCTCGGGCGTGGTCTACAACAACCTGAGGCTGGATGCCGCCGTTCGGAACACGAATGAGTTTAACGTTCGGAACTTGCTTCGCCGCCGCACAAAAGCCTGTGCTGATGCAAGCAAATAAAAAGGGAAGAGCAAAAACAAAGCCTCTTTTCATCTCGATAGCTCACCGAATTGAATCCCATTCTTCCACTCACATCGATTTTACGCCAATTGTGGCGTGAACAGCGTGGACTGATTGCCAGGCGCGTAATGGAAAGTATGTAGCCGCGGCTTCATGCTGCAATAGCCGCATTGAGAATTTTGAATTGATGGCGATGTAAGATCGCCGCCGCATCTCAAATGACGCCATGTTATGGGCGAGTTTTAGGGAAGCGAAGGACGAATAACTCATCCACCTGCTGCTGTTCGCGGCGTGTCTGTTTCTGATGGTAGGCTGCAAGCTGGCGCGCCCTCAGATTATCCAGGATTTTCCGGTTTCTTCGGGTTTGCTGATAGAGAGCCTGTTGGGTGAGATGCTGGTTTGTGACCATTTCTTTGCGCTCACGCACCGCCTGCTGGCGCTTGTCGATGGCGGAAGCCACGGCGTTCATAAAGTGGAACTCACCAGCGCTCATTCCTTTAAGAAGGGCGCTTTCCGTCGCCTCGCGGGTTTCGCGCTTATATCGGATGAGCTCTTGTTCCTGCTGCTGAAGATAGTTCAGCTCATTGGACAGGGCGACCAATCGCAGCAGTTCGCGCCTCTCATGGGCGCGACGCAGTTTGAGAATGGCTTCGAGCGGGAACCTGAATGCCATCAGAATCTATCCGGGCAGCGCCATGAGCGCCGCTTGAGCGCGGTCAAAAGGAGATGTTTCTTCCGCCGCCTGCTGAAGAAAAGCGTTGATCGCTGGCATCGCGGCGATAGCCTGGTCGAGAACAGGGTCTGAGCCTTTCTGATAAGCGCCCACCTGAATCAAATCCTCTGCGGCGGCGTAGGCGGCCAGAAGCCTGCGCAGCCGTCCGACTTTCTGGCGGACTTCGGGCTTGGTCACGGCCGTCATCAGCCGGCTGATGCTATCGAGAACGGAGATGGGAGGGTAGTGATTGCGGTTGGTCAATTTGCGGTCCAGAACCACGTGGCCATCCAGCAGGGCGCGGACGGCATCCACCAGGGGGTCTTGCTGATCGTCGCCTTCCATCAGCACAGTATAGAACGCCGTGATGCTGCCATTGCCAAAGTGTCCGGCGCGCTCGATGAGCCGAGCCAGAAGCGTAAAGACCGAGGGCGTATAGCCGCGCGCCGTGGGAGGCTCGCCGGCCGCCAGCCCAATTTCGCGTTGCGCCATAGCAACGCGGGTGATGGAATCAACCACCAGCAGAACGTGCTTGCCGCGCGAACAGAAATATTCCGCCACCGAACAGGCGGCAAGCGCTGCGCGGATGCGGAGAAGCGGAGATTGGTCTGAGGTGGAAACGACCACCACCGAGCGGCGCAATCCCTCTTCGCCGATCGCCTTCTCCAGATATTCGCGCACCTCGCGCCCGCGCTCGCCGACCAGGGCGAGGACGGTGAGATCGGCGGAACTGCCGCGGGCCATCATGCCGATCAGCGTACTTTTGCCCACGCCGCTGCCTCCAAAGATTCCCACCCGCTGGCCGCGCCCGCAAGTGAGGAATCCATCGATGGCCCGAATGCCGCATCCAATCGGTTCCCGGATGGGTTCGCGCTTAAGCGGCTGAGGCGGCGTGAAATGGAGCGGCCATTTGTCCTGAGCGCGATAAGCAGGGAGGGAATCAAGGGCTTCGCCCGTGGCGCTGATCACCCGGCCCAGCATTTCATTCCCTACACGGATGGAAGGCCGCTCGCCCCAGGTGGCGATTCGATCTCCGTATCCGATGCCTCCCGGGCGGTCCAGCGGCATGGAAAGGACGCTTGATCCGTTGAAACCGACGATTTCCCCCGGATAGGCGGCGCCGGAGCGATCGATGATTTCGCAGCACTCCCCCACCGAGCAAACAGGCCCTTCGGACTCGATGAGATATCCCACCGATTTCTTCACGCGACCCCACCAGCGGTGCGTCGGGTGACTTTCAAGCTGGCGAAAGTAAGAATCGAGAAGGTGTGATCCTGCCATAATCGGGCACTCATGAGGGCGCATCAAGAGCGATGCCTTTCAGGACTTATTGGGACGAGCGGCGAGAAGGTCGAGGAAGCCCTTCTCGATTTCCTTAAGCTGCGCCTCCAGCGAGAGATTGGCGCTTCCCAGGTCCGTTTCCAGGATGCAATCCACGGGGTTTAAGGAACTGTCTGCCACCACCTCAGGCATAGGATCGATCCGGATTTCCCTGGCCAGGAACTCTTTCCAACTGTCGACCTGGGAGGGATGGACTCTAAGTTGAACGCGAGTGCCTGCGGCAATTTTTTCAAGGCTCACGCGCACCGCGCCGGCAAGGAACAGAGGATCAATCTGAGCCTCGCGATAGAGGATTTTCCGGGCAATGGAAAGCGCCAGGCTCACCACTTCGCTTTCAACCTGCTGGAAGTATTGTGAGCGCTCGTGAGCAAATTCATCCAGCGCCTGCGTAAGGCGGGCGCGCTCCGCCTCACGCAATTTCTCCATTTCCTCGCGGGCCCGGCGTTCTCCTTCCTGAGCGCCGCGCTCCAGGGCCTGCTTTTCGAGCGCCTGCGTCTGTTCGAGTGTGAAGACGGCTTGGGCCCTGGACGGTGTGGAGTTGTTTTGCGGGCGATCGGGAGCGTTCCAGGCGGCGTTCTCGCGGCCTGCGGATGTTCCCCGTTGCGCATCCTTCATCTCGGGGATAGGCGGAAAGACGTAGGGCTGAACCTCTTTCGGAGCCCCGTCGTCTTCAAAGAGCGGATTGGCGTTAAAGGATGGTGTCATTGCTGTCGGCGCTTTTCCTCATCAATTTCCCCTCATCTTCAAGTTCATGGGCCATGCGGGTGATTTCCTGCTGGGCCTGAGTCACATCGCGCAGCCGGACCGGCCCCAGAGCTTCCATATCTTCCTTCAGCATTTCGACGGCGCGCGAAGACATGCATTTGAAGATATGGGCCTGAATATCGGGATGCGCGCCTTTCAAAGCCAGAGAAAGGGTCTTCTTATCCGCGCGCCCGATCAGCTCGCGGATGCCGGCCTCTGTCACATCTTTGAGGTCCTCAAATGTGAACATCAACGCGCTGATGCTCGACAGCAGGTCAGGATCTGAGGCCTTAATGGATTCGAGAATGCCTCTGCTGGACGCGGGATCCATCGATTTCAGAAGCTTGGCCACCACGTTGATTCCGCCGAAGTTAACCTGCTGAAGGTTGCTGGCCACCGCCACTTTTTTGCTCACCGTCGCCAGCGTGCGCTTCACGACTTCGGAGGGAAAAGCTCGCATGCGGGCCATGCGTTCGACGACTTGCGTCTTCAGCTTCTCGGGGAACAAATTCAAGACTTGTGACGCGAGTCCTGAACTGAGGTGGGCGACAACCAAGGCGATGACTTGCGGGCTTTCGTTTTCCAGCAATTTGGCCAGTTGGTGGGAGTCCGCCTTTTCGAGGATGTCCGGATCGGTGGGATCGAGATCGGAAGGGCGCATCACGCGCTCAAAAAGCTGCTTTCCAGCCGGCTCGCCAAAAGCCTCAACCAGAAGTTTTTCGGCATAGGCGCTGTTGCCCTGGGCGCGTTTATTGCCGCTCACGGCTAACTGGGTGTATTCACGGAGAACTTCTTTTGAAACTTCCTGGTCAATTTCTCCCACCCTGGCGATCTCGCGCATTAACCTCTCGACCTGTTTTTGAGGAAGTTGGCGCAACACGGCGGTAGCCGCCTTTTCACCCATCAACACCATCAGGATTGCCGCTTTGCGAATTCCGCTCAGTTTCTCAGCAACGGCTGCCTGCGCCATTACGCTCCCTCGTCTTCAATCAGCCAGTCCTGAAGCAGGCGGCTGGCCTCTTCCGGGTCCTTTTCAATTTTATCGGCAAGAGTGCGCCTCGACAGGATATGGACTTCGGCCTGTGCCTGTTCTTCGGCTGCCGGCGGGGGCGTCAGCATGGCGCGTGGAGCCTGGGCTTCCTCTCCAAGCGAGACGTCAAGTCTCGATCCCAATCCCGCCCGTTCGCCCGGCTTGAGCGCTCGCGGGCCTTGTTGCAAGGATGCCAGCAAAGGTTTCATCAACGGCCGAAGAATAAGGAAATAGACCCCCAGGAAAAGCAGCCCTAAAGCCAGGTAGCGAATGAGTCCCATATATTGGTTCACCCGCATCAGCACCTTTTCAGCGGTTGATGGCGGCGGTCCGAACTCGCTGGGGGTTGACGTAAAACCGATATTCTCGACCGCCACCTGATCGCCTCTTGAGCTGTTGAAGCCGATGGCCGCCTTGGTGATGTCCTCAATCTGTTTCATTTCCGCCGCGCTCAAGGGGCGCCGAACGATCTCTTTGCGTTTGCCCGCCATTTTCGTCTCGGCGGCGTCATCCACCAGGACGACGGCGGAGACGCGCTTAATGGTTCCGGGCGGCTGCGTCGAGTGGCGCAGCGTGCGGCTGACGGCGTAGGTCTTGCTCTCCGTCCTTTCAGCATCGATGCCGTTATCCGCGGTATCGAAAGCTTTGGCAACGCTCGTCGCTGCGGGCTGGTTTGAAGGATCGGCTTTCGCAGAGCTGGCTTTTGCGGTGGGCGGGTTTTGGGAATTCGCAGGTGACTTGGAGCCCGGAGGGGCAGGCTGGCCTTGAGGCACGTTGCTGGCGGTGCCAGGGATGCCCTGGGCGGTGGAATTGCTGTCGGATTCGTAAGTGGTTTGTGAGGTTAAAACCACCGAACCATTGGGATCGTAAGTTTCCTGCGTGGTGTCGCTCGATGCCGTGTCGAAATCCACCGTGACGCTCGAACGCACGTGATCGATCCCCACAATGGGCGCCAGCATCTGGTTGATCTTCTGCTCCAATTGCGTTTCGAGCTTGCCTCCCGCAGCCGACCAGGGCTGATTTTCGTCGCGATAGGTAATCGGCGTGTAACCGTTAGCGTCCACGACGGTGACATTCTCAGGCTTGAGGCCATCCACGGCGCTCGCCGTGAGATAAGTGATGGCTCGAAAAGACTGTTCCGAAAGGCGGTCGCCCCGGAGTTTCACCAGCACGGAAGCTTTCGCAGGGCGCTCCTGCTCGGTAAAGAGAGATTCGTGCGGGAGCGCCAAATGGACGCGCGCGCTTTCAACATCGCTGAGCTGCTCGATGGTGCGCTCAAGCTCGCCTTCCAGCGCCCGTTGGTAGTTGACCTTTTCATAGAAGTCGCTGCCCGCCCAGTCGGGCTTGTCAAACAGCTCAAAGCCCACCCGCCCTGACACCGGAAGCCCCTGCGCCGCCAGTTCCAGCCTTACTTTATCGAGCTTTCCTGCCGGCACGCTCAGGGTTTTACGGTCGCTGGATAGTTGGAAAGGGACGTTCTCCGCCGCCAGCCGCTGAGTGATGCTCTGAACGTCTTCCGGCGAAAGGCCGGTGTAGAGGGCTTTATAATCGCCGCGGCCAAGCAGACTCACAAAGAGCCACAGGCTTCCGAGAACTGCAATCGCGCTTGCGATCAGCAGATAAAGCTGTTTGCGGCTAAGGCCGCGATAGAAATTCGAGGCTTGGTTGAGGAGTTGTTTCTGATCGAGGGGCATAAGATTGAATCATTGCCGATTACCGAGTGACGGTTGACGTTGAACCCTCGCTCCGGACCCTTTTCCCCGAGAGGAAAGTAGACCGCTCAGCGGGACGGGCGAGGGATTCGCGGCTCGTGAATATCAGGCGACGCCGGGTTCATTCATATTTAAAACTGCATATTTGAAATCGTGTTATAGGCCTGCACAATCTTGTTGCGGGCTTGCATCACCAGTTGGAAGGAGAGGTCAGCTTTCTCAAGAGCCAGCAGGACAGATTGCACATCCCCTGTGTTTTGGCCGTTCAAAAGCGAGGTCACTTTTTGATCCGCCTCAGCCTGCATCTGCTGAGCCTGATCCAGGGTCTTTTGCAGAGTATCGAGAAACTCAGAATTTTTTCCGGGCGCCGTCTTCGAGACGTTCTGCTGATATTGCGATGGATCAATCGGCGGCAATCCCTGAATGCTATTGCTCATATTCGCGCTATCCCCGGTCGTGAAACGTTATGTCAGTAAAATTTGGAAGGATTCCTGGATCATGGATTTTGTGGTCTGTATGGCAGCCACGTTGAGCTGATAGGCGCGGGCGGCGCTCATTAAATCCGCCAGTTCCTGAACCGGATTGATGTCCGGGTAATAGACGTAACCCTGAGCGTCGGCGTAAGGATTTCCAGGCTCGCTGCGGCGGATGGGCGGCATCGGGTCCAGAACCACGCGTTCCACCTCGACTCCCCGGGCGTGAAGCCGGCTGAACCGATCGAACGCTTCGGCGAAGCTCACATGGCTGAGTCTCTGCGGCCCGAAGACCACGAGCTGCCGGGTATAGGGGCCGCCCTGCGACGTGTGAGTGGTCTCGGCGTTGGCGAGATTCGTGGCCACAACCTCGGCCCTTAACCGTTCCGCTTCCAGCGCGGAGGAGCTGAGATCAAGCACCCCAAAAAAATTCATGGTTTAACTCCCTTCATTGATGGCGGTGAGCAGGCGCTTGAATTCGTCCCGAAGCACCGTGACGCCAAGCGTGTATTGAAGCTGAGATTGAGCGAGCAGCATGCTCTCGCGATCGATGTTCACGTTGTTTCCATCCGGCCGTTCCACCAGCCCTTCGACGGGATGGATGAAGGGCGTGAGCGATGGAGACTCAGGTTGAATTTCCGCGCGGCGCATTTCCCTCTCAAAGCTGATGTCCTCAGTTTGAT
>Ga0209061_1005432_pt1 | contig 11164 bp, 9 predicted proteins | sample Coa_R1_10_FD_187157 | JGI IMG/M metagenome (GOLD analysis project Ga0209061, IMG submission 187157) | Surface soil microbial communities from Centralia Pennsylvania, which are recovering from an underground coalmine fire - Coalmine... | ecosystem: Environmental > Terrestrial > Soil > Unclassified... | reverse complement strand
CTCACGCCTGGTGAGTTCTCACACATCACGCGGACCGGTGAGCCACCCGGGCCGGCCTTGTCACCGATCGCCGGACCGTCGGGACGCTGCCCGGAAGCCCGGGACGTGTGAAGCCGGGACGTGCGAGCCCGGGACGTGTACCGCGTGCCGTGACCGGAATACAGGATGGGGACTTCCCGGCCGGACGGCGCCGAAAATCGTTATGCCGGGCGCGTCGGCGACCAGCCCGGTTTTCCGGCTGGTATCGATTGACCAGCCGATAACTCCCGGTTGCGCGCTTCCCGCGATGATGCGGTGATTCCGGCCGCCGGGGCCATTCGCAATACCCGGACGTGGATACGTTCAGCACCCGGCATGCCGCCGCCACGGGAATCTCGTCATCGGCGGCCTCGCGGGCCAGCCGGGATCCTGCTTTGGGAGGGGTTCCCGTGCGAAATAGGCCGCGGCGCGCTGTTCCGCGTGAGTTGCCGGTTCTGCCATGCCGCGATGCGGCCGGATACGCGCCCCTTCCCTCTTCTATCTGGGGCTGTGGGCCACAGCCCCAGATAGAAGAGGGCTGTGGCCCACAGCCCCAGAACCCCGGCGTAGCCGCCGCTCCGGGGCAACCGCCGTCGTTGCCGCAGGCGAGCCTGAGGGTACTCTCGTGCCGCTGGCCAGGCCGGGGTGCCGGCCAGGTGAGCGCGCCCGTATGGCGGGTGCACCAATGATACGGACGCTGCATCAGCAGACCACAGAGCGGGAATCCAGCCGTACCGGAAGCGCACCTGGACTCAAGATATCCCAGCCTATGCGGCTGTTTTATGGCCAGATCTCCGGTACTGTTGGTGCATTCGCGGCGTTTGCCAGTGTTGCGGCTTCGGAGCGGGTAGGGGTTTCGTTCACGGGGATCGAGATGGCACTCTTCGTCAATCCGTATACGTTCGTTCCGCATGTCATTTCGCCTGAGCGCTGCCCTCCGGCTGGTCATGCGGCCATGGGGAGGGACCGGTTCTCTGGCGTTCTTGAGGTCACGCTCACGGCACGGACTCCGCTGCTGATCGGCGGATTCCCGCCTGGCGGGCCGGCCGATGGCACCGGCGGCGGGTCGCCCGAAGGCGCCAGGGACCTGCCGAGGCGGCAGGACGGGACGGTCATGATCCCCGGCTCGGGGCTCATGGGGGCCGTCCGGTCGCTGCATGAAGCCCTCGTCGGCGGCTGCCTGCGGATCGTCGATGCCGGCTGGGTGCCCGTGCACCGGCACCCGGCGACCACGGAAGAAACCAAGGACCTCCGGCTGGCGGTGGTCCGTGACGTCGACGATAAGGGCCGGGCGACGAGCGTCGCGCTCTGCGATGACTGGATGCGCATACCGAAGGAGCTTCTTCCCGGCGTCACCGGCGAGGACGATGACCTGCCGCGAACTGGGGACCAGCTCCGGTACAGCTCATCGAGGCGGCAGCAGGGCAACGCCCTGCGCGTCCGGACCGAGGATCACCCCGACTGGACGGGGCCGGAGGAGATCACCCGGATCCGGCGGATGGGCGCGGTTACCGAGGATTGCTGGGTGCTGCTCGTCACGGACACGAACGCGCGGCCGGTTCCCCAGAACGCAAAACGCGCTAAACGGTCTCCTGTCCATTTCGCGGCGGGCCGTATCGGCCCCGAAAGCCCGGTTCACATGATTCCGGATGACACCTGGAAGAACTACCAGAAGGCCGTCGAGGGGGCCGATGACCTGCGACGCGCATCCCTGCTCAAGGCAGGCGCGCCGGACGGCGAGGAGCCGGCCTGGGGAACGCGGCCGCCGGAGTACGCGGACGTGTGGTGGCCGCCGCAGGAGGAACCCGGCGGCTCGCAGGCGGGCAAGAGGGCGAGCGAGAGGAACCAAGAGCGGCAGAAGATAGGCTGTCGCCTGCGCGCGCGCTCCTACCTGCACAAGGGCCAGCCCGTCTGGGTGAAGGTCTCCGGCGGGACCGTGACCGAGATCAGGCTGTCGCTCCTGTGGCGGTACCTGGGCACCGGGACGGTCGGCGAGCGCCTCGGCGACGCCAAGCCGTGTACCGAACCGAAGAGCCTGTGCTGGTCGTGCCGGATGTTCGGGTCGGCGGACACCGGAGGACGCGGGGAGAACGACCCCGCCGTGCAGAACAGTTACCGGGGACACGTGCGGATCGACGACCTTCTCGCCCAGGGCCGCGTTGAGCCTGTTACCTGGAAGCTGGCGCCGCTGGCCTCGCCGCGGCCGGGCGCGGGGCAGTTCTACCTGGACAACACGGCCGTGCCGCCAAACAACCGGATCGCGAAGAAGGATACCCGGCCCGCCGCGACCTGGGGTTCCGTCGCGGACGGCCCGGAACGCCCCCGGCCGGTCCGCGGTCGCAAGTTCTACTGGCGGACCGAGACCGAAGCCGACCCCCGCCGGACGGAGCCGGTCCGGAGCCGGCACCGCGGGCACCAGTCCGACACGCTGAGCAGCACGGTGTCGCTGATCCCCGCAGGAACGGTGTTCAAGGGGAGGGTCACGTTCGACAACCTGGACCGCGCCGAGTACGGGTCGCTGCTGGCCGCTCTCGATCCGCGGATGCTGCGCCTGGCCGGCGGGGGCGGCAGCGAGAACCTGGCCGGCGAGGACGGCTGGGAGAACACCGTGACCAGCGTCGGGGGAGGCAAGCCGTTCGGGTTCGGTGCGGTGACGATCGACGTCAAGCGTGTCCAGGTGGAAACGGCGAGCCAGCGCTACCTCGGAGACACCCATCCCGCCGTGCCCGATGACGCCGAAGCGGTGAAGGCGTTCCGCGAGAAGGTCCCAGGCCAGGCACGCGGCTACTGGAATGCGCTCAGGAACGCGATCACCTTCGGCTTCGTCGACGACGCCATGGTCTGGTACCCGCCCGGCGGCGGGGACCGGGGCTCGGAGGACTACGACAAGAGCTTCGAGTTCTTCGCCCATACCACCGGCCTGCGGCTGAGCGACGGGTACCGGGACCTGGTTGTCCTGCCGGACGCGGCGCTGCCCAAGGACAAGCAGGTCCTTGACTCGGCGGCGGGCGAGCATCGGCAGGGCCGACGGGAGCCGGAGGCGCGTCATGGGCGGTAAGGGCAAGGGCGCCAAGAGCAGGAGGGGCGCCCAGGCATCCCGGGCCCGGCAGCAACAGCAGGCCCCGGCCGCCTCGCCGCCGCCGGCCCCGGCCGCCTCGCCGCCGCCGGCCCCGGCCGCCTCGCCGCCGCCGGTCCCGGCTACCGGCGGGGCAGCCGCCCCGCTAAGACGCTACCTGGATGTCTCCGCGGTACGGATTCAGGACTGGCTGGGCCGCACACCCGATCTGAAGTTCCGTCGCGGCGCCTCGGTGCTCCTATCCCAGGCGACGGCACCTGATGCCTGGGAAGGCAGGCTCCCGAAGGGGGCGACCTGGAACGACGAGGCCGGCAACGTCGACGGCGTGGTTTGCCTGGTCGTGGCCGAGGACGCTGACATCGCCGAAGTCGCCCGCGCGGTCGCCGGGAGCATGCGCGAGAAGATGCCGCACTGCCCTATCCAGGCCGTCACGGGAACCGCCGAGAGCTACGCCGCCGCCTACCCGGCCATGGCCATGGCCCGCCGCGACGGGGACCTCCTCATCGACTCCCCGCCCGCGCCGCCCGAGGTGGTCCTGGCCAGGCCCTGCGACCAGTGCCGGGCCGCGGCGGCCACGCGGCCGGGCGTGCAGGTCAGCAAGGACGACACCTATGACCTGTGCGCGGAATGCGACGCCCGGTTCGGCGCCGCCGGCAGGACAGCCGGCCGGCCGGTGCAGGCGCCGCGCCCGGAGCGCCGGCTGAAAGAAGCGCTCGCGAAGGCGGGCATGCGGGTTGAGGACTTCTCGGACAACTTCGCCGACACGGCCGCCGCCGGGCAGTCCGAACGCGACGACGCGGCGACCCAGCTTGCGCTCATCTACGCCGACGGTAACCGGGTCGGCGCGTTCATCCGCGGGGCAGCCGACACGCCCGGCGGCCCGGGCAAGGCGACGATCGCGCCGCTGCTGGACGAGGCGGCGCTGGGCGCGCTCGCGAGCGCGGTCATGGACCGGTACCGCGGCTGGTCCAGGCCGCCCGTGCTGGTGAACCTGGCAGGCGGCGACGACCTGCTGGTCTCCGTGCCCGCGGTAGACGCATGGCTGTTCACCAGGACGCTCCTCGCGTCGTTTACTTCCCTGCTCGCGAGCGGAACCGGCGACTGGCTGCCGCAGACGCGAAAGACCATCCCGACGCTGTCGGCGGGCCTGGTCTTCCACCATGTCAAGGCGCCGTTCTCCGACGTCGTCCGGCTCGCCGGCGAGCAGTTGCTGCTGGCCAAGAACGCGACCAGCGGCAAGGAGGCCGCGGTCGCGTTCCTCGACATGACCGCCGACGGGAGCCAGCCGCCGCCATGCCGCCAGCCGGTCACGCTGGCCTATCTCGACGAGCACGCCGAACGCCTCCAGCAGACCGCCGACCTATCGAACAGCCACCGCCAGACCCTGCTCGACCTGTACCGGCGCGGCCACATCGAGAAGTTCGCCAAGCGGCTCACCGACTTCGGCGACAACCGGCCGCTATGGGAGATCGCGGCCGGCCCCGGCGCCACCGCGGCCGCCGTCCGCGGCGAGCTCGCCAGGAACAAGGACGCCCGCCATGCCGTCCGCCGGGCCCTCGACATCGCCCGCCACTGGCACGCCGAGCCCCGCACCGAAGCAGAGCAAGCCGGGACAGAGCAAGCCGGGACAGAGCAAGCCGGGACAGAGCAAGCCGGGACAGAGCAAGCCGGGACAGAGCAAGACGAGGGGGCGTCATGACCGTCCTCGGTTTCACCGTGACGTTCCACAGCCCGTTCCGCGTCGGCGCCGCCTACGCCCGGGACGGGGTGGTCGCCGCGCTCGACCGCGACGACCCGCTGCCCGCCGATCACCTTAAGGGCGTCATGCGCGCCGCCGCCGGGCAGCTGCTCGCGGATCACAGGCACCCGGCCATCCTTGAGGTCTTCGGCTCCCCGCGGTCACCGTCCCCGTGGTCCTGGTCGGGTGCCACCCGGATCGGCGAAAACGACTGGGTCTTCTCCCGCAGGCACCGGGTCAAGATCGACGAAGGCAGCCACATGGCCATCGAGGACCACCTCGTCCGAGCCGAACAGGCCTGGGCTCCGGCCGCCCGCTTCACCGTCTCCCGCGTCGGCATGATCGCCCCCGGCGGCCTGTCCGAACCCGCGCACATCAGCCTGCTGCGCTGCGCCGCGGCGGGCGTGCACGGCCTGGGCGCGTGGCGGCGCCGCGGCCTGGGCTGGGTCGGCATCACCCCCGACGACGGCCAGGTCACGGCGGACGACATAGCGGTCATCCGCGCGCTCGCCGGCGCGGGGGAGGCGTCCGGCACAGCGGGGGAGGCGTCCGGCATATGAGCGAGCTGACCCTGACGCTGTCCCAGCCCGCGCAGCTCGGCGACCGGGCACGCAAGGACTTCGTGCTCAGCACGCTGGAGTACGTCCCCGGCTCGGTAGTGCGCGGCGCGTTCGCCGCGGCCTGGCTGGCCCGCCACGGCGTCTCCGCGCCGGGCACGCCGCAGCGCGAGGAGTTCCTCAATCTGTTCGAGGGCGGCGTGCGGTTCGGTTCGCTGCTCCGCGAGGGCACCGAGTTCATGTCGCTCGCCGTCGCCGGCCACAAGTACGACCCCACGGACGCCTGCGATTACGTGGACTACGACCGCGCGATGGGCGACGAGCCCCCGTCGCACTGCCCGTGCCGGGATTGCGAGTCCCCGCTGGAGCAGCTCAAGGGCCTGCACGGCGGCCGGCCCGACGTGCGGCGCCGCACCAGCACGGCGATCGGCGAGTCCGGCGTGGCGGTGGACCGCACGCTGTTCACCCGCGAGACGCTCCAGGCCGGCCAGGTCTTCCGCGGCACCATCGTCGCCGACGAGAACCTGCGCGCGATCCTGGCCGGCCTGGGCCCGGTGCGGATCGGCGGCCGCCGCACCACGCACGGCCTCGCCCAGGTCAGCATCCGCGACGGCGGCCCGCCGCCGACCGCGCAGCGCCGCCCGGACGGCATGCTCGTGGTGCGGCTGCGCTCGCCGGGCATCTTCACCGACGCCTGCGGCAGGCCGGCCAGTCACCCGTCCGCCGAGGAGCTCGAAGAGGTGCTCGGCGTCCCCGCCCGCGTGGTGAAAAGCTGGACCCGCTGGGAGCAGGCGGGCGGCTGGCACGCGGCGAGCGGGCTTCCCAAGCCGCAGGAGCTGGCCGTATGCGCCGGTTCTACGTTCCTTATCCATCCCGAACGGACCGTGGATGACTCCGCCCTCGTCAAGCTCGGCGCCCGGGGACTGGGCCTGCGGCGGCACGAGGGCTTCGGCGACCTGGCTCCGCCCCCGGTGCTCCGGCAGGGACGGACGGCCAGGGAGACGGAGGCCAGGCGGATCAGGGAACTGACCGACAGCGCCGCCCCGCTGCGCCGGATCCAGACCCACCCCCGGGCGTGGCAGAAGATGCTGGAGCTGATGACGGCCCATGCCGCCGGGGACACCGGGGCGACCGAGGCTCTGCGGCGGCTGGGCAGCGGCCACCCGGACGCGGACGTCTGCGCGGCTATGGACTTCTTCCTGGGGCTGCCGCCGCGGGACGCGGCGCGTGTAGCGGAGGTGCTTGGCCGATGACGGTCGCGGACATCCGGGCGCAGACGGTGAACGGCGGGCGGGAACCACGCGTACGTTCGGTGTCGTTTCTGACATTTATCCTCCGCCTGCTGGAGCCGGGCGGGGTGACCGTGCCGGGGGAAGACCCGGGCGAGGCGCAGGTGGAGCTCGACAAGGGCATCGACGGGCGCGCGCACCTGCCCGGGACCTCGCTGGCCGGGGCGCTGCGCGAGATGGTACGCGGGCAGCGGGGCGGAGATGTCGCGGATGACTGGTTCGGGCGGATCGCGGGCGGCCCGGAAGCGGACGCGCGGGCCAGCCGGGTCTGGGTGCTCGGCAGCAGGCGGCTCGACGACGGCGGCAGCCAGGTCCTGTCGTCCACCAGGATCGACCGGACCCGGGGCGCGGCGGCGGACAACACGCTGCGGACCGAGGAGGTGCTGCCCGCGGGGAGCAGCTTCGAGGTGTTCCTGCGCTGGGACGACGCCGCGCCCGGCGAGGTCGCCGACCTCGCCGGCCTGGTGGCGGCGTGGCGGCCGCTGATCGGGCGCGGGACAAGCCGCGGGCGCGGGCGGTGCGCGGTGGAGGCGGTCCGGCACGGGACGCTGCGCCTGGACGACCCGGACGACCTGCTCCGCTGGCTGACGCTGAGCGGGCCCGAGCTGGCGCGCGCGGTCGCGGTACGCCCGGTCAGCGCCCCGGGCGGCGAGGTGCCCGCGGAGCTGCTGTTCCGGGTGCCGGTGACGATCAAGGGACCGTGGCACATCGGGAACGGGGACAGACCCCAGCCGGGCCCGCGGGAGCCGGCCCCGCTGCTGCGGGTCGGAGGGCGGCCGGCCGTGCCGGGCACCGCGGTCAAGGGACTGCTGCGGTCCCGGGCGGAGTTCATCCTGCGCAGCGTCGGCCTGGAGCCGCCGCCGTGTGAGAAGGCTGGCTGCGGTGCGTGCTGGACGTGCCAGGTGTTCGGGCACGGCGGCGGGAAAGACGCCGGATCGGCGGCCGCGGGCAGGCGGGCCGCGGTCCGGTTCGCGGACGCGGTCATTACCTCCCCGGTTGAGACGACGCGGACGCACATCGCGATCGACCGGTTCACCGGCGGCGTGCTCGACGGCGCGCTGTACACGATGGAAGTGCTCGAAGGCGGCAGCTTCGCGATCGAGGCGGAGCTGCTGTCTGCCGGCGTCGGCGAGGCGCGCCGGGCGGAGATAGCGGCGGTGCTCCGGCTGGTGCTGGAGGACCTGAATGACGGGATAATCGGCATGGGTGGCGGCACCGCGCGCGGGTACGGGTCGGTGGACGTGCGGTTCGGCGAGGCCGCCGGCGACCTGCCGTCTCCCGGGCAGGCCAGGCGGACGCTGGCCGCGATGGTGCGAGGCGGTGCGTGATGACCTCCGGCGATGGGCTGTCCGGCGGGCGGATGACCTGGCAGGCAGCGGTGTCCGGTCCGCTGGCCGGCTGCACGTGCCTGTGGCAGGACCTGGACGGGCTGCACGTGGAGCCGGCACCCGCGCAGGCGCCGCCGACGTCGATCCTGTGGGGCTGGCGCGGCGAGTCGGTGCTGGTCCGGGTGCGGCTGGACGGGGACACCGCGTATGTGGCGGTGCGCGACCCGGCGGGGCCGGGCATGGTGGCCACGGTGCCGTGGCGCCCTTCGGACGGGCGGGTGGCCGCGAGCGCGGGCCGGGGACCCGGCCCGGAGCGCGGGGGAGTGGGAGCCAGGTACGAGCAGGTAGTCGTCGGCGGCATCGACGGCGGGCCCATCACGTTCATCCGCCCGGTTCGCGATGCCTGAGCGGGGACGGCGCGACCCGGCGGGCGGCTGGCGGCATCCCGGCTGGTCGTGGACGGTACGGCACGGCCGGCTGATCCCCGCGGGCTACGGGCTGGCCGCGTTGTTCGGCGGTGGCGCTCTCGGCGTCGTCCCGGCGCTGGTGATCGGTGACTGGAAGGCCGGGCAGACCTGGGCTCAGCTGTGGCTCTGCGTCGGCCTGGGCGTGGTCGCCGCCGCTGCTCTCGGGCTCAGCGAGACCGCGCGCCGTGGCCGGGACCGGATGCTGGCGCGGAACGGCACGGCGTACATCATCCAGGAACAGGCCAGGTTCTGGGCCGACGACAAGGCCGAACGCTTCCGCGCCGGAATCCGCCGCCAGTTCGCCCGCGTCGTCCAGGTCCCCGGCCCGGCCGAGCTCAGCCGCGGCTGGGACTGGCCGCTCGACGCCGATGCCCGGCACTGGGACGGCAAGGCCGACGAGCTGGTCCGCGCGTTCCGGGTGCTCAGCGTCGATGAGGCACGCGACGGGACGGTCACCCCGAACGGCGTGTTCATGTGGGCCTGGTGGGCGGTGGCGATGGCGTTCGGCATGCGGGCGACAGCCGCGGACCGCAGCCTGGTCCTCGACGTGTGGCAGCGGCCGAGCAACGCGCGGATGGGCGAGGTCACGCCGGAAACGTGGGCGCAGCGGCCGCACCGGTTCGGGCCGGCCGCGCTGCCTGGCGGCCTTGCGGTGTCCAAGCACGTGTGGCCGGCTGAGCTGACCCTTTCCCGCCGTGGCCGTACGCGGCCGTCCCGTGGGAATGGTGACGTCGGCGTGCTGCTGGTCCGGTTCAGCAGCCAGGAGTGGGGGCCGCTGCCCGAGGTGACCGCGCGTCCTCCCGAGGACCGGCTGGCCCTGCACCTGTACGACGCCGCCGGCGTGGTCCCGGCCGCCGCGTCGCGGACGGAGATCCACGAACTGCGCTGCGTCCCGCCGGGTGAGAGGTTCCCGTGGCGGGATTTCCCGGGGCTGGCCGCCGCGGCCGCGGCCTGGATAGAGCGGAAGGCCACGGAGCTCGCGGGCCGCACGCTGCTGCTCGGCACCCTCATGCCGCAGGAGGTCGGCCTCGGCCTCGGCATCCTGGCCGGCCAGGAGAGCCGCCGCGCCAGCTGGCCCGTGCATCTCTGGCCGGTCGTTTTCGAGCCGTCCAGGCGCGAACACGTCATACCGAACCTGAACCTGGGCTCGGCCGCCATCGCTCCCGGGTTCGTAGCGCCCGGGGGAGCGTGACGCTATGCCGGTCATCGTGGAAATGCGCCTGCGGGCCGACCGTGCGGGCTACGTCCCGACCACCGTCCAGCTGCATGGCCTGGCCTGCGCCCTGTTCGAGGGCGAGTACTCGGTGAGCCATGACGGCCAGGACAAGCCGTTCTCGGTGTGGCCGCTGATCCCGGTACCGGACGGCTGGCTGCTGCGCGCGGCCTGGCTGTCGGGAGGCTTCCCCCAGTCGGTCCTCGCCGCGTGCGGACAGCTCCGCATCGGCCCGAAAACGTGCACGGTCACCGACCTGGCGCTGCGCCCGGTCTCGTTCACCGAGTTGGCCGGCGGCCCGCCATGCGGGGGAGTCCGCCTGGACTTCCGCTCCCCGGCCTACTTCTCCCAGAACGGAACCCGCGTCGTCACCCCCGACCCGCGCCTGATCGCCGGCTCCTGGCGCCGCCGCTGGAACGCCTGCGCCGGCCCCGGCCCGGCCATCGACGACAACCAGTGGCGCGCGGTCAGCCAGTCTCTCCGCCTGACCGAGTTCGACCTGCGCACCCAACGCCGCGACACCGGCTACGGCCGCCAGCAGCAGGGCTTCACCGGCACGGCAACCTTGCGCGTCGACAAGGCCGCCTCTCCCGAGGCACGTGCCGCATTCACGGGCCTGGCCCGCTTCGCCGAGTTCTGCGGCACCGGCGCCCAGACCACCCACGGCTTCGGCGCCACCGCCGTCGCCCTCCTCCCCGCCATCGCCGGCTCACCGTCTGAGGAGATGACCACAGCGCCAACCGCCTAGCCGCTAGCATCATCACTGGGTTCCCGCCGCGAGCGCCCCGGTGCTGCCCCGCTCCCCAGGGAGCGCTCGCACCCAGCTCACAGCCCGTTTCCGCACCTTGACAACTGCAAAGAAGGCCCGAAACAGCGGCCCGCCCGCGGACCTCTCGCAACCACCCGCGTAACAGCAGGCCAAAGCCCCCTCATTCACCGAGCCGTGAAAACACCCGCCCGACCCCAAGGGCATAGAAACCTCATACGGCGGTGCATAGAAATGCACCTTCCTGAACGTGAAAACACCCGCCCGACCCCAAGGGCATAGAAACGCTCCCGGTAAGGCACGCCGTCAGGAAACAGAAGATCGTGAAAACACCCGCCCGACCCCAAGGGCATAGAAACCCGAGCGTCTGCGGCGGCTGGTCGGCAGCCTCAAGCCGTGAAAACACCCGCCCGACCCCAAGGGCATAGAAACGACCACAGCACCTCGGTGCGCACCTGCTTTCTCACGGGTGAAAACACCCGCCCGACCCCAAGGGCATAGAAACAACGGCGGCACGGTGTGATGTTCCCGCGCCGCCGCGTGAAAACACCCGCCCGACCCCAAGGGCATAGAAACCGGCAGCGCCGGACCGGTTTCTTTTTCAATGGCAGACGTGAAAACACCCGCCCGACCCCAAGGGCATAGAAACCATTGTCCTTTTCCTTTCTCGGATGTCCCATTTGCCGGTGAAAACACCCGCCCGACCCCAAGG
>Ga0209061_1005430_pt1 | contig 11166 bp, 9 predicted proteins | sample Coa_R1_10_FD_187157 | JGI IMG/M metagenome (GOLD analysis project Ga0209061, IMG submission 187157) | Surface soil microbial communities from Centralia Pennsylvania, which are recovering from an underground coalmine fire - Coalmine... | ecosystem: Environmental > Terrestrial > Soil > Unclassified... | reverse complement strand
CGGCCCTGAAGGGGGCAATGTGACGGATGAGCTCGCGGCGGTGCTGTTCGACATGGACGGGCTGCTCGTGGACACCGAGCCGCTGTGGCTGGAGACCGAGACCGAGGTGATGGCGCGGCTCGGCGCGCCATGGTCGGCGCAGGACCAGGAGGCGCTGCTCGGGGGCAGCATGGACCGGACGGTCCGCTACCTGCTCGCCAAGGCGGCCCGCCCGGTCGCGGCGGAGACCGTGGCGCGGTGGATGCTCGACGGGATGCTGAAGCGGGTGCGGGCCGGGCGGGTGGTGGTCCGGCCGGGCGCGCGGGAACTGCTCGCCGAGGTGGCCGCCGCCGGCCTGCCGCACGCGCTCGTCACCTCGTCGCAGCGGCCGTTCGCCGACGCGGTGCTTGACGCCGCCGGCATGGCGTTCCCCGTGATGGTGTGCGGCGAAGACGCTGCCGCGACCAAGCCCGACCCCGAGCCGTACCTGCTGGGCGCCAAGCTGCTCGACGCCGACCCGGCACGCTGCGTGGCGCTTGAGGACTCGCCGAACGGCGTCGCCTCGGCCGGCGCCGCCGGGTGCCGCGTGGTGGCCGTGCCGTCGCTGGTGCCGATCCCGCCCGCGCCGGGACGCCTGGTGGTGCCGTCGCTGCGGGACGTCAGCCTCGCCACCCTGCGCGGCCTGGCGGCCTGATCCGTCCCAGCCCGTCTCCGGCAGGCGTTCCCGGCAGCTCCCGGCGGGCGTTCCCGGCAGCTCCCGGCGGGCGTTCCCGGCAGCTCCCGGCGGGCGTTCCCGGCAGCTCCCGGCGGGCGTTCCCGGCAGCCGGCCCGGTGTGTAACGATGGAGTGAGCAGAAAGGCGCGTCATGAGCTACAGCAGCATTTTCTGGCTTCCGCTCTGCGCGGCGCTCACCGCGCTCGGGCTGGTGGTTACGTATGCCATGGGGCGGCGGCGCGGGTACCGCGCGATGCTGCGCGGCGCGGCCTGGTCGCTGATCCCGCTGGCCGCGTACCTGACCGGGTCGATCAAGATGTTCTGGCAGATCGGCGACGCGATCGGGAACTTCGCCTCCGCGTTCGTGTTCTCCCCGGTCAAGTGGGCTGGCATCGGCGTCGCCGCCCTGTGCGCGGTGCTGTTCGCGGCGACGAGCGGGCGGGAGCGGCGCAGGGCCGCCCGCGCCCGGGCCGCGGCCCGGGCCGCGGAGCAGCGTGGCGGGAAGGGCGCGGCGCCCGCCGGCCTCACGCGGGCACAGCCCGGCGCCACGGTCCCGCTGCCCGCCGCGAGGCAGCCCGAGCCGGCCAAGAGCCAGCCCCCCGCGGGGAAAGGCTCCCGCAGGGGCGGGGCCGCGCCGCCCGACGACGATATGAGGGACATCGAGGAGATCCTCCGCAAGCGCGGCATCTGACCCGGGACGGGCTCGCTGCGCGTTCCGGGCTGGTTGTGTCGCCTTGTGTCCATATGTGAGATATCACACAGGTATCGGGCGTCACATAGACACGTTTGCGTCTCATGTCATCACTGCCGTAGAATTTTTCGTTTCTGGCCACTAAGGCAACAAGGATCTCCTCTGTAACATTTGTGTTACATGGCATGACGATCGAGAACGATTTACATCACAATCGGGCCACGACGCTTATTTTGGTCTGGATTACTTCGCAGGTAGCGCACAATCTCTCCGATAGGCAGTGATCACATGGACCGGGCCGCCGCATGGCTGCCATGGCCCCAGCCTGACCTGAGAGACCAAAGGAACATGCCATGACCAGAGTGTCCAAGCGTGTTGCTGGACTCGCCGTGGTGGCCTCGGCCGCCATCGGCCTGGCCGCGTGCTCGAGCTCTTCCAACTCGAGCACGGGCGCCGCGGGCGCCCCGACGGCCACCAGCACCGCGAAACCAGTCAGCGGCGGAACGCTGAACATCGTCGCCGCCAGCGGCCCGGACCATATGGATACCGTGCCCGCCTACTACACCGCGGACTACGAGCTCGAGCGCGCCTACACGCGCCAGCTCGTGAGCTACCCGACGGTGCCGGCGACCTCCACGAGCAGCCCGGGGTGGGTGCAGAGCACCACGCCCGTGGCCGACATGGCGACCGAGGTGCCGACGACCGCCAACGGCGGGATCACCGATGGCGGCAAGGTGTACACCTTCCACATCAAGCAGGGCGTGGACTGGGACACGACGCCGCCGCGGCAGGTGACCGCGAGCGACTTCGTCCGGGAATTCAAGGCGTTCTTCAACCCGGTGAGCCCCGTCGGCAACCCCGGCTACTACGAGAGCACGATCGCGGGGCTGACCCAGTACGCCAACGAGGAGGCCGCCTTCTTCGCCAACTCGAAGAAGGAGCCGCCGACGGCAGCGAACATCGCCAAGTTCCAGAACACGCACGACATCTCCGGGATCAAGGCGATCGGCCCGCTCACGCTGCAGTTCACGCTGACCCAGCCGGCCAGTGACTTCCTGTACATGCTGGCGATGCCGTTCGCCTCGGCGCGCCCGGTCGAGTACGACAGCTACGTGCCGAACAGCCTGCAGCTGGACCAGCACCTGATCTCCGACGGGCCGTACTCGGTGAGCTCGTACATCCCCAACAAGTCGATCACGCTGGTGCGCAACCCCGCGTGGAAGCAGTCCACGGACCCGCTGCGGCACGCCTACGTGAACCAGATCGTGGTGACCGAGGGCGTCCAGTCCGCCCAGACCCAGCTGTCGGACATCCAGGCCGGCACCATGGACCTGACCAACGACACCCCGGTCAACCCGTCGTCCATCCCGCAGCTGGCCGCGTCGCACGCGCCGAACTTCGTGATCTGGCCGTGGTCGGACACCTTCCCGTACCTGGTGTTCAACCTGCGCAGCCCGGACAGCGGCGGCGCGATGCAGAAGCTGCTGGTGCGCCAGGCGATCGAGTACGGCCTGGACAAGACCGCGGTGATCAAGGCGGCCGGCGGCCCCGACGTCGGGAAGATCATCAACACCGTCATCCCGCCGGGCAACGTGGGTTACAAGGACACCAACCTGTACCCGGACAACAACGGCACGGGCAACACGGCGATGTGCAAGTCCGACCTGGCCAAGGCGGGCTACCCGAACGGGGTCACGCTGGTCTACATGTACCCGAACGACTCGTCCAACACCCGGATCTTCACCGCGATCCAGGCCTCGCTGGCCAACTGCGGGATCACGCTCAAGGGCAAGGGCGAGCCCGGGTCGTCGTTCTTCGTGGACCTGGGCAACGCGCCGGAGAACAACAAGCCGAACGCGTTCGACATCGGTCAGGCCGGCTGGATCCCGGACTGGTACGGCAACAACGGCCGCACGATCATCCAGGCGCTGTTCCAGGGCCCGAACTGCGTGGTCAACACGGTCAACTACGGCTGCTACGACAGCCCGACCGTGAACTCGCTGATCACCAAGGCCGAGGGAGCGACGTCGCTGTCCCAGGCCGGCACTTACTGGCAGGAAGCGGACCAGCAGATCATGAAGGACGCGGCGATCGTGCCTATCATGACTCAGACGTTCCCGCAGATCGCCAGCAAGCGGGTCCGGGGGGTGCTGCCCAACGGCAGTTCCTACCCGACGGCGATCTTCGCGCCGAACATCGGCGACCCCGACATCACCAACGTCTGGCTGGCGAGCTAGTGTCTGCCTGGCGGGCTGACGCTCGCTAGGAAGATCGCGGCGCGGCACGTGGTCCGGCCGGGACGGTACCGTCCCGGCCGGACCGCGCATGGCGACGGCGGCAATCGTGTGCGACGCTAGCTATACCCGGAGACGCGCTGACTATCAGCGCGCGCCCAGGTGGCTGGCCGGAGGAAAACGTAGTGACCCTACTTGAGGTAAAGGACCTGAACGTCAGCTTCTCCACGGCTGACGGCGTGGTACGCGCGGTCCGCGGCGTGTCGTTCGACGTGGAGGCCGGGCGGACACTCGGCATCGTCGGCGAGTCGGGAAGCGGAAAGACCGTGCTGACACAGACGCTGCTCGGGCTGACCCCCGGCGCTGACGTGTCCGGCAGCGCGATCTTCGAGGGAACGGACCTGCTCCAGCTGCGCCCGGACCAGATGCGGCGCGTGCGCGGCGCCCAGATCTCGGTGATCTTCCAGGACCCGCTGACGAGCCTGCACCCGCTGTACAAGGTGGGGTGGCAGATCAGCGAGATGATCCGGGCTCACGACAAGTCCGTCTCCAGGAAGGAAGCGGCGGAGCGGGCCGTGGAACTGCTCCGGCGGGTCGGCATCCCCAAGCCGGAGACGCGGGTCAACGACTACCCGCACCAGTTCTCCGGCGGCATGCGGCAGCGCGCGATGATCGCGATGGCGCTGTCCCTGGAGCCCAGGCTGATCATCGCGGACGAGCCCACGACGGCGCTCGACGCCACCGTCCAGGCGCAGATCCTCGACCTGCTGCTGCGCCTCCAGCAGGAATCGAACACCGCGCTGATCATGATCACGCACGACCTCGGCGTGGTCGCCGACATCGCCGACGACGTGATGGTGATGTACGCGGGCCGGGCCGTGGAGAAGGCGCCGAAGCGGGAGGTGTTCTACTCCTCGCACCATCCTTACACGAAGGGGCTGCTCGAGTCGATCCCGAGCAGCTCGGCCGCGGGCGAGCGGCTCCGGCCGATCGCCGGCCAGCCCCCGAGCCTGATCAACCTGCCGTCCGGGTGCAAGTTCCACCCGCGTTGCGGCTACGTGTTCGACCGCTGCCTCAGGGAGGAGCCCGGCCTGCGGCCGGTCGACGCGTCGGGGCTGCACTTCTCGGCCTGCTGGCTGCCCGCGGCGGCGGCCGGGCTCTCTGCCGAGGCGGAGGAACTTCGCGAGGAGACCGTGCTCGGGCAGCGCGGCGAGGAAGCCGCCGAGGTGGCCGCCGCGGCCGCCGCCGAACTCGGCAGGCCCGCGAGCGAGGAGGGGGGCGCCTGATGGCCGGCGACGACGTGCTGGTCCGGGTGGAGAACGTAGTCAAGTACTTCCCGGTGAAGGCGGGCGGCCTGGTCCGGCGCACCGTGGGACATGTGCACGCGGTCGACGACGTGTCGCTGGTCATCGAGCGCGGCAAGACGCTCGGCCTGGTGGGCGAGACGGGCAGCGGCAAGTCCACGCTGGCGCGCTGCGTGGCGGGGCTGCTCCCGGTGACCTCCGGGCGGGTGATCTTTGACGGGCACGACATCACGAACCTGTCCCGCGGCGCGATGCGCCCGCTGCGCCGCGAAATCCAGATGATCTTCCAGGACCCGTACAGCTCGCTCAACCCCCGGCGCCGGGTGGGCTCGATCATCGGCGAGCCGTTCGCCATCCACAAGACCGCGACCGGCGCGGAGCGCAAGCGCAGGGTCCAGGAGCTGATGGAGCGAGTGGGGCTCAACCCCGAGCACTACAACCGCTTCCCCGCGGAGTTCTCCGGCGGCCAGCGGCAGCGCATCGGCGTGGCGCGGGCGCTGGCGCTGCGGCCGAAGCTGATCATCTGCGACGAGCCCGTCTCGGCGCTGGACGTCTCGATCCAGGCGCAGGTGCTCAACCTGCTGTCCGACCTGCAGCAGGAGTACGGGCTGAGCTACCTGTTCATCGCCCACGACCTGGAGGTCGTGCGGCACGTGAGCGACAAGGTGGCGGTCATGTACCTGGGCCGGATCGGCGAGGCCGGGCCGAAGGACTCGCTGTACGGCCAGCCGCGGCACCCGTACACGGTGGCGCTGCTGTCCGCGGCGCCGGCCGCGGACCCGGACACCGCCGCCGCACGGCAGCGGGTGCTGCTGACCGGGGACGTGCCGTCGCCGATCTCGCCGCCCGAGGGGTGCCGGTTCCACCCGCGGTGCCCCAAGGCGATGCCGCTGTGCTCGGCCGAGGAGCCGGGGCTGCTGCCGCGGGCCGCGGACGCCGCGGCGGACACCGCGTCGGGCGCCGCGCCGGACCCGGCACGGGCCGGCGCCCTGGTAGCCGGCGGGGACACCCACCTGACCGCCTGCCACTTCCCGGTTGCGGCCGGCGAGAACCTCGCCGCCGCCGGCAGTAGGGAGCTCGCATGAGCATCACCGAGGTTGAGTTCGAGGCCCGCGGGGCCGAAGAGGCACAGGAGACCTCCGCCAAGGTCGAGGGACGCAGCCAGTGGCAGCTCACCTGGCGCCGGCTGCGCAGCGACAAGGTGGCCATCGCGGCGCTCATCGTCGTGCTGATCATGATCGCGCTGGCGATCGCCGCCCCGGCGTTCGCCGCGATCACGCACCACCCGCCGAACACCGCCTACCCGGACACCGGCGAGGACGCCGCGGGCAACCCGGTGGGGCCCGGCGTCAACGGCTTCTGGCTGGGCACCGACGGCACGGGGCGCGACCTGTTCGTCCGGATCCTCTACGGCGCGCGCATCTCGCTGTTCGTCGGCGTGGTCACCACGTTCATCGCCTCGGCGGCGGGCGTCACCATCGGGCTGATCGCCGGGTACTTCGGCGGGATCATCGACACGATGCTCGCCCGGTTCACCGACGCGGTGCTGGCGTTCCCGTACGTCATCCTCGCGCTCGCGCTCGCCGTCGTGTTCGGGCCGAGCCTGCCGATCATCATGGTGGTGATCACGTTCTTCTCCTGGGCGGGCATCGCGCGGATCGTCCGCGGCCAGACCCTGTCGATCAAGGAGAAGGAGTACATCGAAGCGGCCAGATCGCTCGGCGCGGGACCGTTCCGGATCATGTTCCTGGACATCCTGCCGAACCTGCTCGCGCCGGTGCTCGTCGTCGGGACGCTGTACATCCCGCAGGCCGTGGTCTTCGAGTCGACGCTGTCCTACCTCGGCCTCGGTATCCAGCCGCCGACGGCGAGCTGGGGAAACATCCTGGCCGATGCGCAGAACTTCTACCAGACATCGTGGTGGTACGTGGTGTTCCCGGCGCTCGCGCTGCTGATCACCACGCTCGCGTTCAACCTGCTCGGCGACGGCATCAGGGACGCGATGGACCCGCGCACGGAGCGTGTGCTGGCCATGCGGCGCCAGCGGCGCAGGGACCGGAAGCGGCAGAAGGCGGCTCCCGACGGCCCCGGCGCCGCGCTCCCCGACCCGGTGCGCCCCTGACCTAACGGACGAACGATCTCATGGCTATCATCGGTTACCTGATCCGGCGCCTGCTGACCGGAATCGTCGTGGTGTGGCTGGTCGCCACCGCCGCCTTCTTCCTCTTCTTCGCCCGGCCGGTGATGACGGTCGCGCGACAGCTCGCGGGCCGGGCGGCCACGCCGCAGGTCATCAACGAGGTCATCAGCAACCTCGGCCTCAACCAGCCGATCATGACCCAGTACTGGCATTTCCTCGACGGGCTGGTGCACGGGAACCTCGGGTACTCCTACTTCACCCAGCAGTCCGTGGACTCGATGCTCAAGCAGGACCTGCCGCCGACGGTGTCGCTGGTGATCGGCGGCATGATCTTGTGGCTGCTCGCGGGGCTCTCGGTCGGGATCATCAGCGCCACCCGGGCGCGGAGCCTGTTCGACCGGTTCTCCTCCGTCGCCGTGCTGGTCGGCCTGTCGATGCCGGTGTTCGTCATCGGCGAGCTGCTGATCCTGGTCGTGTTCATCCCGCTCAACCAGCACGGGATCACCTGGATCGACACCGGCTACTCCGGGCCCTCCCAGGGGCTGGGCAAATTCTTCGGGCACATGCTGCTGCCCTGGATCACCCTCGCCGCCGTGCAGGCCGCGGTGTACACCCGGCTGACCCGCGGCCAGCTCCTGGACACCCTCGGCGAGGACTACATCCGGACCGCCAGGGCCAAGGGGCTGTCGGAGCGCCGTGTCATCTTCCGGCACGGGGTCCGGGCGGCGCTCACCCCTGTGGTCTCCCAGCTCGGCGTGGACATCGGCCAGCTGCTCGGCGGCGTGGTGGTGGTGGAGTCGGTGTTCGGCCTCGGCGGCCTCGGCCAGACCTCCGTCCAGGCCGTCTACCAGGACAACCTGCCGGTCATCATCGGGTTCGTCATCATAGCCGCCTTGTTCGTGGTCGTCGCGAACATCGTGGTCGACCTGGTGTACGCCGCGCTCGACCCGCGTGTCCGCATCACCTGACGCGCCGGGCGCGGCCGCCCCATGCCGTCCGGTGCGACCGCCGCGGTGACCGCCGGAGACCGCGAGGTGCTCCGGCTGGTCCCGCCGGTCGTCTTGTGGTGGGTGTGGGTGGCGTTCGTCGTCGCGAACGTCGCCGACTTCACGGTCCAGGGGCTGTCCTCGGCGCGCCTGGGCGCCGTGGTCTCGGCGGTCCTGCTGTTCGTCACCGGCCTGGTGTACGCCCTCGCGCTGCGGCCGCGCGTGATCGTGGACGGCACGGGCCTGACCGTGGTGAACCCGTTCCGGGTCCACCACGTCCCGTGGCGGCTGATCCAGTCGGTGGACACGGGGGAGTGGATGCGGGTGCGCTACGCGGCCCGCGAGGACCGTCCAGCCGACGGCCCGCCCGGTGGCGGGGACGGCCCGCCCGGTGGCGGGGACGGCCCGCCCGGCGGCGGGCACGGCCCGGGCGGCGCTGCGGCTCCCGGGCCGTGCCCCGGGACGGCCCCGAGGACGCTGCACTGCTGGGCGCTGTACGTCTCGGCCCGCGCCAGGCGGAAGATCGCCCGCGGTGCGCCACGCCCGCGTCGCGGGCTGTTCGCGGCGCCGGGCGGATCCGCCGCTCCCGGTGAGCACCCGCGGCTGCCCGACGAGGCCAGGTACCTGGCCTCGCTGCCCGTCGTCACGGCGATCGCGGCCCGGCTGGACGCCCGCGCCGCCCGGGAGCGGGCCCGCGCGGCGGGCCCGGCGCGGCCGCCCGGGCAGGCTTCCCCGCAGGCCTCAGGGCAGACGGTGACGGCGAGCTGGTCCTGGCCGGCGCTCGCCGCCACCGTGATCCCGGCGCTCATCCTCCTGGTCGTCGCCGTGCTCTGATTCCCGTCCGCCGGTTCCCGCCCGCCGCCGTGGCTCCGGCGGCTCAGGCGATGAGTCCGGGCGGCGGGGCGCCGCAGGCGGCGGGGCTCAGGCGTTCTCGCGGACGAAAACCCGCGACCCCAGCCACAGGCACACCACCGCCAGGCCAGCCGCGACCGCGACGCCCTCCAGCATGATCGTGTTGGCGTAGTGCCCCGCGAAGGCCGAACGCATCGCGTCGATGATGTACCGGAACGGGCTGATCCGGGCGATGCCCTGGAGCCAGCCGGGCCCGAGCGTCATCGGCAGCATGATCCCGGACAGCAGCACCAGCGGCAGCACGACCGAGTTGAGCATCGGGGCGAACGCGTCCTCGCTCTTGACCAGCAGCGCCGTCGCGTACGAGACCGACGCCAGGCCGATGGCCACCAAGACGATGAAGCCGAGGCTGAGCAGGATGGCGCTGACCGGCGCCCGCAATCCGAACGCCACGCCGACCAGCACCAGGATCACCGCCTGCACGACCAGCGTGAGCACGTCCCGCAGCACCCGGCCGGACATGATCGCGAGCCGGCTCACCGGCGTGACGCGGAACCGCTCGATCACCCCGGCCCGCCAGTCCGAGATGATGGCGAACCCGACGAACGTCGAGCCGAACAGTCCCAGCTGGATCAGCAGTCCCGGAACGAAGAACTTGTACGCCGCGGCGGTCCCGCCCGTGCCGCCGCTCTCGCCGAGCGCCGTGGCCGGGAGCTTGGTGAGCAGCGGGCCGAACAGCGCCAGGTACAGGATCGGCTGCACGAGCGCGATGATGACCCAGGCGGGGTTGCGCAGGCTGAGCCGGAGCTGGCGCCGGAAAACGATCAGCGTGTCATGGATGAACGGCATACCGGCTACTCCCTAACTCCCTGTCCCGGCGTGTTGCGGCTCCTGGGGCCGCTCGGCGGCGCTGGGCGAGTCGTCCCGCAGCGACCGCCCGGTCATCGTCAGGAACACGTCGTCGAGCGTCGGGCGGGACAGGTTGATCGAGTGCATCGTGACGCCCGCGTCGCCGAGCACGCGCAGCAGCGCGGGCAGCGCCTCGGCGCCGTTGAAGACGTTCAGCCGCAGCGCGCCGTCGTCGGAGACGGTGACGTCCCGCACGATCGGCTGCCGCGAGAGCAGTTCGCGCGCCGTCTCCCGCGCGCCGTTGACCCGCAGCGTCACCACGTCCCCGGACACCCGGCGCTTGAGCTCATCGGGCGTGCCCTCGGCCACGATCACGCCGTGGTCGATGATGAACACCCGGTCGCACAGCGCGTCGGCCTCCTCCAGGTAGTGCGTGGTGAGGAAGACCGTGGTGCCCAGGTCCGAACGCAGCCGCCTGATGTGGTCCCACAGGTTCGACCGGCTCTGCGGGTCGAGGCCCGTCGTGGGCTCGTCGAGGAAGACGAGCGGCGGCTCGTGCACCAGGCCGAGGGCGATCTCCAGCCGCCGCCGCTGGCCACCGGACAGCGTCTTGACCAGCCGCCTGTCCAGCCCGGCGAGGTCGAGCTGCGCGGTGAGCCGCCGCGCCCGCCGCACCGCCTCGGTCCTGCCGATGCGGTACAGCGCCGCCTGGTCGAGCAGTTCCTCCTCGACCAGGCACGCGGGGTCGGTGCCGCCCATCGTCTGCCCGATCGCCTGCGGCACGTAGCCGATCCGGCGCCGCACGCCCACGGAGTCGCGGAGCAGGTCCGCCCCGGCCACGGTGGCGGTGCCCGCGGTGGGCGCGAGCAGCGTGGTGAGCATCCGCAGTGTGGTGGTCTTGCCCGCGCCGTTCGGGCCGAGGAAGCCGACGATCTCGCCGTCGGCCACGGTCAGGTCGACGCCGCGTACCGCCTCCACCGTGCGCTTGCGGCTCTTGAACGTGCGGGCGAGGCCCCTGGCCTCGATGATCGACATGGCTTGCTTCCCCTCTGTGCCTGCCGCCGGTTCCGGCCCCCGTTACGATCGCCATTATCGAGTAATATCTCGATTAAATTCAAGCCGTTTTCGCGCCCTCCGGGCAGCCGTACTGAAGACGGCCGGGCGGACGGGTCCTCATCGGCCGCGCCGGCGGTGGTCCCGGCGGCGGTGGTCGCGCCGGCGGTGGTCGCGCCGGCGGTGGTCGCGCCGGCGGGGGTCGCGCCGGCGGTCAGGCGGCCCGCCCCGCCGTGCGCCTCCCGCGTCACGCGGCCGCGGCGCGCCGCGTTCCCGCCGAGCGGCGCGCCGGCGGCCAGCGCCGCGTTCCCGCCGAGCGGCGCGCCGGCGGTCAGTGCCGCGTCAAGCTCGTCATGCCAGCGCA
>Ga0209061_1005428_pt1 | contig 11177 bp, 6 predicted proteins | sample Coa_R1_10_FD_187157 | JGI IMG/M metagenome (GOLD analysis project Ga0209061, IMG submission 187157) | Surface soil microbial communities from Centralia Pennsylvania, which are recovering from an underground coalmine fire - Coalmine... | ecosystem: Environmental > Terrestrial > Soil > Unclassified... | reverse complement strand
ATTTCAGGAGCAAACTCGACAAAGAGGCGCAAGCGCCCGGTCGACATAAAATCGTAGCTTAGAGCAACTGGCACGACGCGCAAATCGGGAGGAGCCGCGCGTACTATACGATAGAAGCTGGCATTGAGCGGGCTAATATGCCCATCAGGCGAAAGCTGGCCCTCCGGCGCACCGAAGAAAGAACCATCCTCCCACAAGCAGGCAACTATTTCATCCAATTGATGATGAATGCGCTCAACCAGACGCCTCTCAATAGGCCGGCGTTTTGTCACCAGCAGCATCTCCGGCCCAGAAAACTTGTACAACGCCTTACGGTAGCGCCAGGCCATGATTTGTGAAAGTCGCATACCAGATATCTGCTCAACGGATAAGTGAGTAAGCTGTGCAAAGTTCTTTAAAAACGCAGGAGAGAGAATAGCTCCCGCCAGCACATCTCCATCGGCCTGCAACACCTCGCGTATCCACTCCTCAGCGGGCTGCACCAGCCCGTCTGTAGGGTAGGTGCCAAGCCAGCGCAGCAAAGGACCTACGGCCAGCGGGCGCAACAACCTGGCCAGCCAGCCTGGCTGCCCACCCATAATCCTGGCCAGAAACCCTCGCGTAAAACCATCTCCCCGCAAGGCAAAATGCATATCCCAGGCCAACGCCTTCCATCCCCGATGAAAAACGATAGTCGGAACCAGAATGAAAGGGTCAATGTCGCGTTTGTGCATCATTCCTAAATAAGTACGGGCTTTCCCTGTGTCATGTTCTACGCCATGAATTTTCAATGAATAGATCAAACGAACCACTAGCCAGAAAGCGCTCGCAAGAATCGCCCGACAAACGGCTATAGGAAATTTTTTCAATGCTTTCATGTTTGACACCTGTTCTCAGCTCTCAGACGATGCCATCATGTCTCGTCGCAGGGGCGCCTGAGGAACATCTCGCCCTTCATTATACCTTATAACCACCCACATTTATAAACTTCTCAGCAAGAGGAACGAAGCAGACAAAGGAGCCAGTTCTTGCGCGAATAGGAAAGCATCAAAGCACCTGAGAAAGTGAGAGAGGCTCAAAATGAACAAAGGAGAAATCAGCACGTTACAAATAACATTTGACGTAGAACACTTTCTGTATTAGAATAAAAACGTTATCCTTACGTTACGTAGAAACGTTTTCCATTCTTCTCGGATCAAAGTGGGAGAGGCTCTACGAAACCGGAGCAAGCTCAGATGGATAGCGCGTATTCATGCTGGTCGGTTTTTGTTCGTTTTGCATGGCACCATTGTAGCACATATATGGTACCCTGTAACAGGGGAGACTACACAAGGCGTTTCCTGCCCCAGATGATCACGTGCAGCTGGGGCAGCATCCGCACGTTGTAGGGCCGCCAGAAGGGATCGCTCAGCCGCCCGGCCAGTCGTTCCATTGCCTGAGGATAGTCAGCCAGAGCACTGTCGCCTTCAGGCTGAAGCACGATCGGAAGCTGCCGTTCAATAAAGGCAGGATAGCTCTCCAGCAGTTCGCGCAGGAGCAGCTCGTCCGCGTCGTCGCGCACCACAAATTTCCACTGCTGCTGCTCCGGGCGCAGAGCGGCCAGGAAGCGTTCGAGCGCGGCGGGGCGCAGGTAATTCTCGCCTGCACTGCTCAGTTTTGGAGAAAGGCTCCAGAGGTCGATCAAGGGTAGCAATGCCTCGGGTACGATGGTCGCGTTCGTTTCAATTGTCAGGTGATACCCGCGTTCCTTGAGCAAGGTCGCCAGTTCTGGCAGATCCTTTTGCAGGGTTGGCTCGCCTCCGGTAAGCACGACATGCCTGGCGCCCAGCGCCTCCACTTCAGCCGCTACGGTTTGAGGCGATAACCTGCGCCAGGTGCCTCCTTCGCGCACGCTCCAGGAGTATTTTGTATCGCACCAGGAGCAGCGTAGATTACAGGCAAAAAAGCGCACGAAAGTCGTAGGCACGCCCATGAGTGTCCCTTCGCCCTGAATAGAGCGGTAGATCTCCATTACCAGCATCTTTGCGCCCCGCCTCTCTATCCGCGCTCTGCCGCAGTAATCTCCACGCGGCCCTGCGCCGTTTCCCACAGGCAGATACGATACAGGAGAGATGCGGGAAGTCCTGCCTGGAGCAGCTCATCCCAGATCCAGTGCGCCAGGTTTTCCGCTGTGGTGCGGATGCCGGTGACAGCGTTCAGATCCTGGTGATCCAGCCGCTCAAGCACAGCCTGCTGAACCAGCCGGGAGAGGTCGTCAAAATCCATCACCATCCCATCATCGCTCGCGCCTGCAACCTGCTTGATAGGTCCGCGCAGGGTCACTTCCAGCGTATACGAATGTCCATGAAGGCGCGCACATTTGCCACGATGGCCGGGCAAGGAGTGCGCGGCCTCAAAACGAAATTGCTTTGTGAGTAGGGCCTGACGTTCCATGATTCTCATCTCTCATACGTTTCACGGAAATCAGTATAACATGCTCCGCGTGCAATGCATAGGTCACATTGATGCCCCCTACTCAACGCCTGTTTATCAGCTACTTTGCGCCTCCTGACTCGCCACCGCAGGCACGGCCTGATCCGTTGCAGCCATGTCACTTACTTGCTGCTGCTTGTCTACAACTGCGGGGAGAGCGAGGAACAGCGCCATAATGACGCCCCGCGCGACGCCATCGAGGCCCGTATTGATTGTTTCGGTGATCCTCAACACGGCAGGCCAGGTTGTCTCCGAAAAAGCTACGCCGATCACCGCTTCAAGCACAACGCCGAAGACAGCGAGATAGAGCATGGTGTAGAAGATCCTGGGCCAGGTACGGCCGCGCAGGATGGCCAGAGCCGGCAGCAAGGTCAGCGCGAAGATGATCCCGCGCACCATTTCTTCCGGGAAGAAGATGTAGAACGGCTGAGAGGTTGTGTGCGACTGAGCTGCAAACGCAGGGTTGTGGTAATACGGCGCAAGAATCGGCGAGAAGAGAGCGCCAAAGACGTAATTGAGGAAAATCGGATAGAGCAAGCCAACAATCAGGAGTCGCCAGATCCAGGAGAGTAGTGGACGCTGGCGTAGCGCCTGCCAGATGCTCACCACCGGCTGTTCTGGCCTGTACGCCGGAAAGAGCCAGGCCATCAACCAGGCAATAATCAGCGAGGGAATAAGAAAAACAAGAGCGCCCGCGATCAGTTCAGAGCGAGGCAGAGTAGTATAAAAGAGGGCTTCCACCAGGTTGCCCAGATACGTCGTCCAGTAAAAGGGAAGAAAGAGGCTGATGATGCGCGTGGACATGCGATAGGGCAGCCGGCGCGCCAGCGGCAGCAGGACCAGGGCGAACAGAATGCCCTCCGCAAGATTGCTCAGGATAGTTTGCCAGGAAAGGGATGACTTCCCCGACATATTTAAGAGGGTAGAGAAGAGGGCGGAGACAATCGCGACAACCAGCACGCGGCCGGTAATATCCGCCAGCCACAGCAGGCGATTTTTCGCCGGACCCCGTCCTTCTTCTAAGAATTGTAAGCTCATACAATACCCCTTTAATACCTTTCTTTACCTTCAAGGTTCGCGAGGTGATCGATTTTACCCCAGACTCAACCAGATGTCTCTTGACTCATTGGGACATTTCCTTGATCTGGAAGTATTCCAGGCACATCACTCCGCTTCTGCTTGAATTTGAGCGTCAACAGCCAGCAGAACAGGAGCGACTGAACAAGCACATCTCCAGTAATCTCTGCGGTATGCGCAAAGCGCAACTGCACGGGCCAGGTGAGATTCACGACCAATTGCCAGGCATTGAACATCCCGGTAAACACAAACACGTAGAGAAAGGTTTGCCAGCGCGAGCCGCGTGTCACTGCCAGCACGGGTAGCAGGGCAATCACATACAGCAAGCCACGCACCAGTTCCAGTACAGCGAAGGTCCCAAGATTGGGGATGGTGAGATTCAAGCCATAGGCCGGGTTGGTATAATATGGCTTCACGAGAGGATAGATGAGCGCTCCAAAGGTCCAATAGGTCGGTACGTACAAAGCGCCAACCAGGAAAGCACGCCAGACCCAGGACCAGAGCGGACGTTGCCCCAGGATAGTTGCAAGGCCGGGTGCATCGCGATAGTTCTCCCCTGCTGGCAGCAACCAGACAACCGCTCCTGTTATCAGCAGCGCCTCAACAATTGTGTCGATCCAGGTGTTGATCACGGCAAGGGCCGGGTAGGTGGAGAAAAACATCAATTCGAGGATATTGCCTCCCTGGTCAATCCAGAAGAAAGGTACAAAAATTGCGAGGAAGCGCACGAGGGGTCTGTACGGCAAGCGAGCTGCCAGGACAGAGAGGACGGCCATCACCAGAATACCGTAGACGACGGCCAGGCCAAATCCTGCCCCGGTCAGTTCACTACTGAGATTCACATTCATGGTGGGAATCTTCAAGAGTACGAGCAGCAGGATATTTCCCATCTTGATAACGGCGAATATCACGCCGCCGATCAAGAAACGGAGAGCATTCATTGCCCACGTGCGTTCCCGTGTATCTTCGCTGCTCGTTGCTTGTTTCCGTAAGAGGCTCATCGAAAGAAACACCTCCTTTAGCGTAGAAATAGATGATTCTATTTCATCTTGAAAGAGAAGATATTCTTCATATAGGATGGAATAACCCGACCAGAATGAAGAATGCCGATTTCAAACATGCTCTTTGTGAATATTCAGCGCAGCGTTGACATCTGCAAGAAGAACATGTCTCTACGAGGGAGTATACCGGCAAGCCTGCGAAAACGCTTCCAACTAAAGATGGAAAGAGGAGAGGGAATTTCCGGCCAGAAGCATTTAGAGCAGATCCAGGGATCTGGCGCGGGCGATGGCTTGAGTGCGGCTCCGGACCTGGAGCTTGCTGTAGATAGTATTGAGGTGAGATTTGACTGTACTGACAGTTACGACAAGTTGCCGGGCGATCTCATGATTCGACTTCCCTTCACTCACTAACTGCAATACTTCGCGCTCACGCTTGCTCAGCGGTTCGAGCGGCAGCAGTTGATCTATGTGTGCGCCATCTCGCCTCGCCAGTTCTTTGCTGAGCAAGGAGATCAGTTGATCCAGAAAATGAACAGAAACCTCGTCACGGATAGGTGCCTTCGTGTTACATCGCACCTGGCGCAGTCCCGTGAGCAGCACGAGCATAGGCGCTCCTTCGTCAAGGAAGGCACGGCGATAGCCCTCCAGTTCGCCATAGCCGAGCGCGCGCGTAAGCGCGGCAAGCGCCCGTTCTTGCTCTCCCATCGCCTGGTAGAGCATTGATTGGAGGATGTATATGCTGATCAGGCTGCCCTGGCGTTTCTGTCTTTCTGCCGATTCGCAGAGCCACTGGAGCAGTTGATCTGCCTCCTGCCAGCGCGCGTTGCGGAGCAAGAGGCGAGCCTGAATCAGGTAGCATTCTTCTAGTATAGGATTTAACTGCGACGTGAGATCCGTCTGCAACGCGATTTCGCGCACCCAGTGTTGGGCTTCTGCTATTTCACCTAAGGCCAGCGCGACCTTTGCTCTCCATACATTCACTGCCCTGGTAAGGTCGATACTCTCGTCTCCTATCGATCTCAGCACTCGCTCGTTCTCCTGCGTAAGCTTTCTTACCCCGGCTTCATCATCGTGCAGCAGACGTATTTTTCCTAACCCATACAGGCCCCCAAGGAACGATTCTGTGTTATCAAATTGTTGGCATAGCGCGACGCCTTTCCGCAAATAATCTTCTGCCAGCTCCAGATTATTTCTTTCATACTCCACTGAGCCAAGAGCGACCAGGGCCGGTCCCTGATGCATACGGATATTGGTGGTTTTTTCAGTCTGGAGAACACGGTGGGCGATCTGGGCAGTTTTGTACAGTTGCCCGGTCAGAGAGAGCAAGTGCGCCAGCGTCGAAACGATGGAGAAGCCCAATATGTTATATTTGTTAGCAAGCATAGCTGCCAGGTTCTCTTCTAGCCTCGCGATTGCTCCATAGACATCACCCTGCCAGAGTGCAATCAGCCAGGAGAGGCCCCTGTTGCCACGGTTAGGGTCTTGCACGTAGATTCTGGCCCGGCTGTTCAACTCCTGGCTGAAAGCGACGCGATTCTCACACAGCACTGCCAACGTCGCGTACAGCCTGAGAAAGCGTTCGATCAAATCCCCCCTGTCCTCTTCGCCAAAATGTGTCTGAGAAGCCGTACTGGTACGGATATGCGCGCAGATAGTGCGCTCCAATTCATCAATATCCGTGGTCTCCACAGCTGGTAGATGGTGAAAACGCGCGTACTCCTGGAGCATATCTGCCGCTACTGGGTAACGATTGACGGTGATCATATCCCAGCAAGCGTAGACGAGGAGGACCGGATGCATGAAAAGCTCTGCCTGTGGCAGTAGATTCACCCAGGGCATAATGCTGGTAGCCTCGCAATGCATGATCATAGCCATCCCGGTGGTTTCGGCCAGTAGCGCGATTGTCGCAACATCGCCAATCTCCCTGGCGTGCTCAATCGCCTCCGCGACCATGCCCTGTTCCGCGAACCAGCCCATGGCCCGGCGATGCAGGACCTCTACCATTTCAGGCTGATTTTGCAAGAGGTGCTGGCGCAGAGTTTCGGCAAAAAGTTGATGGTAGCGATACCACCGGCGCTCGTCGTCCAGTGGATTGAGGAAAAGATTGGCCCGTTCCAGCCATACCAGGGTTGCTTGCCCATCCGGCTGACCGGTGACAGCCTCGCAAAGCTCCCCCTGGAGTCGCTCAAGAATAGAGGTAAAGAGAAGAAATTGCTGAATAGGCTCCGGCAGATGTTCCAGTACTTCCTGGATAAGATAGTCGGCAATGTAGCGGCGTCCCCCACTCAAAGCCACCATAGTACCGGCACTTGAGCCTTGCTGTTGCAGCAAAATGGCAATCAATTGCAGGCCGGCGATCCATCCTTCTGTACGCGCAAACAGCAGATCGCTCTCCTCCTGCGAGAGTTTGCGCGCGCTGCACCTGTCAAGAAATATCCTGGTTTCTCCGGCAGTAAAACGCAGGTCGGCGGCGCGTAATTCCAGCAGTTGCTCGCGCACACGCAGGCGTGTTAGCGGCAAGGAAGGATCAGTGCGCGTGGAGATGATCACGTGAACATTGCCCGGTAGATGTTCCAGCAAGAATGCCATGCTCTGAGAGATCGTCACATCGCTTACAAAGTGATAATCGTCCAGCACCAGCATCATTTCCTGCCGGCTCGCCTCCAAATAGTTGAGTAACGTAATCAGCATACGCTCGTTATTTGGCTGCCGCCGTGTTCGCAAAAGCGTAAGTGGCCCCTCGCCCGCCCCCGGACATACCTTCTCGAAGGCCGTAAAAATGAGCTTCCACAGTCGGCCAGGCTCGTCATCAGCGCGCTCCAAGGTAATCCAACCAACACAGAGCGCTTTTTGCTGCGACAGCCAGCTACTCAACAAGGTGCTTTTGCCCGATCCTGCCGGAGCTGAAATCAAGGTAAGCGGCCTGACAAGTGCATTCTGTAAGCGCTCGAACAGGTGAGGTCGAGGAAGCGTGTGCGACGTAGGAGAGGGAATCCTGAGTTTGGTTGCCAGAATTGGGTCATCCTGTTGCTCCTGCTCATACCGCGAAGACGTAGGTGCCACTTCAGCAACTTCGCCACGCGCAGCCAAAAAGAGGGAGGCAACGTATTCTAGCTGTTCGATGCTAATAGCTTCGCTTTTTCCCAGATACTTTTTCTGCACGCGTTTGCCATCTCTGCGATAGGCATACCAGTAGCCATTCTCCTGCCGAGTGTATTCCTTGCGAGCAGTATATGCGCCTGCCCTACCAGCAAAGGCGAACGAAGACACTTCACTCAACCATGCTTGCAACCGCTGATGGTCAACTTGCCGTACCTCTCCCGTTTGCTGCCCCCGCTCCTCTGAGTATTCATACGTCTCGCGCTCAGGAGACCAGTAGATCTTATAAGCAGCACTTTTTGGCACGCACTCATCCTTTGTTCGCTTCGGTTTTGTTACCTACGTTGTTACCCATTGTAAACGCATTGTATCAGTTTTGAGGGATCTAGAAATACAACAACATGATGCCAGACCTGCACTCGCGATAATGTTCAGGAATCGCTGACTCGCATCGGCTCTCTCGGCTGGAATAAAAAATACCCCTCCCAGGTTTTCCTTTGATAGAATATCTTGATTTAAAAGTAATTTATTTACAAAGCCGATGATTCTCAAGTATTGAGAAACTCAGTCGTATACAAAGGAAAGAGAAGATAGCATGCAGCTTGGTGGAATTCACCATATCACCGCTATTACTGGTAACGCCTCACAAAATATGGCGTTCTATACGCAGGTATTGGGCATGCGCCTGGTCAAGAAGACGGTCAACCAGGATGATGTTTCGGCCTATCACCTGTTCTACGCAGATGAGAGCGGGCACCCCGGCACCGACCTGACTTTTTTCGACTGGCCTATGGCCGGCCCCTCGCGCGAGGGTGCAGGTATGATCTCAAGCATTTTCTTGGGTGTACGCGGGCAGGCCGCGCTTGACCGGTGGGCGCAACGGCTTGAGTCATTTGGTATCGTACACGATGGCATACAAACGCGCGAAGATGGGCGAGCGATTCTGGCCTTCAGAGATCCTGAAGGCCAGAGGCTCGCATTCCTGGATGACGAGGGCAGGCTGGCAGGCGTACCCTGGAAAAAGAGTCCCGTCCCTGCCGAAATGGCGATTCGCGGGCTTTATGGTACACATTTCACTGTCAAACAATTGGAACGCACCGAGCACATTCTGACCGGCGTGCTGGGCTTCCGGCGGGCCAGAAGGTATCGAGCGGCCGGTCAGCACGAGGTGGTCGTATTCGAGGTAGGTCCTGGCGGGCCGGGCGCAGAAGTCCACGTTGAAGTTCGTCCAGATCTGCCCTTTGGCCGGGCCGCGATTGGCGGTGTACATCATGTAGCCTTCCGCACCCCGAACGACGAAGAGCATCGCTCCTGGAGAGAGCGTCTGGCCAAGGTCGGAGCAAATGTCACACCGGTAATTGATCGCTTCTACTTTCGTTCGATCTACTTCCGCGAGCCGGGTGGCATCCTGTGCGAAATAGCCACCGATGGTCCCGGCTTCACCACCGACGAAGACCTGGCTACCCTTGGCGAAAGCCTGGCGCTACCGCCATTCCTGGAGCCTCACCGGCAAGAAATCGAGGCAGGTTTGCAGCCGATCACGCCCGTTGAGTTTGCGAACCGAGCGTGACTTACAAAGAACAATAGTTCACAAAAAGGCATGTGCGGCGCAACTCAATGCGCCGCACATGCCTCAAGAGACCGAACAAAGCCAGAAACGGTCTTCCCAGAGATCTTCCCCCTCTATACCGCCTCCTCTTCAAGCACACGACCTCTAAACTGGCTGTTGTAGAGATCGGCATAGAAGCCTTTCTGCGCGAGCAGTTCTTCGTGGGTCCCTGTCTCGATGATCGTACCATGATTCATGACCAGGATCAGGTCCGCATCTCGCACGGTGGAGAGTCGGTGAGCAATCACAAAGCTCGTCCTGCCCCTCATCAACTCAGTCATGGCCTTCTGGATCTGGATCTCGGTTCGCGTATCGACACTGCTGGTCGCTTCATCCAGAATCAGGATTTCTGGATCGGCCAGAAACGCGCGGGCAATCGTCAGTAACTGCTTCTGCCCGGCTGAGATGTTGGTCGCATCCTCATTCAGAACAGTATTGTAACCCTCTGGCAACGTCCTGATAAAGTGGTCAGCATAGGCTGCTTTTGCCGCGCGCACAATCTCTTCCTCAGTAGCATCGCCACGCCCATACGCAATATTATCGCGAATGGTCCCATTGAACAGCCAGGTGTCTTGAAGCACCATGCCAAAGATGCGGCGCAGATCCCCACGTCGCATCTGCGTGATATTGACACCGTCGACCAGAATCTCACCGTCATTGACCTCGTAGAAACGCATCAGCAGGTTGACCAGGGTCGTCTTGCCAGCGCCGGTCGGGCCAACAATTGCGATCATTTGTCCAGGCTTGACGACGATATTCATATCCTCGATCAGGATGTTATCTTCGCTATACCCGAACCTGATGTGCCTGAACTCAACTGCACCCCTGGGAGATTCGATCACTACCGGATCAGCCACTTCAGGCACCTGCTCCTCCTCATCCAGTAGCTCGAAGATGCGCTCAGCCGAGGCCATCGACGATTGAATCACGTTGGCAATATTCGCCAGCATCGTGATTGGCTGGGTAAACTGTTGAGCATATTGAATAAATGCCTGCACATCCCCGATGGCAATGGAATTTTGCGTCACCATAACGCTGCCAACCACCGCCACAAAGACATAGCCAATATTTCCGACAAATCTCATGAGAGGCATAATGATGCCGGAAACGAACTGCGCTTTCCAGCCAGCCTCATAGAGCTTCTCATTGAACCCATCAAATTCGGCAATTGCTTTGCTCTCGTGCCCAAAGGCTTTCACAATCTTATGGCCGGTGTACATCTCCTCAACATGGCCGTTGAGATCACCAAGCGAGCGCTGCTGATTTCTGAAGTACTCCTGCGAGCGTTTTGCAACTCCCATAACCACAAACAGGCTGAGTGGAAGCGTCACCAGCACAATCAGACTCAATTCCCAGCTGATGTAGAGCATCATTCCAAGCACGCCGAGCAGGGTCACTGCGGAGGTAATGAGCTGTGTCACGCTCTGCTGAAGCGTGGTACTGATGTTATCCATGTCATTGACGGCGCGGCTGAGAATTTCTCCATGCGTGCGCCCATCAAAGTATTTGAGTGGCAGGCGGGACAGCTTCTCGTCCACCTCTTTGCGCAGTTGATATACGGTTCTCTGCGCTACGCTGGCCATCAAAAACTGCTGGATGTACATGAAAAACGCGCTGAGCACGTATAAGCCAAGCAGAATCAGGAGAACAGTCCCGATATAGCCAAAATCGATGCCGGGAACAGGTACCGGGTGCGCCGGAAGGGACGGATTTCTCGCCAGTGCCTGGGCAATCTTCGCATTTATCTCTATGGCCTTAAACTTGGCAATCAGGCCATCGACAAGCTTAGTAGTTGCCAGACCCAGAATTTTTGGGCCGACAATGTTAAACACCGTCCCGAAGATGGCCGCTATAAGCACAACCGAGAGGCGAATCCTCTGTGGCAAGAAGTAGCCAAGCAGTCTCCTGAGCGTTCTCCAGAAATCCTTGGGCTTCTCCAC
>Ga0209061_1005427_pt1 | contig 11177 bp, 8 predicted proteins | sample Coa_R1_10_FD_187157 | JGI IMG/M metagenome (GOLD analysis project Ga0209061, IMG submission 187157) | Surface soil microbial communities from Centralia Pennsylvania, which are recovering from an underground coalmine fire - Coalmine... | ecosystem: Environmental > Terrestrial > Soil > Unclassified... | reverse complement strand
GCACCGCCCCGCCGAGCGGCCGCAGCAGGGCCAGGCCGGCGCGCGCGGACACCAGCAGGCCCGCACCGCCGGCGAACAGCACGCCCGCGACCGCCAGCCGCAGCGCCACCCCGCGCCGCCCGGGCCGGGCCCCGTCGCCGGCGGGGGAGCCCGCCGCCCGCTGCAGCGGCTCCACGAGGTGCCGCAGGGCCGCCTGCTCGTCCGGCGGGGCGTTCCGCCAGATCAGCACGAGCCCGGCCACGCTGAACACCTGCGGCCATGCCCAGCCGGCGAACCAGCCGTCCCCGAGCGCGCTGAGGCCGAGCAGCACGACGACCAGCAGCGACGCCAGGCCGGCCGCGAGCCTGATGCCCCGCCCGTCGGACCTGGCCTTGCTGCCGATGCTGACGCCGGCGCCGGCCCGCGGGATCAGCAGCCAGCCCGCGACGTACAGCGGGACGAACCACCCGCCGGCCAGGGCGATCACGATGAACACGATCCGAACGGCCATGACGTTGAGGCCCCGCCACGCCGCCACGCCCGCGGCGACGCCGCCTGCCAGCCGGTCCGCGGGGTCGCGGCGCAGCGGGCCGCCGCCGCGCCGCCGCAGCCCGAACGGGTCGCCGGGCCGGCGCCGGCCGGACGGGTCGCGCCGCCAGCGCTCGGTGTGCCTCACCCATCCATCATGGCCCCGCTGACCCCGGGCCGCCATCCGGGCAATCCCTGACCCGGCCCTGACGCGCGGCGGGCCGGATCAGGGGCGCGCGGGGGATCTTCCCGATGCGCACGCCCGATCCCGGGCGCCATGCTGAGGCCATGGATACCACCGCGATCAACCAAGACACCCAGCCAGCCACCCAGCGGGAGCCGCAGCGCGCGGTCCTGCGCCGGCCGTCCGGCGGCCGCATGCTGACCGGCGTCGCCGCCGGCCTCGCCGACTACCTCGGCGTGGACGCGACGCTCGTCCGCATCGCCTTCGTCGTCCTCACCTTCTTCGGCGGCACCGGCATGGCCCTCTACCTGGCCGGCCTGCTGCTGATCCCGGAGGAGGGCAGCGACCAGTCCATCGCAGCCTCGCTGATCCAGTCGCTGCAGTCCCGGTCGCACTGAGCCGGGACGGCAGCGAGCCAGAACAGGACACACAGATGCCAGCACAGTCAAGCCAGAGCCGGGCCCGCGGCTTCACGCCGCTGTTCCGCGGCCTGTACTCCGACCAGCACCTGCGGGTTTCCGACGCCGAACGCCAGGCGGTCGCCGACCGCCTGGCCCAGCACTTCAGCGAGGGCCGCCTGGACCAGGCGGAGCTCGACGAGCGGGTCGGCCGCGCGATGAGCGCCAGGACCCGGGCGGACCTGAGCGGGCTGCTCCACGACCTGCCGGACACAGGGGCTCCCGCAGTTCCGGAGCGCCCGCGGCGCCGCCGCGGCCACCCGGTCCTCCTCGTCGTGCTGCTCGCCGTGCTCGCCCTGGCGGCCGCGAACACGGCGTGGGCCACCGTGCCGTGGCTGTGGCTCGGGCTCGGCGCCGCGATCCTGCTGCGGCTCGGATTCATCGCCGCGATCGTGCTGATCGTGCTCGCAGCCGTCGGCCGCTTCCGGCCGGGCCGGGACCGTTAGCCCGGTCCTGGCCCCTCCGGGCGGTCCGGATCCGGCCATGCGACCGCCTGCGCAGGCGCCCCGGTGCCCCGGCAACGCGGGTCCCTCCGCGAGAACCCGGGCCAACGGTGCCCGTCAGTGAGCGGGCCGGCCGCCCCCGTGTCACGTACCGTCGCAAGGCGGCGCGGCCGCCGCGATCTTGTGGTCGGTTCCGGCACGTCAACAACGATGCGCGGCTCGTGCTTGTGGTCTGCCACAAGGGATGGCGGGGTCCGCCGGGCGTAGGATCGGGCTCATGGCGACACCGAACTGGCCGCCGGTGCTCGCCGCCGGGCAGCACGCCGACGGCCAGGCGGCCCGCGGCCCCGGCCTCACGCCCGGCCCGCGCAACCTGGAGCGGGAGAACGCCGCGCTGCGCGAGCTGGTCACCGTGTACCGGTACCTGTCCGGGCTCGCCCTGCAGGACGCCGACCTGGCCGGGGTGGTGCGGCTGATCTCCGACAGGACCTCCGCCACCGTCGCCGTGGTGACCCAGCTCATGGACGTGCTGACCGCGGCGGCGCCCGGCGTGCCCGCGGAGAGGGCCGCCGCCGAGGTGCGCGAGCACGTGGTCCACCCCAGGCTCGGCCAGGTGCTGCGGGCGTCGCGGCTGAGCCAGCGCGCGCTGCGGCTGCCGAAGGTCGGCGGCATGCCCGCCATCATCGTCGCGCCCGTCCTCGTCGGGGACGAGGTGCCGTGCTACCTGATCACGGTCGACCCGGCGGACAACGCCGTCGGCGAGGACATGAGCCTGCTGGTGACCGAGCACGCCGCCACCATCTGCGGGGTGATCCTCGGCCGCGAGCGCGTGGTGGCGGCCGCCGCCCGGCGGGTCCGCGACGACCTGGTGGAAGGCCTGCTGCTCGGCCGCGGCAGGGACGGCGACGACGCCAGCCGCTGGGCGGCGCACCTGGGCTACGACCCCGCCCGCGACCACAACGTGCTGGCGATCGCCTTCGAGCTGCCCGGGCCCGCCGGCCCCGCGGACGCCGGCCCGAGGGCGGCGCAGCGGCAGCGGATCGCCGACAGCGTCGAGCACTTCGTCGCGACCCGCGCCCCGAGGCCATCGTCTCGGCGCGCGAGTCCGAGGTCGTGGTGGTGACGGTGGCCCCCGGCGGCCGCGGCCTGGACGCCCGCCAGCTCGCCGCCGCGTGCCTGGCCAGGCTGGCCGAGCTGTTCCCGGCGGCCAAGGTCGTGATCGGCATCGGCGGGACCTGCCGCGACCCGCGGGACGTCGCCCGCTCCTACGCGCAGGCGCAGCGCACCACCGCGACGCTGCGGCGGCTCGGCCGGGCCGGGACCGCCGCCGCGTTCGCCGACCTCGGCATCCTCAGGCTGCTGCTGCAGGTCCCCGAGCTGGCCGAGCTGCGGTCGTTCGCCGCCGACGTGCTCGGCAAGCTGAGCGAGCACGAGCACAAGCCGGAGTACCTGGCCACGCTGGCCTGCTACTTCCGGGAGAACAACAGCCCGCAGCGCGCCTCCCGCATCCTGCACGTCCATCCGAACACGGTCGCTTACCGGGTGAAGCGGATCGAGGAGATCACCGGGCTGCGGCTGGACGATTACGGCGACCGGCTGCTGGCGCAGGTCGCCGTGGAGATCCTGGACGCGCTGGGGGAGGAGCCGTGACGGTCACCCGGCCGACGCCCGCCGCCCCCGCCGCGCTCGGCCGGCGGCTGCTGGTCTGCGACGGCGCGATGGGCACCATGCTGCATGCGGCCGGCGCCGCGCTCGACCGCTCGCTGCCCGAGCTCAACCTCTCGCAGCCGGGGCTGGTCGCCACCATCCACGACGCCTACCTGGAAGCGGGCGCGGACGTCATCCAGACCAACACGTTCGGGGCCAACCGGCTGTGGCTTGCCGCCCTCGGCTTCCCCGACAAGGTGGACGAGATCAACCGGGCCGGCGTGGCGATCGCCCGCGCCGCGCAGGATGCGTGCGACCGCGAGGTGCTGGTCGCCGGGTCGGTGTCGCCGGCGGTCACCGCGCTGCAGCGGCGCCGCACCGGGTCGGCCGAGCGCGCGGACGTCATCCGCGAGCAGGTCCGCTCGCTGGTCAGCGGCAGGGGCGTCGACATCCTCATCCTGGAGACGTTCGGCTACCTGGACGAGCTCGTCGAGGCGGTCTGCGCGGCCAGCGAGGTCTGCGACGTGCCCATCGTCGCGCAGGCGACCTTCGCCGACGACGCGCACACCCTGGGCGGGGAGACCCCGCGCGAGGTCGCCACCGTGCTGTCCGGCCTGCCGGTGGCGATGCTCGGCACCAACTGCACCATCGGCCCGCAGCGGATGCTGGCCGTGGCCGAGGACCTGGTGCGCTACGCGTCGGTGCCGGTCAGCGCCCAGCCGAACGCCGGGCAGCCGCACCGCACCGGCCCGCGCAGCTACGAGTTCAGCATCGACGGCGGCTACTTCGCCAGGTACCTGGGCAGGTTCGCCGACGCGGGGGTCATGCTCGTCGGGGGCTGCTGCGGCACCACGCCCACGCACATCCGCACCGCCGCGGCGGCGGTCCGCCAGCAGGCCCCGCCCGGCCGGGCCGCCCGGCCGCGCACCCGCGCCGCGCCGGCGGCCCGGGTCACCCGGCCGGGCCCCCCCGCCCCGGCCGCGGCGGCGCACGGCACCCTGGCCGACCAGCTTGCCAGCCGCCGGTTCATCGTCGCCGCCGCGGTCGCGCCGTCGTCCGGCGGCCGGGCCGCCGAGGCGGTGCAGGTCGCGGCGGCGCTGGCGGCCCGCGGTATCGGCGTGGTCGTGGTGCAGCCGCCGGCCAGCGCCCGCACCCACTGCGACTGCCTGGACATGGCCCTGCACCTGCAGCAGCACGCCGGCGTGGAGACCATCGCGACGGTGGCGACCTGGGACAAGACGATCATGACGCTGCAGGCCGACCTGCTCGGCGCGCACGCGCTCGGCATCCGCTCGGTGATCTGTACCACCGGCAGCCCGCCGGTTCTCGGCGACTATCCCGCCGTGGACGGCATCTGGGAGGTGGACTCGCTCGGCCTGATCGGGCTGCTCGCGGGGCTGAACGCCGGCCATGACTCCAACGGGCTGGCGCTGACCACGCGGACGGCGTTCTGCGTGGGCGCCCGGGTCAACCCCGGCGCGCGCGACATCGGCGCCGAGATCGCCAGGGCGCGGGCCAAGGTGCGCGCGGGCGCGCACTTCCTGGTGAGCAGGCCCGTCTACGAGGCCGGCTCGCTGGCCCGGCTGGCGGCGGCGCTGGAACCGGACGCGGTCCCGCTGCTGCTGTCGGTCGCGCCGCTGCGCAGCTTCGAGGAGGCGGACTACCTTGCCAACGAGGTCCCCGGCGTGACGATCCCTCCGGAGGCGCTGCGCGCCCTGGAGCGGGCCGGCCCCGGGCGGGCGCGCGCCGTCGGCATCGACCTGGCCGCCGCCGTGCTGCGGCAGGCCCGCGGGCTGGTCAGCGGCGTGCTGCTGACCGCCGCCGCCGACGACCTGACCGCGCTCGCCCCGGTGCTCGCCGCCGCCGGCTGATCAGGTTTCGTGCGCCCGGACGACCGGTGGCGGCGGCCGGCGAACATCAGCGCGGCACCTGCCGGTGGATCCGGCGCCGATGCCGTTGGCGGCGCGGTGCCGCCTGACCGGGCGGGTGCCGGTGCGTGACACCGGGGACCGCGGCGGCACCGCGGTGCCTTCCCGGGTAGGCAAGGCACCACCGGAAGCTGTGACGCCCTCCGGCCCGGCCGCCGGGCTTTACTGCTCGTAGACGATGAGGCCGCGGATGTTCCGGCCGTCCAGCATGTCCCGGTAGCCCTGGTTCACGTCCTCCAGCCGGTAGCGTGTGGTGATCAGCTCGTCGAGCCTGAGCCGGCCCGCCCGGTACAGCTCCAGCAGCCGCGGGATCTCCTCGAACGGGTTGCCGCCGCCGAACAGCGCGCCAGTGATCCGCTTCTCGAACAGGGTGAGCTCGAAGCCGGGTAGCTGGATGGTCTTCCTGCCCGGCCCGGCCAGCCCGGTGACCACGACCGTGCCGCGCTTGCGGATCGCGGCGAACGCCGCCGCGATGACCTCCTCGGTCACCACGCCGACCGTGACCAGCGCCTGGTCCGCGCCGACGCCCCTGGTGACCTCGGTGATGATCTGCTGCGCCGCCGCGGCGTCGGCCGCGGTGTGGGTCGCGCCGAGCCTGGCCGCCGCCTCCAGCTTGGCGGGCACCGGGTCCACCGCGATCACGTTGCGGGCGCCGCCGATCGCGGCGCCCTGCACCGCGTTGATGCCGACGCCGCCGGTCCCGTAGATCACGGTGGTGTCGCCGGGCCGCACGCCGCCGGCGTGCACCGCGGTGCCGAACCCGGTCGGCACCCCGCAGCCCACCAGCGCCGCCGCCTGCAGCGGCAGGTCGTCGTCGATCTTGACGCACGAGTGCTCCGACACCACCGCCCGCTCGGAGAACGTGCCGAGCAGGCACATCTGGCCGAAGTCCTCGCCGCCGCCGTGGAACCGGAACGTGCCGTCCGGCAGGCAGTTATCGATGAGCAGCGCGCCGAGGTCGCACAGGTTGGTCATGCCGCGGGCGCAGAACCGGCAGTGGCCGCACACCGGCAGGAACGAGCAGACCACGTGGTCGCCGGGCCTGAGCCTGGTCACGCCGCCGCCGGCCTGCTCCACCACGCCGGCCCCCTCGTGACCGCCGACGATCGGGTAGCGCACCGGGATGTCGCCGGTGCGCAGGTGGTCGTCGGAATGGCACAGCCCCGCCGCGGCGAACCGGACCAGCACCTCGCCATCCTTCGGCGGGTCGAGGTCAAGCTCGGTGATCTCGAAATCCTTGCCCACCTCGCGCAGCACCGCGGCCCTGGTTTTCATCAGACCTCCCGCCTGTCTCCGGCTGCCATCATCCGCCATTCCGGCGCCGCGGTCCATATGCCCGGCCCCAGCGGTGCCGTCCGCTCTCGCGGGGCATCGCCCGCCGGGGCCGGGGCGGGTCGCCGCCGACCCGGCCCCGGTGCCCGTGCCCGCCGCCGGCCCGCCGGACCGGACCCGGCCGTCGGCCCGCCGGACCGGACCCGGCCGCCGCGATGCGCGCCGCGGCAGCGGTAACCGGACCCAGACCGAACGCAGCGCCCGGTAGATGTTGCCGCCGAGGACGGCGCGGATGTCCGCGTCGCCGAAGCCGTGCTTGACCAGCCAGCCGCAGATGTTGGCGAAGTTCTCCGTGGGGTTCTCCAGGCCGTCGACGTAGCCGACCGGCTCGAAGGACGGACCGCCGGCCGTGCCGATGCTGAGCAGGCGCGCGAAGATCCGGTGCAGGGCCACGTGGTCCCCGTACAGCGTGTCCGGGCCGAACGCGACGTGGCCGATGCCGACCAGGTCCGCGCAGTAGCGGAAGTGGTCCATGACCGACTCGATCGAATGCCGGGGATGCGCGGCCGACAGCGTGGTGTGCGGGGCGGCCGACATCCCGATGACGCCCCCGGTCCCGGCGACCGCGCGCAGCACGTCGTCGGGCTTCATGCGCGGGGTGTCCCAGACCGCCCGCGCCCCGGCGTGGGTGATGAACACCGGCCGCTCGCTGTGCTCGCAGGTGTCCAGCGCCGTGCGGTCGCCCGCGTGCGACAGGTCGATGGCCAGCCCCAGCTTGTTCATCCGCGTCACCGCCCGGCGGCCGAAGGCGGTGAGGCCGGCGTCGCCGCGCTCGGCAAGGCCGGCGCCGAGCGCGTTGCCGTCGGAGTAGGCGATGCCGATCTGGCGCAGGCCGAGGCCGTACAGCACGTCGAGCCGGTCGATCTCGTTCTCGATCGGCGTGGCCGACTCCAGGCCGAACACCAGCCCGACCCGTCCGGACCGGTACGCCTCGTCGATGTCGGCCAGCGTGCGGACCGCCAGGACCCGGTCCTGGTGGGCCAGATCGGCCTGGCGCATGCCCAGGTCGGTGATGACGTCGTCCCACCGCCACGGGGCGTTCCCGGTGACGCACGCCGTGCCGTCCATCATGTTGTCGAACACGACCGTCATGCCGGACGCGGCCAGGCCGGCGTAGGCGGCGTGCTGGCGCCCGGTGCGGTTGTACTCGGGCGTCTCCTCCATCCGCAGCGGGAACCTGACCGGATGGTCGTGCAGGCTGATCACCAGGCTGTCGCGCAGCAGCCGCTGCGCCCGCTGCTCCTGCTCGGCGGTCAGGCCGCCCGCGTACCGCGGCACCCGGCCGAACTCCGGCGCCAGCTCGAAGCTGCGGAAGTCCTCGCCGGCGGTCAGGTACGAGTAGGCCGTATACCCGGTCACTTCACGAAGTACCAGTTCTCCGGGGTGATGCTGAGCGTCGGGCTCTGCGGCAGGACCCCCTTCAGGCTGTCGGCGACCTCGGTGAGCGTGTAGGCCGCGTTCGGCTGGTACTCCACCGGAAGCTGCGGCGCCAGGTAATCCTGCCACTGGTACATGTACTGCAGGTCGGGGCTGGTGAGCGTCTTGTCGATCATCGCGTCGTCGGTCTTGTCGCAGTAGCCGCCGGAGTTGGCGACCGCGCCGCACATGAACAGCTCCTCTCCGGTCGGCAGGTAGTCGGGCGAGAACGACCAGCCGAACCCCCAGTTGGCCAGGTCCCAGCCGCACGGCGACTTCGTGACCACGCAGTTGCCCCCGGCGACCGAGATCACCTGGGCGAACGGCTTGGGCGCCAGGTTCAGCCTGATCCCGACCTGCGCGGCGTTGGCCTGCAGCTCGACCATCTCTGACTGCACCCACGCCACGCCGCTCTCGTACATGAAGGTGAAGCTCAGCGCGGTCCCCTTGGCGATGCCCGGACCGCACAGGCCCGGGTCCGCGCAGGTGGTGGTCCCGCCCGGCGCCACGGTCCAGCCGTGGCTGGCCAGCAGGCTCCTGGCCTTGCCCGGGTTGTACGGGAACGGGTCGCCCTTCCTGCCCTGGGCGGACAGCCACGAGGTCGGCGGCACGTTGGCGACCGGGCCCACGGTGGGCTGCCCGTAACCGCGCAGCGGGCCCCTGATGATCGCCTCCTGGTTCATCAGGTAGGCCAGCGCCTGCCGGAAGTACAGCTGCCTGAAGATCGCCGCATGGTCGGAGACGGTGGACTGGAAGTTGATCGCGTAGTAGTCGATGCCCCACGGGTAGACCGGCGCCAGCGTGTAGCCGGGCAGCGGGTTGGCGCCCACCGCCTGGCCGGGCCGGGCCGGCGGGGCGTCCTGGTCCGGCAGGTAGCCGACGTCGATCTTGCTGCCGGAACTCGGCGAGCGCAGCACGTTGTACTCCGCGGCGTCGGTGGTGAACGGCAGTTCCTCGAACGCCGACAGCCTCGGCTTGACCGGGCCGGAGTAGGACTTGTTCGGCACGAACGTGACGTGCCCGTCGGCATTGAAGGCGCTCAGCTTCCACGGCCCGTCCACGATGCTCCACAGCGGCGAGGTCGCGTAGCTGGCCAGGTGGCTGGCCTGGCCGGTCAGGTAGCTCCACACCGCCGGGCAGTCCGTGACCGTGGTGGCGCAGTGACTGGGCCCGGAGGCGGTCCGGTCCCAGGCCGCCGGCATCGGGGTGATCTGGCTCAGGTCGTTGTAGAGGAACCAGGTCGGCGAGTACGGCTTGTCCATGGTCATCGCCAGCTCGGTCGGGCTGACGACCTTGATGTCCGAGGTGTTCGCCGGGAAGCCGGTGTAGCCGAAGTAGTTGGTCGGCTCGGCCAGCTCCATGTTCAGCCAGAACATCACGTCCTGGGCGGTCACCGGGGTGCCGTTGGACCACATGTAGTGCTTCAGCGTGATCTTCACGGTCCTGCCGCTGACCACGGGCAGGTTCGCCAGGCTGAGCGAGGCGTTCACCGTCGGCTGGTCGCCGGTGCCGAACCAGTACAGCGGCCGGTACATCAGGTAGGTGAAGTCGAACAGGTTGACGTTGCTGACGTTGGCGCTGTTCATGTACGGGAAGATGTAGGTCGGCGGGTACTGCGGCGCCTCCGCCATGACCGCGGTGCCGCCCGTGACCGGCGTGTTCCCCGTCGGCGCGGAGCCGCCGCCGCCGCCGCAGCCGGCCGCGGCCAGCGCCAGCGCCGCCGCGCATGCCGCCAGCATCCGGCCGCGGACCCGGGTCCGCGGCGCACTCGATTGCATCATGCCCACCACCCCATGGTGCGGGCCGTGCGGCCACGGCGTCAGCAGGGAAAGCCCAGATGGGACGCTACCGTGACGTCGGCGTGACCGTCGAGCGGCCCCGCGCCACGCTCCGCAGCCGGCCGTGCCCGGCGCGCGGCGGCCCAGCTCGCGCCCGGGGCCGGGCGGCCGCCTAGCTCGCGCCCAGGCCGAGCAGCAGCCCGCCGGCCGCCACGGCGGGCGAGCTGGTCACGAACATGAGCACGCCGTCGGCCGGCGCGGTGACGGTCTCCAGGGTCTGGGTGCCGTCGAGGCTGCTGACGGTCCCGAGGACCTGCCCGGCGGTGACCGCCGCGCCGGCCGGCGCCGACGGCTCCCACCATCCCTCGTCCCGGCAGTGCAGCCACAGGAACCGGCGCAGGTAGACCGGCGGCGGCCCGTCCTCCGGCGGCCCGGCCGGGCTCCCGGACATGCCGAGCAGCGCCAGCACCCGGTCCAGCCCGCGCACGTGCGCCGCGACCGCCGCCCGCTCGACCAGGCCGCACCCGCCCGCCTCGGCGATGATGGCCGGGATCCCGATCTCGGCGGCGGCGGCGCTGGTGCTGCCCGCGACGGCGCGGCCGGGCCCCGGCTCCTGGCGGATGACGTACCCGAGGCCGTAGGCGGTTGCCATGTCCCGGGCGCGCTCCTCGGCCGGGCCCGCGTCGTACAGCGCGAACGGCTGCAGCGCCTCCACCATGTCGCCGGCGTGCATGTCGACCAGCGCGTCGGAGCCCTCGATCAGCTGGGTGAACGTGTCATGGGCAAGCCGCTCGGCTAGGCTGCCGGACGGGTCTCCCGGGAAGCAGCGGTTCAGGTTCTTGCCGTCGCCGGGCACCACGAACGGGGCCCGGGCCCGGAACGCCGGCAGGTTCAGCACCGGCACGGCCCGCACCCGGCCGCGCAGTTCCCGGCCGGCCAGGCCCCGTGCCCAGGCCCGCAGCCCGGCCATCGAGGCATACTCGCACCCGTGCACGCCGGCGAGCACGGTCAGCAGCGGCCCGTCTCCGCCGCCGGCGGCCTCCAGCGCCGGGACGTCCAGCCCGGCAAGCGAAAGCGTGCGGCGGGTCACAGTGGTTGCCATGCTCGCTCCCCTCATCGCGGCGCCGGTCAGCGCTGCCGGCCATGCTCTCACATGTCCGCCCGGCCGCCGCGCGGACCGCCGCCCGAGGAGCACCACGATGCCGCGCGGCCGCTGCGGCCTGCTGCCGCGCGCCAGGCGCGGTACCGGCGCGCCCGGCCTGGCCTGCCCCCGCAGGCCCCGGCCCGATAGCCTGTGACAGTCTCGCTCCAGGAAGAGAGGTTCGCCATGTCCCGCAGGACCAGCCCACCGTTCCGCGCCGACCACGTCGGCAGCCTGCTGCGGCCGCCGCGGCTGCTCGATGCGCGTGACGATTTCGCCAAGGGCACGATCACGGCCCGCGAGTTGCGGACGATCGAGGACGAGGAGATCACCAAGGCGGTGC
>Ga0209061_1005426_pt1 | contig 11180 bp, 9 predicted proteins | sample Coa_R1_10_FD_187157 | JGI IMG/M metagenome (GOLD analysis project Ga0209061, IMG submission 187157) | Surface soil microbial communities from Centralia Pennsylvania, which are recovering from an underground coalmine fire - Coalmine... | ecosystem: Environmental > Terrestrial > Soil > Unclassified... | reverse complement strand
GGTCGTTCGTCACAGTCGATCATGGATGCCCTCCTCTCATGTCCAGGTCAACCCGGCACGCCGTACCAGCCCAGGTTGGGAATCACTCATCTAGGCCGCAGGCCGGTTTTTACCGGCCCGGGAGCCGGGTACCACGCCGCCTAGCCATGGCAGCCTGCCGTCTTGGCTATGCCTCTCTCCGGGGCAGCCGCCCGGGTAGCGATCGCTCTCCCATCGGCATCTCGGCCGGTGGCGAGGGATCGGCCGGTGCCGCCATGGGAAAGAGGATGACGGCGTAGCACAAGATGGCCAGCCCCGCGCCCAGCGCCATCACGAAAGAGCCGCCGCTGGCCCCATCCCCCAGGAAGCGGGTGCCGCCCCCGGCGGCCACCAGGACGGCCGCACAACCTACCGCAGCCAGGACGATGGGAAGCGTTCGGCGTACGAGCACGGCCCGCACCAACACGAAGATCGCAGTGAGGAGAATGACCATCCCGAGCACAATGTGGACCGAGAGCATGGCCGGGCCGTTGGCTACAGCCCTCGCCAGCCCTCCGTTGACTACCGCCACGGCCGCCCCGTCGGCCATGCCGGCGTGGTCGGCTCGGGGCACGCTGGCATAGAGGTTGACCCAGATGCCAAAGCCGTACTCGGCCACCAGCATCACCAGCCCGGCCAGGGCCGTGGCCCGAAGGCTCCGGATACGCGAAGACGATGGCCGATTCACAGGTCACCCTCCTGCCTGAGATGCCGGGGGCCGCGACCTTGACGCAGCAGTCCCGCACGCTCGTGATGGTGATGCTGGCGCGCTCACCAGCGCCTCTTCCAGGCATGCCTGCCGCAGGCCGCCGGCACCGTAATTTTTTTATTCAGATGATGTGTATGATAAACATATCACCCCAGACCAAGGCGTCAAACCGATGAGTCCCCGCCCCTACCACCCCGGCAAGCGGCAGGCCCAGGTCGATGAGGCTCGCCGCCGCGTCCTCGATACCGCCGGGGCTCCTGGCCGAGGCCAGCGGCTGGTCATGCGCCCCTGCGGGCCCTGGCGGCCCTGGACCCCGATGCCGGGGCCGTCAGCGCCGCCAGGGACGAGCGGGCCCGCCGGGGGATTACCCTGCTCGTGGAGCGCCCGGGCCCTCTGCCCCCGGAGACTCCCGAACCCGCCCAGGTGATACGGACCCTGCATGCCCTGGTCAGGTTCGAGACCTTCGACGCCCTGGCCGGAGACGATCAGACCCCCACAGAGGTCACCCACATCGTCACCGGCCTGGTCCGCTGCTTCCTCGGCGGTTCCGGATGACCGTGCGGTCAGCGGCCCCTGATTGAGATACGGGAGGGTGGATGTTATGCGAGTGCTGACAGCCGCTGCCGGGTCACGCGGGGCCATCCCGCCGGGCAAGCAGGCACCGGGGCTTGTCAGCCGCCATGGCCAGCGGGTACGCATAAACACGTGAGCCCTGCACGATCCAGGTGGTTCTCCCGCCGAGGTCCCGTCAAGGCCGGCGAGCCGCAGGCGCGTCCGCGGTTCCCGCTGCCCCGTCCCGTGGACGTCGCGGAGCGCATCGAGTGCGCTCCCGCTCTCGACGGCGTGACACGCTCGCTGTCCGACACGGTCGTCCGCGCGCTGCCCGCGGGGCCGCGCACCGACGCGCTGCACGGCGTGCCGTTCGGCCAGCCCGCCCATCCGGCCCTTGTCCGGCTGCCGCTCGGCTGCTGGACCTCGGCAGCACTGCTCGACCTGTTCCCCGGCACGGAACGCGCAGCGCGCATGCTGATCGCGGCGGGCGTCGCGAGCACACTGCCCACGGGGGCCACCGGCCTGGCTGACTGGTCCGCGCTGCACCGTCACCAGCAGCGCGTCGGCTTCGTCCATGCGGTCTCCGGCGCGTGCGCCACCGCGCTCTTCAGCGCCTCGCTGCTCGTCAGGGCCGCGGGACGGCACCGTGCGGGCAAGCTCCTGTCCGCCGGCGGCATGGCGGCGGCCACCGCCGGGGCCTACCTGGGCGGTCACCTGGCGCTGCGGCTCGGCGCCGGGGCCAGTCACGCGGAGCCCATCGGCCACCTCGCGGCGCTCGGCTGGCACGATCTGTGCCCGGTCCGCGAGCTGCCTGATGGCCGTCCCGTGCGCCGCCAGCTCAGCTACCTGAGCGTGTTTGTGCTCAGGCAGGGCCAGCGGGTGAGCGTCCTCGCCGATCACTGCGCCCATCTCGGCGGGCCGCTGCACCAGGGCAGGATCGTCGCCGGGGACGGCTCCGGCTGCGTGGTCTGCCCGTGGCACGGGAGCACCTTCCGCCTCAGCGACGGCTCGGTGGTACACGGCCCCGCGACGGCCCGCCAGCCGTCGTTCAGCAGCCGGGTGACAGACGAGGGCATGGTCCAGATCATGCCGCGAACCTAGTCCCGCCGCCCGGCGTTTCCCGCCGGGCGGTGTTCCCCTGCTGATGACGGCGCGGAGACGGGTGCCGCTAGCCGCCGGGCGCGCGGCAGCCCGGCCAGCCGGGCGGCTCAGAGCTACACTGCCCGCGCCGCCCAGCGGGAGTGCCGGTACTCGATCTGCAGCGGGAGGCCGAAGCACTTGGACAGGTTCCGCTCGGTGAAGACCTCGCCGATCGGCCCGGCGGCCAGCACCGCTCCCCTGCGCAGCAGCATCGCGTGGGTGAACCCCTCGGGGACCTCCTCGACGTGGTGGGTGACGAGGACGATCATCGGCGCCGCGGGGTCGCGGGCCAGCAGCGCCAGCCTCCGCACCAGGTCCTCGCGGCCGCCCAGGTCGAGGCCGGCGGCGGGCTCGTCGAGCAGCAACAGCTCGGGGTCGGGCATGAGGGCGCGGGCAATCTGGACGCGCTTGCGCTCCCCCTCCGAGAGCGTCGCGAAGGCGCGCCTGATGAGGTGCGCGCAGCCGAGCGCGTCGAGAAGCTCCACCGCGCGTGTCACGTCGGAGGAGTCGTACTCCTCCTTCCAGCGGCCGAAGATCGCGTACGAGGCGGTCAGCACGAGATCGATGACCTTCTCCCCGGGGGGCACCTTCTCCGCCAGGGCGGCGCTCGCCATCCCGACCCGCGGCCGCAGGTCGAAGACGTCCACCTCGCCGAGCCGCTCGCCGAGCACCTCCACCGTGCCCTCGGTCGGGAACAGCATCGTGGCGGCGATCTGCAGCAGGGTTGTCTTCCCCGCGCCGTTTGGGCCGATCACGATCCACCGCTCGTCCTCGTGCGTCACCCAGTCGATGCCGCGCAGCAGCATCGACCCGTCCCGCCTGACGCCAACGCCGCGCAACCGCAGCACCTCGTCGGACATCTGGTTCCCTCCCTCTAGGACGCATTCGGAAGCTCCGGCCGGGACGCACGTGGAAAATCCGCCGCCGGCTTCCGATCGTAGGCCGCGTCACCCGTCGCTGGCGTGCCGCACGGCGTAGAGCGCCGCCTGCGTACGGTCCTGGACGCCGAGCTTCGCGAGCACCGCGCTCACGTGAGTCTTCACCGTCTTCTCCGACACGTGCAGCGCCCGCGCGATTTCCCGGTTGGACAGGCCGCGCGCGATCTGGCCGAGCACTTCGCGCTCGCGGCTGGTCAGCGCGCCGACCCCGCCCCAGGACCGGGCCCGCTGACCGCCGTGGCGGTCAGCGGGCCCTGGGCGGGCGGCGCCCGGCGGTCCCCCGCCACCGGGACCCACCAGCGGGCCGGCCGCCGCCGGGGCGAGGAGCAGGTTCCCGTCGTGCACCGCGCGGACGGCCCGGACCAGGGCGTCGGGATCGACATCCTTGTACAGGAACCCCGCGGCACCGGAGCGGAGCGCGCGGGTGACGAGTCCCGGATCGTTGCCGCTGGTGAGCACGAGAACCCGGGAGGTGATCCCGCGCGCCCGCAGCTCGCCGAGCACCTCGATGCCGTCCATGCCGGGCAGCTTCAGGTCGAGCAGGATCACGTCCGGGGGACGTTCGGCGGCCATCGCCAGCGCCTGCTCGCCATCAGCCGCCTCGCCGGCCACGTCGAGGCCGTCATGGACCTCGAGGAGCACCCGGATCCCCTGCCGCACCACCGGGTGGTCGTCGACGATCAGCACGGCGATCTGATCAGCCAACGCCGGCCCCCCGTGCCTGCGGCACCGCGGGCACGACCATCCTGACCAGCGTGCCAGCGCGGGCGCCCGAACGGATCGTCAGTGACCCGCCGGCGGCCGCCGCCCGCTCGCGCATCGAGGCAAGCCCAAGGCCGCCCGCGGATGTGCCGGGCGGGAGCCCGCGGCCGTCGTCGGCGACCTCCAGGATGACGCGGCGCGGGCCGCGCCGCAGCGTGACGCTGACCTGCCCCGCGCCCGAATGCCGGAGTGCGTTGTGCAGCGCCTCCTGGGCTACGCGGTACAGCGCGGCGTCCGCCCGCTCGCCCAGGCCGGGTATGCCGTCCGCAGCGAACCGGACGGGGACGCCGTGCGCCCGGCTGGCGAGCACCGTGTACCTGCGCAGCGACTCGGCCAGCCCGGCGGACCGCAGGTCGGGCGGGGCCAGGCCGTCGATGACCGCGCGCAGTTCGGCGTGCGCTTCGGCGCCGAGCGCGGCGACCACCGCCATCTCGGCGGCCGCACGGCCGGCGTCCCGCGTGGCGAGCAGCGCGGCGGCGCGGGCCCGGGCCCGGATGCCGAACAGCTTCTGCGACACCGCGTCGTGCAGTTCGCGGGCCAGCCTGGACCGCTCCTCCAGCACGGACAGCTCCCTGCTCCGCTCGTACAGCCGGGCGTTGGTGAGCGCGATCGCCGCGTGCGCCGCGAACAGCGCGAGCAGCTCCTGGTCGCGCTCGGTGAATCCGGCCGCTCCCGTCCCCCCCGTGGCGGGCACGGCGGGTTCAGCGGTCCCGTCCGAGGTGTGCTCAGCGGTCCTGTCCGCGGCAGGCTCAGCGGCCCTGTCCGCGGCAGGCTCAGCGGCCCTGTCCGCAGTGGGCTCGGCGGTCCCGTGCGGGCCGGTCTTGTCGGCCACGAAGATGATGCCGAGCACGCTGCCGCCCTGCTTGATCGGCACGCCGAGGAACCCGGTCATCTCCGGATGCGCGGCGGGCCAGCCCTCGAACCTCGGATCGGCCCGGATGTCGGCCAGCCGCACCGGCTCCCCGTCACGCAGCAGCACCCCGAGCATGCCGTGCTGGCGGGGCAGCGGGCCGATCGCCCGCTGCTCGCTCCCGGACAGCCCGTCCACCACGAAGTCCGCGAACGAGCCGCGGTCGTCGGGCACGCCGAGCGCGGCGTACCTGGCGCCGACCAGCGACCGGGCAGAGGTCACGATCACCTGCAGCACGTCCCGTGTGCACCGCTGCTGGGTGACGGAGAGAACCGCCTCGCTCACCCGGTACAGCTCGGCCAGGCAGGCGTCGCCGCTCATGTGGTCCTGGCACCCGCATCCCTGGCCGCCGAGCATCCCTGATCGTGAAGCTTCCCTGGTCATCGCCCATTCCCCGGCGCTGCGTCCCTGGGCAGACGTTACCTCTGGTGCGCGGGTCAGGCATCGGTCACGGGTCCTAGGACCATCGGCGCAGGTCCGCCCGGTCCGTGGCCCGATGTGCGGCGGCCGCCGGCCGCCTAGCGTGCCGGGCATGGACACAACACGGCTGACGGCCCCGCGCGGGACCCACGGGTCCCGCAGGCACGGGGCGGATGGACACGACGGGTCCCGCACCCCCAGGGTCGCGCTGGTCACCGGGGCCTCCCGCGGGCTCGGACGGGCACTCGCAGCCGGCCTCGCCGCGGACGGCTACGCGATCATCGCCGACGCCCGGGACGGCGCCGCACTCGGCGCCGCAGCCGGCGAGATCCAGGAGAGCAGCCCGGGGACGGTTGTCTCCGCCGTCTGCGGCGACGTCGCCGACCCCGCGCACCGCGACGCCCTGTGCCGCGCCGCCGCGGGTCTCGGCGGGCTCGACCTGCTCGTCAACAACGCCGGGACACTCGGCGCCAGCCCGCTCCCCGCACTCGCCGACTACCCGCTCGACGAGCTCCGCACGGCGTTCGAGGTCAACGTGCTCGCGCCCCTGGCCCTCATCCAGGCGCTGCTCCCCGTGCTCCGCGAGCGAGGCGGTGCGATCCTGGGCATCACCTCCGACGCCGCCGTCGAAGCGTACGCGGGCTGGGGCGGGTACGGCGCGGCCAAGGCCGCGCTGGAGCAGGCGTCGAACGTACTCGCCGCCGAGGAGAACTCGGTCCGCGTCTGGTGGGTGGACCCCGGCGACATGCGCACCCGGATGCACCAGGAGGCGTTCAGTGGCGAGGACATCTCCGGCCGGCCGCTGCCGGAGACCGTCGTCCCCGCGCTGCGCAGGCTGATCGCGCAGCGGCTGCCCAGCGGCAGGTACCGCGCCGCTGACCTGATGCCGGCCGGTGACGTAACAGACGCATCCGTTCGCGGGGAACGGCAGGGAGAGCTGCGGTGAGCATCGATTTCGCCCTGCCCGCCCGGCTGGAGGCCCATGACCCCCCGGAGGCGCGCGGCACGCCGCGGGACGGCGTCCGGATGCTGGTCAGCCGGCGCAGGACCGGTGAGATCACCCACCACGCGTTCACCGCGCTGCCTGACCTGCTGCTGCCCGGCGACCTGATCGTGGTCAACACCTCGGGTACGCTGCCCGCCGCGGTGCGCGCCGGCGGCGGCCTGGCGGTGCACTTCTCCACGCCGCTGCCGGACGGCTCCTGGCTCGTCGAGCTGCGCACGGCCGCCGGACCCGCTACCGTGCCGAACGGGAGCGGCGCTCCCGGCGACGTCATCACCCTGCCGTCCGGGGCGGTCCTCACGCTCGCCGAGCGGGCAGGGAGCCGTCTCTGGCGCGCGAGGCTGTCCGTGGCGGTGCTGCCCTACCTGCTCAGGAACGGCACGCCGATCAGGTACTCCTATGTCCGGCGCGAATGGCCGCTCGGCGCCTATCAGACCGTGTTCGCCACCCGGCCCGGCAGCGCGGAGATGCCGGGCGCGAGCCGCCCGTTCACGCCGGAGGTGGTGACCAGGCTTGTCGCGCGCGGCGTGATGTTCGCCACGCTCCGCCTGGATGCCGGGGTGTCGTCGCTGGAAGCCGGCGAGGACCCCTACCCCGAGCCCTACGACGTGCCACCCGCCACGGCCAGGCTCGTCAACCTCACACGGCGCAGCGGCGGCCGGGTCATCGCCGCCGGGACCACGGTCGTCCGGGCGCTGGAGACGGCCGCGCGGACCAGGGCACTCCGGGCTCCCCGTCCCGCGGACGGCGCCCCGGACCGCGGCAGCGGCGGGGCCTGTGACGGCGGGGGCGCGGCCGCACCGTCCGCGGGGTGGACCGATCACGTGGTAACGCCGGAATCCGGCCTGCTGGCGGCCGACGGGCTGCTGACCGGGCTGCACGAACCCCGCTCCTCGCACCTGCGGATGCTGGAGGCGTTCGCCGGGACCGGCCTGCTGAGCCGCTGCTACGAGGCGGCGATCGCCCGCGGGTACCTGTGGCACGAGTTCGGCGACGTCCACCTCCTGCTGCCGTAGACCGCCCAGGGCGCTGCGGCCGTCAAGCGCCCCAGGGATGCCCGGCGGTGCCTGTGCATCGTCTGCCACCGCCAAAGACGACCCCGCCGCCCTTGGGTGCACGGGCGGACGCCGCACGGAGCAGGTAACGTTGCGGACGCGATGGATGCCACGCGGACGACGCTGCTGATCACGCTCACCGGCCGGGACAGGCCAGGGGTCACGTCCCGGCTGTTCGGCACGCTCGCCGCCCACGGGGGCAGCGTTGTGGACGTCGAGCAGGTGGTCATCAGGGGACGGCTCATCCTCGGCGTGCTGCTCGGCTACGAGGTGCCGCCAGACCTGACCGGCATCCACAGGGACGTGTCCGCGCTGGCCGGCGATCTCGGCCTGGAGGCGGAGATCACGGCGGGGTCGGCGGACGCGCCGGTCCTCCGCGGCAGCCGCAGCCGGCTGCACGTCACGCTGCTCGGCAGCCCGCTGCACCCGGCGGCGATCACGGCCATCGCCGGGCGCATCGCGGCCAGCGGCGCGAACATCGACAGGATCAGCCGCCTTGCGCACGACCCCGTGACCTGCATCGAAATGGACGTCTCCGGCGCCGATCCCGGCACGCTGCGCACCGCGCTGTCCCGCGAGGCCGCGGAGCAGCGGGTGGACGTGGCGGTCCAGCGCGGCGGGCTGCACAGGCGGGCGATGCGGCTCATCGTGATGGATGTGGATTCCACCCTCATCCGGGACGAGGTCGTCGACCTGCTGGCCGCCCGGGCGGGATGTGCGGCGGAGGTTGCCAAGATCACCGAGGCCACGATGCGGGGCGACCTTGATTTCTCCTCGTCGCTGCGCGAGCGGGTGGCGCTGCTCGCCGGCCTCGACGAGCGCGTGCTCGACGAGGTGCGCGGCACCCTGCGGCTGACCCCCGGTGCGCGCAGGCTGGTCAGGACCCTGAAGCGGCTCGGGTACCGGTGCGGGATCGTCAGCGGCGGTTTCAGCCAGATCATCGACCCGCTCGCCGCCGGGCTCGGCATCGACTACGTGGCCGCGAACAGCCTCGGCATCGAGGGCGGCACGCTGACCGGGCGCCTGTGCGGGCCGGTCATCGACCGCGCGGGAAAGGCGGCTGCGCTGCGCCGGTTCGCCGAATGCGCCGGGGTCCCGCTGAGCCAGGCCGTCGCGGTCGGTGACGGCGCCAACGACCTGGACATGATCGCGGCCGCGGGTCTCGGCGTCGCGTTCAACGCCAAGCCCGTCGTGCGGGACGCCGCCGAGGTGGCGCTGAACGTGCCCTACCTCGACACTGTCTTGTACCTGCTCGGCATCTCGAGCGACGAGGTCGAGGCCGCCGAGGCGGCCGGAGCGTAGCCGCGCAGCCGGGCGGCAGCGGGACGGCTGCCGCGCGGGCGGCTCCGGCACCGTGCCATGCGGGAAACGCCGCCACCGTGCCAGGCGGAAAGCCCCGGCACCGCGCCGGGCCGACGCGGAGCCGGGGCCTCCAGGGCCTGCGGAGAACGGTCAGGCGGGCGGCTTCCCGGCCGCGGCGTCGTCCGCCACGCGCTCGGCGCCGCGGCCTCCGTCCAGCGTCCCCGGCACACCGTCCACGGGAGCTTCCACGGCGCCGGCGGCCTCCCCGGCGCCTGCTACCGCACCGGCCGGGGCCGGAGCGCCCGGCAGGGCGACGGAGCGCCGCTTGGAGAACACGATGGCGCCGACCAGGATGGCGAGGGCAACCACGGGCACCGCCACGCGGATGCCCACGTTGTGGCTGTAGGTCACCACCATGGGCGCGATGAGCAGCGCTACCAGGTTCATCACCTTGATCAGCGGGTCGATGGCCGGTCCCGCCGTGTCCTTGAACGGGTCGCCCACCGTGTCGCCGATGACGGTCGCGGCGTGCGCCTCCGAGCCCTTGCCGCCGTGGTGCCCGTCCTCGACCAGCTTCTTGGCGTTGTCCCAGGCACCACCGGAGTTGGCGAGGAAGATCGCCATGAGCACACCGGCCGCGATCGCGCCGGCCAGGTACGAGCCGAGCGGCGCGTAGCCGATCGCGAAGCCGACCGCGATCGGGGTGAGGACCGCGAGCAGGCCCGGTGTGACGAGTTCGCGCAGCGAGTCCCTGGTGCAGATGTCCACCACCCGGCCGTACTCGGGCTTCTCCGTGTAATCCATGATCCCCGGATGGGTGCGGAACTGGTTCCGCACCTCGATGACGACCCGCTGGGCCGCCCGGCCGACAGCGTTGATGAGCAGGCTGGCGAACAAGAACACCACCGCCGCGCCGATCAGGACGCCGAACAGCACGTTCGGCCGGTCCACCGACAGGCTGAACGTGGAGGCCGCCGCACCGAGCTTGGCTTCGACGGCCGTGCGGAACGACCCGAACAGCGCGGTTGCGGCGAGCACCGCGGTGGCGATCGCGATGCCCTTGGTGATCGCCTTGGTGGTGTTGCCGACCGCGTCCAGGTGGGTGAGCACCTCCGCGCCCTCGCCCTCGACGTCGCCGGACATCTCCGCGACGCCCTGCGCGTTGTCGGTCACCGGGCCGAACGAGTCCATCGACACGATGACGCCGACCGTGGTGAGCAGCCCGGTACCGGTGAGCGCGACCGCGAACAGCGCCAGTGTCGCGTTGCCGGTGCCGAGCAGGAACCCGACAAACACTGACCCGCCGACGAGCAGCGCCGAGTACGCACCGGACTCCAGGCCGGTGGCGATACCGGACAGGACGACGGTCGCCGGGCCGGTCACCGAGGACTGGCCGATGTCGCGGACCGGCCGCCGGTTGGTCTCGGTGAAGTAGCCGGTGAGCAACTGGATGATGCTGGCGAGCACCAGGCCGACGAGCACCGCCACGATCGCCAGCACCCGCGGGTCGCCCGCGTGGCGCAGGATGCCGGTGTCGGTGACGCCGCTGAGCTGGCTGAAGCTGCTGGGCAGGTAATAGAAAGCGGCACCGATCACCAGGAGCAGCGAGATGATCGCGGAGACGAAGAACCCGCGGTTGATCGCGCTCATGCCGCTGCGGTCCCGCTTGCGCGGCGAGACGACGAAGATGCCGATGACAGCGGTGACCACGCCGATCATCGGGACGATCAGCGGGAAGACCAGCCCGGCGTTGCCGAACGCGACCTTGCCCAGGATCAGCGAGGCCACCAGGGTGACCGCGTAGGACTCGAACAGGTCGGCCGCCATGCCGGCGCAGTCGCCGACGTTGTCGCCCACGTTGTCGGCGATCGCGGCGGCGTTCCGCGGGTCGTCCTCCGGGATGCCCTGCTCGACCTTGCCGACCAGGTCGGCGCCGACGTCCGCCGCCTTGGTGTAGATGCCGCCGCCGACCCGCATGAACATGGCGAGCAGCGCGGCGCCGAAGCCGTAGCCCTCCAGCACGCTCGGCGCGTTCCCCCGGTAAATGAACACCACGACGGCGGCGCCGAGCAGCCCGAGGCCGACGGTGAACATGCCAGCCACGCCGCCGGTGCGGAACGCGATCCGCAGCGCGTGCCGCTCGCCGGTCTCCCGCGCCGCCGCAGCCACCCGCACGTTGCCGCGGACCGTGAGCGACATGCCCGTGAACCCGACAAGACCGGAGAACACCGCGCCGATCAGGAAGAAGATGCTGCGTCCCCAGCGCACGCCCGCGCTGTCCGCGGGCAGCAGCAGGAGCACGAAGAAGATCACGACGACGAAGATGCCGAGCGTCTTGAACTGCCGCCGGAGGTACGCGGCAGCACCCTCC
>Ga0209061_1005425_pt1 | contig 11181 bp, 7 predicted proteins | sample Coa_R1_10_FD_187157 | JGI IMG/M metagenome (GOLD analysis project Ga0209061, IMG submission 187157) | Surface soil microbial communities from Centralia Pennsylvania, which are recovering from an underground coalmine fire - Coalmine... | ecosystem: Environmental > Terrestrial > Soil > Unclassified... | reverse complement strand
TCCAATCGCACGTGGCGTTGGATGGCTGGCTCGGGCGCACGCGCTATCTCGGCCAGTTCGGCTTCGCTATAGCGTACAAATAACGGTCTGGTTGAAGGCGGAGGTGTGCTATTTTCCGTCACCAGCACGATCTTGCCCTTCAGTTTTCCCCGCCATTCCTGCTCATAGCGCTGTAACGCTTCGCGGCCGCGTGCAATATCGTACGGATTTTCGGGCCGGTGCAGGGGAGCAAACACCACTTGTGCCGTCTCGACCCCATTTGTCGGTGCGCTCCATGCAAGCGGAGCCGCAACCAGATGGGAATAGCGCGGTGTGATCATCTCAAGCGTATAGCTTTGCAGCGACCAGCTTCGCCCAAAAGGTCCCCAAGCTTCCGTATGCACGTTGGATATGCCATATTGCCTGAGCCGGGACATCGCCCAATTGGCCGCTTGCTCGAACTCAGGCGAAGCAGTCAAGCGAGGCCCATACAAATCAGTCAGGTTTTCTAGCGTGTCCATCACCTGAGAGTTTGCAAAGGCTTCCTGCTTGATCTGGCCAATGACCTCGAGCGTTTGTTCTTGCTGGGCGCCAAGGGGTATCCCGAGAAGGAAGCTAGAAAGAACAGTAACAATGACGGTGCGCATCTTGCCCTAAGTATTATCACGGAAGCGGGCAGCTCGGTGGCAGGGTTGTGAAGCTCCCCCTTTAATTTCTTGCTCTGATGCAACCGTTTTTGGTATGATGTCTAACCGCATCACAACGCGCGAGAGTCAAATGAAACAAGAAGATAGCTTGGGGAGAACACGCAGGGAATTTCTTCAAATCAGTGGAGCGACGCTCGGAGCCGGACTGGCAGCTTCCTCTGCAGCCGCTCAAAACGCGGCGAGTCCGAGGCGACCGAATATCTTGATGCTCTTAGGCGAAGGCCAGCGGGCGGATGCCTTGAGCTTTGCAGGCAATCCGATTTTACGCACGCCCCATCATGACCGTATCGCCCGCGAGGGCGTCTGGTTCCGCAATGCTTTTGTGGTCAATTCCCTATGTGCTCCATCCCGCGCCACGGTCATGACGGGCATGTATTCGCATGCCACCGGCGCCCTGGGCAACAATACCCAGCATCCCATCCCACCCTCCTTCCCCATGTTTACGGAACTGCTCCATCAGGCCGGCTATGAAGTTGCTCTTTGCGGAAAGGCTCACATCGGCAACGGCGCCCGAGATCGCTATTGGGACTATTATTTCGCCTATAATTCGCCCGGCACCAACTACTACCATCCGCAAATGTGGGAAGGGCGTAACGGCAAGATTACAGGTCCGGAAGTCTACAGCGGATATGTGGACGATCTCATCACCGATCGTGCACTGGCATGGCTGAAGCAGAAACGCGAGAAGCCGTTCTGCCTTCTCATGTGGTGGCAGGCTCCGCACGCGCCATTTTACCGGGCGCGCCGGCACCTCGATCTGTATAACGGCGTGCCTATTCCGAAGCCGTCCACCTTCGACGATGATTTGAAAGGTTACCCCGGCAAACCGCGCGCATTTGTAGATGCTGATAACAAAATCGGCACGACCATTCTGGCCAACGACGACCCGCGCTCGCTCGAAGAACTCGTGAAAGATTACTACGCCGGACTGGTGGATGTAGACGAGAATCTCGGTCGCCTCTTCGATTGGCTCACTGAATCAGGACAGCTCGATGACACCATCATCCTCCACTCTTCCGATCATGGCTTCTTTCTCGGGGAATGGCGGATGTATGACAAGCGCTTCATGCATGAACCCTCCATCCGGGTCCCCATGATGATTCGCTATCCGCGTCTGTTTCCGGCGGGCCGGACCGTCGATCAGATGGTCCTGAATTTGGATATCGCGCCCACTCTGCTTGAGCTGGCTGGCGTTCCCATACCCTCACACATGCAGGGCCAGAGCCTCGTGAAGCTTGCCAAAGGCGAGCCGGTTGCTTGGAGGAAGGACTGGCTCTATGAATATTACGAATATCCTCAATCCCAGCGGGTCCGGCCTAATCGCGGTATCCGCACAGAACGCTACAAGCTGATTCACTATTACATGCCTCCTGAGGAGTTCGAACTCTACGACTTGCAGACCGATCCGGGAGAAACGCATAACCTCTATGGCGACCCCCAATACGCCGCGTTAACCCGGGAATTATTGGACCGATTGACGCAACTCCGGAGGGAAACCAATGACCCTGCGCTCAAGTCCTAGCCTTTTCCCACTCGCCATTTCCGCTCTGCTGGTCTGTAAACTTGCAGCCCAGAGCATGGGTACTGGGACGATTACCGGTACGGTCACCGACCCGACTGGCGCCGCAGTCAGCGGTGTCCAAATCACGGCGACTCATCTAAGCACGAATACCTCCCGCACCGTCACAACAAACGAGCAGGGTAACTACGTGCTTCCCGATCAGCCAATCGGAACCTATGAGATTCGCGCTGAGCATCCCGGCTTTAAAACCTTCTCGCAGCAAAATATCAGGTTGGATGCTGATTCCACGATTACAGTCAATATTCGCCTGCAGTTGGGTGCTACTCGGGAAACCGTTACCGTTACGGAAACTGTGCCACCTCTTCACACCGAAACAGGTGAGATCAGCACTCTGGTAAGCGGCGTTCAAGTGAGTGAGCTTTCTCTCAACGGGAGAAATTTCTCGCAGTTCCTCACGCTTAGTCCTGGCGTCGCCTCCACGCAAACGGGTCGAAGACTGGGCGTCGGACAGGAAGGTAACCCCCTGATCTCGATCAACGGCGGGCGAATCAACGACACGAAATATACCTACGATGGAGTGCTCGCAATGGACACCGGCGGCAATCGCGGCCTCAATTTGTTCCCGCCGATGGATGCGCTGGCCGAGGTGCAGATCAAAACCAGTAATTTCTCCGCTGACCAGGGCAGCTACGGATATGGCGCTGTCAATGTAATTACCAAGTCCGGAGGATCGCAATTTCACGGCGATCTATATGAAGTTCTGGGAAATAACGACCTGGATGCAAGGAATTTCTTTGATAACCAGCGTGCGCCGTTTCATCAAAATATCTTCGGATTTACATTAGGAGGTCCGTTTTTTATCCCTAACCACTACAACACTGCGCGAAATAAGACCTTCTTCTTTATTTCAGAGGCCTGGAATCTGCGCCAAGGCCCTCAGCTTGTCAATTACACATCGCCTCCCCAGAGTACGTTTACTGCAACCACGCTGACGGCTGCCCAACGCCAGGGAATTTTTTCAAGCGCCATTCAAGATCCCCAGTCGGGAGCCAGTTTCCCGAACAACACCATCCCCAGTAATCGGATTGATCCCAATGCGATTGTACTTCTGAACCGCTTCTATCCGCTTCCGAACCGAAGCGGCAGCCCAAACTACGTGGTTACACCCGACACCGCGAGCAGATGGCGGGAAGATTTGGTCCGTGTAGATCAGCAGCTTTCTCAAAAGTTTCTTCTGACTGCTCGTTACGCGCACGACAATTGGTATGAGGATGAGGCAATCTTCAAGCCATCAAACACGAGTTTCCCGACGCAGCCCGGCTTCCTAGGTAAACCGGGTTATAACGCCATCCTTCGGCTTACCTGGACCGCCAATCCGACTACGGTGAACGTCTTTACAGCCGGGTTCTCCCGCAACGCGATTACCACCTACCCCACGGGTGCCGCAACCACTCGAGAGGGCCTGAATATTCCAGAAGTATTGCCGGGAAATCTCTTCCATGCACCACCAGATATCTCCATCAGCGGATACAGCAACATCGGTGTGGGCGCTCCCCTCAGCAACGTCAACAACATCTTTGAGTGGAAGGATGATCTTACCCACGTTGTGGGAAACCATACGCTCAAAACTGGCATGGACATTCTGCGCCTGCAAAAATTCGATTTTGGCGGAGTGAATACCCAGGGAGCTTTCACGTTTAATGGCAATTTCACCGGAAATGCCGCTGCGGATTTTCTTCTTGGCGACGCTTTTAATTACACGGAATCATCGTTGAATCCCAACGGCTATTTCTTCTCAAATGCCTATGAGATGTACTTCCAGGATGATTGGAAAGTGTCGCCGCGTCTGACGCTCAATCTCGGCCTCCGATGGTCGATGTTTCAAGGTGCGCCCATCGGCTATGACAAGTACAACAACATGTCGGGCTTCAGCACGATTCTTTATCAGCCGTCTCAAGCGCCAGTCCTCCTTGCCGATGGAGAGATTAAGCCGGGAACAGGTAATCCGTTGAATGGCATTTTTACGCCAACCAATCTGCAAGGGTTGCACCTGCCGCGAGATCTGCTGGAATATCACTATGTAATGCCGGGTCCCCGCTTTGGATTTGCATGGTCGCCATTTGAAAACTCTAAGACCGTAATTCGCGGCGGATACGGTATCTTTTACCATTGGGACAATAATAACCAGGAAAGTTATCGGAATAATCCACCATTCACCTCTTCTGTCAGCATTTACAACACGTCTTTGAGTAATCCTGCCGGCGGCACAAATCGCATCTTCCCGCCGAGCCTTCAGGCCTTTGATGCCCGCTATCTCTATCCGCAAGTGCAGCAGTGGAGCTTTGGCGTTGAACGGGAGCTCCCCGGCCAAATTGTCGTTTCGACAGCCTATGTCGGCAATCACGCCGTTCATCTGGATCAGCAGGTAGAGCTGAATCAACCTGCGCCCAACTTAGCTGTGGCTCAGGGAAAGGTGAATGTCAATACGGTGAGACCCTACCTTGGATATGGCAGCATCACTTACGATGAACGGAATGCTTCGGCGGAGTATCACGCCCTGCAAGTGAGCGTCAACCGTCAATTCAATGGCGGCTTGATGTTTCAGATTTCCTACACGTTCTCGAAGTCCATTGTTTGGGGCGCTGGCCAGTGGCCGATGGCCCAACCCGATGAGGAGGGCCTCAACAGCTATGATCAGCCCCAGAATCTTACGTTCAGCTATGTCTATGATCTTCCTTCCTTCCGCAGTACAGGTTGGATCAGCAAGATCATCGGTGGTTGGGAAACAAGTGGAAATGCGACCTTTGCGAGCGGCTTCCCCTTCACCGTGACTGTTTCCGGTGACCGCGCCGGAGTCGGAGGCGGCACTCAGCGACCCAACGTAGTCGGACCATTGCATATCACCGGTAATGTGTTCGGATACTTCAATACCTCGGCATTTGCTCTAAACCCGCTTGGTACGTTTGGAAATGAGGGCAGCAATATCGTTCGCGGACCAGGAATCTCAAACGACATCACGTTTAATCTTTATCGGAACTTTACCGTTCGCGAAGGCGTGCGACTGAGACTGGGCGGCGAGTTCTTTAATATCTTCAACCATCCCAACTTTTCCTCCGTCGGCAATGTATTCGGTTCGCCCACATACGGGAACATCACAGCAGCGCTTGATCCGCGCCATATTCAAGTGAGTGGACGCCTGACATTCTAAACGTCAAGCATAAGGAAACTTGCACGGATTCAGCTCTGCCGGTGCGTCACCCGCTTCCGCCATGCGAGCTCTTAACCGTTCGCGCATCTCGGCATCTATCGCTTCTGTCGAACGATGTCCGGCAAGGTTGACCAGTTGATAGGGATCGGCGCGATTGTCATAGATCTGGAACGTTGCATACTCCGGCGCGTGCGGCGCGGGCCTGTACGGTCCGTTACCGCGAGGCGCCGCTGCCACGTAGGTCCATTCGGGTGTCCGCAGCGCGCGTGCTGTCCAGAACTCCGACATTTGGATAAATACCTCATTCCGCCAATTGTGAGCAGCGCCGGTGACGAGCGGAAGCGTGCTCCTGCCCTGCATGCTCTTCGGGATGGCAAGACCGGCCGCCTCGAGCAGCGTCGGAGACAGGTCCACCATACTCACCAGCTCTCGCACCTCATGTCCTCCCCGAAATCCTGGCCCATCAATGATCAATGGAATATGAATCGAGGCATCATGACCGCTTCGCTTGTATTCCGTGTTGCGAGTCATGAAGTGGCACCCGTGATCGCTGACGAAGACCATGATCGTGTTTTGATCTAAGCCAGCATTTGCCAAAGCGGTGCGAATCTCCCCCACGCATTCATCAATTCGCTTGATCGAGCCGTAATAATCGGGTAGCTGCTGCTGCCAGTTGCCCGGAAAATGCTTGAGGTCTTCAGGAACGAATGGGTTTTGATAGCGCTCCGCATAGCCTTTCGGCGCCACCATCCGGCCCAGATCGTTCTGCTGGTGAGGTTCAAGATAAGAGACGACCAGCAAAAACGGAGATTGCTTGCTGACGTTCTGCAGAAAGCGCTTTGCCAGTTCTGTGAGAAAGTCAGCGCGATATTGGTTCTCAAAATGAATGGGGCGGCCATCGCCATCATAAAGGTCGCCTTCATAGGGATGGGCAGTGATTTCCAGCTCGTTTGAGGCCTGCCAGAGATTCAGGAATCCTCCGCGCTGTGCCGGCGGGACAGGTCCACGCGTGCCATCGGCAAGATGCCATTTCCCGATGTAATTGGCCGAGTAGCCCGCATCTCGACAGACGGTTGCAATGGTCGTGGCATTCGGCGATAATCCGACGCCTCTTCCGGTATTGCGCCAAACTCCATGGCGAGCCGGGTATTGACCTGTGAACAGGCAGGCGCGGGAAGGGCTGCACACGGGCTGGTTGGTGAACATGTGCCGGTACAGCGTTCCCTGTCGCGCCATGGCATCCAAATTGGGCGTCAAATCCATCGGATTTTTTCCGTATGCCCCAATCGCATCCGCCCGTACCTGGTCCGCAATGATGATGACGATATTCGGCTTTGATGGAGCTGCGGGTGCAGCTTCTGCCAGAGCTGCTCCGGAGGCCAAGGCCGCTCCCGAGCTGGTGAGAAAACGACGACGCGAAGGAAGGTGGCTCTCTTGATTCATCCCTTCGAACTGTATCACGCGAAACCCGCTTTGCTAATTTCGCGGTACGCTAGCGAATGAAGGAATATGCGCGTACTGGCGTTCCTAGGAGTTCTGCTGTGCGGTGCAACTCTCTTTGGCGCTAAGAAAGTGGTTTCGCCCACCACCACCGCAAGCAATGACAATGTGGACATTACGGCGACGATTACGCTTTCTGAAGATCAAATCGCGCAAAAGCTTGGTGTCGATCCGGGCAAAGGAATCGTGCTGTTATATGTGCGCATTATGTCGAAGACGGACAAACCCATTCAGATCAGCCCCGACGACTTCATCTTGCTGGCGCACGATGACGGAGAAAAGTCCCGGCCTTTCGATCCCGCCGAGATTGCGGGTCAAGGCGCCATGGTGCTGAACGAGAAATCCGGCATCACGCACACCGGCAGCTCCATTGGATTTGGCGGCATGATCGGCGGCGGAGGCTCTTCGCCCGGCAATCCCAAAGTCACAACTATCACCACAACTATGAATCCCAAAGAGCAGGGCGATGCCAAATTGCTTCAGGTTCTTCAAGCGAAGGAGCTGCCGCAGAAAGAAACGGCTGAGCCCGTGGAAGGCTATCTCTATTTCCCCTTAGATGGAAAGCATAAGCTGAAGGATCTAGCTGTGCTTTATCGAGGTCCAGCAGGCCGGCTGAACCTCGAGTTCGAGCACTGAGAAAAACGATCCGCTTCGATTAATCCGCCTTCTGAATCGAATTGATCGTGATGGTATTGCCGTTGACCGTGCCGTCAATTTTGACATTTTCACCGGCGTGAGCAACTGCCTGCTCCCGTGATCCGGCATCGAATCTCATGACTTTGCCTTTGCTGACGAGCACCGGCTGAGAGCCGCCTTTGAGGCAGGCCTGAATGCATTGCGTGTTGGCTTCACTCGGGCTCGAGTGCTTCTTTCCACAGTGCGCATCTGAGATGTAGCCTGTGAGTTCCTCGGCAAATGCCCCGGCAGAAAGCAGAGAACCCGCAACTAGCAAGCTGAGAATCAACTTCATATAACGCCTCCTGTGGATATTCTATGCCAGCTAGACTTCCAGGATCACGGGCATGATGAGCGGCCGGCGCTGCGTTTGCTTATTGAGGAATCGTTTCAAATCTGCCCGGATCTTCTCTTGCATCAGGCCCCAGTCGCCCCGCTCCTCAGGCGTGGAGTTTTCGAGCGTGCGCGCTACGACGTTGCGAGCTTCCTGCAAAATGGCTGCGCTGTCGCCGCCCACAAAGCCGCGACTGACAATCTCGGGAAGTGTTTCGCTCTTTCCGGTGTGTCTGTTGATCGCAATGATGGGGAGTACGAAACCATCTTCCGATAAGTGTTTGCGATCGCGAATGGTGATCTCTTCCACTACCTCATCCAACGAACCGGAATCGATACAGACTCTGCCGACCGGGATTTTTTCCCCACGCCTTGCCCCACGCTCATCGATTTCGAGTGTTTCACCGCTTTCGAGCACAAACGTCTCCTCGAGTCCGGCAAAACGGAGATGTTGGGCAAGCGAGGCGTGCTTGGAAAGCTGCCGGTATTCGCCGTGAATCGGCACAAAATAACGCGGACGCACCAGGTTCAGCACCAGCTTGAGCTCTTCCTCGCTGGCGTGGCCCGACACATGTACCGGCGGGTGCATGGTTCCATAAACGACATCTGCGCCGCGCTTGGCAATGTGGTTCATCATGCGATAGATGGCCTTCTCATTGCCGGGAATAATGCGCGCGCTCAATACCACCGTGTCGCCGGGCTGCAGATAAAGGTGCTTATGGTTGTCAACCGCCACGCGGGACATCGCCGATGTGGGTTCGCCCTGGGTGCCTGACACGACGGCCACAACCTTGTTGGGAGGCATCTGCATGATGTCCTGGGGCCGCAGCAGGGTCGAATCCGGTATGGAGAGCAGTCCGAGATGATGCGCGATCTCCGTCACCGTGAGCATGCTGCGGCCGAGAAACGCCACCTTCCGTCCATACTCCTGAGCCAGTTCGAGGATTTGCTGCAGACGATGGATCGAGCTGCTGAAACAGGAGATCACCAGGCGCCCAGTGCAGCGTGAAAACAACTCTTCAAACCGCGGGCGCACCGCGCGCTCGCTCTCGGTATAGCCCGGCCGGTCTACATTCGTCGAATCGGACAGCAAAAGCAGCACACCGCGTTTGCCGTAATCGGCCAGAGTGTGAAGATCAAACAGCTCATTGTCTGTCGGGGTCGGATCCACTTTGAAATCGCCCGTGTGGATGACAACCCCCAGAGGCGTTTTGATCGCCAGAGCAACCGAGCTGACGATGGAGTGTGTCACCCGGATGAACTCGATCTCAAATGGCCCCAGCTCGATATGATCTCCGGGTTTTACCGGTCTTAGATCGGCTGTTTCGAGCATCCGGTGCTCTTCTAAGCGCCGCTCAACCAAAGCGAGGGTAAACTCCGTCCCATAAACCGGCACATTCACGTCGGCCAGCAGAAACGGCACTGCGCCAATGTGATCTTCATGGCCGTGTGTCAGAATCAATCCCCGTACCAGTGCGGCATTCTGTTGTAAATAGGTGAAATCGGGGGTGACAATGTCGACGCCCAGCAGCTCGGATTCCGGAAACATCATGCCGGCGTCAATGACGATGATGTCGTCTCCATAGCGCAGGGCCATGGAGTTCATGCCGAACTCGCCTAATCCTCCGATCGGCACGATCTGCAGCTTTGCGTCAGGCATCGGTATCAGGAGAAGCTAAAGGGTACCACGCTGTTGTAAAAGGCAATGTGCGAAGTGATTCCTACTGGGCCGCGGCTGCTGCCCGCTGCTCGGTAGCCTGTTCGCGGGAGCGGACCAAGTTTCTTCGCTCTTTGAGGTAGCGGTAGAACTCCCAACCTTCCCGCAGGCGGCGCACCAGCATCTGGCGGTCCGTGGCCATCTCCCGCAGGAACCGAAATATCGGCTTGTGGCGGAAATAAAAGCGGCGATACATCCGTTCGACGGCCTCTTCGATGTCTTCTGGCGACAGATGCGGGTAACGCAACGTAGAAGTCTGCACACCGTTTGTGGAAACCAGAGCTGAGCTGTCCAGCCATCCGTTCTCCCTGGCTTGTCGGTACAGCTCCGTTCCGGGATAGGGAGCGGCAATTGAGACCTGAATCGAAAAAGGATCGAGCTCTTCTGCGAAACGGATCGTCTCTTCTATGGTTTCCTGGGTCTCGATTGGCAGACCGATGATAAACGTGCCGTGCACGCGGATGCCAAGCTTGCGGCAATTTTGCATGAACGTGCGCGCAGTTTCAAGCCGCAGGCCCTTCTTCATGCGGTTGAGAATTTCCTGGTTGCCGGACTCAAAACCGACGAGCAACAGGCGTAAGCCGTTATCCCGAAGCTGCCGCAGTGTTTCGTAATCGAGATTCGCGCGTGCGTTGCAGGACCAGGTGAGCTTCAGCTTTTTCATCCCTTTAGCGATTTCAATCGCCCGGGCGCGGTCGATAGTGAAGGTATCATCATCAAACATCCACTCCCGCACCCTCCGGCCAAACAACGCTTTGCCGAGCTCCATTTCCCGAATCACGGCGCTTGGCGATTTCGCGCGATAGGTATGGCCGCCGATGGTCTGGGGCCAGAGACAGAACGTACATTTTGCCGGACAGCCTCGACCTGTGTAGAGCGAGATATAGGGATGAAGCAGGTAGCCGATGAAATAGTTGTCGATATTCAGATCGCGATGATAGACCGGTAAAACGCTGGGCATCGAATCCCAATCCTGCACCAGCTCCCGGTCCGGGTTGTGATGAATCCTTCCATAGCGGTCGCGGTAGCTGAGGCCTCGAATCTCCTCCCAGGGCTTGGCTTGCGCCAGCTCGAGACAGGTGTAATCAAATTCGTTGCGGCACACGAAATCGATCGCGGGAGCATCGCGCAGCGTGCGATCCGGCAGAACCGCCACGTGAGCGCCGACAAGGCCAATATGCGCATAGGGATTTTTTGCTTTGATGGCTTCGGCGCACTTGATGTCGTTGCTGAGTGAAGGCGTGCTCGTGTGCATGATGATGAGCTCGTAATCGCCGGCGATCTTCAGCACATCATCGATGGTCTGCCGGTGCGGAGGCGCGTCGATCAGTTTGCTGCCCGGCACCAGCGCCGCGGGCTGTGCAAGCCAGGTTGGGAACCAATAAGAGGTGATTTCCCGCTTAGCTTGATAGCGCGCTCCAGCTCCGCCATCGAATCCATCGAATGAAGGCGGATTCAGGAAGAGAGTAGTTCGCACCGAACTGCATTATCGCATTTGCGGGCGAAATCTCGCCAGTTGCCGCAACGCTCAAAACTGATA
>Ga0209061_1005423_pt1 | contig 11184 bp, 7 predicted proteins | sample Coa_R1_10_FD_187157 | JGI IMG/M metagenome (GOLD analysis project Ga0209061, IMG submission 187157) | Surface soil microbial communities from Centralia Pennsylvania, which are recovering from an underground coalmine fire - Coalmine... | ecosystem: Environmental > Terrestrial > Soil > Unclassified... | reverse complement strand
GCCGGCCATCAGCGCGCTGGCGTGGGAGGAGACCATCGGATCGATGTCTACATACACCACGCGCGCCCCGGGCCGCGCCGGGGCGCCGGGGCGCTTTGAGTCCCCGACCGCCACACCTCCGTTCGGCCGGCACCACGTCCGTGCGCCACGCCGGCGAAAGTCCGCGGCTCACCGGGGAACAAACGGGAGCTAAAATTAGTTCGCATCAAGCAAATATAGAAAGTCGAAGGCTTCGTCACGGAGGAAGTGGAAGTCCCGGTGCCCCCAGTACGATCCCGCCCCGCCTCACCCGCGGCCGCGGCCGCGCCGCCGGCCGTCACGGCCCGTGCCGCCGTCGGCCCCCGATACAAGTGGATCGCCTTGTCGAATACCACGCTCGGCGTGCTGATGGCGACCATCAACTCGTCCATCATGCTGATCGCCCTGCCGGACATCTTCCGCGGCATCGGCATCGACCCGCTGCAGCCGGGCAACACCACCATCTTGCTCTGGATGATGATGGGCTTCCTCGTCGTCACCGGAGTGCTGGTCGTGAGCTTCGGGCGCCTCGGCGACATGTTCGGCCGCGTCCGCATGTACAACATGGGCTTCGCGGTGTTCGCCCTGTTCTCGATCCTGCTGTCGGTTAGCTGGATGCACGGCACGGCAGCCGGCTGGTACCTGATCGCGATGCGGATCTTCCAGGGCGTCGGCGGCGCCATGCTGATGGCCAACTCCAGCGCGATCCTCACCGACGCGTTCCCGGCCAACCAGCGCGGCCTCGCGCTCGGCCTCAACCAGGTCGCCGGCATCGCCGGCTCGTTCATCGGCCTGGTGCTCGGCGGCGTGCTCGGCCCGATCAGCTGGCGTTACGTCTTCCTGGTCAGCGTGCCGTTCGGCGTCCTCGGCACCGTATGGTCCTACCTCAGGCTCAGGGAACTGGGCGTCCGCAAGCCCGCCCGGCTGGACTGGTGGGGCAACGTGACCTTCGCCGCCGGCCTGATCGCGGTCCTCGTCGGCATCACCTACGGCATCCAGCCCTACGGCGGCCACACGATGGGCTGGACGAGCCCGCTCGTGCTCACCCTGATCCTCGCCGGCCTGGCCGTCCTGGCCGCCTTCTGCTACATCGAGACCAAGGTGCCCGAGCCGATGTTCCGCCTGGCGCTGTTCCGGATCCGCCCGTTCACCGCGGGCAACCTGGCGAGCCTGCTGTCCGGCCTGGGCCGCGGCGGCCTGATGTTCATCCTGATCATCTGGCTGCAAGGCATCTACCTGCCGATGCACGGCTACGACTTCGCGGACACCCCGCTGTGGGCCGGCATCGCGATGCTCCCGCTGACCGTCGGCTTCCTGGTCGCGGGGCCGGTCTCGGGCTGGCTGTCCGACCGGTTCGGTGCCCGCCCGTTCGCCACGGGCGGCATGGTGGTGGCGGCGGTCTCGTTCGCCCTGCTCGAGCTGCTGCCGGTGAACTTCACCTACTGGCAGTTCGCCGGGGTGCTGCTGCTCAACGGCATCGGCATGGGCCTGTTCGCCTCCCCGAACCGCGCGGGCATCATGAACAGCCTGCCCCCCGAGCGCCGCGGCGTGGGCGCCGGCATGACCGCGACCTTCCAGAACTCGTCGATGGTGCTGTCGATCGGCATCTTCTTCTCGCTGATCATCCTGGGCCTGTCCGCATCGCTGCCCGCGCACCTGCTGGCGGGCCTCACCGCCCAGGGCGTGCCCGCGGCGGCCGCCACGCGGGTGTCCCACCTGCCGGCGACCTCGGTCATGTTCGCCGCGCTGCTCGGATACAACCCGATCCAGATGCTGCTCGGCCCGGTGCTGGCGAAGCTGCCGCCCGGCCACGCCGCCTACCTGACGGGGCACTCGTTCTTCCCGTCGCTGATCTCCGCCCCGTTCGCCCACGGCCTGGACGTCGCGTTCGACTTCGCGATCGCGGCCTGCCTCATCGCCGCGGTGGCCTCGCTGCTGCGCGGCAAGCGGTATGTGCACGACATGCACCATGACATGCACGGGGCCGCCGAGGCTGCCGGGGGCGTCGCGGTGGCCGGCCGCCGCGCCCCCCGGCTAGCGGGCGCTCCAGGTGATCCCGAACGGACGGTGGCTTCTCCCCGCACCGCGGCCCGCTCTCACCCGGAGCGCCTGGCCACGGACCGGTGACGTTCCGTACCGGTACCGCGCAAGGCCTGGCGGCTGGCGAACCAGCCGCCAGGCCTTTCCGCTAATCGGCCTGCTCCGCGCACGCCGGCCCGCGGCATCGCGACTCGCACACGGTGACGGCCGCGTTGTACGGCTCGACGTGGCCGTCGGCGCGGGTGACGATCAGCACCGGCGTGAGGAACCCGGTGCTGAGGCCTTCCCGCTCCTCCTCGGTGGGCATCCGCGAGGCGACCCGGTCGCCGGGCTCCAGCGTGACGACCTGGAGCGCCGGCGACGTCGCGACGAAAGTCCCCACCCCCGGCCTGGTGACCACCAGGCCGGCTTTACGCAGTTCCTCGACCGCCTGCGCCCCGGTGAGCCGGTTGACGCCCCATTCCTGTTTCATCTGGCTGCCGCTCGGGAGCTGTGCCCCGACGGGCAGCTCCCCGCGAATGATCCGGTCGCGGATAATGCGCGCGATCTGGAGGTACACCTTCTCCCCGGACTCGTAGTCGATCTGCACGCGTGCCGCCGCGTTATCGGCCACGGGACCCCCCGGGCGATTGTCTCCACCTACCTGTCGAGTTGACTAGACAGCTACACAGCCCGCGAGTATCGTTGGCTCCGCGTCTATGGTAACCGGATTCCACCCATCCGACTACATAGCGTGTGTGCGCGCCTTTCCTCCGGGAATTCGGGGGGGTTCCCTTGGGAGAATGCGCGCACGTGCCCGGCCCCCGGCCTCTGTCCCCCGCCTGGGGGCCGGGCACGTATGTCCTGGGACCACTTTTCCCGCGGAAGGGACCTGCAATGGGAGTGATATGGGGAGAAGGACGGGAACCCCACCGGTGCCCCACCCGAGGGCTGGGAATCTGCTCGTGCCTGTCGTACTTTCTCCGCAGCCTGGGCGGCCGTCTCCAGGCGCTGGTACGGCCGTGAAGACGCGCACGTGGGACGCGCCGCGGGCGGCGTACCTGCTTACCGCCGCGCTGGCCGTCAACACCGAACGGGTCGGCGCGATCGTACCGGGCGACGACATGAGCGCCGAATGGCGCGGCTATGACGAGGCCGAACAGCAAGACATCCTGGCCGCGCTCGGGGAGCAGACCCGGCTGGCACTCAGAATGCTGCATGACAAACTCGGTATGGACATCGAAATGGACTGGGACAGTACCGCGCGGGTCGTATGCTCGGAAGCCCTGGCCGCCGCGCGGGAACTGGTCAGGCCCGGTCCTGTCGCATGGGAGGCCCCGCAGTGCGCGCACTGCAGGGAGGTAATCGCCAAGGCCATGTGCAGCCTGCAGATTCAGGCTTATTTCCGCCTTGGGTTCACGCCCGCAATGACCGCTACGATGTGCCGGCAATCGGCTGATGAGACCCAAGCATCTTCTCGCCATTGATTAACGTCAATCAATCTAGTGTGTTAGCACGAGGTCATTCGCCGCGCGAGCCGAATATGCCGCGGTGGTCCCGTTGAGGGGACTGCGCGGAAGCGTACCCGAAGCCCGCGCGGCGCGCACGCGGGCGCCGATATCGGCGCCCGCCCGTTGCGGTCCCGGTCGTGGCGGCACACCAGGACCATCACGCCGCCCTGGGTTCGCACGGGGACGCCGAACGCGCGCTGCGGCGCGTCTCCGTCACCGCGCGATCAGCCGTTTACAAAACGTTTCCACCATGTCGCGCGGGACCGCGGCTATGCCGCTGCGGTGGCCGCGAGCCGCCGCCGCGGCGCGCCGGACGGCTGCCCGGATCCGCTGTCATGAAGACTACCTTGCTGGCCGCCGCCGGGGACGGTGAGCGCGTCGCGGCTGATAAGGTCCAAGGCGACGCATCCGCGCTGGCCAACTCGGGCTAAGGGCGATTTCCCCAACGAGACCGGCGCCATCAGCTCGTCAGTCAGCGCTCTCAAGGGTCCGGTGACGGCCCTGTCGCCGGCCCCGGCCGCCGCGCAGATCGCCACGGTCACCAAGGACGCGCCCAGCGTTGTGACTTCGGTGGAGAACTTCATGGACGCGGGCAATTCGAAGTGCGGCTGACCGCCCGGCCTGCGGAAGCTGCCACCGCGGGGATTCCCGTGACGCGCGAATCCGGCGAGGCGGCCGTTCGTTCGGGATAGCGGTTTTGTCCAGCGGCGATCGATCGCGTGCTGGCCGTCCGCTGTGGCGAGCGCACGCCGCAGGCTGGCCACCGCGGCGTGCCCGGCAGGGTCCGTGAGCAGGCCGTCGCGGCGGGTGCCGGCGGGAGCGGCGAGGCCGCGGGCCCGGCCGAGCCGGGTGAGCGAGCCGGGCACGACGACCACGTGCCGGCCGGGTTCGGCCAGCCGCTTGGCTCGCCCGATGGCGAGTTCAGCCGCCCGGACGTGGTCCTCGGGGGACTGGCCGAAGGCGGACGCGATGACCTCGCCGGGCACCGCCGGCCGGCGAGGTCGCCTCATTCGCCGGCCCGTTCCGCGCGAAGGCCGGCGAACAGCTTTCCGGCAACGGCTTGCCATTCCGCGACCAGGTCTGTCGCGTCCGGGTCGCGCAGCCACTGGATCTGCAAGCCGTCCATCACCGCCATTACCTGCCGGGCGAGCGACAGCGGATCGGGCGTGCGGCCCTCGGCCAGCGCGGCGAACCCGGAGAGCGCCCGCTGCTGACGCTCGGCGAAGTAGGCGCTGGCGGGGTGGTCGGGCGCCAGCGACTCGGCCTGGAGCACGGAAAAGAGCCGCACGATCTCCGGCTGGGTGGCGTTGCGGCGCACGAGGGCCTCGCACGCCCGCGGCAGGGTGACCTGGCTGGGCCACCGGCCCTGCCAGTCCTCCAGGTCCACTCCGAGCTGGCCGGCGAGCGACCTGAAGTCCTCCTCGTCGCGATGGTGGAGCACGGCGAGGAGCAGGCGGTCCTTGGAACCGACATGGTGCAGCAGGCCGGGGACGGTGAGCCCGCACGCATCCGCGACGTCCTGCATCGACAGCGCCCAGAACCCCCGGTCGCCGATCAGGCGCGTGGTCGCGTCGAGGATCTGCCTGCGGCGCTGCGCGGCGGGCAGCCGCGTGCGGCCGCGCCGGTAGCGCCTGGCGGTGTCGTCGGCCACTCCTGCCAGCACCCCCTTGCCCGGGTCGCGCCTGCCACCTACATTACCTAATACCTGATAGGTACTAGATAACCGCTCCGGCGAAAGGATGATGGCCCATGGAGCCGACGGAGCCCGAACTCACCGTCGCCGAGCAGGCGGCCCTCACCAGCGGCAGCGACTTCTGGCACACCACGCCGATCGGCTCCGCCGCGCTCCCGGCGGTTACCCTCACCGACGGGCCGCACGGCGTCCGCTTGCAGGCGGACACCGGCGGCCCGCTGACCGGGCAGCCCGCGACCTGCTTCCCGCCGGCCGTGGCCACCGCATCCACCTGGGACCCCAGCCTGCTGCGGCGGATGGGAGAGGCGCTCGGCGACGAATGCCGCGCGATGGGCGTGGCGGTGCTGCTCGGCCCCGGCATCAACCTCAAGCGCAGCCCGCTGGGCGGCCGCAACTTCGAGTACTTCTCCGAGGATCCGCTGCTGACCGGCATGCTGGCCGCCGAATGGGTGCGCGGGCTGCAAAGCCGCGGCGTCGGCGCGTCGCTGAAGCACTTCGCGGTCAACAGCCAGGAGACCGACCGGATGCGCGTCAGCGCGGACGTTGACGAGCGCACGCTGCGCGAGATGTACCTGCGGGCCTTCCAGCGCGTGGTGACCCAGGCGCGGCCGTGGACCGTGATGGCCGCATACAACAAGGTAAACGGCGTGTACGCCAGCCAGCACCGCTGGCTGCTCACCGAGGTGCTGCGCGGCGAATGGGGCTTCGACGGCGTGGTGGTCTCGGACTGGGGCGCGGTTGCCGACCGCTGCGCGGCCGTCGCGGCGGGCCTGGACCTGGCCATGCCGGGACCCGACGGCGCGCGCGACCGGGAGCTGGCCGACGCCGTGCGGGAGGGCCGCCTCGACCCCGCGCTGCTGGAGCGCGCCGCCGGGCGGGTGCGCGCGCTGGTCCGGCGCGCGGCCGGGCGGCAGCCCGGCGGCTATGACGCCGATGCCCATCACGCCCTGGCCCGGGAGATCGCCGGCCGGGCGGTCGTGCTGCTCAAGAACGACGGCGGGCTGCTGCCGCTGCGGGCCAGGGGCCAGTCCCTGGCGGTGCTCGGGGAGTTCGCCCGCACCCCCCGGTACCAGGGCGGCGGCAGCTCGCAGGTCACCCCGACCAGGCTCGACTACGCGCTCACCGAGATCGCCGGCGCCACGTCGGCACCGGTGCGCTTCGCGCCGGGCTACGCCGCGGACGGCTCGGCCGACGCCGCGCTGCTGGCCGAGGCGGTGCGGGCGGCGAGGGACAGCGACGTCGCGCTGGTGTTCGCCGGCACCCTTCACGAGACCGAGGGCGCGGACCGGGACGGTATCGACCTGCCGGAGGCGCACCGCCAGCTGATCGAGCAGGTGGCGGCGGCCAACCCGCGCACGGTCGTGGTGCTCTCCAACGGCGCCGTCGTGCGCACGAGCCCCTGGGACGCTCTCGTCCCGGCGATCGTCGAGGGCTGGCTGCTCGGGCAGGCCGGCGGCAGCGCGATCGCCGACGTGCTCTTCGGGTGGGTCAACCCGTCCGGGCGGCTCGCCGAGACGATCCCGCTGAAGCTGGCCGACCACCCGTCGTACCTGGACTTCCCCGGGGAGAACGGGCACGTGCGCTACGGCGAGGGCATCTACGTCGGCTACCGCGGCTTCGACGCCCGCGAGCAGGAGGTGGCCTACCCGTTCGGCTTCGGCCTGTCGTACACGACCTTCGAATACGGCCAGGCGAGCGCCGTCGCCACCGACGCCGGCATCGAGGTGCGGATACCGGTCGCCAACACCGGCGGCCGGGACGGCCGCGAGGTCGTCCAGGTGTACGTGAGCCTTCCCGGCTCCAGGGTCCGGCGCCCGCCCCGCGAGCTGAAAGCGTTCGCCAGCGTCGCGATCGCCGCCGGCCAGACCGCCGACGTGGCGCTCACCATCGCCCGCGACGACCTCGCGTACTGGGACACGCGGCTGGGACGCTGGGTGGTCGAGGGCGGCGCGTACCACTGCGCCGTCGGCGCCTCCTCGCGGGACCTGCGCGCCACCGCGGTGGTCGAGGTCGCCGGCGACGACATCCGCGTGCCGCTGACCCCGGACTCCACCATCGCCGAGTGGTTCGCCGACCCCCGCGGCGCCGAACTGCTCGGCCAGGCACTCGCCGCGATGGCGGCGAGCGGATCGGGGCCTGCCGCGGGCCTTGCCGCCGATCCCGGGCTCATGGCCTTCCTGGGCAGCCTGCCGCTGAGCCGGATGGCCGCGTTCCCCGGCAGCACGCTGACGCCCGGGGCGGTGGACAAGCTCGTCGCAGCCGCCAACGGCTGACCGCGCCCCGGGGGACCGCGCCCCGGGGGAGGACGGGGTCTCCGCCCGCCGGCTGAATAAGAGGTTCAGACCATCGGTCGATGCGCGGTGATCTGCCCCGCTGATAGCAATGCTGATAGCGATTGGGCAACCGCCGGGAATCCTCGCGCCGAGGGCCGGGGTTCCCCTCCCCCTGGAGGCTGTCGTGACCGACATCAAGACATACCAGTCCGGCGCGGGCCGTGACGCGCCGGCGGACGGGTCCCCCGGCGACCGGGTACCGGGTCCCGCCTGGGCCATCGCGGCTGTGTTCGCCGCGGCCGAACTCGCGGTCAGCGACCGGTACGGCTTCCAGCAGGACGAGCTTTACTTCCTGGTGGCGAGTCACCACCTTGCGTTCGGATATGTGGACCAGCCGCCGCTCGCCGTCCTGCTCGCCCGCACCACGGGCATCTTCGGCGTGAACCCGACGGCGATCAGGATCCTTCCGGCGCTGGCGGGAGGGGCGATCACCGTCATCGCGGCCAGGCTGGCGGCGCTGCTGGGCGCGGGGCGCGCCGGGCGGATACTCGCCGCGCTCGCCACCGCGAGCGCGCCGGTGCTCCTCGGCGCGGCGCACATCGGCAACACCACGCCGTATGACCTGCTGGCGTGGGCGGCCGTGCTGCTCTGCGTGGCCACGGCGCTGCTGCGGGGCCGGCCGCGGTGGTGGCTCGGCGCGGGCGCCGCGGCCGGCCTCGGCCTGGAAAACGAATACCTGGTCACCACCTTGATCGGCGCCCTTGCCGCGGGCATTCTCCTCACGTCCGCGCACCGCCGCGTTTTCGCGACACCGTGGCCCTGGCTCGGCGGCGTCATCGCGCTGGCGATCTGGGCGCCGAACCTCGCCTGGCAGTTCATGCACGGCTGGCCGCAGCTCACCATGGCGGCCGCGCTGCACCGGCACAACACCTCGGCGGGCGACTACATCATCGGGCTCCCCGGACAGCTCGTGTACGCGGGCGTGCTGGGGGCCCCGCTGGCCATCGCGGGCTTCGGGCGGCTATACCGGGCTCCTGAGCTGCGGTTCCTCGGGATTGCCGCCACGCTCGTCGTGGCGTACGTGCTGGCCTGGGTCCCGGGCAAGGTCTACTACGCCGACGGGATGCTGCCCGCCGTGGTCGCCGCCGGATCGGTATCGGCCGAGCGCTGGCTCGCCCGGGGCCGCCGGCCGCGCGCCCGGCGCGGGCTCGTCGCCGCCGGCGTGGCAGTGACCATCCTGGCGGTGGTGCCGAACACCCTGCCGGTGCTCCCGATCGCCGTCCTGCACAGCGTGCCGCCGGACAAGAACCTCAACGACGACATCGGATGGCCTCAGCTCGCCGCCCTGGTCGCGGCCCAGGACGCGGCGCTGACCCGTGCGGGCCAGGCCCCGACATCCGTCTACACCATCACGTACGCGGAAGCCGGCGCGCTGTACGTGTACGGCGGCCCGTATCGCCTGCCGCCGGTGGTCTCGGCGCACAACTCGTTCTGGACGTGGGGACCGGGCGACGCCTCGGACGCGAGGGTGCTCGTGGTCGACGCGATCAGCCAGCTGCGCCCGTACTTCGCGAGCTGCCGTCAGCTGGCCGTCTTCAACCCGCCGGACCAGGTGCAAAGCGACTGGAACGACATCTCGGTCGGCGTCTGCGCCGGCCCGGTGGCCGGCTGGAAGGCGCTGTGGCCGCGCCTGCGGCACTACGACTAGCCCCCGGGGAGCCCCAGGCCCCTCAGGGCAGCGGGCGGGGAAAAGGCCGCGGGCGGGGAAGGGGAGCCGGCAGCCGGGAAGGCCGCCGCCGCGAAAAGCGTTGGCACTATCCGGGTCCTGTCGTCTACCCTTTCCCGCCGGTGAATCAAACGTCCACGCTGCCCGCGCTCGCCGACCTGCGCCGCATGCTGCCTGAGCTGATGCTGTCCGACGCCCGCCGGCTCGGCCGCCGTATCGACGTCGCGGGCGGCCTGGAAGACCAGGCCGCCCGCGACAAGGCGGCAGCGCGGCTCGCCGGCGACGTCGCCCGCGCCGCGCAGCGCATCGGCGGCCGCCGCGCCGCGGTGCCGGAGATCAGCTATCCCGAAGAGCTCCCGGTCAGCCAGCGCAAGGACGACATCGCGGAAGCGATCCGCGAGCACCAGGTGGTGATCGTGGCCGGCGAGACCGGGTCCGGGAAGACCACCCAGCTCCCCAAGATCTGCCTTGAGATCGGGCGGGGCATCGCCGGGCAGATCGGCCACACCCAGCCAAGGCGGATCGCGGCCCGCGCGGTCGCCGAGCGCATCGCCGCGGAACTGGGCACCGGCCTGGGCCAGGTAGTCGGCTACAAGGTCAGGTTCACCGACAAATCAGGCGACAGCACCCTGGTCAAGCTGATGACCGACGGCATCCTGCTCAACGAGATCGCCGCCGACCGGGACCTGTGCCGCTACGACACGCTGATCATCGACGAGGCTCACGAGCGCAGCCTGAACATCGATTTCATCCTCGGCTACCTCAAGCGGCTGCTCCCGCGCCGGCCCGACCTCAAGGTGATCATCACCTCCGCCACGATCGACCCGCAGCGGTTCTCCGGCCACTTCGATAACGCCCCCGTCATCGAGGTCTCCGGCCGCACCTACCCGGTCGAGGTCCGCTACCGGCCCGTAAACGACCCGGACGACAAGGCAGCGGAAGACCGCGACCAGATCCAGGCGATCAGCGACGCGATCGACGAGCTGAGCGGCGAGGGCCCGGGCGACATCCTGGTGTTCCTGTCCGGCGAGCGCGAGATCCGCGACACCGCCGACGCGCTCAAGGGCCGGAAGGACCTCGACGTCCTCCCGCTGTACTCCCGGCTGTCCGCCGCCGAACAGCACCGCGTCTTCGAGCCCCCCGCATCGCGGGTGACACGCCGCGTGGTGCTGGCCACGAACGTGGCCGAGACCTCGCTCACCGTCCCCGGCATCCGCTATGTGATCGACCCGGGCACGGCCCGCGTCAGCAGGTACAGCCACCGCACCAAGGTGCAGCGCCTCCCGATCGAGCCGATCTCGCAGGCGAGCGCGAACCAGCGCAAGGGCCGCTGCGGCCGGGTCGCCGACGGCATCTGCATCAGGCTGTACGCGGAGGAGGACTTCGCCTCCCGCCCGGAGTTCACCGACCCGGAGATCCAGCGCACGAACCTGGCGTCGGTGATCTTGCAGATGGCCGCCGCGCGCCTCGGCGACGTGCGGAACTTCCCGTTCATCGACCCGCCCGACCCGCGCAGCATCGCCGACGGCGTCCGGCTCCTGGAAGAGCTGAACGCCATGAAGAACGACCGGCTCACCGACCTCGGCCGGAAGATGGCGCGGCTGCCCGTCGACCCGCGGATCGCCCGGATGATCTGCGAGTCCGCCGTCCAGGGGTGCGCGCGCGAGGTGCTGATCATCGCCGCCGCGCTGTCCATCCAGGACCCGAGGGAACGCCCCGCCGACAGCCAGCAGGCGGCCGACGCGGCCCACCGCAGGTTCGCCCGGCCGGAGTCGGATTTCCTCACGTTCGTCGCGCTCTGGGACTACCTCGCCGAGCGCCAGCGCGAGCTGTCCGGCTCGGCCTTCCGCCGCATGTGCCGGGCCGAGTTCCTCAACTACCTGCGGGTGCGCGAGTGGCAGGACGTGCACGGGCAACTGCGAAGCCTTGCCGCCGACCTCGGGA
>Ga0209061_1005421_pt1 | contig 11187 bp, 10 predicted proteins | sample Coa_R1_10_FD_187157 | JGI IMG/M metagenome (GOLD analysis project Ga0209061, IMG submission 187157) | Surface soil microbial communities from Centralia Pennsylvania, which are recovering from an underground coalmine fire - Coalmine... | ecosystem: Environmental > Terrestrial > Soil >... | reverse complement strand
GTCCACCTTCCAGTCGGGGAAGGTCTCCTACCATGGCAGACTCACCAAGCAGGGCTCCAAGTGGCTGCGCTGGATCCTGGTGGAGGCGGCACAGCACTATTTCAGGGCTCCCGGAAGACTGGGAGACTTCTACAGGAGGGTCGAGCGGAGGAGGGGATCCAAGGTCGCGAAAGTCGTCGTCGCCCGAGAGATTCTTGCGCGCATCTACCACTGCCTGAAGAAGGGTGTGGCCTTCGAGGAGACCCTCGGAGGAGGTCAGAAGAGGTTGTCCCAACACGCCCCGGCTCTTTCTGGACGTTAAACGTCCCTAATCTCTGATTGGGCGGTTGGGGCTCCCGTCGCTATAGTGTGCTGCGAGGACCGACAAGTGAATGGGCATGATACGAAGCTCCGCGATGGGAGGGACGAGGTCTTAAAGCCAGAGGGTCTTGAAGACCATCCGCGCGTTCTGAAAAGGGGGTCTTGCACGGCGTTTTCATAAGTGAAACAGTCCAGTCTATACTGAGAGCGGAAGAGAGGACGGCGCGCCCACCCGCAGGCGGGCGTGTTGCGCGCGCAGAAGCGTAGCTCAGTTTGGTAGAGCGCGGGTCTCCAAAACCGGTAGTCGGGGGTTTAAGCCCCTCCGCCCCTGCCAAATACCGCGGAGGATTCTGGACGTCCACTCACCGTCCTAACCGCCCCGAGTTCGTTGGCAATCCATTAGCCCGATCCCGGTCAGGCGACCACAGTACAAACACTCGTTCGGTCAGTGGCGGCGAAGCCGGTTGCCGCGCGGCGCACTGGCTTTCGAGCCGCGTGAAGGATCAAGCTACACGCGCGGCGTACTACAAATAGGTTGATATCAGATGTCAGACAATCTCGCCCTCCAGCGTCTCTCCGCGCGCGACCGCCGCGCCCTGCCGGACCTCGTGCGCGAGGCCCTGCTCGAGGTGATCTCCGAGCGGCGCTTGAAGGCGGGGGATCGGCTGCCTCCCGAGCCGGCGCTTGCGGCGATGCTGGCCGTGAGCAGGGCGACGCTCCGCGACGCCATCCGCACGCTCGCGCTGGAGGGCGTGCTGTGCCGGTCCCGAGGCGTGGGAACGTTCGTCGCCGGCGCTCCGCTGCTTCGCAACAACCTCAACGTGAACTTCGGGGTCACCGACCTCATCCGCTCAAAGGGCCGCGTGGCGGGCACCGGCGAGCGGTCGGTCCGCGTCGGCCCGGGCGCGGCCCCGGTCTGCGCGGCCCTCGGCCTCAAGGCCGGGAGCACCGTCGTCACGATCGAGCGGGTCCGCACGGCAGACGGCCGGCCGGTGGTGCTCTCGACGGACGTGGTGCCCGCGGCGATGGTTCCTCCGGGCCTGGACCCGACGCGGAGCCTCGGCGAGTCCGTGTACGAGTGGCTGCGCGACGCGTGCGGGATCGTGATCCACCATGGGATTGCGCGTCTCAAGCCTGTCGTGGCGCGCGGGCCGCTCGTCCGCCGCCTGCGCGTGCGGCGCGGCTCGCCGCTGCTCCTCCTTGAGCAGGTGGACTACACCGCCGAGCAGCGCCCCGTGGTCCTGTCGCTGGAATACCACGTGCCGGACGCGTTCGAGATCACCGTGTACCGGGCCGGGCCGGGGGGATCGCGATGACGATTGGGAAGCACGTGCGCCTCAGACGGCTCATCGAGCCGGCCAGTGGGACGTGTGTGGTCTGCGCGCTCGATCACGCGATGACGTCGCCGCGGCTCCTCGCCGGCCTCGTGGACCTGCGGGCCCGGGTCCGCGAGGCCGTGGACGGCGGCGCGAACGTGCTCATGCTTGGCGCCGGCCTGCTCGACCAGGCGGTCACGGAGTTCCGGCCGACGACGGCACTCGCCCTCATGCTCTCGGCGTCGGCCGCGGGGCGTCCGGGCGGGGCCACCGTCACGCCGATCAACTCGGTCGAGTGGGCGCTGAGAGCAGGCGCGGACGCGGCCGTCGTCTACGTCGCCCTCGCTGGCGTGAACGAGCCGGCCATGATCTCCTACGTGTCTCAGGTGGCCGAGGCGTGCGACCGGTGGGGGTTGCCGTTCATCGCGGAAGCCGAGTGGCCGGATGCGTACGCATCGCTCACGGAGGCGCAGGACACGCTTGGCGTGGAGTACCTCCTCCGCAACGCCCGGCTCTGCGCCGAGCTCGGCGCGGACATCGTGAAGGTGAACTGGAGCGGCGACGCAGCCTCGTTCGGCCGGATCGTCGAGGCGACCCGGCGTCCCGTGATTGTGGCCGGCGGCCCGGTCGTGAGCGACGAGGAACTCCTCACCCGGATGGAACAGGCGGTCCGCGTCGGCGCGATCGGCTGCTCCGTGGGGCGCAATATCTTCGAGCACCGCTCGCCCCGCGCGATGACGCGCGCGCTGTGCCGCGTGATCCGGGACCGCTGGTCGGCCCGTCAGGCACTGGACGAGCTGCGGGCGGCGACGGCCTGATGCCGCTGGTGAGCCTCGCACCTCTGCTCGCGGACGCGCAGGCCCGCGGCTATGCGGTCGGTGCCTTCAGCACGATAGATCTGGATCTCGCGCAGATCATCATCGAGGCGGCCCAGGCGGAGGAGGCGCCGGTCGTCGTCGCGCTCACCGCGGCCCGTGCTTCCACGGTGGACCTGCACGCGCTCGCGGCGGCGGTCCGCGTGCGCGCGGCGCGGACCGCGATCCCGGTCGCGTTGCACCTGGATCACGGCCAGACCCGGGAGGTCGTGGACGCGGCGATGGACGCCGGCTTCACCTCGGTGATGTTCGACGGCTTTGGGATGCCGCTGGCCGAGAAGCGGCGTCAAACGCGAGAGGTCGTGGAGGAAGCGCATCGGCGCGGTATCACCGTGGAGGCAGAGGTCGGGCACATCGGGCGGGTCGAAGACCTGCGCGCCGGCGGCCTCCCGGCCGCCGATCACCTAACGGAGCCCGAAGCCGCCGCGGCGTTCGCGCGCGAGACGGGGCTCGACTGCCTCGCGGTCGCGATCGGCAACGTCCACCACCTGGAACCGGGGCAGGCGACGCTCGACCTGGCGCGGCTCCAGGCGATCGCGAGGGCCGCCCCGTGTCCGCTGTCGCTGCACGGAGGGTCCGGCGTGGGCGACGACGCGCTGCGCGCCGCGATCGGCGCGGGCATCCGCAAGGTCAGCTACTTCACGCGCCTGGCGCGCGCCGGCGTGTCGGCAATCGAGCGACGGCTGGCGGAGGCACCCGCCACGCTCGTCGAACTGCTGGACGCGGCCCATCAGGCGATCCGGGCCGACGTGATCGATCGCATCCGCGTGCTGGGGTGCGCAGGGCAGGCGCAGGTCGGGCGAAGGCGGGAGGGGTGACGATGTCGTACCTGATCAGGGCCCAGCCACCCGCGGAGGGCGTCACGCGGCTCGCCGCGCCGGGGACGGCTCCGCTCCGCTACCTCACATTCGACGTGCTCTACCTGCGGGAGGGCCGGGCGCATATCGTGCCCGCCGACGGACAGGAAAGCGTGGTTTATCTCCTCGCCGGCCGCGGGGTCGTCACCGGCACGCGGCTGCGGCAGCCGCTCACCTTCGGCCCACGCCGCGGCGTCTTCACCGACGCGCCGTGGGCGGTCTACCTGCCCCCAGGCGTCCAGGCGGAGATCGCCCCGGAGGGGGGCGTCCTCCACGCGGCCCTCGTGCGCGCCCCCAGTGCCTCGCGGGCCCCGGCGGCCCTCGTCCGCCCCGCCGATCTGGAGCGACGAGTCGTCGGGGCCAGCAACTGGCAACGGGTTGTGTACAGCGTCGTGGACGCTACCCGCGGCGCCGCGCGGCTGATGGTCGGGGAGACGATCAACCCGCCGGGCAACTGGTCGAGCTATCCACCCCACAAGCACGACACGCGGACCGAGGCCGGCGAGCTGCCGATGGAGGAGGTGTACTTCTACCTGACACGGCCGGATGGCGGATTCGGCCTGCAGATGCTCTACACCGCGCCCGGGCAACCCGAGCCGATCGATGCCGTGTATCGCGTCGCGGCCGGCGACCTTTTCGTGATCCCACGCGGCTACCATCCGGTGGTCGCCGCGGCGGGGTACGACCTGTTCTACCTCTGGGCGATGGCAGGAGAAGAATCCCGTTACGGCGCCTGGAGCTACGACCCCGCGCACGCCTGGATCCGCGAGCGCGAGCTGCTCCGAGCCGGAGGTGCGCCGTGATCACCACGTGCACGCGGACAGGACGAGACGCCAGCGACCGACTGGCGAGGGAGGTGGGTGGAATGCAAACGCACGGCCGCGGTGGAGCGAAGATCGATCGCCGGACGTTCATGAAACTGGCCGCCGGCACCGGCATCGCCGCCGCGAGCGGATGGAGCATGCCCCGAGCGGGACAGGCGCAGGGCGGCACGCTCCGGATCGGCAGCGAGTCGTGGGTGTACAAGAAGTTCAACCTCAAGGAGTGGGGCACGAGGTTCGGGGTGGCCCACAAGGTGGGCGTGAAGTTTGAGACGCTCCCCGACAACGACATCTCCCCCGAGCTCCTCACGTGGCCCAAGGGCAGGACGGAGTGGGATGTCATCGTCGTTGGGCTGCCGCTCTTTGTCGCGCCGCTCGTCGGGCAGGACCTGCTGGTCGACATGACGGACTTCATCAAGGCCTACGGGGAAGACAGGTTCGTGCCGACGTTCCTCCGCGACATCAAGTTCGCCCGCGGCACCGGATGGTATTGGCCGATGGTCCCGTTCCTCGGCGAGGTGATCGGCGTGCAGATCAACACGAAGCTGTATCGCGCGGCCGGCCTCGTCGACGCGAAGGGCAACCCGAAGCCGATCCCCGCGTGGGACCTCGGCGAGATGATCGACTACTTCCGGAAGCTGTCCGCCGTGACGCCCCTCAAAGTCGGGCTGGGGCTGGACTGGGACACCGAGTTCGCCCTGCACAACTACCTGGCTCCGCTGCTTGGAGCCAGGGGCAGCATCTACAGCAAGAGCAATCCCCGGATGATCGACCTGGAGAGCCCCGAGGCGGTCAACGTCCTCACACTGTTTTCGCGGCTGCAAAAGGAGAAGCTCCTGTTCGGTGACATCGCTCCCACCGCGGGGGGGTCGGCCCTCAGCAACTTCAAAGCCGGCCTCATCCCTGCACACGCAACGACGGTGTCCCGCGCGATCGAGTCCGCTGCGAACCTCGGCGCGGAGAACGTCTCCTGGATCTTCTGGCCGGGAGCCGACCGCCACGGGTCGATCACCTACACCCACAACGCGTTCATCCCCAAGGTCTCGCCGAACCAGAAGCTCGCCGCGGACTTCATCCGCGAGCAAGTGCTCTCCCTCCCGGCCCAGGTGTGGACGTTCAACAACTTCGGGAAGCTGCCGTCACAGCGCGAGGCGTACAAGCGCGTGAAGTGGTTCCAGAAGGAGGCGGAGGCCACGCTGCGGATCGCCAGCATCTCCACGTTCGAGCCGAAGTACAAGGGGATCGCCAAGCTGGGCGAGCTCTTCGCCAGGGAGACGCAGCAGGCCATCGTGAAGGGCAGCGACCCGGCCGAGGCCCTCGCGAACATCCGCAAAGGCATCGCGGCCCAGCACATCGACCTGACCCTCCTCGGTTACACCGGACGCTAGCCAGCGCGGCGAGGGCCCTTGCGGAGGCGGGAGGGGATAGCGCCCCTCCCGCCTCCGCAAGGCAGGCGCGATGCGCGAGCGATCCTGGACCGCCCTCCTGTACCTCGCCCCGGCGGTGGCGTTCATGGGGGTCTTCATCGCCTACCCCATGCTGTGGTCCTTCTATCTCAGCTTCACCCGGTACAACTACGTCTACGATCCCCGCCCGGCGTGGGCGGGGCTCCAGACGTACCGTGACGTGCTCCAGGACCCGGTGTTTCAGACGGCGCTCCAGAACCAGTTCAAGTTCGGGATTCCATTCTTCACGATCGCGTTCGCGCTCAGCCTGCTTGTCGCGTTCACCCTCACCCGGATCAGCCGCGCCCGCACCCCGCTGCAGCTCGCTGTGATCCTCCCGATGATCATTCCCCCCTCGCTCGGCGCGATCGTCTTCCTCTGGCTGCTGGAGCCCGGCTTCGGCCTCGTCAACATCGCCTGGCGCACCCTGCTCCACACACGACCGCCGGAGTGGTTCCTCTCGCCGGCGCTCGCGCTGTACGTGATGGTGCCGATCTTTGTCTGGGAGGAGCTCGCGTTTCCCATGGTCATCTTCCTCGCCGGCCTCCAGACGATCCCGGCGAGCCTCTACGACGCCGCGAAGGTGGACGGCGCGTCGTTCTGGGGAGAACTCCGCTACGTGACCCTTCCCAGCCTCAAGCCGACGATGGTCGTCGCGAGCGTCTATCTGATCACCCAGTCGCTGAAAATGTTCGACCTGCCCTACGTGCTCACGCAGGGAGGCCCGGCGAACGCCACGTTCACCCTCTACTACTACGCCTGGACCCGGGCCTTCAAGTTCTACGAGATGGGCCAGGGCGCCGCCAGCGCGTACATCACCGCCGCGTTGATCGTGCTGTTCAGCGCGGCTTCGTCCGCCCTCCTCAGCGAGCGGCGGGAGGAAGCCGCATGACGCGGGCGGCCCAGGGCGGCCGCGCTAGGCGCGCCGCCCCCTACGCCTTCCTCATCGCGGTCGCCGCGACGTTCGTCTTTCCCCTCGTGTGGTTGCTCCTGACCTCGGTCAAGCCGGAGCGCGAGATCTACGGTTACCCGATCACCATCCTCCCGCGCCACGTGACGCTCGCCAACTACCTGTACGTCGTCACGCGTCTTGCCGGATTCCGGCGGTTCTTCGTGAACAGCGTGGTGGTGACCGGCGCCTCGGTCATCCTCATCCTCGCCCTGAGCGCGCTCGGGGGATACCCGCTTGCGCGGAAGTCGTTCCCGGGCAAAACGGTGCTCTTCGGCTTCATCGCCCTGGTGATCGCGGTGCCGTGGGTGATCTACCTGATCCCGACGTTTGTGATGGAAGACGCCCTCGGGCTCCGCAACTCCTGGCTCGGCCTCATCCTCCCTTACGTGGCGCTCAACCTCCCGTGGGCCCTCCTGATCATGCGCGCCGCGTTCATCGCGATTCCGCAGGAGATCGTGGACGCCGCCCGGGTGGACGGCGCCGGGGAATTCCAGACCTGGCTCCGCGTCCTCGTCCCCCTTACGATCCCCGGGCTGGCGACTACGTTCCTCATCGTCTTCGTCTTCATCTGGAAGGAGTTTCTCTACGCGGTGACGCTCATGACCGAGAGCCAATGGCAAACGCTGCCGGTCGGGATCATCCAGATCCGGGCGGAACTGCAAAGCCTAGCGTTCAACATCCTCAGCCCCACTATCATCGTCGCGCTCCTGCCGATCTTCATCGTGTTCCTCCTGCTCCGCAACTTTGTGATGGGCGGGATCCTCGGGGCGGGTGGCTTCGGGAAGGAGTAGCGTGCCGGTCGGCGCGAGCACGAGCCGGGGCGGGCTCTCCCGAAGGTGCCCCGGCGATCGGGGCGCCTCTCTGGCGCTGTGAGCCCGCGGCCGGGCCGCGGGCGGCCGAAGGATCCTGTGCGGCGCCGCACGGGCGGCAACGGCGGCAACGACCCGCACGCGCCGGGGAGCCATCCGTCACCTCGCCCGTGTGAGACCTCCGAGTCGGACCGGCGGATTCCTGGCGTGATTCGCGCCGCGGGAGGCCGGCGCTGGCCCCGGCTCCGGCGTTTCGTGCGATCCCGGCCTACCGCACACCACGCATTTGCAACGTGTCCAGTATCGGAAGGGTGTGCACACATCATGGGTTTGGAGTCCCGTCATGATCTCTCCTCCCTGTGACTCCCCAGAACAGCTCGGCAGGTGGGCGGCCCTGGGTCCGGTAGCCCGTGTGGGGCCGGCGGTGGTTGTAAACTTCAGGTACTGCCCCAGGGCGGCCTGTAGGGCCCGCACGTGGGTGAAGAACCGGCGGCGGAACTCCACGCGCCACGGCTCGGTGGATTGAGTCCCGGGGCGTGGTGGAAAAGTGGGCTCCCTCTTCGCATATCATAAGGCCTTAGGTGGTTCTGTTCCCTCCTGCCCAGAGGAGAGAAGGTGGTGCATGGAGCGAGGACTGAAGGAGCGGCGGATCACCAACCACTCCTCATGGATCTCCTCATGGATCTCCTCATGGATCTCCTCCAGCACCGCTCCGACAAGACGCAGGACCGCGTGAGGCGTGGGGAAGATCCCCACCACATCGCACCGCCGCGCCAGCTCCCGGGTCACCCGCTCCACCAGGTTCGTGGAATGGGTGTGGGCCCAGTGCCCTCGAGGGAACTCTCTGGATGTGAGCACGTCCTCGGCCACTCCCGAAGGAAGGCGGCTGCCTGGGGGACTCGTCCTTCCAGCTGGGTACACACCTGCTCCAGCTGCCGACGGGCACTCTCCTGATCGGGCTGGGCGACGATCGTCCGCACCAGGCCCATCCCCCACGCTCAGCTGTGCCGCGGGAGGCGGTGGAGCAGAGTCCGCATCACCTGAACCCGGCTACACAGGCGCGGCCGGAGCATGAGCGGGATTCATGACGTGAAAAACGTACCTGTGTGCGATGCCGTAGGGCACAGGTTTTCCGCTCAATGGTAACGCACCCGTGCTGGCCACCGACCACGTTCACGGCTTCGAGTGCCGAGGTCGCGGGGAACATGTTCGCTTCGGGCCCCTCGCACGACGCCGGGGGTCCCGGTCGGGTCGCAGGTCTGCTTGCACGGTCACGCACGCCTGGGTGCTCATGAGGAGCCGGATTTGAGCGACGCCGCTGAGGATGTGTCCCGGCTGCACGACGGCCTCCTCGGGACCAAGGGAGCGGCCCGCCGGGAGATCCGCCACGGCGCCCGCCCCAGGCATGTGCTGGGCCGCGAAGTCCCTCATGGCCCGGTGCCCGGCATCGAGCGGCGAGGGGGCGACGGCGCTTCCCCAGGCCATCTAGACGCGGTCGGTGCACGCCGACTGGTTGTGGAGCGTGACGGCGAGGAGGGAGGGGTGCGGCGAGGCGTTCAGGTGGTGGTACACGACTCTCAGACTCTCCCCGCTGGTGACCACAGCGGTAGCGAGAGTGCCGGGGCGGGTGACAGCCCCGGGGCGGTTGCTAGTTGCTAAGGGCAACTATCTGAGCGTCTTTCCACGGCAGCGCCACGCTGCGTACCCCGGCGGGAACTCCCTCGGCAGTGGGGCGGGACCGTGATCCGACTCGATGTCGGCGCCGATCCGTATGGCGCTACCCATCGGGATGGGGGAGAGGGGAGGCCAGGCGGCGGCGCCCCGCAGGCCGAGGGCGGGGCAGGCCCAGCTGCGCCTGCGTCGTGTCCGCTCGCCCCACAGGAGGCGCTGGTGAGCGGCCAGAATCTCCGCGGCCTCTCTCAGAGGGAGCGAGAGGAATTCCGAGGCCCGCCCCACATCGATCCCGTCTCCGCTCACGATCCGGACGGCCAGGTACGGGTCCCTGCGCACGTCCGAGCGGTCGGCCTCCCGCAGAGCGGCGGCCAGGACCTCGTGCCACCGGACAGCGGGGGGATCGGGACAGGCCAACGCGCAGGCGAGGGCAGCCCACCGCTTCGCGGATCGACGGGGAGCGTCACGCGGATCACCCGCGGCCCGGAGGGCGTGGCCGCTTCCTGCGCGGGCGGAGCCGACAGTGCCGCGGAGGCCCGCCGCCAGCAGGTGCTTACGAAAGCCACCTCACTCGAAACGCCCCCGGGATGTGGGGGGCGACGCGCTTGACCACGGTCAGAACGTCTCCGTAGTGCTCATCACGCAACGACCAAAGCTCCGCACCGGTGCTGATGGCCGCTCCGGCGAGCATCAGATCGACTGTCTTTCCCATCTTTCCCGCGTCTGCCAAGGCCCGCCCAACCCGAGCGGCGATATAGCTGGCATCCCCATCGACGGAAACGTGATGCAGGGCGCGAAGTTCAGCCTCGCGCGCGCTGTATTCTCGTCCGTCGCGAATGCCGCTGAGGACTTCGACGATGATCGGCGCCGCAACGGCAGCCTCGTCCGCGGCCAGCGCGGCACGCACAGCCCGGACGACGTTCGGCCGGGGCCGGGGGCGCAGGTACTCGATCCAAACGGAGGAGTCGATGAGCCGAATCGGCACTATCGTCCCTCTCGCATGTTTCGAATGTCGGCGACCGTCCATCGGATCGAGCTTGTGCCCGCCGCGGCCGCAAGACCCTCGAGGCGGTGCCGGCGGACGAACTCTCGCAGGGCCGTCTCAACGGCCTCACGCTTGGTGCGCGCCTTCGCGAGGATGCGCGCCTCATCCAAGAGGCGTTTATCGATCTCCAGCAGGGTCTTCGCCATGACGTGTTCCTCCCGGCGCCGAGTATATATCGATATGAGATATCTCGTCAAGATATCTCATGCCGACGCCCTCGGCCCGGCGGGCCTGCCACTGCTTTCAGACGGGCGCCGGAGCCAACGTCGGGATCCTACTTTGGAACGCTTGATTGAAGCGCAGAGGTCAATGGCCAATGATGAACAAATTGCTGTCGAGGCAACTAGGCCCGTCTTCGGGACCACCGACGAGCCTCCTGCCAGCGTGGAAAGAGGGATGACGTCGCTTTGAGCTGGGCCTCGAGAGCGGCCCAGGCATCAGGGAACGGGAGGGAGAGGCTCGCTCCTGGTTGCCTCGCCGGCCGGTCCGAGGATGGCCCAGGGCTTGCCCCTTCGTGTGATCACAACTTTGCTCCCGCGAGCCACATGCCGGAGCGCTTCCCCAGTCCGATTCTTCGGCTCCCTGGCCGTCATAACCTTCATGCCCCCTCCTTTAAGGAGCCTCTTGCATCTCTAAAGTAGTTACTCTCCTCTATCCGTTTAAGCACGATGGTACCGCCTGCGCCAATCCCCACAGGCCCGAAGAAGGTCTCCACGGCCCTCCGCCTCCGTCCGCACTCATGGGACGTCCTGGCTCCAAATGTCGTCTTCGCGGGGAGGGCGGGGCTGCGGAGTGACCCGACACATGCGCCTGTCTGCTCACCGCACCGTGAACGTCACCGTGTTTATCACCCGAGGATTGAACGGGAAGTGGTCGGTCGCGACAAACTCAGCCTGGAGAAGGTGCGGCCCCGGGGTCGCCCGGATGGTCTGGTCGAGGCCGTACACCATCGACACGACCTTGCCGTCCACATACAAGTGGACGTGCCCCTTGTCGGGCGTAATCCGCGCGGACGTGTATGGCACGATTGTGGCACCGGTGAGCCGGAGCCGGACACGGAGCACGCTCCCGTGGATGATTGCGCCGGGTTCGGGGA
>Ga0209061_1005418_pt1 | contig 11191 bp, 7 predicted proteins | sample Coa_R1_10_FD_187157 | JGI IMG/M metagenome (GOLD analysis project Ga0209061, IMG submission 187157) | Surface soil microbial communities from Centralia Pennsylvania, which are recovering from an underground coalmine fire - Coalmine... | ecosystem: Environmental > Terrestrial > Soil > Unclassified... | reverse complement strand
CCCGCCCGGACCCGCCCGGACCCGCCCGCACCCCGACCCGCCCGGATGAATGTGACATGCAGCCGGCTATCACCGGCTCGCTGTCACATTCATCCGTGTCCGGGCGGCGCGGCGGCGTTCAAGGCCGCGGCCGGGGCCGCGTTCAGCCGGCCGCGCGGTCGCGCTCCTGACAGCGCAGCGCCCGGAGCACCTCGTCGCGGCCCTCGATGAGAAGGCGGTGCAGCGCGGCCGGCGGCTGCGCCGTGGCCAGGTACTCGTCCGTGGCGCGCACCGTCCCGGCGTCCACGGCGCAGATCTGGTAGCCGCCGACCACGAAGTCCTGGGCCATCGCCGAACTCCAGTCGCGCCACACGTCGCTGATCGCCGCGAAGTACTTCGGCCGGTACGGCTCGACGAGCTCCGGCTGGTCCGGGTCGGCGAAGCCGGCCAGCGTGGCGCGGAACATCGCGATCGTCAGCTTGCCGCCGGCCAGCGTCTCCCAGGTCTCCCGCTTGCCGTCCGCGGACGGGATCGCCGCCCGGCAGGTCGCCGCCTGCCGCTCGCCGGCGTCGGTGGCGTCCCGGGCCAGTTCGGCGTCGATTTCGGCTTCCCCGGCGGCGCCCCGGCTGACCAGCCGGCGCAGCAGGGTCCACCGCAGGTCGGTGTCCACGACCAGGCCGTCCACCACCGTGGTGCCGGACAGCAGCCCGGAGAGGAGTTCCAGGTCCGCCGGGGAGATAGCCACCCCGGCGAACGCCCGCGCGTAGGCGAGCTGGTGGTCCGACCCGGCCGGCGCCGCCAGCAGCAGTTCGCGCAGCGACGACGCCATCAGCTCCAGGGCCGATGCCCGCCAGGCGGGGTCGGTGTAGCGGCGCGCCGCCTGCGCGGCCTGCCGGAGCAGCGTCTGCACGACGCTGATGTCCTGCACCGAGTCGACGCCCCCGAGCACGAGCCGGATGTAGTCGCGCGCGGCCATCTCGCCGTCGCGGCACATGTCCCAGGCCGCCGCCCAGCACAGCGCGGCGGGCAGCGACGAGGCGAACGAGCCGATGGAGGTGACCAGCGTCCGCAGCGAGTGGTCGTCCAGCCGGATCTTGGCGTAGGTCAGGTCGTCGTCGTTGACCAGCACCAGGTCGGGCCGCGCCTGCCCGACCAGCGCGGGCACCGGGGTGGTGGCGCCCGACACGTCGGTCTCGACGCTGGCCCTGCGGGTAAGGCCACCGTCCGTTCGGTCGTAAAGCCCGATCGCGATGCGGTGCGAGCGCAGGACGGGGTGGGAGTCCGGCGCCTCCTGCGCCACCTCGAAGGAGGTGAAGCGCCCTTCCGCGTCGACGGTATACGACGGCCGCAGCGTGTTCACCCCCGCCGTCTCCAGCCATTCCCGCGACCACGCCGCGAGGTCGCGCCCGGAGGCCGCCTCGAGGGCCGACAGCAGGTCGCTCAGGGTCGCATTGCCCCAGGCGTGCTCGCTGAAGTAACGCCGGACGGCCGCCAGGAAGTTCTCCCGCCCCACATACGCCACGAGCTGCTTCAGCACCGAAGCGCCCTTGGCGTAGGTGATGCCGTCGAAGTTCACCTCGACCGCGTGGATGTCGGGGATGTCGGCGGCGATCGGGTGGGTGGACGGAAGCTGGTCCTGCCGGTACGCCCACGCCTTGTACGCCTGGGCGAACGTGGTCCATGCCTGGGTCCACCGGGTGGCCTCGGCCTGCGCCAGCGTGCCCGCCCAGGTCGCGAACGACTCGTTCAGCCACAGGTCGTCCCACCAGCGCATGGTCACCAGGTCGCCGAACCACATGTGCGCCATCTCGTGCAGGATCGTCCCGCCGCGCGCCTCCCGGGAGAAATCGGTGACCCGCGACCGGAAGACGTAGTCCTCCAGGAAGGTGACCGCGCCGGCGTTCTCCATCGCGCCCTCCTTGAACTCGGGCACGAAGAGCTGGTCGTACTTGCCGAACGGGTACTTGATGCCGAACGCGGCGTGGTAGAAGTCGAAGCCCTGCCGGGTGACCTCGAAGAGCTCGTCCGGGTCCAGGTACTGGGCCAGCGACTGGCGGCACAAGATGCCCAGCGGGATCCCGTCGTGCTCGCCGCGCACCACGTGCCAGGGGCCGGCCGAGACGTGGGTGATGTACGTCGCCATGACCGGTGTGGGCGGGAAGTGCCACAGCCGCGCCCCGCCCCCGGCCGGAACGCCGCCGTCGGCGTCGGGCGCCATGTTGGAAACGACCAGCCAGCCCTCTGGCGCGCGCACGGTGAGCTCGAACCTCGCCTTCATGTCGGGCTGGTCGAAGCACGCGTAGATGCGGTGCGCGTCGAACGTCTCCAGGTCGGAGTACATGTAGACGTTGCCGTCCGCGGGGTCGGCGAACCGGTGCAGTCCCTCGCCGCTGCGCGAGTAGGCGCATTCGGCATCCACTACCAGCTCGTTGTGCTCGGCGAGGCCGTCCAGCGCGATCCGCTCGCCGTCGAACGCGCCGAGGCCGACCGCCGCTCCGTTCAGCGTGATCGCACGGACCTCCGGCGCCGCGAGGTTGAGGAAGGTGCCCGCTCCTGGCCGCGCGCAGTCGAAAACAACCCTCGACACCGAACGGAAGGTGGTGTCTCCCCCCGTCAAATCCAGCTCAACATGGTAGGAACCGACAGTGATCAGCTCAGAACGCGCCCGCGCTTCGTCGCGGGTGAGGTTATCTGCCACCAGGTGATCCCTTCGTGATGTCATCTGCTGCTGTGATCTTGCCATCTCTGCGGCGGCGCTCGCCGAGGCGGGCCGCCCGCGCCTGGCCGCCGCCGCGGAGTCCACGGCCTGCGACGAGGCGCTGCGCGCCTCGCGCAACGAGGGAACCGGCCGGGTCGGTTACGACGTGGGCACGCCGGTCATCCCCGGGAACGGGATGTCCGTCTTCGGCCCGGTGACGTCGCCGGTCCCGCGCGGCGAGGCGGCCGGCAAGCTGGGGCACGGCGTGCCGCTGACCGCGGGCACGGACGGCTTCTTCGGGCTGAAGCGGTCCCGCACCCGCGACCCGATCTTCGGCTGAGCGGCCCCCGACGGGCAGTGGTGCCATGATCAGCGCCTTGTCCGGATAGCGAATTTACAGCATATTACACCGAGTGCCCGGTCGGTCATCGAGTGTGACAGCCTTTGTTCCCGGGGGCCTCCGGCGACGGACCGGGAGCCGGCGTCCCGCCCGCGGGCCCGCGGAGTCCTGGCCTCGCGTGATATCCGGCCCGTATCCCGGCCCGGAACGTCACGCGATGTCCCCGCGGGCGCGTCGTCAACGATCAGGGGCGGCGAGCCGGGGCCGGCGGCTTCTGGCACACTGGCACCCGTGCGCGTATATCTGGGATCTGACCACGCCGGTTTCGAGCTCAAGGCGAGCCTGGCCGCCTGGCTCCGCGAGGCCGGGCACGAACCCGTCGACTGCGGTCCGGGGGCCTATGTGCCGGACGACGACTACCCCGTGTACGTGATGCGCGCGGCGCGCGGCGTCGCCGGGGACCCGGGCAGCCTGGGCATCGTCATCGGCGGCTCCGGCAATGGCGAGCAGATCGCGGCGAACAAGATCCCCGGCATCCGGGCCGCGCTGGCCTGGACGACGGAGACCGCCCGGCTCGCCCGGCAGCACAACGACGCCAACGTGCTCAGCCTTGGCGCCCGGATGTACAGCATCGACCAGGCGATGGAGTTCGCGAAGACCTTCATCCAGACCCCGTTCTCGCAGGAGCCGCGGCACGCCAGGCGGCTGGCGATGATCGCCGAGTACGAGAAGTCCGGCGAGCTCCCGCCGCTGCCGGGCACGGCGTAGCCGTCGGCTGCCGTGCCGCGCTGCCTGCCGGGGCGCTGCCTGCCCCGGCATAGCGCCCCGGCATAGCGCCCCGGGGCCTAGCGCCGTGTGGCCTAGCGCCCGCGGCGCCGCCGGCGGCGGGCGCGCGGCTGCGCCGCGGCCTCGCCGGCCGGCGTGGGGCGGGGTTCCCCGGCCGCCGCACCGGCACGGGGAGCCGGTTCGTCGCGTGCGGCGGCCTCGGCGAGATGCTCGGGCCGGGGGCGCGACACGTCCCTGGCGCGCATCGCGGCGCTCAGCGTGATCTTCATGCCTGCCATGCACTCCAGTGTGCGCTGCCGGCGCGCGCTGACGGGCGGCCGGCTGGCCGCGCCAGCGGGCAGGGAACACCAGCGGGCGGGGATCAGAAGATACGGGGGCACCACGGGGCAGGATCCCAGGCCATGGCGGCGGACAGGCGCGCCAGCGCGCCCGGCCGCGACTGCCTGACCAGGCCGGCCGCGGCGAGGGTGCCCAGCCTGGTGCCGCCGAGATAGGCGGCGCCGAGCTCCCGGACGTCCAGCCGGACGTCGGCGGCCTCGGCGGTCCGCTCGCAGCGGGCGCCTTCGTCCGGTCCGCCGGCGCGCAGCCGCCAGCGTCCCGCGTTGCCCGGCAGCAGCTCGTCGGTGACCTCGAGCACCAGGTCCACGGGGCAGGAGTAGGCCCGGCGGGCCAGCGCGGCCGGCAGGTCGATGATGCGCACCCAGAGCCCGTCATGCGTCTGGGGGCGCGCCCGGCGCGGGTCGAGGAGCTGGTACAGCACCGGGTCGTCGGCGGGGCGCAGCCGCGCGGTGATCTCGGTCAGCAGATCGCGGCTGAGCAGGTCGCGCCAGAGCGCGGCGGCGGCCGCCGGATCGGCCGCCACCAGCTCATGGACGTCGAGCAGGCTGTCAGGCAGGAACGTGTCGTCATCCCAGCGGCCCTTGGCGCGGTAGAGCGCGTAGCCGCGCGGCCCGGAGCCATCCTCGGCGAGCACGCAGCGCAGCGGGCTGAACCCGTGCCGGTCCTCCTCCGGGTCATACAGCGTCCGTTCCCACCACGCGTCATTCCTGGTAAAGAAGCCTGGCTGGTGCGGCAGCACCGTCTCGTAGACCTTGGCGAGCTCCGCGGTGGCCGCCGCGGGCCCGGCGATGCGCAGCCGCAGCGCGGCGTCGGCCGGGGCCACGGCGGACAGGGCGCCCTCGCCCCGGGCGAACCGGAAGGACGCCTGAGTGGTCGCGCGCCCGTACCCGTACCGCCCGTACAGCGGCGACTCCGAGGCCCATAGCGCCGCGATCGGCTCACCCCTCGCGGCGATGTCGGCGAGCTGGCGGCGCATCAGCGAGCGCAGGATGCCGCGCCGCCGGTGGGTGGGCAGCACCGCGACATAGGTGACGCCCGCGGCCGGCAGCAGGCCGCCCGGCACGGACATCAGGAAAGTGTAGGCACCCGCGATGCCGACCGGCCCGGCGCTGGCGGGCAGCGCCGGGTCGAAGGCGGCCAGCGATCTGTCGGCCTCGAAGAGCCGGCCGAGCAGCCGCAGCCTGGCCTCGCCCGGCGGGCCCTCGTGGAAGGCGTGCTCGTCCACGGCGCGATACGCGGCAAACTCGCTGTCCGCGATGGGCCGGATTGGATACTGGTCTGCCATGATGGTCTTCCTATCCTGCGAAACCGCCGGAGGCGAATCCTTTTCGCCGCCAGGACGGGCCGGCCGGCCTGCGCCAACGGGAGGGCGACAGGAGGAGGGAAGGCGGGGAGGAGAAGCGTGGCATGGGTGCGAGCGCGGCGATATACGGATAGCCTGCGCCCGTCATGAGTGTTCCCGCGCCGCTCGCAGTCATGCGCGCGGCGGTGCGTCCGGTGCGCGCCGCCGCGGGCTGGCTGGGCGATCAGGTCCGCCGGCAGTTCATCACCAGGAACCGCCGCATGGCGCTGGCGCTCACCATGGCCGTCGTGGCGATCGCGGTGTTCGCCGTGCACGTGTCGGAGTGGTGGTTCTCGCCGGGCGTGATGATCCTGCCCATCCTGTGCGGCGGGCTGCTGCTGTGGCCGCGGGCGCTGCGGATCCTGTTCGGGATCGCGGCCGTCGGCATCGGCTACGACGTGGCCGAGGACAGGGCCGGCGCGGGGATCGTCGCGACGATCGCGGTGACCGCGTTCTTCGCCGACGTGCTGGCGCGGACCAGGGGCAAGCTCGGCACCCGCGGGCTGCGTGCCGACCGGATGATGATCGAACTGCGCGACCGCATCCGCGCCCAGGGCACGCTGCCCGAGCTCGGCGACGGGTGGGGGTCCACGGTGGTGCTGCGCCCGGCGGGCGGCTCCTCGTTCGGGGGCGACTTCGTGGTGTCGTACTGCGACGGTAAGTCGCTCGAGGTCGCGCTCGTCGACGTGTCCGGGAAGGGCATGGACGCCGCCACCAGGGCGCTGATCCTCTCGGGCGCGTTCGGCGGCATGCTCGGCTCGGTGCCCAGGGAGCGGTTCCTGTCCGCGTGCAACGCCTACCTGCGCCGGGGCAAGGCCGCCGAGGGGTTCGTGACCGCGGTCCACCTGGCGGTAGACCTCGCCTCCGGCGAGTACACGCTGTCCTCGGCCGGGCACCCGCCGGCGGTCCGCTTCGAGGCGAACACCGGCCGGTGGCGGGTCAGCAGCGCCCGCGGCATCGTGCTCGGCGTCGTCCCCGACCTGGCGGGCGTCCCCGCCGTCCCGGAGGAGGGCGTGCTGCGCCGCGGCGACGCCATCATGCTCTACACCGACGGCCTGGTCGAAGCCCCGCGCAGGGACATCGACGAGGGCATCGATCGCCTGCTCGGCGAGGCCGAGCGCCTGGTGGTCACCGGCTTCGGCACGGGCACCCCGGAACTGGTCACCGCCATGCAGCGCGCCATCAACAGCGGTGACGACTGCGCCCTGGTCCTCATCTGGCGATCGTGATCGGCGGCCGCCGCGGGGCACACGGCGTGCCGGCCGCGCGACCGGCCACAGCGGGGTGTGCCGGTTGCGCGGCCGGCGTACCGGCAGCGGCCGTCAGGCGAGCGCAGCCGCCTGGGCGAGCAGGCTGTCCGCGGCCGCGATCAGCCCCCTGGCCCTTCTGGCGTTCAGCGGGCGGCCGCCGAACGCGGCGCCGTAGAGCTCGGCCTTCATCAGCGAGACGATCGCGTCCCGCTCGCTGCCGAGCCTGATCAGCTCGTTCTCGATCCTGGTGTAGGTCGCGTCCCCGGGCGAGTCGCTGGCGAGTGCCCTGGTGGACGCCTTGAGCGTATCCAGCCCGAACGCGCCGACGGCCGCGTTGATCTGCGTGAACGAGTCGCCGAGCCTGACCAGCAGCCTGGTGTCTGCCCGCATCGAGCCGGGCAGCGCGCTCGGCTCGATGACCTCGGCGAGCACCCGGCCATCCGGCGTGTAGTCGTCCCGCAGCCCGAGCAGCTCCATCATCGTCGGCTGGATGTCGGTGTGGTCGGACCAGAGCCAGTTGTTCACCCCCTGGTGCGCCACGCCGGGGCCGGCCAGGCCGAGCCAGGTGGTGTTGATCTCCGGCGCCACGTCGCCGTGATTCCAGGCGTCGCCGCCGGCCGGCTCGCACACGAGGGCCCTGGCGGGACAGGACGACGGGAGGCTGCTGTCCAGCCAGAAGTCGGGGTTGCCGAACAGCGCCAGCGTGGCCGTCCGCTTCGGGTCGCCGGTGATCATGTGCAGGAGCTTCATCTCCACCGGGTCGGCCAGGTAGTTGGCGAGCCGCACCGTCTTGCCGACGGCCAGGTCGTCGGCGGTGAGCGTCGCCGCGGTCCGTTCCAGGGCCCGGACGTCGGCCGCGGACCGGCCGGGCTGGCCATGCACGTAGACGATCGGCGCGGAGTCCGCCGCCACGTCGAACGGCGTGGTGATGCCCCTCGCGGCGAGCATGCCGGTCAGGTTCCCGTCCACCTCGCCGACGTTCTTGTAGGTGCAGACCACGCGCACGCCGTTGCAGTCGGCCGGGCTCGGCGCGCCGCCGACGAAGTGGTCGCCCTCGTCCGCGGTGATCACGAACAGCGTGTTCGCCTTGGTGATGCCGTGCCTGGCCAGGTCGGCGAAGAACGTGCCGAACGCGGCGTTCTCCGCGCGCAGCTGCGCCTCGTACTGCGCCGAGCCAGGCCCCATGCCCGCGCCCGTGGTCCACGAGTCGTGCAGATCGGTCAGGTAGGTGAAGGTGACCGGCACGCCGTGGGTCTGCATGTCCAGCGTGTAGGCGAGCGCGTTGGCGGCCTGCATGCTGTCGTAGCCGGGGAACCCGATGTTGCCGGAGGAGTCCTTGATCACCTGGCCGTTGAGGTTCTTGACCGGCCCTCCGGGACTGAGCAGCGGGTCGATGTACTTCGCGCCGAACAGCGCGCGGTACCCGTGGTAACCGCCCGGCTCGTCCGGCAGCAGGTCGGCGACCGAGTGGTGGCTGGCGCAGACCGCCGAGCCCCTCGCGCAGTGCACGGCCAGCCCCTCGTAATCGGCTGCCGCCTTGCCCTGGTTGGCGCCTTCGGCTTCCCTGGCGTCCGGCGAGTCCGGCCCGAACACCAGCGGCACGTCCGGGGTGGTGTTCTCCAGCTCCGTGTTCGCGGCGGCGACCGAGCCGAAGTTGCAGCCGGCCCGGGTATAGGGCACCCACGGCGCGGGCGGGGTCTTGCCGTCCTGCCCGGTCAGGGTCGTCGTGGAGTCGCCCACGGGCGCGCCCGTCTTGGTGCTGTAGTCGACGATCGGGTCGGTCCAGTAGGCGAACGAGCCGGCCGTGTCCGTGGAGCCGTCCTTCGCGCCGGTGTAATACCGGTACTCGTTGGCGATCGGCACGCCCTGGTCGCTGCCGTACAGGCCGCTCTCCGACGTCACGATGTCGTCGGCGGTGTGCGCGATCAGCGGGGTGTGCTCACCGGTGATCAGCGTGCCGCTGCCGGTGATGAAGTTCAGCAGGTTGGGCATCTGCTGGAGGTCGCTGGGCACGCTGGGGATGTCGCGCGTGTAGTGCACATTGTCGAATTGCAAGTAGATGACGTGCGTTATCTTCCCGCCGGCCAGGCTGCACCCGCTCGCCGGGGCGGCCCCGGCCCCCGCCGGGTGGTCCGCCGCCGCGCTCGCGGTGCCCGCGGCCGCTCCGGCGGCGACCATGCTCAGCGCGAGAGCGCCGCCCGCCAGTGCCGCGAGCGGTCTGCGGATTCGTGGGTTCGGGGATCGTGGTACGCGCATATCGGGGCTGCCTCCACCGCGTCAGGACCCGCTCCCGCCGCGGGTCCGGCGAGGCAACCGTAAGTGAACGAAACCATGCAAAGGAAGAGATATCCCCAATAGCGCCTGAAAACGGAGTGAACATGTCCCGAGCCGGATCCGATGATTTCCGCCGCCGTTCCGCCCCCGCCGGCCGCCGGGCCGGCCGCGGGCATCGTCTCCCGCGCGCCCGCGGGACCCGCCGCATCTCCCGCGCGGCGATCTCCCGCGCGCCCGCCTCCCGCGCGCCTGCGGGGCACCCGGTGGCGCCGGTGTGAGACTTCTCACAGGGCGCCGCGCGGCGCGGCCGCACGGCACGCGGCCGCACGGCACGCGGCGGCCCGGCGCGGCAAGAGTTTCCGCGGCGCATCGCCGCCGCAATTTCCCGGAAGCGCGCCCGAACGCTCGTGAAAACGGCTCTTTGCGGGTAACGACGCCGGCTTACGGGAGTTAACGCGGGCCGGCCGCTCCGCCCGGGAGCCGCCTGTCCCGGATACGGGACCGGAAACTTTCTCCCAGCTCAGTGCCGGTGTCCATGACTTATACGCAATCCCTAGCATATCAGCATTGGCTGATGCAAACTAAATAGGGACGCAATCGGCTACCGCGCCGCTACTCCGCCGCGGTTTTCCTGACATACCCGTCACCCTTCTCCGACATCAACGTCAGGTGACGCGTACGTCATTGTTTGCATTTATTTCTGACCTGTGCGCAAATAGACAGGTGGCTGGCGGAGGATCGGGAGGCCGTGCGGGTACCGGCGACATGGACGAGGGCGTAGCCGGGTCAACGGGGCAGGCGCGGCCGGCGGCGCAGGCACCGCCCGCGCCTGGCATCGCGGTCGCGGCCGAGGTGTCGCTGGCGGTCGCGGCGAAGGCGTCCGGGGAGAACTTCCCGGTTGCCCTCCGCGTGCTGCCGGGCGCCTGGCGCGCGCACCTGACCGCGCTGTACGGTTTCGCCCGGCTCGCCGACGACCTGGGCGATGAGCCGCTGCCCGGCATGCCGCCCGGCGCGAGCCCGGAGACGATCCGGGACACCCGGCTGCGGCTGCTCGACGACTTGCAGCAAGACCTCGCCAAGATCTACGAGGGCGGCCAGCCGGAACTGCCCGCCGTCCGGGCGTTGCAGCGGACCGTGAGCGAATGCGGCATCCCGCGCCGGCCGTTCGACGACCTCATCCAGGCCAACCGGCAGGACCAGCTCGTCACGCGCTACCAGACCTACGACGACCTCAGGAAGTACTGCGAGCTGTCCGCCAACCCGGTCGGCCAGGTGGTGCTGTACATCGCGGGCGCGGCCACGCCGGAGCGGTTGCGCCTGTCCGATAGCGTCTGCACCGCTTTGCAGCTCGCCGAGCACTGGCAGGACGTCGCGGAAGACCTGCGCAACGGCAGGATCTACCTGCCGCAGGAAGACCTCGACAGGTTCGGTGTCACCGAAGCGGACCTCGCGCGGCCGGCCGCAAGCGCGAGCGTCGTGGAGCTGATGACGTTCCAGACGCGGCGGGCGAGGCGGCTGCTCGACGAGGGCGCCCCGCTCACCGGAACCCTCAGGGGCGCCGCCAGGCTCGCGGTCTCCGGCTACGTGGCGGGGGGCCGCGCGGCGCTCAGCGCGATAGCCAGGGCGGGCTACGACGTGCTCCGCCAGACACCGAAGCCGGGCAAGGCGGCGACGCTGGCGAGCATGGTGAGCTGTTACGTCAGGGGGAGGTGAACGTGGACGCGGACGAGGCGTACACCGAGTGCGAGCGGATCACCTGGTCCCAGGCGCGGAACTTCGCCTACGGCATCCGGCTGCTGCCGCCGCCCAAGCGGCGCGCGCTCGCGGCCGTCTACGCGTTCGCCCGGCGGATCGACGACATCGGCGACGGCGAGCTGCCCCCGGCGGAGAAGGCGGCCCGGCTCGAAGAAGCGCGCGCGCAGGTGTTCGCGCTGGTCGCCGCGACCGGGGGCACGCTGCCGGCCGGCGTCGAGGCGGGCGTGCCCGACGAGAGCGACCCGGTGCTCGCCGCGCTGGCCGACGCGGGCAGGCGGTTCCCGATCCCGCTCGCGGCGTTCGGCGAGCTGATCGACGGCTGCCTCGCCGACGTCAACCAGGCCAGCTACAAGACGTTCGACGACCTGCTCTGGTACTGCCGCTGCGTGGCGGGCTCGATCGGCAGGCTCTCCCTGGGCGTCTACGGG
>Ga0209061_1005417_pt1 | contig 11192 bp, 7 predicted proteins | sample Coa_R1_10_FD_187157 | JGI IMG/M metagenome (GOLD analysis project Ga0209061, IMG submission 187157) | Surface soil microbial communities from Centralia Pennsylvania, which are recovering from an underground coalmine fire - Coalmine... | ecosystem: Environmental > Terrestrial > Soil > Unclassified... | reverse complement strand
CGCACCCCGGCCGCGCCTGCTCCTGCTCGACGGGCACTCCCTGGCGTATCGGGCGTTTTACGCCCTCCCGGTGGAGAATTTCGCCACCACCACGGGTCAGCCCACCAACGCGGTGTACGGCTTCACCGCGATGCTCATCAACGTGCTCCGGGACGAACAGCCCACCCATGTCGGCGTCGCCTTCGACGTGTCGCGGGAGACGTTCCGCAGCGCCGCGTACACGGAGTACAAGGCGACCCGGCTGGCCACCCCGGACGCGTTCAAGGGTCAGGTGGAGCTCATCCAGGACGTGCTGCGGGCGCTGCGGATTCCCGTCGTGACCGCCGAGGGATACGAAGCGGACGACGTCATCGCCACCCTCGCCGACCAGGCGGCCGCGGCTGGTTTCGACGTGCTCATCTGTACCGGGGACCGCGACACGTTCCAGTTGGTGAGCGACCGGGTCACGGTGCTCTATCCCCGGAAGGGGGTTTCTGATCTTGCCCGGATGACCCCGGCGGCGGTCGAGGAGCGGTACGGCCTGCGTCCGGAGCAGTATCCCGATTTCGCCGCGCTGCGGGGTGACCCGAGTGACAATCTGCCGGGCATTCCGGGCATCGGTGAGAAGACGGCGGCGAAATTGATCCGCGACTTTGGCTCACTGGAGGAGTTGGTCGCCCGGATCGACGAGGTGCCCGGCAAGACCGGTGCCATTCTGCGGGACCATCTCGCGACCGTGCTGCGCAATCGCCAGCTCACCGAGCTGGTGCGCAGCGTGCCGCTCGCCGTCCGTCTCGACGATCTCCGCCTCCAGGCGTGGGACCGCGACGCCGTGCACCAGGTCTTCGATGCGTTGGAATTCCGCGTCCTGCGGGAGCGCCTGTACGCCACCCTGACGCCGCCCACGCCTGAAGCCGAGGCAGGTTTTGCCGTCACCACAAAGGTTCTTCACCCGGGCGGGGTGGCCGAATGGCTCGCCGCCCACGTGGCCGGTGACCGACGGGCAGGGGTCTGGGTGCAAGGGCAGTGGGGTCGCGGGACGGGTGTCGTCACCGGGCTTGCGATCGCAGCGTGGGACGGCGCGGCGGCGTGGCTCGATCCGGTGCAGCTCACCGAGGATGACGATCGTGCCCTTGCAGCGTGGCTGGCGGACGCTGCGCGACCGAAGGTCCTCCATGACGCGAAGGGGCCGATCCTCGCGCTCGCGGCACGCGGGTGGACACTGCGCGGGCTGGCCAGTGACACCGCACTGGCGGCGTACCTTGTCCTCCCCGGTCAGCGGAGCTTCGACCTTGCCGATCTGGCGGTGCGCTATCTACGGCGCGAGCTGCGTGCCGAGGCGGGCCCGGCCGGCGACGGTCAGCTCAGCTTCGAGATGGCGGGAGACGAGGCGACGGCGACCACGGCCGGGGTGCACGCCCGGGCTGTTCTGGACCTCGCGGAGGTCCTTGACGCCGAGGTGGCCGCCCGCGGTGGCGCGCGGCTCCTCCGCGAGGTCGAATTGCCGCTCATTGATGTGCTCGCGGCGATGGAGCGCGCCGGCATCGCGGTCGACGTCGACACTCTCGTAGATCTGTCTGCGGAGCTTGCCGCGCACGTCAAGGCCGCCGAGCAAGCGGCGTACCAGGTCGTCGGACGGGAATTCAACCTCGGTTCCCCGAAGCAACTCCAGCAGATTCTCTTTGAGGAACTGCGGCTGCCCAAGACGAAACGCATCAAGACGGGGTACACCACGGACGCCGAGGCGTTGCAGAACCTGCTGGTGCAGACGGGTCACCCGCTCCTCGAGCACCTGCTGCGGCATCGGGACGTCTCCCGGTTGAAGGCGACCGTCGATTCCCTCATCCCGATGGTCGATGCGGAGGGCCGCATCCACACGACGTTCAACCAGATGGTGGCGGCGACCGGCCGGCTCTCCTCCCAGGACCCGAATTTGCAGAACATTCCAATCCGGACGGCGGAGGGACGCCGGATTCGGCAGGCGTTCGTGGTCGGCAAGGGGTATGAAGCCCTGCTCACCGCTGATTACAGTCAGATCGAGATGCGCATCATGGCGCATTTGTCGCAGGATCAGGCGCTCATCGAGGCGTTCCGGTCTGGTTTCGACTTTCACGCCGCTACCGCTGCCAGCGTGTTCGGCGTCCGGCCCGAGCAGGTGGACGCCGAGATGCGGCGCCGTGTCAAGGCGATGAATTACGGGCTGGCGTATGGGCTTTCGGCATACGGCCTCTCCCAGCAGTTGGGCATCACGCCGGACGAAGCGCGGGTGCTCATGGAGGAGTACTTCCGGCGGTTCGGCGGGGTGCGGGATTATCTGCGCACCGTGGTCGAACGGGCACGCCGTGACGGGTACACCGAGACGCTCCTCGGCCGGCGTCGCTATTTACCGGATTTGACGAGCGACAACCGGCAACGCCGCGAAATGGCCGAGCGGATGGCGTTGAATGCCCCGATCCAGGGCAGCGCCGCTGACATCATCAAGGTGGCGATGCTGGGCGTCGACCGGGCGCTGCGCGCGGCCGGTGCGAAGTCGCGGTTGCTCCTTCAGGTGCACGACGAATTGGTTCTGGAAGTCGCCCCGGGCGAGCGGGCCGATGTCGAGGAGATCGTCCGCCGGGAGATGGGGCACGCCTACGAGCTGTCCGTCCCGTTGGAGGTGTCTGTCGGGGTGGGGAGAACCTGGGACGAGGCGGCCCACTAGGGCCGCGGTATCGCGTCGTCCGCGGTCGTGGTCCTGCCACCGGGCCGCGCGATCCTTGGGATCATGCTCTTCACCGGGTTTGCGGTGATCGCGGGGTCGACATGGACGGCGGTCCGGGCTGCCCGACTCGAGCCCGCGCAGGCGCTACGGGACGTCGTGTGAGCCGCCGCCCGTGGCCGTTGTTGACCACGATCGCGACGTCACGTATTGTGGCGTCTGCGTTCGGAGTGCGGTCTGCCCGTGCTCCGGCTGTGCTGATTACCTGTGCAGCCCCACCGTCCGCCGTCGAACGCACCCACCCCTATGACCGAAGAAGGCATCACGAACACCAGACCAGATTCCCCGGAGACCAACGACCACATGACGACCGCTACTGACGTACGCCCCGAAACCCCCGAGCCGCCCGCGTCCTCACGCATCGCCGTCAACGATGTCGGCTCGACCGACGATTTCATTGCTGCGATCGACAAGACGATCAAATACTTCAACGACGGGGACATCGTGGAGGGGACCGTCGTCAAGGTTGATCGCGACGAGGTCCTCCTCGACATCGGCTATAAGACCGAAGGCGTGATCCCGTCACGCGAGCTCTCGATCAAGCATGACGTCGATCCACACGAGGTAGTCAAGGTCGGGGACCGGATCGAGGCCCTTGTCCTGCAGAAGGAGGACAAGGACGGCCGTTTGATCCTCTCGAAGAAGCGGGCGCAGTACGAGCGAGCCTGGGGGACCATCGAACAGATCAAGGAAGCGGACGGCGTCGTCACCGGCACGGTCATCGAGGTCGTCAAGGGTGGGCTCATCCTCGACATCGGGCTGCGCGGGTTCCTGCCGGCGTCACTCGTCGAGATGCGGCGAGTTCGCGATCTCGCTCCGTACGTGGGTCGGAAGCTAGAAGCGAAGATCATCGAGCTGGACAAGAACCGGAACAACGTCGTCCTGTCTCGGCGGGCTTACCTTGAGCAGACCCAGTCGGAGGTACGCCAGACCTTCCTCACCACGTTGAAGAAGGGGCAGATCCGCAACGGCGTGGTCAGTTCGATCGTGAATTTCGGTGCGTTCGTCGACTTGGGCGGGGTGGACGGTCTGGTCCACGTCTCCGAACTCTCCTGGAAGCACATCGACCACCCCAGTGAGGTCGTCGAGGTCGGAATGCCGGTCACCGTTGAGGTCTTGGATGTCGACCTCGACCGGGAACGGGTTTCGCTCTCCCTCAAGTCGACGCAGGAAGATCCGTGGCAGCTGTTCGCCCGTACCCACAGTCTCGGCCAGGTGGTTCCGGGGAAGGTGACCAAGCTGGTACCGTTCGGCGCCTTCGTCCGGGTGGAAGACGGCATCGAGGGATTGGTGCACATTTCCGAACTCTCCGACCGGCATGTGGAAATTCCCGAGCAGGTCGTCCAGGTCGGCGACGAGATCTTCGTAAAGATCATTGACATTGACCTTGAGCGCCGCCGGATCAGTCTGTCGCTGAAGCAGGCGCTGGAAGGCGTGGAATCGACCAGCCCCGAGCAGTTCGACCCTACCGTTTACGGCATGCCGGCCAGTTACGACGAGCACGGCAATTACATCTACCCGGAGGGCTTTGACCCGGAGACCAACCAATGGCTTCCCGGCCACGAGGCACAGCAGGCCGAGTGGGAACGCCAGTACGCCGAGGCGCGCGCCCGGTTCGAGGCGCACCGCGCCCAGGTTGCCAAGATGCGCCAGGCGCAGGCACAGGCGGAGGCGGAGCAGGCGACGACATCGTCTGACGGAGGTGCGGCCGAGACGCCGGCTGAGCCGAGCGGCAGTCTCGCCGGTGACGAGCAGCTCGCCGAGCTGCGACGCAAGCTTGCCGAGGATGCGGTCGAGCAGCCCGCCGCCGCGGATGCGAACCCGGACGAAGAGTCGAAGGATCCCGCCTGACGTGCACGCGGCCGCTCTCCGGTTCCTCGGGGCGCTGGCCGCCGTGACTGTGCTGACGGGTTGTACGCGTAGCTCCGGCAACCGCGTCGTTTCGATGTCACCAACGGTGCCGACGTCCGCGTCCGTCGTGTCGGCGACGGCGACGCCGAGCCCATCAGCCAGCGCGTCACCGCTGCTGCCAGGCAATTGCGCGGAGCTTGCGCCACTGCAGCGGGTCGAAGAAGCGCTCGGCGTCAACCTACTGGGCGACGTCACGTACCTGCGCGCCGCGCCGGTGCCACAGTCCGGACGGACCGGCCGAGTCACCTGCGGGTACGGCACTCCGGTGACCACGCCGTCCGGTGGGACGCCGACCCCGAGTGGGCGGCCGTTGGTCGAGCTTTCCTACATCACGTACGTCGACGCGAAAACCGCGGCGGATCGCGTGACTCTCACCGTGCATACCGATAGTCAGCACGCGACGACGACCCAGGTGCAGGTGGACGGCAAACCCGCGTGGGTCCTCGTCGGCTCCGACTGGGACGAGCTGGTGATGGCCGACGGTGCCCGCACGATTGTCGCGGAAGTCTCACCCCGGATTCTTGCCCCGGAGAAGGCGCCGGCGGTGCTAACCCGGCTGGCCGCGCAGATGCTCGCCTTCGGTGCATCGATGTCGCCCGGCGCGTCGGGTGCTGCGTCCAGTGGTTAGTCAGACCGACCGTTCGCCCAATCCGATGGTCGAGGGCCGGCCGCTGCTCGTCGGCCTGACCGGCGGCATCGGCGCCGGCAAGAGCGCGGCGCTCGCGATGTTCGCCGAACTTGGCGCTGTCACGATTGACTCCGATGAGGTCGCACGACAGGTGACGGCGCGCGGTACGGCGGGATTCGCTGCTGTGCTAAAGGAATTTGGGCCGGAGTACCTCGACCCGACCGGAGAGATTGATCGACGCCGATTGGCTGGGCTCGTCTTCTCCGACCCAGCGGCGCGTCGCCGGCTGGAAGCCATCGTGCACCCGCTGGTCCGTGCCGACATTCGCCGGCAGATAGCGGCCCTGCCGCCTTCGGCAATTGTCGTCAATGCCGTGCCGCTCCTCGTTGAGGCAGGCCTGGTCCATGACTATGACCGGATCGTCGTCGTCGAGAGCCCACCGCACCTTCGGCTGCAGCGTCTGGAAGCGCGCGGGCTCAGCCGGGCCGAGGCCCTCGCCCGGATGGCCGCGCAGGCTGACGACGCGGCCCGCCGGGCAGTCGCCTGGCGGGTCGTCGTCAACGACGGATCGCTGGATACACTGCGGCAACGGGTTCGCAGCGTCTGGCTCGAATTGCGCAATCAGGCTCAAGGCGGCGGTGCTGAGACACCGGATTTCTCGGCATAGCCGGGTGGATTGTGCCGGGTGCGACGCGCGCGTACGGCACCTGTGAACGTCGGCCGTGTGCCGTGCTGATGGCGCGCGGGCTCATTGACAAGCTCCAGACGCCTTCGTATCGTTCGTATACAAACGACATTGAGGGAGGACCCGCGCGTGCGTCTGGAATTCCGCAACTTCATTGATGGCCGCGTCGTCGATCCCTCGGGGGATGAGGCTCTGCCCATCACGGATCCGCACTCCGGTGAAATCATTGGATATTCCGCCCGCTCGAATGCGGAAGACATCGATCGAGCGTGTAGGGCCGCGGCGGAGGCCTACACCACGTGGCGGGATACCACCCCCGCGGAACGATCTCGGGTCTTGCTGCGGATCGCTGATGACATCGAAGAGCGTGTCGAGGAGCTGGCCCGCTTGGAGAGCCGGAACACTGGTAAGCCGCTTCAGGTGCTTCGCAGCGTCGAGATACCCGCGATGGTCAACCAGATTCGGTTTGTCGCAGGAGCCGTACGAGCGCTCGTCGGACCGACGGCCGGGGAGTATCGTCGTGGGTCGACCTCGTATCTGCGCCGTGAGCCGGTCGGTGTCGTGGCACAGATCACCCCGTGGAATTACCCCCTCATCATGGCCGCGTGGAAGTTCGCACCCGCGATCGCGGCCGGAAATACCGTCGTGTTGAAGCCGTCCGAAACGACGCCGGTCACGACTCTGGCACTTGCCGAGCTTGCCTCGGCTCACTTGCCTCCCGGTGTCTTCAACGTCGTCTGCGGTGACGCCGCTACCGGCGCCGCACTCGCGGCACATCCCCTCCCACAGCTTGTTGCCATCACCGGTTCCGTGGCCGCAGGCGTGGCCGTCGCCGAAACGGCGAGCCGGGATGTGAAGCGGCTGCACCTCGAACTTGGCGGCAAGGCCCCCGTCCTAGTGTTCGACGATGTCGACATTCCCAAGGCGGCGGCGGCGATCGCCGAGGCGGGGTTTTTCAACGCGGGTCAGGATTGCACCGCGGCGACGAGGGTTCTGGCCGCTCGCGACATTGCTGACGACCTGACTGCGGCATTGGCCAAAGAAGCGGCGGACATTCCGACGACCTTTGCGTACGGTGTCGAACATCCGCGCGCCTTGGTGCCCGCCCTCAACAACGTCCGGCAGTTGGAACGCGTAGCCCGGCATATCGAGACTCTGCCGCCGCATGCAGTCGTGGTTGCAGGCGGCCGCCGACAGGGCGAACGCGGTTTTCATTTCGCACCCACGGTTGTTGCACACCTTCACGAACATGACGACATCACCTGTACGGAGGTCTTCGGTCCGGTCATCACCGTCGAGACCTTCGCAACCGAAGAGGAAGCGGTCCGTCGTGCGAATGACGTGCCATACGGACTCGCATCAAGCGTGTGGACGACAGACCTGGCGCGGGCGATGAGAATCGCGCGGAGGCTCGATTTCGGTTGCGTCTGGATCAACGAACACGGCTCACTTGTTGCCGAGATGCCTCACGGAGGCTTCAAACACTCCGGTTACGGTAAAGATCTCTCGATTTACTCGGTCGAGGAGTACACCAGGGTCAAACACATCATGGCTCGATTCGACGAATGACGGGAGATACGGTGACGTCTGACCAGACCACGGAGTCGGCCGTTCCAGGGCCGCGCAGTGCCGAGCTGCATCGCCGGCGGGAGGCTGCGGTCGCCCGGGGCGTGAGTTCCGTTGCACCCTTCTATGTCGCCGGCGCACGCGACAGCCGGCTCGTCGATGTGGACGGGAGATCGTATATTGACCTCACGTCCGGGATTGCGGTCGCCAATGTCGGCCATGCGCCAAAGCACGTTATCGAGGCGATTCACGCTCAGGCTGAGAGTTTTCTGCACACCTGTTTCATGGTCGCGCCATACGAGCAGTATGTGGCGGTGTGCGAACGACTGAATGCCCTAACGCCCGGTGCATTTGCGAAGAAAAGTCTCCTGGTCAATTCAGGGGCTGAAGCGGTGGAGAACGCTGTCAAGATTGCCCGCTATGCCACAAATCGGCCGGCCGTCGTTGTCTTTGAGAATGCCTATCACGGGCGCACCAACTTGACGATGGCGATGACCGCGAAAGCGCATCCGTACAAAGACGGATTCGGCCCCTTCGCGGGTGAAATCTATCGAGCGCCGATGTCGTATCCTTTTCGCGATCCGGCAGCCATGACCGGCGAGGAGGCCGCTGCGCGCGCCATCGACGTTATCGAGCGCTACGTCGGAGCGGCACGTGTTGCATGCGTCGTCATAGAACCGATCCAGGGTGAAGGAGGATTTGTCGTTCCCGCACCCGGATTCCTACCCACATTGCGGCAGTGGTGCAGTGAAAACGATGTCCTCTTCGTCGCTGACGAGATTCAAACCGGGTTCGGACGGACCGGGCACATGTTCGCGTGCGAGCACGAGTCCGTCGTCCCCGACATTATGATTCTCGGTAAGGCTCTGGCGGGAGGTCTGCCGCTTGCCGCGGTGACTGGCCGCGCGGATCTCGTTGATCGGGTGCATCCGGGCGGGTTGGGCGGTACGTACGGTGGAAATCCGGTCGCGTGTGCGGCGGCGCTCGCCACCCTGCACCTTCTCGAGGCAATGAATGCGCCCGCCCGCGCCCGCGGAATTGAGAAGATCATGCGGCCGCGGCTGGATGCTCTCGCAGCTCGCTATCCGTTCATTGGCGACGTTCGCGGTCGGGGTGCCATGCTTGCCCTCGAGGTGGTGCGGCCGGGCACAAAGGATCCCGATGCGGCGCGGACAGCCGATATCGTGCGTTCATCGTATGACGAAGGTCTCGCAGTCCTAAGCTGCGGTATGTACAGCAATGTACTGCGGTTTCTGCCGCCGCTGAGTATCGACGACGCGCTGCTCGTGGAAGCGATGAACCGGCTCGACCACGTCTTCGAGCGGGTAGCCGCCGCTTGAGTATCGTGGTGGCATGCCGACGGTCCTCTTCATCGAGCACGATCACGTTTCTCCGCCAGGCCTCCTGGGTGACGCGTTCGAGAAATGCGGCTGGGACGTCGCAGAGTTTCTCGTCGTACCGCCTGAATCATTTGACAGCCCGGCGATAGACGTCCGTTTACCGGATCCGCTGCACTATGACGCGGTCGTGCTGCTCGGTGCTCCCTGGTCGGTGTACGACGAAGCGCTGCAGGAACGGTGGGTCGGGGAGGAAATCGCGTTGGCCCGACAAGCCGACGCCGAGGGCATGCCCGTCATCGGTGTCTGTTTTGGTGGTCAGCTTCTCGCCGCCACCCATGGTGGACGGGTCGAACGCGCGGCATGCGCTGAAGTCGGCTGGACGAGGATCCATTCCCGCGTCCCGGAGTTCATTCCGGAGGGTCCGTGGCTGCAATGGCATCAGGACCGATGGCACACACCAGCGGGTGCGGCGGAGCTCGCCCATAGCCTTGTTGCGCCGCAGGCCTTCATGCTTCGGGCGAACCTCGCTGTTCAATTTCATCCCGAAGCGGATGAAACCGAGGTGGCTCTCTGGCTGGAGGCCGGAGGCGCCGATTACGTGCGCCAGCACAACCTCGACCCCGACGAACTTCTTCGGATCACTCGTCGTGAGCAGGCGCGCGCCGCTCAGTGCACCGAGAAATTGCTCAAAGGGTACTTGGAGCGTGTTCACGACCTGAACCGCCGGTGAACAACGAACCGTCTGTGCACGACGGGATGACCGCGAGCCGGCTCAGGCTGGAGATAGCCCGGGACGCGACGGCAACCGGTGAGAGGAGGTGCGTGCCGTCGGCCCCGGGTTGCCTCCGGCCTTCTGTCACGCGAGGGTGACCCGCACCGGCATCTTCTTCACGCCGTGGATGAAGCTGGAACGGACGTACGAGACATCACCGGCCAACTCCATGCGCTTGATTCTGGGCAGGAGCGTCTCGAACATGATCCGGATCTCCATACGGGCAAGCTTGTTGCCGAGGCAGAAGTGTGGGCTGCCCTTCCCGAACGTCACGTGATCATTAGGATGGCGCGTCACGTCAAACCGATACGGATCCGTGAAGACCTCCTCGTCGCGGTTGCCGGACGCGAACCACATCACGACCTTATCGCCGGCGCGAATGTGCTTTCCGTGCAGCTCGACGTCACGGGTGGCGGTACGGCGGAAGTGGTACACCGGTGACGCCCAGCGAAGGAATTCCTCCACCGCTTGTGGAATGAGCTCCGGCCTGTCTTGGAGCAGGCGCATCTGGTCGGGGTTGTTGATCAGGGCGAGCATCGAGTGGCTGATCGCGTGTCGAGTCGTCTCATTGCCGGCGATGACCAAGAGTAGGAAGTAGTTGTCGAAATCACGCTGGGAAAGCGGCACGCCATCCTCGGGCATCTGGTTGACGAGCTTGCTCACCAGATCCTGTCCGCTGCGGCCGCGTCGCTGCCGGGCAAGCTCACGACCGTATTCGAACACCTCGAGCGCCGCGGGGGAGCGGAATGGAAGATGGCGATACTTGTTGCTCTCCGGACTGTACAGAAGAACATCCGCATAGTCCGGATCGGTGTTCCCAATCATGCGATTGCCCCACGCGATCAGCCTTCCGGTGTGGTGTTCCGGAACATCGAGCATGCGGGCGAGAACCTGAATGGGAAAGTCCGCGCTCACCTCGGAGACGAAATCGAATTCCTTATGCCGCAGAGCCGCCTCCACGGTCGCTCTCGTCAACCCTCGAAGAAAGGACTCGTAGCCCTTGAGGGTGGTTGTTCCGAAATCCCTGACGAGCAGACGCCGCAGTGCATGATGACGCGGTCCGTCGGTCTCGAGCATGGAGCGGCGTATCTCCATCGTTTCCTCGTCGAGTTCCTCAAGGTTGACGAACTTCTCCGAGGTGAAGGTTTCCGGGTCCCGGTCCACCGCGACGATGTCGGCGTGCCGGGTGACCGCCCAGAAGCCCTTGTTGGGCGGCGGCTCAGGATTCCAGTACACCGGTTCTTCGCGGCGGAGATAATCAAACGCAGGCCATGCGCGGTCCTGCTCGAACATGTCGAGATCGGTGAGATCGACGGTTGTTTGCTGCACGGGTCCTCCGGAAGTTGTGCGGTCAACGTAGGGGCAATGAGCGATTAGAGGTGGTAGAGATATTCACCGACTTCCCAGTCGGTCACGTAATGTGCGAAGCGTTCCAGTTCGTTCCGCTTATAGGTCACGAACGCCGAGATCAGGGGCTTCCCTAGGATCTCCGTGAGCTCGGTGTCCGCCTCCAGGGCGTCAAGGGCGGCTTCGAGATTCCGGGGCAGAAGTCG
>Ga0209061_1005416_pt1 | contig 11192 bp, 17 predicted proteins | sample Coa_R1_10_FD_187157 | JGI IMG/M metagenome (GOLD analysis project Ga0209061, IMG submission 187157) | Surface soil microbial communities from Centralia Pennsylvania, which are recovering from an underground coalmine fire - Coalmine... | ecosystem: Environmental > Terrestrial > Soil >... | reverse complement strand
TGGTTGCAGTGTGTGCCGGTCAAGAACGCAAAGTCGATTATGAGGAGTAGAATGTTCTGGATTCTGCGAGAAAACGGCTGCCAAATAGGGGCCGACAGCAACGATATTGCCAAAGAAGAAAGCACCCTGCCGTTGCCAAGTACGCTCTGCATAGCCCCCTGTGGTTAACTCAACAACCTGATTAGCAATGGCGAGATACAGCTTGCCATCAATGAGCTGAGGGGAACTACGGATACGAGCGCCTGCCTCATACTGCCAGTGTTCCTCTCCAGTCGCAGCATCAAGAGCAGTTAAACGCGTGGGGCCGCAGGGAACATAAAATCTTCGATGATCGCAGGCTGCTTCTGCATAGGCCGTACCAGGAAGTTGATGCTTCCAGATGAGAGAACCTGTTTGAGGATCGAGTAAGGTGAAGTATGAAGTGTAAGAACTATGTTCATAAAAACCAATGCCAATTCCTTGCTCATGCACGATTGGCACACGACAGTAACCAGCGAGGGGCGTAGCCCAGCGTATATTTGCCATAATATACCTCTCTGCTACTTCTCGATAATGAATGAGGAAATACAGCAGTCCCATAACTAACGCGATGTGCAAGTTTGCTTGCCAAAGAAAGGACTCATGAAATATCCTCAGAGCAAACAAGAAAACGCATCTGAGGAGGACTTTCATGAGCCTGGACGATTTTATTATCACATGTTTTTTTCTGATTGACGAACTGATCCCAAGTGTCACGAAAGGAAAGCGGTTGCGAGAACGAGGACTGGAGTGAACCCATTTTTCCGGACACGGGAGGAAGTCAACTTCCGGTTCAATCAGGCCAGGGCGAGTCTACCGCGACACTCACCGATGTCAAGCCAAGTTGCGCGAGGACGCGCAATGCGCTTGACATCGGTGAGCTTACGCGGTCTCTGGTTCGTAGGCCTGATTGAAAGCCAAAAAACAGCAGGTTTTTGCTGATCTGAAGAGCCAGGCTCCTCATCTGCTCGCCACCGTGGCATAGCTCGCCTCAAACTCTGCTGGTGGCAGGTAGCCCAAACTGGAATGCAAGCGCTTGGTATTATACACCTGCTCAATGAATTCCTCCAAATTCGCTTCCGCATCCGCAAACGACTCGTAGTCTTTCAGGTACACCTCCTCCATCTTCAGGGTTTTGAAAAAGCTCTCGGCTTTGGCATTCTCGTATGGATTGCCCACCGAGGACATGCTGATCTGCGCCCCGATCTGCTCTAACTGCTGCACATACTCCTGACTGGCATATTGCACTCCACGATCCGAATGGTGGATCAAGCCCGCTGGCGGCTGGCGCTGCTCAACCGCCCGGCGCAGAGCGGCCAGCGTCAGTTGCGTGGTCATGTCTCGCGAGAGATACCAGCCCACACAGCGCCGGGAGAACGCATCGAGAATGCAGGCCAGGTAGACAAAGGCGCTGCGCAAGCGAATATAGGTCAAATCTGCCACCCAGGCTTGATCTGGTGCGGTCAACACCACCTCAGCCAGCCGGTTGGGATAGACCGCAAAGCCATGTCACGAGTTGGTCGTCATCACCACAAAGCGCTTCTTTAAGTGGCAGAGCAAGGACTCCTCGCGCATGATCCGCAGCACGCGCTTGTGGTTGACGTCCCAGCCCTGCCGCTTGAGCGCATGGGTGACGCGACGATAGCCATAGCCAGAAAATTCCAGGATGATGCGCTCGATCTCATCGCGTAAAGTGATCTCCTCGGCATTACTGTCCGGCTGGCCACTGCGCTCGTAATACCAACTGCGGCTGACATCGAACAGGTCGCACAAATGCTCGATCGAAAGTTCCGGATGCTGCTGATGTGCCTGCTCGATCATAGCGTGCCGCTCCCTGATCCCCTGCTCTGCAACGCTTTTTTAACACCTGGTTCTCCAGAGCGAGCTGGCCACAGAAGCGCTCTAACTCAGCGATCCGCTGCTCTTGCGTGCTGGACTGCTCCGATTGCGGGGGCAGGAACGCGCTTTCTCCGCGCTGCTGGTATTCTCTGCGCCAGCGCGACAGCACACTTTCGGCCAGCCCGTATTCCCGGCAGACTTGTGCTGGCCGCTTCTGTCCACTGGCAATCTGGCGCACTACGTCCAACTTAAACTCTCGGCTGTGCATGCGTTTCTGCATCGTCTCTTCTCCTTATCTGTAGTCTACGACATGCGCGGAGAAGTTGACTTCATTCACTGTCCGGTCTTAGGGGTGCAGTCCAGACCACAGCCGAAGCTGACCGACAGTGAAGTGATCACCATCGAAGTGGTCGGCAGCTACCTGGGACTCTCGCAGGATAAAGCACTGTTTGCCTATTTTCAACGGCATTACGCGCATTTTTCCCCAGCTCTTCGCCTGCTTGATCGCACGACGTTTGCGCGTCAAGCAAGCAATCTGTGGGCGGTCAAAGAGCGCATCTGGTGTTGGATACGCGACGAAGTGGTCAGCTATGACCCAGGCATGTCCATTGTGGATAGCGTGCCTGTGCCGGTCTGCCGTTTTGCCCGCGCCCCCTGGTGTGTCCGTTTTCGAGGTGGAGCCAGCTATGGCAAAGATCATGCAGATCGGCAAACCTTTTATGGATTTCGTTTGCATGTGCAACTGGGTTGGCCTGGGGTGCTGATGCGTGCGTTTTTGGCCCCCGCCAATGAAGCCGATGGAGCAATCGTTCCTTTGCTGGTGGAAGGAACAAGTGGAGTGGTGCTGGGAGACCGCAATTCCTGGTTGCCTGATTTGCAAACGTTGTTGCAAAGCCGAGGGATTCTTTTGCAAGCTCCTTTTCGCAAAGCGCACTCGCCAAAAGCCGCGGCCTACCAGAGTCCCGTCTTGGGGCGGGTACGCTATCTCATCGATACCGTTTTTGGTCAATTGACGGAGCGTTGCCAGATGAAGCGCGTCTGGGCGCGTGACCTGTGGCATCTGCGCAATCGCTTGTTGCGCTATTTTTTGATGCATACGCTGTGTTTTTTGTTCAATCAGCAAGATGCGGCTCCCTCTCTTCAATTTGATCGGCTGGTCGTTTAGATTACTTGCACATCGCGTTAACTATGAATCGCAGTTGAGGGCTTTGAACATCGAGGACAGGCACAACTCAAACGGTTGGAGACAACCCGAGTGGATACTACCTGCTCGGTGGCGCTTATCGTTATGATTTCAAGCCCATCTGGTAACGGAAGTAAAGGTGTAGTAGGCATTCCCTTGCGACCTTTCCGCATATTTCATGCGAAAAGTGTAGCAGAGTGACGCTCTCTTTTCCAGAGCGTCACCAAAAAGTTTCATGGGCCTATACGGCTCTTCCAACTTTTTGGTGAAGCGTTGGGAAAAACTCGTGGCCTGCACTCTGTCAATGAAAAAGCCACAACCGAGATCAAGCGTCATATAGGAGTCGCTGTCGCAAGAGGGAAAAGCCAGCCCGGCCATACATGCCTCGTTTGATCATTTTGAGCTTGTTGACTTTGCCTTCAGTGGCTCCTTGACTCCAGGGCTGACGCAGCGCCTCCCAGACAGCATCATAATCGCGCTCAATGCCGTTGACGAAACTCTTCAGTTTGGGGATGCCGTTCTTGCTGGCTTTCTCCATCCACGGACGCAGTTGCTAGTGTTTGCGCTCCCGCACCATCGCGAGGAAGGTATGCAGCAGATCATGAACCGTCTGCACCTGCGGAGAGACCGCCAGGAGTTAATCGAGTTGCGCTTGTTCTTTCTGGTCCAGATCCTTGCGCTCTCGGGTGAGCAGCCAACGTAAGGAGCGTGGGGAAAGGGCCTGTGTTCGCTCAGATCACTTCACAGGAGTCTGGCCGTTGGTGCTAGAGCGACGCAAATGCGCGATGGAGGCCCGCACATTGGTCTGGCCTCCCTTAAAGCTCATCTCCGCAATCTCGCGATGGATCTGAGCCGCATTTCGACATCCCTGGCTCAGTCGAGTAAGAATTGTAGTCCTCATAGGGATCCAGTTGACTGGCCGCAGCGGTCGGGGCGTGGGCAGCGCTTGCTCTGGCGGCTGCCGAACGTACTTGCGCACAGTATTACGAGCCAGCCCCAGTTCTTCGCCAATCTTGCGCAGACTCATGCCGCCTTCATGCAGTTCTTGAACGCGCTGAGAGAGCTTCCACTTACGTAGCAGTCGCCCCTGCGTCCGACTTTGCTGGGCAGGAGTCGCAGAGGACGTCCTGAGAGGATGTTCCGGCGTTGGGGAAGCAACCCTCGTTTCAGGAAGACGAATATGCGTTCGAATGAAAAAGTCTTCAACAGCCTCTCCCAGGTTTTTGAGCAGATGCCAGCGGTCGCAGACTTGCGCTGCCAAGTGAGCGCCCTGGGTTGCACCATCGACATAGGTTCCTCTGCGGTCCCTGCTGACTACCTCCACTTCAGGATGGGCTTCCAACCAGGCGACCACCGACTCGACACTGCACTCCGGCAGTAAATCGATGATCTTGTGGGTACGTATATCCACGATGATCGTGCCGGAGCGCTTGCCACGCCGATAACTCCAATCATCAATGCCGATGATTTGCACCTTGCCAATGGGAGGCAGAGCAAGCAGAAACAAGGACCGCAGCAGCGTCACCTCGGAGATAGGAAGGCCTAGCTTGTGAGAAAGACGCTCGCCCCTTTTGCCGCAGGTTGCAAAGCCAATCTCCTGCACCGAGCCGCGTAAGCGCATCGTCAGGCGAGAAGAGACCGCCAGGAAGTCCTCGAGGCACTCGACAAAGATTTTGCGCGCACAATCCGGGGTCCGGAAAAAGAACTTTTTGACGGTGAGCAAGAGCCGTATAGGCCGACCGACACAGGGCAGATCACGTGGCTTTCCCCGGTTTCTATTGATGGCCTTTTAGGACTTGACATAGACTGCCGGAAGCTTGATTTTGAACAAAAGTTCGTGTAATATGGAGCTGGAGAGGTTATCTGGGAGTCGCTCTCCCAGAAAGGGAGCTCGCAGACCCCTTTTGACATAGTGGGAACAGATCCCTTGACTCTCAGTGGGGGAGGTGTTGAGAACCCCTGATATGTCTGTGGGGACCGCAAGGAACCTCTCGGCAGTCGATGGGAGCGGCACTTCCACGAGCTCGGATCTCTCCACCCACACCATTTTTTTCGGTTCATCATCACAAAAAAACCAGACAGCGCGGCCAGGGAAGCTGTCAAGGGGCCGCGTAACGCAGTGGAGCGGCGGCGTAGCCCTTGCCCTTGACGGCGCCCTGGCGTGCTGTAGACTTGGGCAGTGATGATGAGACAGAAAAAGATGGTAAGCGCGTTTGTAAGTTGCCAACCAAGGAGCAATGAGCTATGGTAAAGCAAGCCACAAAGCGGGCTGACCTCAAAGCGGTCCCCCAGCTGCTCAACGAATGCCTGTACGTCGGAGTTGACATCGGCAAAGGAAGGCATGTGGCCGGATTCCTCTCGAAAACCCTCCTTGAGCGGCATGAGCGCTTCGAAGCCTGTCCGGCGCTGGTCTTCGAGAATTCCCGTGAGGGTTTCCGCCTGCTCCTCGAGCGCATACGCGCCCTGGCCCCACTTGAGCAAGTATTTGTCCTTATGGAGCGCACTGGCCACTATCACCGTGCGCTCGAACACTATCTGCAAACCCTGGATATCTCGGTGTATATCATGCATGTCCAAAGCCGTCCGTCGGGCATGCTCAAAACCGACAAGCGGGTGCCCTGACTCTGGCCAATCAGCTCTACAGCCAGCTCGAACTGGGAGTGCAGGTGGCCAACAAACTTGCAGCTGGTTCGGCGTGTGGTTCCCCCCACCGAGGCCGCCAGCCAGCTCAAAGGGTTGATCCGCCACCGCTATGAACTGATCCGGGAGAGCACGCAGCGCAAGAACAAGCTGACGGCCATCTGTGATGAGGTGTTTCCCGAATTGGCGCGCGTCGTGAAAGATCCCAATTCGCTCTTTGCGTTGGCGCTGCGCGAGCGCTTTCCGACTCCCCAGGCCACGGCTACTGCTAGCTTCACCCTCTTGCAAGAAATCCGTGGAGGTGCCCGTTCCCTCTCTGACGCCAAGCTGCTGGAACTGCAAGCCCTGGCGGCGCAAAGCATTGGCACCAAGGATGTGGCACGCCTGCGTGGGCTCGTGCTGGAACAAGGGCAGTTGATCAAAGAGCTGCGACTGCTGTGTGAGCATGTGGAGCAACTGGAAAGTGAGATTGTCACTATCGTCCAACTGGCTCGCGAGGGGCAGATCTTGCTGTCGTTTCCCGGCTTCGGGCCGATCACCGCGGCGACGATCATCGCGGCCATCGGCTCGATCCACAACTTTCCCTCGGCGTCTGCACTCAAATCGTATTTTGGCTGGGCTCCCGTGGTCAGCCAGTCTAGCAGCACCCTGGACCATTCCCGCTTGACTCACGGGGGAACCAGGACGATGAAGCAGATCCTGTTTCTGGCCGTTTTCCAGGCCATCCGTTTGCAGGACAACGAATGGGCCAGGCTCTACGAGCGCCTGGTCAAGGCTCGCTGCCCGTATGACGAGAAGACGCAGTCTCACGTTGGCAAGAAGTGGGTCATCGGTCGGGTCGCCGGTCAGATGACCGAAGCCATCTACGCTCTGCTCAAGCGCGATGCCGAGCTGCTGGCGAAGGTTCTGCCTGGACAAGACCCACCCTCGCCGATGCTCTACGCCCCGGAGGTTCACCAACGGCATCGCCAGGGCCAGTATCGGCCCCTGAAATCGACGCCGCTTCCCAGTACGATTACTGTGCTTCATCCTTCACCTTCCGAATGATTCCATATGTCTGAAAGTCTTTCCTAAGATGAAGGGATTCATGCGCTGTGAGTCATCGTCGAGCGCATCTTGCAAGAGCGTCGTCAAAGAGATGATCGACCGCCTGGACGAGCATATGACCTTGGAGCAGAGTCGCGGCGAAGCCAAAGAGCAGGCAAAGCGAGCTGGGACAAAAACCTGGGCCTTCAGTACCGGCAATATCCACTCCTATAAAACGAGCAAGTCTATCAGGAACACGCAATCAACTTCGTGAAATGGGCCAGGGACGCCTATGGCCTGAAGCGCCTGGAACTGATCGATGAGCGAGCTTCCGAGTTGACCGCTGAATTTCTCCAGGCTAGGGTGGATGAAGGCAAAAGTGCCTATACGCTGCACGTCATCCGGGCAGCGCTGCGCTTGGTCTTTGATAACCGCAAGCTGATGAGCGAGGTCACGCTTCCGAAGCGATCCAGATCGACGATCACGCGTTCGCGGGGGAAGGAGGCGCATAACAAGCATATCAACCCGGACAATTGGCCGAAATTGGTGAAGGCCCTCCAGGCGACGGGCCTGCGCCGCGACGAGCTGAAACTGCTGCGTGCTGGCGATATTCGAGAGCGCGAGACTGATCCCGAATCGGAGTACTATGGTCAGACGCTGGTGAAGGTCTGGAATGGCAAAGGCGGGAAGATGCGAACGATCCCGGTGCTGGCCGGACACGAACAAGATGTGCTCTCGCTGAAAGAGGGCCTCGCCGATGAAGAGATTGTCTTCCCGCGCATCCTGAAGCATCTGGACGTGCACAGTTATCGCCGGGAATATGCGCAGGCGCTCTATCTGTATTATGCACTAGGCTTCTCGTTGCCGCCTGCCGAAGGGCGACTGAAGCGGGGCAGTTACCATCGCGCTGCCGCGCTCGCGGTTACGCACGCGCTGGGCCACAATCGCATCGATGTGGTTTTGCGCCACTACATCCGGTAGGTCAAGGAACTCCCTGGAAGATCATGGGAGTTCTTGAAAGCTCTCCAATCCGCCTTTCCGAGTACGTTCACCCTGTTTCTCCCACAATGACCTTTGAACATCCTTGACCTTCCTCTGCCCATGTGCATCTTCAAGAACCTTCTCGGATCTCCACGCCTCATTGTGGTCAATCCTCGAATTGTAACCAACTGCTGTACGCAATCGTATAGCTAGAGAGCGAGTGACCCAACTATGCAGCGATCAGCATTTCAACCACGCCCGAACCCGCGCCCGCTTATCGAGGAAGCGTTGGAACTGGCGATCAAGCTTTCCACCAGCAATAAAAGTTACCCGATCAGCGACGGGCGGCTCGTTTACGAGGAGCACCGTCGCTATCGTTATGCCTACAAACTGGAGTGGTTTTGGGACCTGGCCGATGGCACCGATCTCCAGCTTCGGAGCAGCGATTTCGACGGCCTGCCAGTCCAGCTCTCGAACACCAAAGATGATGTAGTGACGATTGTGGTCAACCCGCGCTTGCCTGAGCACACCCTGGACCGTGCGCAGCTCGTCGTGGATCGGGCCTATCTCCTGCGCAAGCTCAAAGAGCCCCTCGATCCGCTGAGAGTCTCGGTAACGCCCATGCAGCTTGGTTTGAAGCTGTTCGGGCATCTCGACTGCCTGAATCTGACGGTATCATCGCACCTGGTCGATGAGATCAAAGATGTCTTCTCTCTAGATCAGGCGCAGCGTCTCCCCATCCGGCGCTTGCTGGAAAGCGAACTGTTGATGATCCTGGGGCCTCCGGACACTGGCAAAACGGATGTGCTGGCGGCCATCGCGCTCCTGCATGCTCTGCTCTACAAGTATCGGGTGCTCATCTGCTCGCACACGAATATCGCCATCGATAATGTGATCACTTGCCTGGTCGGTTTTATCAGGAAGTATGGGCTGGAGCACTGGATGGATGACTTGGTCATCGTGCGCTTCGGTGATCCACACCTGGCCGAGCTGGAGACGGACGACTACCGCAACGTCACCGTGCCGCTTATATCCAGCAGCAGCGCGAGGAGATCGCTCGCCTGGAGCGTCGGCGCGATCTCGTTGTCGGACAATTGGCGACCAATGAGGCTGAGTTGCCCAAACAGATCCGGGTATGGGAACGGCGAAAAGCAGAGATCCCACGAGAGCGCAAGCGAGCAAAGGCTGACCTCAGTGACCTGGAAGATGAGGAGCAGCAAGAGCTGACCCCTCTTCAGGAAACGATTGCTGAACTGGGCAAGCAAGATCAGCAAGCAATATGCACAATGGAGCAGGCTGTGGCGGACTGGAAAGCCGATGAGGTCGAGCGTCAGCCGCTTGCGCGAGCCTATCATGACCAGAAGCAGCAGCGCGAGACGGCCACAGAAAAACTGAACCAGCTTGCGACCTATTGCTCTATCAGGGGCGCATGGCAACGCCCATTTGCGACCTGATCCGGGAGCCAGTGTACAAGAATCGCCTCAAAGATCGCGATCCACTGAGGCCGCGACCAACGTTTGGCCCGGAGCCACAGTATCCGGTGGTGCTCTATAATACCGGTGGTTCGGAGCGGGCGTGGGCTGAGCAACCGAAGAGCGGATCCTCGCGTTTCAACACCTACCACGCCGAGATCTCCGTCCACTTGGCGCAGCTCGTGTTGGCGAGCATGGAAGATGCGAACCGCAAGCCCGAATGTATTGGGATCGTCACGCCATACGCCGAGCACAGAGAAGTCCTCAAAGGTCTGGTCCGGGGAGCGGATCTGGAGATCCTCACGCGGATCGGGACCGTCCACGCCTTCCAGGAGTTGGAGTTCGACTCGCTGATCTTCGACCGGGTGGAGTCTCCAGGGTTTGAACATCCCACCATTTCTCAAAGGCGGTTGGGGAAGCGAGGCTATGCGCCTGATGAACGTGGCAGTAACCCGCGCCAGGCACAAGTTGCTGATCGTGGCGAACATGGATTACATCCGCAAGGCTACGCCAAAGAGCTACATGCTCCGGCAGGTGACAGAACTGGCATGCCAGAAGCGCTCCATTCCAGCCGAAAACCTCTTCATCGCTAGCGGCGTGAGGGGCTAATGAAGATATGTCAGGAATTGCCTAGTTGAACGAGAGAAAAGAGAGAAAAAGAGATCGCTCTCAGAGCCAAAAATAAGGCCCTTGCGACTTATCATGCAGCAGCTTTTCGCAAGGGCCTTATTTTTGGCTCTGAGAGCGATCTCTTTTTCTCAATCCGCTCTACAGGCCGGTAAGTACGATGGTCACAGTGGATTAGCACTCAAATGGCGTGCCATGATGGAAACGTTCGTGTCCCTGGCCGACGAGGAGCGCAATATCCTCCAGGCTCTTGGCCCGGATGGCGAGCAAAGCAATCCCGCGATAAAGATGCGCGTTGAATTGTTCGATGATCGCCTGGGCATCGAAGGGGTTCAGTTCGTCGGCCAGAGCTGGGTGTCAGGCTCCTCGCGTGCGGGAATGGTGAGGGCCTGCGCGAGGATGTCCGGACGCGAATCATCGGGTTGCTGTTTCGGTGAGGCCGCCAGCTCGCGGGCAACTCCTTCCAGCTTTTCGAGCGTGATCTGCGCTGTTGGTCCGAGATAGCGTTTCGCCAGATGTGTGCCTGCTCTGCTGTTCACCTGTGGGACTATGCGTGAGCTAGAAGTCTGTGCCTTCCTGATGGATTGAGAAAAACGTTCAGCAGGAGGAGATGGCTGGACGATGCAGCATCAACAATGATGCTGCTCTGCTTGTTCAGCCGTCACCGTTTTGGGAAGTCTTCGCTCACGCTTGGCAGAGACCACTTGCCGCTGATCTGGTTTCGCCTTTGTAATTCTGTGCAGAAACGGTTTGTACTGCCGCCGATATGGTATGGACAACTGGTACAAAGGAAGTTCAGAAACCGTCCCCAGGCGGATGTGAAAATCGTAAAAGCTGTGAACATCGCCCAAAATCTGATCAATGGTGGTATTGGTTCGCCTCGATGGGTGGCTCTCAAGGGAAATGATTTCGGGTTCCTGGCGTTTGTTACAACGGTTAGTAACAAGAGGTGCAAGCTATGTCTTGATCAAGTTTCGAGCCTTGTGCCGCGCTGTCCTGCTTTTGGGGCAAGGGACTCAAGGGCGGTTTGTCCCGGCCCCAGGTGGCCACTGAGCAGGAGGCTCCACAGGAACTCTCCTCCTGCTCAGTGCGCAGGAGGTCGAGTTGGTCAGGCGGCTTTTGCTGCTAGGTGCAGTGCCGCTCGCTGGGAGGGAGCCTGCTGGTTCGACTGTGGTGCGCGCGCCACACCGGTCCCTCCTTCTTTCCTTCTTCTGGTTGCTTTGGCTTCTTCCACACACACTCTCCCCGTGTGAGACCCGACCGGTGAGCCCGGTCGCAGGCGGAAGCCAGCAACGCAGGTTTCCGGTGGGCGGAAGCCTGCCCCTCGTCAGTGTCGTCGTCGCGTTCCTCCTTGTGCTGTGTGGAGTACAATATATATGATGTCTATTAATCAGTGTAATTATATC